>Ga0208691_1000654_pt1 | contig 12626 bp, 15 predicted proteins | sample June2015DPH_20_1_FD_184719 | JGI IMG/M metagenome (GOLD analysis project Ga0208691, IMG submission 184719) | Peatland microbial communities from SPRUCE experiment site at the Marcell Experimental Forest, Minnesota, USA - June2015DPH_20_10... | ecosystem: Environmental > Terrestrial > Soil >... | reverse complement strand
AGGAAATCAACCAGCGGGTCCAGCGCATCATTGCCGGCGATCTGAGCGAGCGGCTTCCCTATCGCTCGGTCGATGAGCCGCTTTCGAAACTCGCGATCATCGTCAACGGCATGCTCGACAAGATGGAAACGATGATCCATGCGCTCGCCGGTGTCGGCAACGACATCGCCCACGACGTGCGAACGCCGCTGACGCGCGCGCGGCTGACGCTGGAGCGCGGGCGCACCAATGCCACCACGCTGGAGCAGCTTCAGGCCGTCGCGGACAAGTCGATTGTGGGCATCGATCAGGCCCTGACGATCGTCACCGCGCTGCTGCGGCTGGCGGAGATCGAAAACAGCCGGCGGTCGGCGGGTTTCGGCGAGGTCGCGCTCGACGAGATGCTGGACGAGGTGTGCGATATCTATGAGCCGATCGCCGAAAACAAGAATATCGCGCTGCACGTCGAAGCGACGCATCGTCTGACCGTGCGCGGCGACCGCGACTTGTTGATCGAGGCGGTCGCCAACCTGATCGACAACGCCATCAAGTTTACGCCCGAAGGCGGAAAAGTGAGGGTCGAATTGCTGCACGGCGAAGGCGCGGCCATCATCCGCGTGACCGACACCGGCGGCGGCATCAGCGCCCAGGAGCGCGATGCCGTGCAGCGGCGTTTTTATCGCTCCGACAAGATCAGAAATACGCCGGGTGTGGGTCTTGGCCTCAATCTCGTGACCGCGATCGTCAAGTTGCACGGCTTTCGACTGACGATCTTCTCCGGTCCCGGGTGCCGGGTGGAGATTGCATGCCCGGACGCGCCGGGGTGGACGCAGGCGGCACCCGCAAGCCCACGACCCGAGAAACTGACGCACCCGTCGGACGCCGTCGTCGTCAGTTCGTGAAGCAGAGATTTATCCCACAGCGCTTCATTTCTTGCGACCGATATTCCCGATTGCGGAGTTGAGGCGTTTGATGAAGGCGCTGATCCACCGATCCTCGATACCTCCTTTATCGCGAGATGCGCAGTCCAGCTGCGCGAGATCTCGATCGCGCGTCGTGGGAAGCCACGGCGTAGGTGGTTGCTGGTTCATGCCGCGACCGCGCCCGTGGGATCTGCGTCTCTCTCGATTTCACAGCGGCAGACCCGGCAGGTAAAAGTCTGCCTTTCGAAATCGCCGCCCCGCGATGGATGCGGTGTGCGCCTCGTCAGGCGCATGGAATTTTTGCATTTCGGGCAGGTAAGGGTATCGGTGACGCCAAAGCGAGTTGGCATGAGCATGTTCCTTTTTGCTTGCAAGGAACCAAGCCGCTACTTTTACTGGTGTTCCGGAAAAACAACACCTAATCCGGGAATCGATCTTCTTGATCGAAAAAGGCCCTTTTGCCTGATTCAAATGCGGCCCCCAAGGGGTCGAAACAGGCCGTTACCGTGGCTCCCCACCGGGCTACCTCAACGAGATACCCGCCTCAGGTGATGCGTGCTTCGGGTCACGGATCGTTAACGATGTGTGAAGCTCTCTGTGAACATTTTAAGGATCCGTCCGTCTACTGGGCAGGAGCCTCCAGATGACCCGCAGAGACCGAGAAGAACTCAACCGAAGGCTGGCGCAAGCCCGCCGACTGGCCCTGGAGCCGTCCGATCCCCTGACGCGGGAACGGCTGGCCCAGCTGATCGAGGACCTGGAGTTTCAGCTTCAGGATCAGCGCAAGGTCGCCTAGCCGCGGCAGGACAAGTCTGTTATTCGACGGCCCGCCTGCCCGATCCACACCGGTTTGCGGCAGGCAACGCCGGAATGTTCCGGGCATCGATCGATGATTGAGTTGGGTTGGCCGGTTTAGCTCAGCGGTAGAGCAGCGGTTTTGTAAACCGAAGGTCGGGAGTTCAATCCTCTCAACCGGCACCAGCCACTCAGCGGACACGGCGTCAGCGGCCCCATCGCCCGGCTGGATTCAGCGCTCTTGACGCAGCTGCTTTCCGGGTCAGAATGGTCGACCAGCTGAATCGGAGCCGCCCATGAAATTTTTCATTACCGCGCTCGATACGTCAGGAATCATCAGGCTACGCCGGGATTCCGTGCCCGCCGCGATGAAGAAGGCCACCGAACTGTTGTCGGACGGATGCTTGAACGTTGAAATCATCACACCGGACGGGGCCGCCTACAGTCCCAGCCAGTTTGAGCAGCTTCGGGACCAGGTCAGGGCTTAGTCGATCGCGTCGCGGCCGGGATATCGCGGTCCAATCCCACCGGATGCCGCGACCGGCAGAGCCGCGCCGATCCAATCTGCAATCCATAATGCTTTCAACGGCTTCTGCTCGGTTCCGGATTTCGCCGATGCGAGTTCCGCGGGTTCCGGCATGGCCCCATGCTCGAAAGTTCGAGCGCTCAGGCGTTGTTCCCGGAAGGGAACATCATGCCAGATTACCGCGCCTACCTGATCGATTCCAATGACCGCGTGACTTCGCGCAAGGACCTGGTCGCGCCAACGGACGACGCTGCGCTGCAAACCGCCCGGCAATATGCCGACGGCGCAGACGTCGAGGTGTGGGAGCGCGCCCGCAAGGTGGGACGGCTCAGCAAAACCAACCCGAACCCAAATCCATGATTCGCATGGTCCGGACCAAAGCTCGCAAGTGCGTCGTCCCAGGCAGATGCCTGACGCCAACGAAACCCGCCGCGTCACCTCGCGTTCGCGGCTGCCTGATGGTGGCCGCGACCCGGCCCAAGCCTGGCCAAAGCCCGGCGATCGATTCAGTTCTGTTAAAATTGGCGCGGTGAGTAACCTTCATCGGCAAGGTTAAAAGTAGAGCCAGATTGCGCTCTCGCGTGCAGGCTGTATGGCTTTTGCATGTCCTCGTCATTCCACAACGCCGACAAGAGCACCCACCGCAGGGTCATGCTGGTAGGGCTGACGTTCTGTGCGCTGTTTGTGGCCTTCAGCTTCTTTGCGCGCGAGCAGCCGGAGAACAACTACGTTCTGCAGAAGGCGGACCGGCTGGTTCGCACCGCCGGCACGCCATTGCCGGCCAATTGACCGGTTTCTTTGAAGCCGGAGGGAACCGGCAGGCCACCACCGCGATTATTCCCGACGAGATATCCGCGCGCGGATAGGAGGCGATCATGTCTCAGTGGCACGACAGCATGGTGGACCGGCCGGACGACAATGACTCGGCCTATATGACGGGCTGGACGATTTCCGGCCTCGCCGTGCTGGGCGCGATTGTCACGGTCTGGATGTTCGGCATCTAAGACGCTTGTGATTCAAGAAACCTGCCCCGTTGGCGTTTTCTGCATGCTCTTGAGCATCAGTTCGGCGAAGGTCGCCGCGGCGACCGGAAGACTGCGGCCGCGCAACTGGCACATCACGAGGTCGGCGGTCGGAAGATCGCGCACATCGACCGGCCGGCCGGTCAGGCCCATGCCGAGATCGCCTGTGGGCGCGCCGATCTCGATCTGGAACGAGATCATGTTGCAGCGAAAAACCAGCCCCCTCAACATTTCAAACGAATTGGATTCAGCGAGCGTGTTGAAGCGCAGGTCGCGCCGCGTGGTGACCTCGTCGAGGATCTGCCGGCCGCTCAGCGTGCGATCGGGCAGCGCGGCCGGATATTCGGCGCATTCCGACAGCCGAACGGTTTTCTTGGCCGCCAGCGGATGATCGGAGCGAACGATGACGACCAGCCGCTGCGGAATGCTCGCGATCACGCGCAGCGACGGCCACATCGCCGGGCGATAGACCAGCGCGAGGTCGACTTCGTAAGCCGCAAGTGCTGCCAGTGCGCGCTCATGATCCATCACCCGCAGATCAAACAGGACCTTGGGATGCTTTTTCTGGAACGCCGCGATGTGGGACGGCAGGAAATCAAGCGCCAGTGCCTGGCTGCACGCGATCTGGATCGGTCCCCGGCGCAGGCCGCGTAAATCCTCGATCTGCGACAGCATCCGTTCGGCCTCGGCGATCTGGCTGCGGGCATAGCGCACGAACATCTCGCCCGCGGTCGTCAGCCGCACGCCGCGCGGACGGCGCTCGAACAGCGGGGTTCCGACTTCGGCCTCGAGGTCCTGAATGCGGCGGTTCATCGCCGACGGCGTCAGGTTGAGGCGCTCGGCGGCCTTGCGGATCGACCCCATGCGCGCGACCTCGACCACATGGGCCAGCAGCTTCAGATGTCGCATGGCGTCTCCAGTGAGGCCTTTTTTGCACCGCTGATGACGAAAACTAGCAGCAGATTAGCTCACTTAAAAGAGCTAGCTTGATAGCAAGACCCGGTGAGCCTGCCCGCACCCAGGCCCGGACCGGGAATTGGTCCCAGACTTAACAGGAAAACTCCGATGATCGGACACCACGCTTTTCGTGGCATGCAGGCGCTTGCGCTGGCATTGGCCTTCACCACCGGCGCCGCAGCCGCTGCCCAGGCTGACACCAGGATCAAGCTGGTTTTGAACTGGAAGTATGAGGGGCCGCAGGGCATGTTTTTCCTGGCCCAGGATCGCGGCTATTTCAAACAGGAAGGCCTCGACGTCACCTTCGATCAGGGCAACGGTTCGGGTGCGGCGGTCCCGCAAGTAGCCAATGGCGCCTACGACATGGGCTTCGGCGACATCAATGCGCTGATCGAGCTTGCGGCGAAGAAGCCGGATGAAGCGCCGGTCGGGGTCTTCATGCTCTACAATCGACCGCCCTTCACGGTCGCGGTCAAGGCCGACAGCCCGATCAAGACGCCGGCGGATTTTGTCGGGCGCAAGCTCGGTGGCGCCGCCAACGACGGCGCGCTGAAACTGTTTCCGGCGCTGTGCGCCACGGCCAGGATCGATTGCAGCAAGGTCGAGATCGTCAACATGCAGCCCAGCCTGCGCGAGCAGATGTTGATGCAGGGACAGGTCGACGGCGTGTTCGGCTATGTCACCACCATCCGCTTCAGCGCGAAACTCACGGGCGTCGATCCCGACAAGCAGTTGCGTTTCATCAAGTTCGGCGATTACGGCATGGATCTTTATTCCAACGCGATCATCGTCTCGCGCAAATTCGTGAAGGAGCATCCGGAGGCCGTGAAGGGTTTCCTCAAGGCGCTCAACCACGGCATCAAGGACGCGATCGCCGATCCGCAGGCCGCGATCGACGCCGTCGCGACCCGCGAGCCCCTGATCAAGCCGGCGATCGAGCGGGCACGGCTCGATGCGACCCTGGCCGACGAAATGAGCCATCCGGAAATTGCCAAGATCGGCCTCGGCGATGTCAGCGACGAGCGGATGACGAAGGCGATCGATATCCTGGTCAAGGCCAAGGAATTGCCGCGCACGCCCGCGACCTCGGAAATATTCGACCGCAGTTTCCTGCCGCCGGCCAGTGAGCGGCCGACCGCGATCCGCCCGGCCATGTGACGATACCGAACGGCAATTTCTAACCTTTCCAACACAGCACGGATGAATTTCCATGAAGCTTTCGCTTGGCGATCGAGTTGCGCTTATCACCGGCCCGGCCAAGGGCATGGGCGCTTCCATCACGCATGCTTTCGCGGCCGAGGGCTGCAAGCTGGCCCTGGTCGGACGGGACACCGCGGCGATCGAGCCGGTCGCCGCGCAAGTGAAGGCCGCCGGCGGCATGGCGATCGTCATCCCCTGCGATCTCACCGATGCAAAACAGTGTGAAGAGGCCGTCGAGGAAACCAAGGCCCAATTCGGCGGCCGCCTCGACATCCTGGTCAATGTCGCCGGCGGGTCGGGCCCGATCGGCAAGACCGGCGTGCAAACCACCCCGGAGGAGTTCGACGAGATCGTCACCCTCAATGTGAACGGATGCTTCCACACCATGCGCGCGGCGCTGCCGACCATGATCGCGCAGCGCTACGGCAAGGTCGTCAATGTCGGCGGCACCTTCGGCATGCGCGGACGCGCCGGACGCGTCGCCTACTCGGCCTCGAAATGGGGCCTGCGCGGCATCACCAAAAGCTTCGCGCTCGAGGTCGGCCAGTTCAACATCAACGTCAATTGCGTCGCGCCCGGCATGGTCGATGGCCCCCGCTTCCGCGACAAGGTCTGCCGCGACATGGCGCAGAAGCTCGGCATCTCCGAAGCGGAGGCCGCCGAACGCCACGCCGCCGATTACGCCATGAAGCGGGTAACGGTGGATGCCGACGTCGCCAATGCTTGCCTGTTTCTCGCCAGCGACGTATCGCGCCAGATTACCGGCGTCGATCTGCCGGTCGATGGCGGCTGGGCGATGTTGTGACGGGAGATCTGATCATGTCCGACACAGTCGATCTGGTCATCAACGGCGGCACGATTGTTTCGCCGAATTCAAGCTATAGCGCCAGCATCGCGATCAAGAACGGCCTGATCCACGCCATCGGTGCGCCGGAGGCGATGCCTCCGGCCGCGCAGACGCTGGATGCGAACGGGCTTCATATCCTGCCCGGCGCCATCGACGTTCACGTGCATTTTCGCGATCCCGGCTATCCCCAGAAGGAAGACTTCGCCAGCGGCACCGCCGCCGCGGCGTTCGGCGGCGTAACGACCGTATTCGACATGCCGAACACTTTGCCGACCATCGGCACGCCGCAAGCCCTCGCCGACAAGCACAGAATCGCGTCCGCCAAAGCCTATGTCGATTACGGGCTCTATGCGGTGCTGGGCGAGGACAGCATCGAGCATGTCGGCGCGCTCATTGAGGGCGGAATCATCGGCTTCAAGCTCTATATGGGAAACACCTTTGGCCGCATCCCCTCGCCCACCACCGGCGCGATGCTGGAAGCGTTCGAGGTGGTGGCGCCGACCGGCAAGCGGATCTCGCTGCATGCCGAGACCAATTCGATCATGGAGCGGCGGGAGTCGCGGCTGCGCGCCGCCGGCCGCGTTGAGCCGATCGCGCATCTGGCGGCGCGGCCGGCGGTGGTCGCGGTCGAAGCCGTCGCACGCGCGGCGATACTCGCCGAATGGACCGGTGCGCGTATTCACGTGCTGCATATCTCGTCGGCGGCCGAGCTGCGCCCGCTCGCCGAGGCCAAGGCCCGTGGCGTCGACATAACAGGCGAGACCTGCCCGCATTATTTGCTGCTGTCCGAGCACGACTACGAGAAATTCGGCGGCATTATCAGGGTCAATCCGCCGGTGCGCGAGGCCAGCAACCGGCAGCCATTGTGGGACGCGCTGATGGACGGCACGATCGACATCATCGCGACCGACCACGCGCCGCATGCGCCGGAAGAAAAGACCCGCGCCGACATCTGGACGGTCGATTGCGGCTTTCCGGGGGTAGAGACCCAGATGCCGCTGATGCTGACCGAGGTCAATCGCGGCCGCGCCACGATCGAAGACTACGTGCGATGGAGTGCTGAGAACCCCGCGAAGATCTGGGGTCTCTACCCCCGCAAGGGCACCCTGACGGTGGGTTCGGACGCCGACATCGCCATCGTCGACGTCGCCAGAGAATGGACCATCGACGACGCGCTGATCCAGTCGCGCTCGAAGATTTCGCCGTGGCAGGGCCGCAAGGCCACCGCGTTGCCGATCCACACGCTGGTGCGTGGACGCTTCGTGATGAAGGATCGCGTGCTGCAGGAGAATGCGCGCGGCTTTGGCCGCTCGGTTCATGCGATCCAACAGATGCCGGCCGCCATGCCGCGCAATACCGACACCACGATGGCCGCGATTACCTCCCGCAAAGAAAGCTAGTCCGATGGACGCTTCGCCAGCCCAGCCGGCGTTCCCCGCCGGCAATGTGATCGACCTCGAAAAGGTCAGAGTGACCTTTGGCAGCGACAAAAACCAGGTCACGGCGCTGGCGGAAACATCCCTGCGCATCAGCCATGGCGAATTCGTAGCATTGGTCGGTCCCTCCGGTTGCGGCAAGTCGACCATTCTCAAGCTGGTGGCGGGGACGCTGACGGCCTCGCAAGGCCATGTGTTCGTCGCCGGCCGCGAGGTCGGCGCCAACCATGTCCGGATCGGCATGGCATTCCAGAACCCGACCTTGCTGCCATGGCTGAACATTCGCGACAACGTCATGCTGCCGCTCAAGATCGTGCCGCCGTTCAAGCAGGAATTCTCGGCCAAGCGCAAATCCGAATATCGCGACCGCGTCGAGGCCTCGCTGGCGCAGGTCGGCCTGGCCGGCTTCGGCGACAAATTTCCCTGGCAATTGTCCGGCGGCATGCAGCAGCGGGCCTCGCTGTGCCGGGCATTGATCCATGATCCGACGCTGCTTCTGCTCGACGAGCCCTTCGGCGCCCTCGACCAGTTCACCCGCGAGGAACTGTGGGAGATCATGCAGAACCTGTGGATCGAAAAACGGCCGACGGTGCTGCTGGTGACCCACGACCTCAAGGAAGCCGCCTATCTGGCGTCGCGAATCTGCGTCATGCAGGCGCGTCCCGGCCGCATCGTCGACGACAGCGTGGTTCCGTTCGCGCGTCCGCGGACCATCGAAGTGTCTTTCGAACCCGACTTCGTATCGCTCACCCAGCGGCTGCGCGAACGCATCGTGGCCGCCCGTGCCGTCCAGGAGATCGCATCATGAACGAACAGCTGCGGCGCCGCATTCTGTCGATGACCTGCATCCTCGGCTTCTTCGTCGCCTGGGAGCTTCTGTGTCTGCTGTTCCACGTCTCCGACATCGTGCTGCCGCGTCCGAGCGAGATTCTGATGACGCTGTGGACGCGGTTTCCCGCGATCTGGCCGCACGCGCTGCAGACGCTCTATACCACGCTGGTCGGATTTGCGCTCGGCATCGTGATCGGCATCCTGCTCGGCATGCTGATCGGCTCGTCGCGCCTGGCCTACGACGTCGCCTATCCGATGCTGGTGGGATTTTCCTCGATTCCCAAAGTGGCGGTGGTGCCGATCTTCGTGCTGTGGTTCGGCGCCGGCACCGTGCCGGCGGTCCTGACCGCGATGATCATGTGCATCTTTCCGATCGTGGTGAATGTGGCCACCGGGCTTGCCGCGACCGAACCCGAACTGCAGGACGTGATGAAAACCCTGCGCGCCACCAAACTGGAAATCCTGTGGAATGTCGGCCTGCCCCGGACGATGCCCTATTTCTTCGCGTCGCTGAAGGTCGCGGCGACATTGGCCTTCGTCGGCACGGTGATCTCCGAGACCGTGGCCTCCAACCGCGGCATCGGCAATTTGATGATGATCGCGAGCTCAAGTTTTGACGTGCCGCTGGTATTTGCCGGGCTTTTCATCCTGGCCGCGCTTGGCGTCGCCCTCTATGTGATCTTCTCGCTGATCGAGGGCCGCGTCACCGGCTGGGCGGTACGCAGCGACAACTTCGCGGCCGGCGGTTAGCCGATGCGACCTGTGCGCTAAAGCCAGGCGCAGACCAGCAACACATTGGCGACGCAGGCGGCCAATAAGGCCACCGCCAGCGTGAGGTGCACGCGCTCGCAGGAGGTTTGCAGGATCGTTCCCATGACGGGCGGAAACATCGGGCGATTCTAGCCGGGGAGTCTCGGGGATTATTTCTCATGTGATTCAGGACTCGTTTACGACTCAGGGACTCCCGCAAAACAGCCGCGCCGGCCCCTCGATTCCAGCTGAAATTTGCCGATTTTGACCGACTCTCGCCGAAATGCCGGCCGCACCCCGGGGCTGCAACCCTGGGGCGGCTTGGCGCGTTAGGGCAGTTTAGCGGAGCCGAAATGATGCCCTAATGCGCTGTTTTGCAACGAGGCCAAGCTGAGCAAGGCCTATCCGACCGAGGCGGATGTCTGGAAGCTGGCCCGGCAAAGCGGACTCGTGGTCGACGCGGTAACCGAGCCGGACCGGCCGGCCCCCCGGCCGCTATTGGACAATGATTATGAGATCAGGTCCTGCCGTCCCGATCCGCAGGAAGATCCAGCCAGGAATCAGGCCGACGCCGAGCGTGAAGCCGAATCGGAATTACAGCTGAGTTCGTGAGAATCGGTATTCGCGCGAATCAGGAGCCGGACGGCACGGGGCAACCGTGCCAGCCGGCAAACACAGCGCTCCGGTGCCGCGCCCTACGGCGTGGCCTCTACCAGCGACGCCTGCTCCGCGGCGAGCGAAACGCAGGCTTTCCGGCGATGCAGCCCCCGGATCGCGCCCGTGATTTTAAGCACCTTCCCGACAGGACATGAAGCATCCTGCACGAAGGCAGTTTCATAGGGCGCCAGCATCAGCGGCTCGGATTTCAGGACGGTCTGGGCCAGGCACGGCGCTGCGATCGCGGAAAAAGCCAACGCTAACGTCAAAACACGCATGTTTGTTTGTCCACCAACCGGCACAGTCATAATAACCGATCGCTGGCAAAAGTTTCATGACCGACGAAAATTATTTTCGTTCGCTTGCCTCTCATGCTGCCGCAACAAAAAAGGCCGGCGATAAGCCGGCCTTTTCCGTCACGATTGTAAATCGGTTTCAGTAGCGCGCGGCCACCGGGCCACCCCAGCCGAAGCGATAGTTCACGCCCAGCTTGAAGGTGTGCTCGTCTTCCCGGAACTTGGCGCCGATGATCTCCGCGGGCCCGCCGGTAAAGGTGGTGCTGCCGAAATTGTAATACATGTATTCGCCCTTAACGGACCAGTTCGGCGCGAACATGTATTCGAGACCGCCGCCGACGGTGTAACCGTCGCGGTGGGTGCCATCGGTCGTAAAGGCCACCGGCGCGCCGGCAGCATTACTGGCGCCGACACCAACACCGTCGCGCCAGGCGTAACCGCCCTTGGCGTAGAGCAGCGCCGGACCCCAAGTATAGCCCAGCCGGCCGGTCACCGAGCCAAGTTCGTTGGTGTTCCCGGTCACCGTGGTTCCCAGCGGGAACGTCGTGCTGCTGCCACTGCCGCCGGCAAGCCAGCTGTACTGGGCCTCGGCACCGATCACCCAGTTGGTCGCGAACTGGTAGTCGGCACCGCCCTGGATGCCGCCCAGGAACTGGCCGTTGCTTCCCCCAAGGCTGTTGTTGCCCCCGAACGCGCCGCCGATATGGCCGCCGATGTAGAAGCCGGTCCAGTTATAGACCGCTTCCGGCGCCGTATAGACCGGAGCCTTCGTATAGGTCCGCGCCGGAAGATCGGCCGCGAATGCGGGAGCAGCGAACACGATACAAGCGGCTGCACCGAGCAGAAGTTTTTTCATGGAGTAGTTCCCCGTTATTGACGTTGGTGACATCAATCAAACAACGTGGCGGCAATTTGGTTGCTTCGTGGCACCGCCAGATCACATTTGTTTCTCAACTGTTACTGCGCAGCAACGACGCCATTTTGTTCCATCGGGATTCTCTTTTTTTGCCGACAAAACGGCCACTTCGCAGTGTTGCACTGCGTCCAGCGAGTAACACTGGAACTCACGGCTCGCCTAAAAGTGATCCAAGTTCCACGGGGCTTTTGAAGCGTCGACGGAAAAGTCGACAGAAAATCGTGGGCGGGGCGCAGGAGATCGCGAGGCGCTGTTCGTCGGCGCCAATAAATGTTGATGAAACGTTGATGAAACGCTATCGCGTCATCTTTTCCATCTCGGGAAACGCCGCATAGACCGCACCGGCGCAGAGTTCGCCGGCGTTCTCGGCCATGCGGTCGAGCCGGCCATCGACGAAAAGTATCGCGCGTTCTTTCGGCTCGCGATAACCGCCGTCGGATTCCCGCGCGGAAAAACGCAGACAGGCGACGTAACGCACGTGACCACTGACGGTACGCTGCACCGGCTCGGCCACCACAGCCTCATGCACACCCACCGGATTGTTGAGATAGGTTTTCATGAACGCCAGCAAGTCGGTGCGGTAATTATTGGGAAACGGCTGGTTGGTGCCGTTGCGATCGGCGGTATAGGACATGCTTTTGCCGTCGTCGCCGAAGCCCGGCAGGCCGCCGGCGCAGGCCGCGAGTGCGATCGGCAGCGTCAGGATCGCCACGCACTTTATCGGTATCCGCAAGCTCGATATCCCCAAGCTCGACATCCCCAAGTGATCGCCAAGCGCAATCCGTCTTTCAAAATTTCGAAACCCCCCGCGGTTCTAGACCTTCCGCGAACGAAAGGGAATCCGCATTTGCAGGCCAAATCTGCTGAAGACCAAGCCTGCTGAAGACCAAGCCTGCGCCAATATAGCTGACAACCCAGCATGCTCATAACATGCCGTCCAACATAGCGTCGGCCCGCGCCATCGGGGGAAGCCATGGCGCGGGCCGGACGGGATATTGGCAGGAAACATTGGCAGAAAACAGCCGACGCCCGCGGATCAAGGGCGCCCGCGGCCGGTGTCAGCCGCGTTTGGCGGGATGCGTCACGTGCTTGATCGCGACCTTCGCGGAGCTGTGCGTCTTGAGCGCGCCCATCCGCTTGTGGAAGCGATGATGGCGGTGATGACGATGCTTGACATGATGGCGGCCCATCTTGGCATTGGCGTTCAGCACGCTCGGCTTCATTTGCTCGGTCTTGATGACGGGCGCCTTACTGGTGCTGGCGGGAGTGGCCGCCAGCACGGGGGCGGCGAGAACGGAAACTGCGAGCAGCGCCGCGGAAATAGTCTTCAACATGGTGGTGTCCTCTTTCGAAAGGGATCATGGAGTGGCCGGTCGGATGGCCGGGCTCGCGGATCATGCTGCGACCTTATGATTCCGGCGCTGAACCCATCCTGAAGCGCGGCGACGGACTTCGTTCATCTGGATGACATCTTCGTCATGTTCGAGCGCC
>Ga0208691_1000645_pt1 | contig 12702 bp, 10 predicted proteins | sample June2015DPH_20_1_FD_184719 | JGI IMG/M metagenome (GOLD analysis project Ga0208691, IMG submission 184719) | Peatland microbial communities from SPRUCE experiment site at the Marcell Experimental Forest, Minnesota, USA - June2015DPH_20_10... | ecosystem: Environmental > Terrestrial > Soil >... | reverse complement strand
CCATCGATCCCTGGCGCGATCAGGTCGCGGCCATCGGGCTTGATCGCGCGGTACGTGCGGTGCGCGACGCCGGGCTGGAACTGTCGGGCTATTGCCGCGGCGGGATGTTTACCTCGGATGCCGCGCATCGCATCGAGGCGCGCGACGACAACCGTCGCGCTGTCGATGAGGCCAGGGCGCTGGGCGCGCCCTGCGTCGTGCTGGTGGTCGGCGGCCTGCCGCAATATTCGCGGCCGGGGAGCGTCGCCTCGAAAGACATCGCGGCGGCGCGCACCCAGGTCGACGACGCCATCGCCGAAATGCTGGACTATGCGCGCAGCGTGCGGATGCCGCTCGCGATCGAGCCGCTGCATCCGGCCTATGCCGCCGATCGCGCCTGCGTCAACACGACCAAACAGGCGCTCGATATCTGCGACCGGCTGGACCCGCAGCGCTCTGGCGCGCTCGGCATAGCGCTCGACGTCTATCACGTCTGGTGGGACCCGGAATTGCTGCCGCAGATTGCCCGCGCCGGCAAAGATCGCCTGCTGGCGTTTCATGTCTGCGACTGGCTGGTGCCGACCACGGACATTCTCAACGACCGCGGCATGATGGGCGACGGCGTCATCGATATCAAATCGGTGCGATCAGCGGTCGAGGCGCAGGGCTTTGACGGCTATTCCGAGATCGAGATCTTCTCCAACCATTGGTGGGAGAAGCCGATCGACGAGGTGGTGCAGACCTGCATCTCGCGGCACCGCTCGGTAGTGTAGGCTGTCAGCTCGAGCCCTCCACCATATGCGACGCGCGCCAACCGGCACTGTCGCAAGCCAATACCGGATGGTTGAGGGTCGGCAATTGCAGCCGGCGCGCGATGGAGGAAGGAACAGGAGCGGAGGTCAGAAGCCCGGCCACCAGATTGTAAACCGCGGTCAGATTTGACCGGACGGTGCGGTTGGCGAATCCCGACGCCGCGACATAGCGGCGGGCGGTCTCTTCGAAAGATTCCGGCGCCACACCGCCGACCTCGCGGACAGCTTCCGTCGGAGCGCCAAGGCCGAAGGCGTTTCGCTGATAATCCTTCAGGAACCAGTAAAGCTCCTCGATGACGAATTCGCTGATGCCCAGCGACTTTGCGACCTTGAGGAACAGATTCATCGGCACATCCCGATAGCTCACCTTGCGGCCCAGCGCCCTGCCGATCGCGTCGGCGATCTCCTGCGGCGCCAACAGGCGTGGTCCGGTCGGGCGGTAGCTCTTGCCGATGTGGGGCCCAGGATTGGTCAGTGCGCCGACGATTACGCGGGCGATGTCCTGGTTCGACGGCGGCGCATTCAGGCCTTCACCGAGCGGCATCCCCATCAGGCCGAAATGCGCGATCGGTTCCAGCGCCGCCATGTAATTGTCGGCGAAAAATCCGGGATTGATCGTGACGACATCGAGGCCCGGCGCCAGATGAAACATCCTGTCGCTGAGCCATTTTTCCCGAGCGTGCGCGGCCGGATGGTTGTCGCTGGCGACCCATTGGCTCAGCGCCGCGACAACCTCGAGCCGGCTATCCTGCGCGGCCGCCGCAAACAGCGCCGCCCGTCGCAGCGTCCCCGGCTCCAGCGGCGAGCAGAAATAGGCGCGCTGGACGCCGGTCATGGCGGCGCGAAGATCGGTGGTATCCTCGAGCGAGCCAATGACGATTTCCGCGCCGGCTTTGCGCAGCTGCTCGCTGCGGTGATCCATTTGGCGCACCAGCGCGCGCACCGGATAACCCATCGGCAGCAGCTGGGCGATGGTCGCGCCGCCGGTCTTGCCGGTTGCCCCGGTAACCAGGATGGTAGGCTTGAGCATCCGCTGGGTCCTCGCGTTGGCTGCGCATCGCGCAATCTGTTGATCTCGCGGCTTCAGTCACGGCTTCCGACTTCGAAAGCTGCAACGTCGGTGACGGTATTTGCGCAGGGTGGGCGTTACAATTACCGCCGAGGTAATCGAACTCGCTCCTCGAGAGAACAAAGTGGCGGCAATGAAGAGCGAGGTCGGTCTGGTATTGAGTGAATGGCGCGCTGCGACGCCTGCTGTTCCGGATTTGCCCCGTTCCGAGGCCATCCAGCCTTCCCTAGCCAAGTCAGAGAGTAACAAGGATCGATCCACCCGACCGATCGGAACGTACAATTCTATGGGTTGGATCGAACCATCGAAAGCCTGTACCGTTTGATCGGAAACACGCTGAGACTTGGTCCGCTGATCCAGGCCCGCATGGAAAGGGAGGATACAATGAGGTCAGTTTACACGCGCCACGCGTTGACCCGTCGACATTTGCTCGGTCAGGCGGGCATGGCCGGGATGGCGCTGGCGGCGGCGCCGGCCTGGGCGGACGCGCTGGTCCAGCTGCCACTCCCGGGCGGTCCCGTTGAGCGGCCGATCACGATGGCGTTTCCGCAGAAGGGCGCGATGATTCTGCAGCGTTCGCGCCCACCCCTGCTCGAGACGCCGTTCGAGGTGTTTGACAAGGGCGTTTTCACGCCGAACGACCGGTTCTATGTCCGCTGGCATTGGGCGGTGATCCCCACCGAGGTCGACGTCGATAAATTCCGTCTGGCGGTGCGCGGCCATGTGAACCAGGAGCAGTCGCTGTCGCTCAAAGACATCCTCGCCTTGCCGCGGGTCGAGATCGCGGCGGTCAATCAGTGCTCGGGCAATTCGCGCGGCTTCTTTCAACCCCGTGTCGCCGGCGGCGAATGGGCCGATGGCGCGATGGGGAATGCCCGCTGGATGGGGGTTCGGCTCAGGGACGTGCTTGACCGTGCAGGCGTCAAGGCCGGTGCCGTTCAAGTGCGGTTTAACGGAACCGATGAACCGGTGGTATCCGACGCACCCGACTTCAAGAAGTCGCTGGACATCGATCACGCGCGCGACGGCGAGGTCATGATCGCCTATGCCATGAACGGGGAGCAGTTGCCGCTTCTCAATGGATTTCCGCTGCGGCTGGTGGTGCCCGGCTGGTATGCCACCTATTGGGTCAAGGCGATCAGCGATATCGAGGTTCTTGACCAGCCCGACGACAATTTCTGGACCAAGTCCGCCTATCTGATCCCCGATACGCCGCGTGCCGACATCAAGCCCGGCCAGACCGGCGTCAAGATGGTGCCGATCAACAAGATGGTGCCGCGATCGTTCATCACCAACATCAAATCTGGCGACACCGTGCGGGCCAATCAATCGACGCTGGTCCGGGGTATTGCGTTCGGCGGCGATACCGGCGTGTCACGCGTCGATCTGTCGAGCGACGGCGGCAAGAGCTGGCAGGCGACCGCGCTTGGCAAGGACGAGGGCAAGTTCAGCTTCCGGCAGTGGCAGGCTCAGGTCACTTTGCCGGCCAGCGGCCATTACACGCTGATGGTTCGCTGCACCAACTCCGGCGGCGTCGCGCAACCCGACCAGGCGAACTGGAATCCGTCGGGGTTCATGCGCAACGTCATCGAAGCAACGCCCGTCGTCGTGGCCTGAGGAGATCGCCGATGTCGCGCATGATATTTACCCTCGCGCTGTTGAGCGCCGCCGCAATGCCGCTCGCCGTTGATGCCCAATCGCCGCTGACGCTCAAATCGGTGTCGATCGATCTGCCGGATCGCGGCACGATGTTTTCCGGTCCAGGGTCAGACGTCGTCAACAACAACTGCCTGGCCTGCCACTCGGCCGGTATGGTGCTCAACCAGCCGTCACTGCCGGCTTCGGCCTGGCAGGCCGAAGCCGAAAAGATGATCCATGTGTACAAGGCCCCGGTCGACGAGAAGGATGTGCCCGCGATTGTCGCGTATCTGGCCCGCATCAAGGGTGCCGAATAAAGCGAATTCCCCCATTCAAACACCCAAAGGGCCTGGGCGTGTCGGTTCCACCGGACGCCATCCAATTGGATGAAGCGCACTGCCGATGGCAGATGCGTGCATGAATCCTTCTTTTTTTCGGCCGGACGGTTGCCGGCGGGCCGCGCCGGTGTACATCTGGGTGGCCCGGCTGGTGAGCTGTTTGGCCCGGTTTTGCGATCCGGCTGCCGCATCGTGAGGTAAAGTCGGAATCGCCACGACCTGTCGGCGAAGGGAACCGGGAATCCGTACCGCTTATGATCGATCCTCTCTATGTGGTTTCCGGTTTCGGGGTTGGCCTTCTGGTCGGCATGACCGGTGTGGGCGGTGGGTCGCTGATGACCCCGTTGCTGATCCTGCTGTTCGGCATCCACCCGGCGACGGCCGTCGGCACCGATCTTCTCTATGCCGCCACCACCAAGACGGTCGGCAGCTTTGCGCATAGTTGGGCGAAGAGTATCCACTGGCCGGCGGTGACCCGGCTCGCCAGCGGCAGCATCCCGGCCAGCATCCTGACGCTGTTTATTCTGTGGCAGCTTGATCTCAACGGCGAATCCTCGCGCAGCCTGGTTAATCTGGTGCTGTGTTTTGCGCTGTTCCTGACCGCGGCGTCGCTGATATTCCGAAAGGCCATCATGCAGCGCCATTCCTGGCGTTTGGAACAGCTCGACCCCGCGGCCACCGCCCGCGCGACCGTGCTGGTTGGCGTAGCCCTCGGCGTGCTGGTCTCGATTTCGTCGGTCGGGGCCGGCGCGGTGGGCGTCACCGCGCTGCTGTTGCTCTATCCGCAGTTGCCGATGCCGCGCATCGTCGCCTCCGATATCGCGCACGCGGTGCCGTTGACGCTGGTGGCCGGGATCGGACATTGGGCGACCGGCGAGATCGACTGGCACCTGATGGGCGTGCTGCTGGTGGGCTCCTTGCCCGGCATTATCATCGGCAGCTATCTGGCCCACCGGGTACCGGAACCGGCGCTACGGCTGGTGCTCGCGGCGACCCTGATCCTGGTTGCCGGCAACCTCGCATCGCATGAGCTGCTTTCGTCGTCCTCGATCATCGCGGCTTTCGCGTCGGGCGCTGCCCGCTAGCCGACTACACACGGCACGCGCAAAAATCCCCGAAATCGTACCCGTCCGCCGCGCACCGGCGGGCCGTTGAGCGCATAGCGCGGAAACCGCGCCAAAAATCTTGAAACGGCGATCGCGCCTTCGAGACGCGCCAGCGCCATTCCCGCGCATTGATGCGCGCCGGTGCCGAAGGCGAGATGCCGGTTCGGCGTGCGGCCGATATCGAGATTTTCCGGATCGGTGAATTGACCGGGATCGCGGTTGGCCGCTCCGATGCACAGCGTCACCGGCGTGCCGGCCGCCATCGTAATCCCCCCGAGCTCGACGCGTTCGGCCGTCATGCGATTGCCGAGCTGGTTCGAGCTCTCAAACCTCAGGATCTCCTCGACCGTGGTTTTAATCAGATCGGGATGGTCGAGCAGGCGTTGTTTCTGCGCCGGATGAGCCGATAGCGCTACCAGTCCATTGCCGATCAGGTTGGTGGTGGTCTCATGGCCGGCGTTGAGCAGGAAGATGCAATTGTGCAGCAATTCCTTAGGTGTCAGCCGCTCGCCATTGTCCTCGCCCTGGATCAGGCGCGTCAGCACGTCGCGCTCGGGATTGCCCGGTCTGATGCGCCGCCGCTCGACCAGTATGTCCAGATAGCCGAGAAAATCCTTCACCGCCGCGTTGCCGCGGGCAAACACATCGGCCGATATCACCGGTTCGAGCGCCCCCAAAATCGCCAGCGACCAGTCGCGCAGCGGCTCGCGTTCGTCGATCGGCACGTCAAGCAGATTGCCGATCACCTGAATCGGGATCGCGGAGGCAAAATCCTCGATCAGCTCGAACTTGCCCTTCGCGGCGATGGCGTCGAGCAGCCGATCCACCAGCGCGATCAGGTCGGGTTCCATCTGCGCGATCGCGCGTGGCGACAGCGCGCCCATGATCAGCCGCCGCACCCTGGTATGCGCGGGCGGATCGTTGAAGACCAGACTGGTGGTGTGGTGCTCGTAGAGCAGCGACGCGCCGTATTTCGGCGCGAATTCCTTTTTCTTGTCGGAACTGAAAAGTTTGGTGTTCTTGTAGGCGCTGACCAGATCGTCATAGCGCGTCAGGAAATAGGAGCCGTTGGGCAATAGCTTGACCGGCGCATGCTCCCGCAATGCACGATAGGTCGGGTAGGGGTCGGCGTAGAATTCGTCCGTCAGTTTCTCGAGGTCGAAATCGGCCGCCAGCTCTCGCGCGTTCGTATTCATGCTGTCATACTCTTTGGTGGAGACCGATATGCTGTTTTTGCTCTTTCGCAAAGCGCGGCGCTCTCTACAGTCCCGCACCGCAATAGAGTTTTGCCGATTCACTGGAATTAAAAATGCACGCCCGCACTGACGCTCCCTCGGAAACTACGGCCGGCTGGCCGGAGGATATTTTCGCGATTCTGCAGCGCTTCGACGTCCGCCAGGTGCCTTACGTGCCGGATGCCGGGCACTCGCAGCTGATCGACCGCGTGCTCGGCACCCCGTCGATGCGCGCTGTCCCGTTGACGACGGAGGAGGAGGGCGTAGCGCTGCTGGCCGGCGCCTGGGCCGGCGGCCAGCGCGGCGTGCTGCTGATGCAGTCGAGCGGCGTCGGCAATTGCGTGAACATGCTGTCGCTGACCCAGATCTTCCGTCTTCCGTTCCTGACGCTAGTGACGATGCGCGGCGAGTGGGGCGAATTCAATCCCTGGCAGGTCCCGATGGGCTCCAGCACCGCGGGCGTTTTCGAATTGTCCGGTATCAAGGTATTGCGGGCCTCCCATCCGCAGGAAGTGCGCGAGGTGGTCGAGGCGGCGGCCGGGCAGGCCTATAATGCCTGCACGCCGACCGCTGTTCTGTTGTCGCAGCGTCTGATCGGCGCCAAGGTTTTCACCAAATGAGCAAAGCAAACCTTCTCGAACGGCGCAGCGTCGTCTCGACCCTGCTGGCGCAGCGCAAGGATGGGATCGTGGTCGGCGGCCTCGGCGCCTCGACCTACGATATCGCGGCGGCCGGCGATCATGACCGCAATTTCTATCTGTGGGGCGCCATGGGCGGCGCGGTCATGATCGGATTGGGGGTCGCGCTGGCGCAACCCGAACTGCCGGTCGTGGTGATCACGGGCGATGGCGAGATGCTGATGGGGATGGGCAGTCTGGCGACCGTCGGCCTGCAAAAACCCGGCAATCTCACCATCATTGTGCTCGATAATGAGGTCTATGGCGAAACCGGCGGGCAGGCGAGCCACACCGCCAATACCGCCGACCTCGTCGGCATCGCCCGGGCGTGCGGGATATCGGACGCCCGCAGCATCGCGACGATGGCCGAAGTCGAGGCCTTTGCGTCCGCGATGCAGGACGTCTCGAGCGGGCCGCGTTTCGTCAGCATCAAGATCGACAGCGCCAATCTGGAACGCGTGCTCGCCAGCCGCGACGGCAGCTTCATCGTCACGCGCATCCGCGGCGCACTCGGATTTGGCCCCATTTAAGGCCGGATCCGGCGTATTGCATCGCAGCAAGTTTCTTGACAAATACCGGAGGTGAGTGCTTACTCACGATCATGAGCACCCTGCGCATGACCAGTGACTTGCGGCGGCAATTGATCCTGGGCGCCGCCAAGCGGTGTTTCGCCCGCAGTGGCTTTGCGGGAACCACGACCAAGAGTGTCGCGGCGGCGGCGGCCATTTCGGAGGGCCTGCTGTTCAAGCACTTCCCGTCGAAATCGGCGCTGTATGCGGAAATTCTCGCGGAGGCCTGCGAGGCGGATCCCGAACTGCACCAGCTGCTGGGGCGAGAACCCTCCACCGAGACGCTCGTGGTGCTGGTCCGCGGCATGGTCGGCCATTTCCTGCATGTGTGGGACGTTCCCGATCAGCAGGAAGCCCAGCGGCTGCGGCTGATGATCACCAGCCATCTCGATGATGGAGAATTCGCGCGGTTGATCTATGAGAAGATCGGAAACCTGATCGGAACGGTGTTCACCGCGTCGCTGGAGCGGGCGGTGGCGGCGGGGGATGCGTCACGGGTTGGGCGCGAGCCGCTGAACCTGTTCTGGTTTGCGCATCACACCGTGCTGATGGCTGCATTGGCACGGTTGCCGTCGGTTCCGTGCCTGTCGTATGCCAACGCCGTCGATCTCGAGCGGCAGGCCTGTGAATTCATTCTACGCGGAATCGGACTCCACGAAACCGCGATTGCCACCTATTTGGATCGTGACCTGTCGCCGGGTCTGGGACAGCCGGTAATTGCAGAAAGTGCATGACATGAACATTGTGACTGAAGCCCATATCTCAGGCCAGCCGCTCGCCGAAAAGCCACGCGCCCGTCCGGTTCGGATGATCCGCTGGTTCATCATCGTCGGACTATTGCTGGCGCTGCTGGTGGGTGGTCTCGTCTGGTTTAACTGGTTCCGTGGCCAAATGATCGCGCAATTTTTCGCCAACAACAGGCCGCCGCCGGCACCGGTCACGGCTGTCGAGGCCAAATCGGAAGTGATTCCGAACCTGTTGACGGCGGTCGGCGATCTCGCGGCCGTGCATCAGGTGAATGTCACCCCGGATGTCAGCGGGCGCATCACCGACATCATGTTTACCGCGGGCGCCTCGGTGCAGGCCGGCAGTCCACTGGTGCAATTGTTCGACGCCCCCGACCAGGGCGATCTCGCGAGTTTCAAGGCGCAGGCGATCGGCGCGCAGCTGGCGCTGGATCGCGCCAAGCAACTGGCGTCCCGCCAGTTCGGTCCGCAGTCGACGGTCGATGCCGCGCAGGCGACCTATGACCAGGCCAATGCGGGTATCGCCAAGACCGAGGCGATCATTTCGCAGAAGCTGGTGCGTGCGCCGTTCGACGGCGAACTCGGCGTTCGTCATGTCGAGGTCGGCCAGTACCTGACCGCCGGCACGCAGATCGTCTCGTTGACCGATCTGTCGGTGCTGTATGCCAACTTCACGGTGACGGAGAAGGACAGCGCGGCGCTCAAGGTCGGACAGACCGTGCGGGTCCTGGTAGATGCCTATCGCGGCCGAAACTTCGAGGGCAAGATCAACGCGATCGAGCCCCAGATCGCCACCGATACCCGCAACATCCGCGTTCAGGCCACGATCGAGAATCCGGAACATATTCTCAAGCCCGGCATGTTCACGACCACGACGGTGGTGCTGCCCGACAAGCCGGCGGTCGTCACGGTTCCCGAAACCGCTGTCGATTATACGCTGTACGGCGACGCCGTTTTCGTCATCACCGAGAAGAAGGCGGACGACGGCAAGACCAGCCTGGTTGTGGTGCGGACCTTCGTGGTGACCGGCAACCGGGTCAACGGACGGGTCGAAATTCTCAGCGGGGTGAAGCCCGGCGATCGCGTGGTCTCGGTCGGCCAGATCAAGCTGCAATCCGGAGCGGCGGTGTCGATCTCGGCCGATCCCGCGCCGCCGATTCCGGCGAACCCGCCACGTTATTAAGGCATGATCCCTCGCGACAAACGCCGGAGGCGTTTGCGCGGAGATCATGCTCAAACAAAAAGTTATGATCGGCAGGACAAGCGCGACGCGTTTGCCTGGAGATCACGATCAAACAAAAGATGAGATCACGATCCGACTTAATCTAGTCGGATCCTGATCTAACGGAGCGCATCGCGATGGTCTGGACCGATATCTTCATCAAGCGGCCGGTGTTGGCCCTGGTCGTCAGCCTGCTGATTCTTCTGATCGGCTTTCGGGCCGCGACCAGTCTGCCGGTCCGGCAATATCCGAAGCTGTCGAACACGGTGGTCAACGTCACCACGGTTTATCCCGGTGCGTCGCCCGATCTGATTCAGGGCTTCATCACCACGCCGATCGAGCAGGCCGTCGCGTCCGCCGAAGGCGTCGACTACATGACCTCGTCGTCGGTGCTGGGTACCAGCACTATCCAGGTCTACATCAAGCTGAACTTCGATCCGAACCAGGCGCTGACCGAGGTCCTCGCCAAGGTGAATTCGGTCAAATATCTGATTCCGAAGGAATCCAACGATCCGGTCGTGACCAAGACGACCGGCCAGACCACCGCAGTGATGTATCTCGGCTTCTCCAGCCAGGTGCTGTCGGGGTCGGCGATATCGGATTATCTGACGCGGGTGGTTCAGCCGGTGCTTTCGACCGTCGATGGGGTCGCTTCCGCCGATATTCTGGGCGGCCAGACTTTCGCGATGCGGCTGTGGCTCGATCCGGTCCGCATGGCCGGCCGCAATGTTTCGCCGGCGGACGTTTCCGCTGCGATTGCCGCCAACAACTTCCAGGCCGCCGCGGGCCAGTCCAAGGGCTTTTTCATCGTCTCCAACGTATCGGCCAACACCGATCTGCAGAACATCGATCAGTTCAAGCGCATGATCGTCAAATCCAAGGACGGCGGCTATGTCCGGATCGAGGATGTTGCCGCTGTCGAACTCGCGGCACAGAGCACCGACGCCAGTGTCGCCTTCAACGGCGAGCATGCGATCTTCATCGGCGTGCAGGCGACGCCGCAAGGCAATCCGCTGACGCTCGTCAAAGGCGTGCGCGCGCTGTTTCCGGAACTGGAACGCAATCTGCCGCCATCGATGAAGATGAAGGTGGCTTATGATTCCACCAAATTCATCCAATCCTCGATCGACGAAGTCGAGAAGACGCTCGGCGAGGCTGTTATCATCGTGGTCGTCGTGATCTTCCTGTTCCTGGCATCGTTCCGATCGGTGCTGATCCCGGTGGTGACCATTCCGCTGTCGCTGATCGGTGTCTGCAGCCTGATGCTGGCGGCGGGATTCAGTTTCAACCTGCTGACATTGCTGGCGATGGTGCTGGCGATCGGTCTGGTGGTCGACGATGCCATCGTGGTGGTTGAAAACATCCACCGGCATCTGGAGGAGGGCAAGCCCCCGGTGCAGGCGGCGATGCAGGGCGCCCGCGAGATCGTGGGTCCCGTCATCGCCATGACCATCACGCTGGCCGCGGTGTATGCGCCGATCGGGTTCCTCGGTGGCTTGACCGGTTCATTGTTCCGCGAATTTGCCTTCACGCTGGCCGGCTCGGTGATCGTGTCCGGCGTGGTCGCGCTGACGCTGTCGCCGATGATGTGCTCGGTGTTCCTGAAGAATGCCGAAGAAGGACGTTTCGCCAAACTGGTGAACAGGGTGTTCGGCGCGATGACCCGCTGGTACGGCCGTCAGCTCGACCGGTCGCTGGATTATCGCCCCATCACGGGACTGTTCGCCTTGACGATCCTCGGATTGGTCGGCTTCCTCTATCTGCACACCGCCAAGGAACTCGCGCCCGAAGAGGATCAGGGCATCGTGTTCGCGGTGACGAAGGCGCCCAAATACGCCAATATCGACTATGCCGACTTCTACGGCGAAAAACTCGACCGCTCATTTGCCAAATTTCCCGAAACCGATCTGCGTTTCGTCCTCAACGGCATCAACGGACCGCAAAGCGGCATTGCGGGCATGCTGCTCAAACCGTGGGACGAGCGGGTGCGTTCGTCGATCAAGCTGAAGCCGCTGGTGCAGGCGGAACTGAGCAAGATCGAAGGCGTCAATGCCTTCGCGTTCAACCTGCCGCCATTGCCCGGCGGTCCCGGCGGCTTGCCGGTCCAGATGGTGATCAATTCGACCAACGGCTTTCAGGCGGTCTATGAGCAAATGGTCAAGCTGAAGGACGCCGCGCGCAAGAGCGGGTTGTTCATCGTCTCGGACAGCGATCTCGACTTCAACCAGCCGGTGGTGCGGATCAAGGTCGACCGCTCCAAGGCCAGCGATCTCGGCATCACCATGGCGAATGTCGGCAATACGCTGGCGACGCTGCTCGGCGGCAACTACGTCAACCGGTTCAACCTCGAGGGCCGCTCGTATCAGGTCATTCCTCAGGTGCCGCGCGAGGACAGGTTGTCACCGGAAGCGCTCGGCAGATATTATATCGCGACCGCGACCGGCCAGCAGGTGCCGCTCTCGACCGTGGTCTCGATCGAAACGGCGACCGACCCGAACGCGTTGACCCACTACAACCAGTTGAACTCCGCAACCTTCCAGGCGGTGCCGATGCCCGGCGTTACCGTCGGGCAGGCGGTAGATTTCCTCGAGGGTCAAGCCAAAAATCTCCCGGCCGGTTTCAGCCACGACTATCTTGCCGATTCCCGGCAATATGTGCAGGAGGGTAATCAGCTCGCGGTCACCTTTGCCTTCGCGATCATCATCATCTTCCTGGTGCTGGCGGCGCAGTTCGAAAGTCTGCGCGATCCGCTGGTGATTATGATCAGCGTTCCGATGGCGATCGTCGGCGCGTTGATCCCGCTGTTCTTCGGCATGGCGACGATGAACATCTACACCCAGGTCGGGTTGCTGACGCTGGTCGGCCTGATCAGCAAGCACGGCATTCTGATGGTGGAGTTCGCCAACGAGTTGCAGCTCAATGAGGGACTTGATCGCCGTTCAGCCATCGAAATGGCGGCCCGGGTCCGGCTGCGTCCGATCCTGATGACAACCGCGGCGATGGTCACCGGCCTGTTGCCGCTGCTCACCGCGACCGGGGCGGGGGCCGCGAGCCGGTTCTCGATCGGACTGGTGGTCGTCTCCGGCATGACCATCGGGACTTTGTTTACACTGTTCGTGCTGCCCGCTGTCTATGTGTCGATCGCCACCGATCACCGCGCCGGTGCCGAATCCCAGCGCGCCAAGGAGATCGCGGACTTCGATCTCGCGGACAAGGTGCTCAAGCCGACGTAACCGCCGGCCGGATCGTTCGCGTATTCTGGAGCCCCGGTTCTGATTGAATCAGAACCGGGGTTTATTTTGTTTCGACAC
>Ga0208691_1000642_pt1 | contig 12738 bp, 15 predicted proteins | sample June2015DPH_20_1_FD_184719 | JGI IMG/M metagenome (GOLD analysis project Ga0208691, IMG submission 184719) | Peatland microbial communities from SPRUCE experiment site at the Marcell Experimental Forest, Minnesota, USA - June2015DPH_20_10... | ecosystem: Environmental > Terrestrial > Soil >... | reverse complement strand
ATATCCATTGCCGGCCACTTCAAGCGCCGAGACGCCTTCCACAGGCCCCAGCGCAGCGACAATCTCCGCGGCAATCGCTTTAGGCGCCTTCTTCAACTGCCGCGCGAGATGAAAGGCAACCGGAATAGCAAGTTCGCCAAACGATGCCTGCTTAGGCTGTTCAAGCGCAAATTGGATGCGCACCAGTTCGGCCACACGTTCAGAAATCTTCTTCTCAATGGAATGAAACACTAGCTCCCAATATGCCACGCCCCCGACACCACCGGAACCGAACCGCGACCGGAAGGGAGCGCTACCACCTATCTTCATTAACGTACAACGCCATTGGATCGCCCTGACGATCGGCAACATAGACAACGGCAGCTTCCACGTCCTCCCGCTTCCACAGGTAGCGAGTGCTACCATGCCGAGCCCAGCGCCGCCGATCGGCAGTGTCCAATCCGCGCAGGTTCAGCATCCGGCTAGCATAAGCCTTAAGCTCATTCAGCACCTTCTCCGGAGCAACCGAGCCAGACTCATCGCCATGAGGCCAGTCGCCGTAACAGCCGAACGTGAGGAAATAGGTCACTAGAGAGGAGTGGCTAAAACATCCGCGTTCTCTCGGCGCTCCCTTCCGGTCGCGGCTCCAACCCCTATACTTAAAGAGTGCCGAAGGTAACCGTCGACGGAAAGACAATCGAGTTTGAACATGGCCAGCTCCCCTATCACGAGCATGGGAAGCCGGAGTCTTTGCTCGACATCTTCCTCAGCAAGGGCATCCACCTGGAGCATGCCTGCGGAGGCAACTGCGCTTGCACCACCTGTCACGTCATCGTCAACAGCGGAATGGAAAATCTGTCCGAAATGGATGACGACGAAGCCGATCGCGTTCAGATGGCAGCGGGACTGACGCTGCGGTCGCGCCTGGGTTGCCAGTGCGTAGTTCTGGGCGACGTTGATGTGGAAATTCCTTCCTGGAATATCAACTACGTCAGCGAGGGCGGCGGCTCCATGAACCTCGGCGACGCAATCCCGGTTGGCAAGAAATAAATGATCCGCTCATTCTCGATTCTCCTCGCGTGTTCCATGCTCTGTTGCTGCCAGGACGGCCCGCAACCGCGCGTCGTGGACCCAGGTAAGCCGGGCGAAGCGCCATCCGATGCGATCGTGCTCTTCTCCGGCAAGGACGCCTCCGAATGGACCCACGACGACGGGCAACCGGCCAAGTGGCGGGTCGAGAACGGCATCCTGATCTGCAAAAGCGGCACCGGCGACATCTCCAGCAAGCACAAATTCGGAAGCGCGCAAATCCACATCGAATTCTCCACTCCCTACATGCCGAAATTCAAAAGTCAGGCACGTGGCAATAGCGGCGTTTTTCTTGAAGGCCGTTACGAAGTGCAGGTGCTGGATTCCTATCAGAACCCGACCTACGCCAACGGATCCTGCGGAGCTTTGTATTCGCAATACGCTCCGCTGGTGAACGCCTGCCGGCCTCCGGAACAATGGCAGAGCTACGAGATCATTTTCCACGCGCCCAAGTGCGGTTCTGGCGGCACGGTCACCGAGCCAGGTACCCTCACGCTGCTGCACAATGGCGTCCTGGTGCAAGATCACGTCACGATCAAAGGCACCACGGACGGTTCCAGCAATGCACACAACTGTGAAACGGGGCCGCTCCGCTTGCAGGACCACTGGGATCCGAAAGTAGGCGACACCCCCGTGCGCTACCGCAACATCTGGTACCGGCCTTTAGAATAGCTTCGCCAACCAGAAACCAGGAACTAGAAACCAGAAACGGTTCCCTAGTGTCCTGCTAGCCGCTCGGCAGCCTCCAGCACCTGCCTACGCGGGATATACGGATAGACCCTAAGAAAATCGTCTATGCCCTCGCCCGTTTCCAGGAAGTCGATCAGCGTCTGAATCGGCACCCTCGTGCCGGCAAAGCAAGCCGCACCATGCATGATTTCTTTATCGATGGCGATCACACCCTGCAAAGCCGCTTTCAGTTGCGCTGTCATGCCTAGAACCACCGTAAGCCGTCAAAGTATCTAAAGCAAGGCCGCCCAGCGCCGTCCACCAGCTAGCGCTTCTCGTCCGCCCAGGTCCCCAACCCGAAACCAGCAACCAGAAACCAGAAACAGTCTTCTACCGCTTCAGCCACAGATCCAAAAACCGATCCGCCAAATCGGCCGGGATCTGCGCGGTCACCTGCGCGTGGTTCTGCTGTTGCGCCACCTGGATCGCGTCATAAAGCTGCAACAACTCCGGGTGATTATCCGGAGTATTGAGCCGCCCGATCCCCACCACGCCCTTCAGCATGTCGTGCACGAACTTGGCGTCGCGCTCCGTCTTGCATGCCACCTCGGCAGTCAATCCGATGCCGCTGTGCAGGTCCATCCCGATGGTCGCGGTGTCGATGGATTTCAGCGCGCTCACAATATTCGCAAGGTTGCTGTCCCGCGGCACCGCCAGGTTCAAGCTTTGGAGACCGCCGCTCAGAGCCGCCCAAATTTGGTCGTTGGCTGGAATGGTCCGGACCAAATCCCGCAGCGTCGGCGGCAATCCTCCGCCAGATCCGCGATCGATGATCGACCGTAGCTCCACCGCCGGACCCACCACGGCGGTGGAAGAATCCAGAAAAACAAAACTGAGCCGATCGGATCCGAACACGTCATGATTCTTGTAGCTGGAGCGAACCGCGCCCCGCGCCTGCAAGCGTGCTTCGAGATCGGCGATGTTAAATTTGCCGCGCGCCATCAGCACGCCTGTCTTCCCGTTGGAACAAGAAAGAATCTGCGAAAGATCCTTGCGTGGATCGAGGCCCGTTTGCTTGGTAAACTCGTCCAACTGCGGCAGAGGCACGCGGCTGAGCAGCTTTTGATAAACCGGAGTTTGGCGGACCGCATCAATATTGCCGCCCACGATGAACACAGTGTCAGCGGGAATCAGCGCTTCAAGCGCCGGATCAATGCGTACCGAACCCGGCTTTTTCGCACCGCAGCCGGCCAGAGCCAGACACACAACGCCCATCCAAAACGGACGCATCAAAAATCCCGCCTCGCAAAAATCAGCAGCGAACAGCCCAGCACCACGGCCGCGAACAGCGCCGAGGTCCAGATGGGCATGAAGCCGTCGAACGATCGGCTCTGGATAGCGTTCAGAGTCATACCGCCCAGGTCGTAGATCTTAGGCAGAGAATAGTACAGTGTCCGCCAAATCTGGCGCGACCATTCGGAAGAAAGCAGGCGCAGCATCACACTGGTCTGCGCGAGAATCAGGCTCATCACCATCAGAGCGGCCGCAACCATAGTTGCAAGCGCGGCGCTCTCAAATAGCACTCCAATCAAAATCACCACTGACAACAGCACCGCGAAGGCGAAAATCGTAGTAGCAATGGAGATCAGAAACAAGGGAGACCAAATCCCCGTTTTGATCCCCAGGATGGTCCAAACACCCAGCACCAGATAGATAATGTTGCACGACACCACCAGTACATTGCCCACGTAGCGGCCCAGCAGAATATGTGTGCGCGAGACGGGCTTCGACAGCAGCAGCTCGATGCGCCCCGGCTCCAGCACGCTAGGAATCAATCCGGCGGATGCAAACACCGCCAGAAACATCCCCCAGGTGTAAAGGAACGCCGCGATACCGCCATAGACGCCGCGCACCAGTTTATCCACATCGCGGGTACCATTGATCCGGCCGAACGCCGACACGAACGCCACTCCGCCCTCCATCAGGTCGATTCGCAGCAGGAATAGAAAGAACAGGATCATCACCGTCGAGAGTCCGAACAGCCCCCAAAAGATCTTTCGCGCGAACGCCTCGCGGAAAGTATCCCGGATCAACGCCACGGTTGCCGTCATCGAATTCTTCATTTCGCCACCGTACGTACGAACACTTCCTCGAGCGTACTGGTAGTAGGCGCCAGCGATTCGATCTCGCACCGTTGCGCCCGCAGCAGATCCACCGCTTCGTTCGCCAATTGACGGCTAGCGAATTGGAAATCGACAAATCCGTTTCTGGAAGCCATGGAGGTTGCTTTCGCGCGCACAGCTTCCACCAGAGCCTCGGGCGTCTCGCCCACCGTCAGCCGGTAGCCCTTTCCAGCAGTAAGATCGTGCATTTTGCCGCTGAGCGCTACCTTCCCCTTATCGAGTATCGCCACCTCGCGGCAAAACAGCTCTACTTCCGCCAACAGGTGGGAGTTGATAAATATGGTCACGCCTCGCTCTTCACAGCGCGTCAACACCTCCCTGATCTGCATACGGCCCACCGGATCCACACCGTCCGTGGGCTCATCCAAAATCAACATGGAAGGCGAATGGATCAGCGCCTGCGCCAATCCCAGGCGCTGCAACATGCCTTTCGAGTACTTGCCGATCCGAACGCTGCCCCATTGTTCCAGGCCAACCAGCTCCAGCATTTCCGGAATCCGCTTGCGCCGCTCAGCCGACTCCATACCCGAAAGAGCCGCGTAAAAATCCAACATCCCCGCGCCCGTGAAGTACGTAGGAAAGCGATGGTTCTCCGGCAAGTAGCCAATGGGCCGCCGCGCTTCCGGTTCGCGCGCATTGCGGCCGAAGATCAACGCGTTGCCTCTAGTAGGACGCACCGCCGACAGCAGCATTTTGACAAAAGTTGTCTTCCCCGCCCCATTCGGTCCCAGCAAGCCGAAAGTCGTGCCCCGTGGAACGTTGAGCGAGATCCCGTCCACCGCGCGCACTTCGCGCCGTTTCCACCGCGAGCGATAGACCTTGGCCAAATCAGAGGTCTCGATAGCGTATTCGGAAGCCACTCACCCATAGGATACGCGGGATCACCGGTAGTTTGTTCCCGAGCCGTTCATAACGCAGTCCTGAAAGATTGCCTTTGAAACCGGCTGTGAATTGTCATAGAATTATAAAGACCCCATACAAAATGCCTTCCGTCCACGCTCGAAATCCACTTCTCGAAGTTGAATTTCAGATTCCTTTCGATCAAATTCGCGCCGAACACGTGGAGCCGGCCGTAGCCGAACTTCTGCGCGATGCCGAGGCGCAGCTCAACCAGTTGACGTCCGATTCCGGGCCGCGGACCTTCAGCAATACCATGGAACCTCTGGACGCACTGACAGAACGTCTGGATTATGCCGTGGGTATCGCGCGACACTTGGAAGGCGTAGCCACCACACCCGAGCTGCGCGCCGCATACAATACAGTGCAGCCTTTGGTTAGCGCGTTCTATTCGTCCTTGCCGCTGAACGAATCGCTGTGGCAAGCCGTGCAAACCTTCTCGACAACGGAAGAAGCCAAAAGCCTGTCCGGCGCACGCAAGCGCTTTTTGGAAAAGACCGTCGACAATTTCCGCCGCCACGGCGCTGAGCTGGATGCCCCAGGTAAGAAGCGCATTGCCGAGATCGATGTGGAACTCTCCAAGCTGACCATCCGATTCTCGGAGAATGTCCTGGATTCAACCAACGAATTTGAATTGGTGATCACCGAGGAAAGCAAACTGGCCGGCCTGCCGGAAAGCGCCGTTGCCATGGCGCGCGACAGTGCTCGATCCAAAGGCCATGAGGCCCCCGCGTGGCGCTTCACTTTACAGGCGCCTAGTTACATCGCGCTAATGACCTATCTGGATGATGGTGCAATCCGCAGGCACGTCTACGAAGCCTATGTAAATCGCGCACTGGAAGGGGACCGCGACAACCGGCCCGTCATCCAGCGCATCCTCGAATTCCGGCGCGAAAAAGCCCATCTGCTCGGCTATCGCGATTTCGCGGACCTGGTGCTGGAGGACCGCATGGCGCACAAAGGCGATCGGGCTCAGGAATTTCTAGCCGACCTGAAAGCCAAGACGGATGCGCATTTCGAGAAGGAAAACCTCGAACTCGCGGCCTTCGCTGGGCGAGCCACGCTCCACCCCTGGGACATCGCCTACTATGCGGAAAAACAGCGCGCCGCGCTCTATGACTTCGACGAAGAAGCGCTGCGCCCATACTTCCCCCTCGATAGCGTGGTGCAGGGAATGTTCGAGATCGTTGAGCGTCTCTACGGAATTCGCGTGCTGGAGAAACCCGGAGTTCCCGTGTGGGAGCCGCAGGTAAAGTACTACCAGATTCACGATGAAAGCCGCCCACCCAACAACACGGTGATCGGGGCCTTCTATGCGGATTGGTTCCCGCGCGAAAACAAACGCGGCGGAGCGTGGATGGACGCATTTATCACCGGCGTCGCGTTCGGCAATCGCCTGGAGCCGCATGCCGGCCTCATCTGCGGAAACCTCACTCCGCCCGGAGGCGACCGTCCATCTTTGCTCACGCACCGCGAGGTCCAGACCATTTTTCACGAGTTCGGGCACTTGCTGCATCATTGCCTGAGCCAGGTTGAGGTACGCAGCCTGGCCGGTGCGAACGTGGCCTGGGATTTCGTCGAGCTGCCGTCACAGATCATGGAGAACTGGTGCTGGGAGCGCGAGGCGTTGGATCTTTTCGCGCGCCATTTCGAGACCCGCCAACCCGTACCGCGCGACCTGTTCGAGAAAATGGTAAACGCGCGCAATTTCCGCGCCGCCAATGCGCAGATGCGCCAACTCGGCTTCGGATTTGTGGATCTGTCTCTGCATCGCGACTATTCCGCGCAATCGCACGGCGATGTTCTGGCCTACGCGCGCGATATTCTGCAAGCCTTCTCGCCGGCCACATTGCCCCAACAGTATGGGATGATCGCCAGTTTCACGCATCTGTTCGCCAGTCCCGTGGGCTACGGAGCCGGCTACTATTCCTATAAATGGGCCGAGGTTCTGGACGCCGACGCGTTCACCATGTTCCAAACCCGAGGCATCTTCAGCCGCGACGTGGGCGCGCGCTTCCGCGAGAACATTCTTTCGCGCGGCGACAGCCAGGATCCAGCCGAGCTCTACCGCACCTTCATGGGCCGCGATCCCGACCCCAACGCCTTGCTGGAACGCTCCGGCTTACTAGCAACCAAGTAGGGCAGGATGCCATCCTGCAGCGGGTTGTTAACCCGCTCTAAGTAAATAGCAACCGAACCCGCCGAGGAGTAATCTAACCATGGGGGGTAACGCATGCAATCCAGCATTCGGCTCGGCCGCGTCTTCGGTATCGAAGTCGGTCTGCACTACAGTTGGTTCCTGATCGCGCTACTCATCACCATGTCGCTTTCGTCGCAATTCCAGGCGAACCATGCGGAATGGGGACCCGCCGTCATTTGGACCACTTCCTTGATGACAGCGCTGCTCTTCTTCGCAACGCTACTGGCGCATGAGCTTTCGCACGCCCTGGTCGCCAGAAGCCGCGGCCTCACTACAAAGGCCATCACGCTATTCGCCTTGGGCGGAGTTGCTCAAATCGAGAAAGAACCCGAGGATCCGAAAACAGAGTTCTGGGTCGGTATCGTTGGGCCTTTTTCGAGCGCCGTGATCGGCGTGGTCTCGCTGGCGCTGGCTTGGGCCGCCGGTTGGCATTTCAAGACATCGCCCGGGACACCGCTGCTTGCGATGTTTGTATGGCTCGGCTACATCAATCTCACGCTCGCAGCTTTCAACATGATCCCCGGATTTCCTTTGGACGGCGGGCGCATCCTGCGCGCCATCCTCTGGTGGTCCACTCACAACGCCACGCGCGCCACGCAACTCGCGGCTCGCACGGGGCAAGTAGTGGCACTCGGTTTCATCGCCTTGGGGATTTTCCAATTCTTCGGAGGCGCCGGCTTCGGCGGATTATGGATCGCATTCATCGGCTGGTTCCTATTGCAGGCCGCCGGATCAAGCTACAACACAGTAACGCTGACGTCGAACTTGAAGGATGTTCGCGTCTCAGACGTTATGACCCACGATTGCGTCGCCGTGGATGGAAATCTCAACGTCCAGACCTTCGTCGAGGAACATCTGCTGCGCTCCGGCCGCCGCTGTTTCGTGGTGGAGCAGAACGGCGAAATGATCGGCCTGGTGACCCCGCACGAGGTCAAGGATCTGGAACGGCAGCGCTGGCCATTCACCACTCTCTACGACATCATGCGCCCACTCAATCAAGTCCACACCGTAACGCCATCCACGCCCGTGATGGAGGCTCTCGAAACCATGGGCCGCGATGATGTAAATCAATTGCCGGTAGTAAGCGGCAATCATCTGGATGGCATCGTCACCCGCGCCAACGTGATCCAGTTCCTGCAAACCCGCACCGAATTATCCCGATAGCCTATAGCATGTGTGTCTTCCGACGTCGTAGCCGAACCGCGACCGGAAGGGAGCGATACCACGAACACCGCTAGCGGCAATCGCGGCCCGGCTCCATCATGTAAAGTTTGGTAAAGTAGGCGCAGTGAGAGTTGTATTCGTAGCAGCTTGCGCACTCGGTTGCTGCGCTGCCTCCATCGACGATCAACAATTCAACGGCCGCTGGGATATCAATGTCAATGGCCTGCCATCCCCGCGGGCGTGGTGGTTGGAAGTGTCTGGCGCCGGCACCAACACGCTGAAGGGAAAATTCGTCGGCGCGCCCATCGGTCAACTGGACGATATCCCGAAGCTTTCCATCTCAGATGGCGAGCTGCGGTTCGCCCTAGAAGGCCGCTTCCACCGCGAGCGAACTCCGGAAAAAGGATTGTACTGGGCGCGGCTTGAAGACGGCAAGTTGAAAGGAACTTTCGAAATCGAAGGCGATCCTTCTTCCTATCTGGAATGGACCGGCACTCGCGCTCCCGCAATCCCCGACAAAGACGATGGCACCTGGAAAAAGAACGACCCTTTGGTGCTCTTTGATGGCCACGATCTGAATGGTTGGCAGGCTGCAACGCCTGGCCATCCCTCAGGCTGGACAGTGAAAGATGGCGTTCTAACCAACGCCCCCAACGCGGTCAACTTGGTGTCGGAAAAGAAATTTTGGAATTTCACTTTGGATGCGGAATTCAAAATTCTCCCACACGGCAATAGCGGCATCGCCTTGCGTAGCCGCTACGAGCTGCAATTGGTGGACGATTTCGACAGACCCGCATCGAACCGCGGCAGCGGAGCAATTCTGGGGCGCATCGCGCCGTCTATCAACGCCACGTATCCGGCGGGCGAGTGGCAAACCCTCTCGGTCCGCTTGATCGGGCGCCAGATCACGGAAATCTTCAACGGAATTCGCGTTCTCGACCGGGCGACTATTGACGGGCCAACGGCCATCGCAATGGACGCGAATGAATCCGAGCCTGGTCCAATCCTGCTGCAGGGCGATCGGGGCCAGGTGGAATTCCGGAAACTGATTCTCTATCCGCTCACCAAACAGCATTGAGCGCAGTAAAATTAGCCCGGCTCTATCGCGTCCGCGGCCGCGTGCAAGGCGTGGGATTCCGTTACTTCGTCGAACATTCCGCCACTGCGCTCGGCTTGGCCGGCTGGGTGCGCAATTCCGACGATGGCAGCGTGGAAGTTTACGCGCTGGGCACAGCCGAGCAATTGTCCGATCTAGCCGGCCTCCTGTGGCAAGGTCCGCGTTGGGCGGAAGTCCGCGGCGTAGATGAATCCGAAGCAGCAGTAGAACACGTCAGAGGTTTTTCCGTCCGCCAATAGCAACCGTAGCGCACGCTCTCAGCGTGCCGCGTCGGCACTCATGCCGACGCCTGGTGTGCAAAATCATCTCTTAAGCCACCGCAGCGATGATCTGCCCCAACTCCGGCGCCTCCTTCTGCGAATACCCCGACCCTCCGCCTTGCTGCTGCGCAAATATTTCCGCTTGTGCAGTCGCCTCCATCTGCGCGGCCTCCGCAGCCACCATACGATCCTGGCCCGACGGGTCCACCGGAGCATTCGCGGCTGCCTGGATTATTTTCGCTTTCTCGACCGTCGCTTCAGGACCGGACGGATCAGGGCTGGTATCCAAACTCACCTCGCCGCCCACTGCATAGCGCTGCCCATCCGGTCCAACAGTGTAAGTGTAGGAGGGCCCCCCGGTGGCGTAGGCGCCCGCTACCACCAGATGCGCCCGTTCGTGAGCCCGCACATGCCGGTCAGTATTTACAAGCTGACGTACCACTGCCTCTTCATTCGCATTAAGCTTCTGCGCAGCAGCACTTGGCTGGGAGCTTTGCGCCAAGGGACTTGCCGCGTTCGTCGTAGAGGAAATGGTTCCAGCCACGGATCTGTCCCCGTGGCTTATCGGCAGCAGTCGCAGGAGTCTTAGCCGAAAATAGTACTACCCCAGCAGCCGCGCGGCATCTTTCGCGAAATAAGTGAGGATGAAATCCGCCCCGGCCCGCCGTATCGAAGTCAGCGACTCCAAAATCGCGCGGTCCCGATCCAGCCAGCCCTTCTGGATAGCAGCCACCAGCATGCTGAACTCACCGCTCACCTGATAAGCGCCCAGCGGAACCTCGAACCGGTCGCGCGCCTGCCGGATCACATCCAGATACGGCATGGCCGGTTTTACCATGATCATGTCGGCGCCCTCTTCCAGATCCAGCTCGATTTCGCGCATGGCTTCGCGCCCATTGGCCGGATCCATCTGATAGCTGCGCCGGTCGCCAAACTGCGGCGTAGATTCAGCCGCCTCACGGAACGGGCCATAGAACACCGAAGCAAACTTGGCCGCGTAACTCAGGATAGGCGTGTCCGGAAAGCCGGCTGCATCCAGAGCCGCGCGGATGGCGGCCACGCGCCCGTCCATCATATCGCTGGGCGCAACCACGTCAGCTCCCGCGTGGGCGTGCGACACCGCCCCTTTCGCCAGCCATTCGAGTGAAGGATCGTTTTTCACTTCACCATCCACCACCAATCCGCAATGCCCGTGGCTGGTGTATTCGCAATTGCAAACATCCGTCATCAGCAGCAGCTTCGGAACCTCGCGCTTAACAGCACGCACCGCCTGCTGCACGATGCCGTTATCGGCATACGCACCGGACGCCAGCTCATCCTTGACCGCCGGAATCCCAAACAGAATCACCCCCCCAATCCCCAGCTTCGCGGCCTCCGCGCATTCCTTCACCAGTTCATCGATGGAGAGCTGATAATTACCCGGCATCGAGCTGATCTCGCGCCGCACCCCTTCACCCGGACAAGCGAACAGCGGCAGGATGAATTGCGTAGGCGCAAGCCGCGTCTCCCGCACCAGGCTGCGCAGCGCCTCACTCGCGCGCAGCCGCCGCATTCTCTGAATCGGAAAAGCCATTAGCCCTCTTGAATCGTCACCGATTTCAATTGATCGCCCTTTTGAATTTTATTGACCACATCCTGGCCGCTCTGCACCTGCCCAAAAACGGTGTGCTTGCCGTCCAGCCAATCCGTCACGACGTGCGTGATAAAGAACTGGCTGCCATTGGTGTTCGGTCCGGCGTTGGCCATGCTGAGCGTCCCCACTTTGTGGCGCTTGGGATTGTTCTTGGTCTCATCCTCGAAACGATAACCGGGACCACCGCTGCCGGTACCGGTGGGATCGCCGCCCTGGACCATAAAATCGGCGATCACGCGATGGAAAACGGTTCCGTCATAGAATCCGTCTTTCGCAAGAAATACAAAATTGTTGACGGTCTTCGGCGCCTCCTTCGCAAAAAGCTCGACGACGATGCTCCCCTTCGTGGTATCGAATGTAGCCGTATATTTGCCCGCCGGATCGATCGACATGGCCGGCGGTGCTGAGTATTGTTTAGACATAGTTCCAGTGTAACTGCCTTGTAGCGCACGCACTCTTGCGTGCCGTCTCGGCACTCTTGCCGAGACCCTTGGAATGAAAAACCAGCCGCCCCACGAACCGAGACTTGGTACGATCTTGAAATGCGATTCTCCACGCTAGTTGCAAGCTTGGTTATGCTGTCGCCCTCCCTAAGGGCCGCCGACACCGACTCCATCGACTCAGTCATCAAAGCAGTCTATGAAGTAATTTCCGGCCCCGCCGCGACCCCACGCGATTGGGTCCGCTTCAAAGCTCTATTCGCCGATGGAGCCCGCCTGATCCCGGTTCGCGCAGGAGGACCAGCCGTGTTAACGCCCGACGATTACGCCGAGCACGCCAAGCCAATCTTCGAGAAGAGCGCATTCTACGAAACCGAACTGGCCCGCCGCCTCGAAACCTTCGGCAACATCGCCCACGCCTTCAGTACCTACGAATCCCGCCACGCCCCTGGCGAAAAACCCTTCGCCCGCGGCATCAACAGTTTTCAACTGGTCAAAATGGGCGACACCTGGAAGGTCATGACCATCTTCTGGGATTCCGAGCGTCCCGACAACCCCCTCCCAGAAAAATACTTGCGCTGACAGCAGAAATACGGTGACAGGATACTCATTCTCTACTTCCGGCTCTACCGAAAAAAAGATTTGTCTTGACAGAAAAGTGTTCCGGTGTTTAAATCGATCCATGCCGGCGACGTTGCAAATCGTACAGAGCCCCGAAAAAGCGGGTGTCTTACTCCAGCCCGGCCGGCTTCGTCTCCTCGAACAATTAACTGAGCCCGATTCCGCCGCCGGGCTCGCCCGCCGCCTCGGCGTGCCTCGGCAGAAACTGAACTACCATCTGCGCGAGCTAGAGCGCGAAGGCTTCCTGGAGTTGATCGAGGAACGCCGTAAAGGCAATTGCATGGAACGCGTGGTGCGCGCCGTGGCCCGTGAATTCCTGATCGCTCCCCAGACCCCCGATCGCATCAAAGCGGATCGCGTCACTCGCGACCGTTTCTCCGCCGCTTATCTTGCTTCTACTGCTGCGCGCATGATTCGCGAGCTGGCCTCTCTCTGCATCCGCGCCCGCCGCGCCGGAAAACGCCTCGCCACGCTTACCCTGGAAAC
>Ga0208691_1000641_pt1 | contig 12745 bp, 14 predicted proteins | sample June2015DPH_20_1_FD_184719 | JGI IMG/M metagenome (GOLD analysis project Ga0208691, IMG submission 184719) | Peatland microbial communities from SPRUCE experiment site at the Marcell Experimental Forest, Minnesota, USA - June2015DPH_20_10... | ecosystem: Environmental > Terrestrial > Soil >... | reverse complement strand
AGTGGGATCAGGAGGCTTTTCGCCGCGGTGCATGCGCGCGATCAGCATGTTTACCGGCAGGACGACGAAGAAGTATACGGCAGCCGCGATCAGGAAGAACGAGATGCAGGCGTTGATGAACTCGCCGATGGGGAACTCGGTTCCTCGAAGGTAAAACTTCAGCTTTGAGTAATCGGGCTTGCCGACAATGACCGCGATCAGCGGCGTCAAGAACGCTTTGGTCATCTCCGTGACCACCGCACCGAAGGCCGCGCCAATGACCACGCCCACCGCCATATCCACAACATTTCCGCGCAGGATGAATTTCTTGAAGCCGTCGAGCATAAATTTCTCCCCGAGTCTGAATGGGAGATAAATGTAAGTTGGTGGAATCGGTTTGGTCAAGCGGGGCCAAGGCGAGGTGGTGCCCCAGGTTGAACAAGAGACTCGTATCAGGGCATCGCTTTAGCGATGCCAACAAGGCTGAGAAAAGAAATCGGCTTTAGCCGCCTAAATGTTTTCCCACAGCCCCCAGCGGCTAAAGCCGTTCCAAATTTCCTACATCGACGGCATGCCTGAAGGCATGCCCCGATACGAATCTTTCTTCGGACTGTTACCAGCGCGAGGGCTTTAGAAGATGCCAACGAACTTCGTCGATAGATCCCTGCGGATAGGAGTCGGATAAAGGAAAGGTAACGGCGACCCGCGTAGGCCGCCGCAAAGGAACGCCTGAAGAGGAACCGGAGAAAACCGCTACCGTCCCGCTGACGCTCCTGCAGTCATGATTCCGGCGATGTGCATGCCCTCAATCCGCGCCAGCACATTTTCTAGGCTCGCGCCCGTATCGGTGCATGCATCCACGTAGGGATGCCGGCTTCCATCGGCATGCATTACCAGCACGGCGGTTTCTGCATTCGCTTTCTTGACCATGTAAGGCAAGTGGTGCCGGTCGTTTCTAGTGAGGCTTGGTCCCAGAACGACCAGGTGAAACGGGCCCTTTTTTAGAGCCTCTACGACGGCTTTGCGCCCAATCGCCTTTTCCACGTTATGCCCAGCCTTTTCAAAAGCTTCCGCCGGAGTTGACTGCGCCTCCGCCTCCCCTTCGCCATAGAGAATTCTTAGCTTTGCTGACTTCGTCATTTTCCCGTCCTTGCTCGGTACATGACATCCATACCGGCAAAGCCACGGTAGCAACGGCGTTGGGCGCTGAGAACGTCACCGAAGACCAGCAACGATCGGAGTGTCAAACCAAATTCCGTTTCCCATCTGGCGGATTCAGCGGTAAACTTCTGCCCCGGAGGGACTTCCATGTTCCGCGCGCACGTCGTCATCGGTGTCGTTGTCCTGCTCGCCGCTTCGCTTTGTGCGGCGCAACAATCGTCGGAGCCTTCGGCGACCACAAGTTGTTATCTGGACGATGGCCGGCAGGTCTATGTCCGCTACAATCCCGCGACCACGAAGACGGACAGAATTTCTAATGGGAAGCCTTTTACCCCGGGCGGAATGCCGATGACGCTGTTTACGGAAGCGCAACTCTCATTCGGAGGAACCACGATTCCAGTTGGGGCCTACACCGTGTATCCGATCCCGGAAAAAGCCAAGTGGATCCTGGCCGTGAACAAGAATGTCTCAGCCCGTGCGGCCTATGACGAGAAGCAGGACGTGGCTCGCACTCCGATGGAAACCGATCAGCTGCCGGAATCGGCAGACACGCTCGAAGTGGCCTTTGCGCATGTCGGCTCCCGATGTACGCTGCGCATCGTGTTCGGCAAGGCGGCGACGTTTGCCGATTTCGTCGCCAAGTAGTTCAACCTGATGCCGGGCTCGGATCGATCCGGCCTTAGATCGATCCGGCCTCAGATCGAGCCGCACAAAGCCTGATTTTCTGAGACAATTCCGCCATGCGATGCCTGCTCGTTCTGCTCGCAGCCAGTGCCGCACTGGCTCAGCCGGCGCGTCAAACCCAGTCCTCAAATACTAAAGAGGATCTCCGCGGCGTGAGTGCTGTTTCCACGCAGATCGCCTGGGCTTCCGGTACACACGGCACCTATGTCCGCACCACCGATGGCGGCCACACCTGGATTCCGGCGCAAGTTCCAGACGCCTCCACGCTCGATTTCCGCGGCGTTGTAGCCTTCTCCGCTGATGAAGCGTTCCTTATGTCCTCGGGCCCCGGCGGGCAATCCCGCATTTACCACACCGCCGACGCGGGCCAGCATTGGGAATTGCAATTCACCAACACGAATCCCAAAGCCTTCTTCGATTCCATCGTTTTTTGGGATTCAACCCACGGCGTAGTCCTCGGCGACCCCCTCGCCGACGAATCCGGCCAACTGAAATTTCAACTTCTCATCACCGAGGACGGCAAATCCTGGAACCCCATTCCCGCGTCTCAACTCCCGTCGGCGCTCGAAGGCGAAGGAGCTTTTGCTGCAAGTAATACCTCCCTCGTGATTCTGCCTTTGCCCGACACGAACATCTGGTTCGCCACCGGAGGCCGCGCCGCTCGCGTCTTTCACTCTCCTGACCGCGGCCGCACCTGGCAAGTCTTTAATACCCCGATCAACCACGGGCCCGATTCTGCCGGAATCTTTTCCATCGCCTTCCGCGATCCGCTCCACGGTGTAATCGCCGGCGGCGACTACAAACACCCGGACCAGGACGGCCCCAATCTGGCCTTCACCGACGATGGCGGCACGAGCTGGACGGTATCCAAAATTTTTCCGCAATCCTACTACTCGGCAGCCGCTTACGATCGAAAATACAAAGGCCCGAACGCAGCGGAACTAGACGAAAATCGGGCGCACGCGCGGCTGTTCATCGCGGCGCCGAAATTCCTTTTCGATTTCCGTCCGCCGCGAAATCCCACGCGCATCAGCCCGCCCAAGAAATCGGGTATCCAATTTAACGCGATCAGCGCCTATCCCAGTGGGGGAGCGCTTTTTGTGGGGCCGCACGGGTCCATTGCCACAATTCCCTGATTTTGCGGGTTTGCAAGGTGTTCTTACGCCAAATGGGCCTTCCTGGCATCCAACGAGCGGCCATGCTCCGACGTGCCTCTCGATTATGGTTGTATTCCCTCAATTTGGGGTACACTCCTAGGAACGTTTGCAATGTTTAGTCCTCACCCCAATCTGGCCGATGACGTCAACCGCGCCATCGTTCGATCCGAAATTGAGGGCGGGGTTTTTCTGCAGGACCTGCCTCCCTCCACCGTGCTTGAGATTCAGACCGTGCACCACTGCTATATCGCCGTTCTTCTCGGCGGCAATGACGCGCTCATCTCCGGCCACCCTGAGTTCTGCCCGCAGCCGGTACAGGTCGCGATCGCCGGTTCTACCTGGGGCGGATCCATGCTGAAGTTGCAGTATGTGGGCCGCGGCATGCATCTCGAGTTCCGTCATCCCGAATATCCCACTCCGATCATTACCTCGCCGATTCAGGATATTCGCGACCACAGCGCCGCCTGATTTTTAGCGATCCCGATTGACTTGCGAGGCGCATCCCTCTACCATTCCCGCGATGCCTGAATTGTTTGGGAACTAGAACAGCGAAAGCACACAGAGCGAATCCGTGAACATCACCACACGCGAAGTCAGTCATGTCACCATCGTCGATATCGACGGTCGCATCACGCTGGGCGATGAAACCGGAAAGCTTCGCGACATCGTGCGCCAGCTCATCTCGGCTGACAAAAAGAAAATTGTCCTCAACCTCGCGAACGTGGACTACATCGATTCGTCCGGCGTCGGCGAACTGGTGAGCAGTTACACTGCCGTGAAGAACGCAGGCGGCGAACTTAAGCTTTTGTCTCTGACTAAGAAGGTTCATGACGTTCTCCACGTCACCAAGCTCTACACCGTCTTCGATATCAAAGACGATGAATTTAACGCCGTGAAATCCTTCGACTACTTCTTTGCGAAATAGTTCCGGCCAGAGAAATTGTTCTCCCAGAGTTTCAACTCACGGACACGTGAGTTGCGCCGTCCCTGTGACCTGGCATCCGCCTCCGCATGCACCAATTACGTTGCACACCGTGATAACCGAAGCAAAAACTGAGTACGTGCGTTTGCGCCGGCCATGCACTGGGCCAACCCCGCTGCTCGACACCGCTACTTCGGCAGTGGGTGCATCTTCCTGACAAACTCCCCAGCTTGCCACCGTGAGTGGCGTGACGGGCGAAGGCGGCGTCTTGTAATAGCCAGTGGCAATGAATTGCACCTTACCATCGAAATCCTTTGCATCGGCGGTGGATGGATTTACTGTGATCGACTGGATAAGGCCAGGGTTGGACTGAACTGGCGTCGTAGAGTGAGAACCGCACCCCAAAGCAATCGCAGCCACGACGAGGAGCAGAATGGAGAGAACCAGGGGCCCGGAACGCTTCATAACAGACCTCCCGTGTTCTAAGAACTCAGGCGCAAACCCTGAGTTGCCTTACTTGCGCCATTCTGAGGAAATTCCCTCCCGAAAATCAAATCGCCCCCAGCTGGTAAGTCACTTATTGACGTGACTTACTGCGCGCTCTAAGATGCTCGCGTTGTTGGGATCCGAGTTTCTACGATTTCGTTCGAGGAGGACACAATGAAAAACAGACTTCGGCTCAAGAAAGTAACTCTACGAGACCTCAATCGCCCGCCCGTAGACGACGCCAAGAAGCCCGCACCGGAGCATTCTTGCGGAATCTCCATGGCCCACACTTGCTGCCCTCAGTAGCGATCACAGGATCGCTCGTGCCGGAATATTCGTGTAGGGACGGGTTCTTCGCCCGTCCCGTTTTGATATCGCCGACATAGTTATGCGCTCGCATTAACTCCTGCTGTATTCTTTCACCTCTCCGTCCACCGACACGGCCACATACTTGCGCGACTTGACGTCGCGAAACTGAACCACCTGATGCTTCTCCCGTGCCAGCTTACCCCACTGACTCGGCTTCTCGGGATTCTGCTCGATCGCCTCAAACGGGCGCCCGTTCAACTGAAACTGCACCATGCGCAGGCGGCCGCTTCCGACTCGCTTCACCCGCATCGTCTGTCCCTGCAGAACGACTTGTTCACTCCTCATCAGTTGAGCGGCAACGGATTCCATGATTTTGCTGGCGTTGTCCATGCTCCCATCCCACTTTTTCGCAAGAATTGCTTCTCCGTCGGCTGCGGACGAAGCAAGTGATCTCGGTCCGCTCCACCAATGTACTACTGCGATTCCTCCCAAATTCGTTCAAAAACAATGGCGCGGTGAAGCATATTTGGCTGCATCTTGGGCATCAAAGCTTCTAATCGCCACGCGAGATTGAGCCTTTGCCGGTTTTGCGGGACTGGTTGGAAACGTGCGTAGAGACTAGATTTCAAAGTCGGAGCCCTCGAAAATAATCACCTTGGTCATTTGGATGCCGACTACTCGACGCGTTAGAGTTAATTCATTCATGCCCCGCCGGTTCAAAGTTGCAGTCTGGTCTCTGAGCTTTGTCATCTGGATTTGGGTTTCCCCCTGCCGGGCCCAGAATTCCCGGGCGACACCGGTTTCGGAGAGCCATGCAGTAGGCTCGCCTGAGGAGCAGCCATCCCCGCAGCCCGGAAGCATTAACGGAACGGTGGTCGACCAGAGCGGGGCGGTCGTTGCGGGGGCCGAGCTGAACGTCGCTCGCGACGGCCGCTCGCTTAGCCCTGAAGTTGTTTCCGCCAGCGATGGCGAATTCTTTTTTCCCAGCGTTACCCCAGGAGTTTTTCAGGTCACCATCAAGGCTCAAGGCTTCGCCCCTCAAACAGTTTCTGGAAAAGTTAGTCCCGGAGAGGTGGAAACTCTTCCGCTGGTGGTGATGTCGGTCGCCTCCGCCGTCACTGAAGTGAGCGTGAAACTAACCCGCGAGGAAGTTGCCGCGGAGCAGATTAAGGTGGAAGAGAAGCAGCGGATCCTCGGCATCGTGCCAAATTTTTATGTCAGCTACGTTCCCAATGCGGTTGCCCTCACGCCCAAGCAGAAGTTCAAACTGGCGACCAGAACGCTGGTCGATCCCTTTACTTTGTTTGTAGTGGCAGCCTCAGCGGGCGTGGAACAGGCGCAGAATCACTTCTTCGAATATGGGCAGGGAGCGGAGGGTTATGCCAAGCGCTTCGGGGCCGATTATGCCGATACCGTTACCGGTATATTCATTGGCGGCGCCATTCTGCCGTCACTCTTGAAGCAGGATCCCCGTTATTTCTACAAGGGAACCGGAAGCGCCGAGTCTCGGGCCCTTTACGCCATTTCCATGTCGGTAATCGCCAAGGGCGACAATGGACGCTGGCAACCGGGCTATTCGAATATTCTCGGAGCCCTTGCCGCGGGGGGTATTTCGAACATTTATTATCCGGCTGACGATCGCAACGGCGCAGAGTTAACGTTCGTGAATGCGGCCATCGGAATCGCGTCGAACGCGGCAACCAATCTGCTGCAGGAATTCGTTATCCGGAAATTTACTCCGAAACTTCCGGGCCGCGGCGCGGCTGATTAGCGATAGATTCCTCAATGAGAGACGTCTTGGCGCAAGTTACTAGTTAGCGGGCGAGACCAGAAGCTCGAGCGAGAGATCCTTGCGCTCGAGCCGCGAACTCCGGTGAGCATTCGCCGCTTCGAACTCTCGAAGCAGACCATTGATCTGGTCCATCAACATTTGGAATTCTGCGGGATCGCGTTCAACCCGGAGTTTCGCGCAGAGTTCCTGGTAGCCGGGAGGGTATTGCAATCTTGTATCGGCCATCCGAAGTATGTACTAGAGAAGCTTTGTGGTTTCACTACAGTGAATCCTGTATTTATGACTGAGAAGTTCATAGTGGTGTTTTCTAGCCGTGCGTCCTGAGCATGTCTACTACTTTCTCGTAGTCGTCGACGCTGGCGTATTCAATCACGATTCGCCCCTTCCCATTTCGGTCCTTGATCCTCACCCGCATCCCCAGAATACGCTCCATATCCATCTGGGCGGCGCGCACATTCGGATCCAGCAATCGCGCCCCCCGCGCCTCTTTCGGCTGCGATCCCGGCATCGGCGGCAAGAACCCGTTGAGCCGGGCGACGCGCTCTTTGATCTCATCCCAGCGTAGGCGTCCGAGCAGCACGTCTTCCGCCACCTGCAGCATGTGCTTCGGATTTTCGAGCGAGAGGATTTCCCTGGCCTCACTAAAACCCAATCTTCCATGCGCCAAGTATTCCTTGATTTCTTCGGGCAGGCGCAACAGGCGCATGTAATTTGCCACCGATTCGCGAGAAACACCGACACGCTGGGCAATCTGCACCTGCGTCAGATGGAATTCCTGGCTGAGCACTCGATAAGCTTCAGCCTGCTCGATCGGGTTCAAGTCTTCGCGCTGCACGTTTTCGAGCACAGTCATTTCCGCCGCCTGCTGCGGCGAAAGCCGGCGCACGATTGCGGGAATGGTTTCTTTTTCCGCCAGCCTTGACGCCCGCAACCTGCGCTCGCCCAGGACGAGCAGGTACCGGCCAACCTCTTCTGCCGCGCGCACCACGATGGGCTGCACAACTCCGTTTTCTTTGATCGAATCCGCGAGCTCCCGCAGGGCCCCGTCATCAAAGGCCGAGCGTGTCTGGTAAGGATTCTTGTCAATCAGCTCCAAGGCGAGGCTTGTGACGATATGATCAGCTGCCGCGTGAATCGAGACAACCTCGGAGGCCGCGACCGAAGGAGATGTCTCGGCTGGAACAGCGGGCGCGGTGGTCTGCGCGGCTCCAGAAACTCGCGGCTCAGCGTTGGCCGGGACCGCTCGCGGTCCGGGCAATAACGAAGCCAGTCCGCGGCCCAGCGCCTTCCTTTTCTCAGTCTCCTTCTTCTCCACCACAGCCGGATTTGCCATCGATTGATTTCCCCTATGAACCTTTGTGTACTGTGTGCTTAAGAATTTGTTCTGGCGCCCGATACATTGATAATCATCGATTTAATATATCGACATATATCGATATATATCAGGCGCTCTTCACTTCCGCGGCAGCGCTCGCCGCCGCGATGTGACGTCCCAACAATTCCTTCGCCAACCGAATGTAACTTTCCGCCCCTTTCGAGCGCGGATCGTAAGTCAATGCTGCTTTGCCATGGCTCGGCGCTTCAGCCAGTCGTATGTTCCGCGGAATGGTTGCGGCGCACACTTTGTCGCCAAAGAAATTCTTAAGCTCTGCCATAACCTGCTGCGCCAGGTTCGTGCGCTCGTCCAGCATCGTGAGCACGACGCCCTCGATTTCGAGTCCAGGGTTCAACGCGGCACGAATCCGTTCCACCGTGTCGATCAACTCGCTTATACCTTCGAGCGCAAAATACTCCGCTTGCATCGGAATCAATACCGAATCGGCAGCAACCAGCGCATTGAGCGTCAGGAGATCAAGGGCCGGCGGACAGTCGAGGACAATGTAGTGAAATCGATCACGCAACGGCGCAATCGCGTCTTTCAGCCGGAACTCGCGCCGCTCCGCCTCGACCAGTTCAAGATTCGCGCCAATCACATTCTTGTGCGAAGGGATGATCCAAAGCTGCTCAAGCTCTGTTGTGGCCAGCGCTTCCTCGCCGGACGCCGCGCCCATCAGCAGATGGTAGGTAGAAACGCGCTCTGGATCTTTTGGGAGTCCAAGGCCGCTTGAGGCATTTGACTGCGGATCGCAATCGATGAGCAGGGTATTCACTTCCGCGGCCGCGAACGACGCAGCCAGGTTAATGGCGGTCGTGGTTTTCCCCACGCCGCCTTTCTGATTGGCAACAGCAATGACGCGTCCCATAAGTTGTGGAGGAAGCCAGAGTAACTGGCAGCATAAAGCGAAGAGCAGCCGAAAGCAATATTGGAACCTGTGCCTATTGCTGAATGCTTGTGTAAAACCCGGCGAATGTTCCAGCGGGAACATCCGCTTATCTCAGGTATTGCTCCGCGTCGTCCATCGATTATTATTTATTTCCTAGGATGTTCCCGTGGGAACATTTTGTAAAGCTTTTCAAGGATCGAAGCATCTTTCTGCCATACGAGTCCCGGGCGTCCGCTTCGAATGTTCCCGACTGGAACAATCAATGACGATGGTACCCACCCGACCGAGCTATTGATGCGGGAAACTGCAGTTCCGCTCCACTCTGGCAGCCAACGCTGCCGCTGACTGAAGGAACAGAATCGTTAACGGTCGCGCTCTCCCACCTGTTGACTATCGATGTTCCCATCGCCGACGACGAGTATGCGCGAATCGGACATCGGAATGGGAAGCGGCGGCTGCCAAATGAGCTGAGGCAGGACCGATGAAGCCTGTTCGAACTGGGAGGAAGAGATCAGAAGAGCGAGCCGTCCCGATGGAGCTAGTAGTCCGGCAGCAATGGGAAGAATGTCGGTGAAGCGCTCGACGGCGCGGAGGATTACGAAGTCGAATGTTTGATCGATATGCTCGGCGCGGGCGCTCTGTACATTTATGCCGGTCAATCTAAGGAAGCGCGTGACTTCGCGCAGAAAAGCTGCCTTCTTGTGATTCGACTCGATGAGCGTTAGGGCAACGCTTGGGGCCCAGAGCTTGATGGGAATTCCGGGAAAGCCGGCGCCGGAACCTATGTCTGCGACCGTAGAGCGCGCGACGACTTTTCGTGTGCCTGGTTCTTTCAATTCTCCTTCTTCGCCCCCTCTGCCGGGAAAGAGATTCGAAGCAGCGAAGAAGGATTCGCCGAAGTGGCGAGTGACAATCTCTTCTTCATTGCGGACAGCGGTGAGGTTTATGCGGGCATTCCAGCGGTGCAGTATATCGATGTATATCGATATACATTCGTAATCTTTTGCGGTGAGCTGTTGCTCGCAGGCTGGGGTAAGAAAAGGTTGCAGCAGTTCGATGATGCGAGTCACTTGCATTTTGAAGGGGAGGGCAGCGCGCTCGAAAAAGTGGATTTATCCGATGCGAGTGTGTTTACGGAAACTCCAGAGTCACAAATCTGGCCAACTTTGTTCCCGTATTCGTCAGAGTATGGGAATAGTTTCCGGGCAGCCACTTGCAATCGCCCGCTTTGAAATGACCCGGCATCGGGCCTTGTCCCTCGACATCGCTGCGTATGTCAATATCGCTGACGGCAACAAGCAAATGAGGGCCGGAGTGGTGCTGCGTCGGAACTATGGCGCCGGGCCGAAGTTCGAATTCAGAAACGCGGATGCCATCTTTTACGAAAAGAATCTGCTGCGAGCCCCCCTGAAAAATGTTCAGCGCGCGATCTTCATTCTTACCTGGGTCCCAGGCAGAAGTGGCGTGGCGCAAAGACTCGTCTTCCAGGATCTCAATAGTTACGTTGCGGAACGGCTGCTCTCCGGTACAGCGCACGGCGTGCGCGAAAGTTGCGGCGGCGAATCGAGTATCGCCATCCTGGAATTTGACGGAGACCGGAGACTTGTCTTTGACGGTGTTAGAAATCTCGGCTTGACCGAGATTGATCGTGAAGTAGTCATGGCGGTGCCAGTGCATCAGCGTCTCAGTTTGGGGATCGATCTCGACATTGAAGACGCGCACCGATTTGTTCTCGAGGGCGAGATGGTGATGGGGTTCGGAGGTGATCTCGACTTCGGGAGCGGCGGCTTGGGTGGCGATCAAGGTTGCGGCCAGAAGCAGGCCATGATAGTTCATGCGGCGAATTGTAGCACTCGGCAGGAGGTCGAAAGAACAAACGCCACTCGTCGCAAATACTATCGGCGGAAGCGATTGAGCAAATACAGCACTAGAGAGAGCACCACGCTCAGAATCAGCGACGTGGCCAGGGGAAAGTACACCGTCGTGTTCTTGCCGCGATAAAGAAAATCACCGGGCAAGCGGCCGATGGGAAGATGGCTGCGCCCGAGCAGCATCAGCACGACGCCGATAGCCGCGAGCAGCATTCCGACGAAGATCAACAATTTTCCGAATTCGGCCATTGTTCGTCCGTACAGTGCGACTACGGCACGTCGACTCCTATCCCTGGTACCTCTGTCTCACTTCCGGCTCGCCCTTGCAGCACTGCTCCCGTGTACCCACGAGTGCTTTCAGGAAGCGCTAACTCTGAGATAATCGCGACAGATTAGAGCCATGCGAGCTTCCGAAAAAATTTATACGCTCCGGCAAGCCCGTTCGCCCCTTATTTGGCAACTAATGCCACACGAGTTCGGTAGTTCCAACGCCACTCCCGTCTAAGGTCCAAGTGTCTTCAAGGAGGTTTTCCGTGCCATCCACGAATGTGTCGATCCCTCGCCTTGTCTTCGTTGCGATTTTCATAACGAGCCTTACAGCTGCCATCTCGACCCGCGCATCCGCGCAAGACGTCCTCACCTACCATAACAATAACCAGCGTAACGGCCTCGATCCAGCCGAGAGCATTCTGACGCAGAGCAACGTGAATGTGAATACGTTCGGCAAACTCTTTACCGTTGCGGTGGATGGTTTGGTGGATGGCGAGCCGTTGTACTTGTCCGCCGTTCCGGTTCAAGGGCTCACCCACAACCTTCTGATTGTGGTGACGGAGAACGATTCGGTGTACGCGTTTGACGCCGATAGCGGGACGCCGCTTTGGCACATTTCTACTTTGGCCACGGGTGAAACGCCTTCCGATGATCGCGGTTGCAGCCAGGTTGAACCGGTGATCGGAATTACTTCCACGCCTGTGATCAGCAGGCCTGCGGGGTCAAATGGCGTGATCTACACGGTTGCCATGTCGAAAGATTCTTCCGGCAACTATCACCAGCGCCTCCATGCGCTGGATGCGACGACAGGCAATGAGCTATATAGCGGACCGGTCGAAATCACCGCGCAATATCCGGGAACGGGCGATGGCAGTTCCGGAGGGAATGTCATCTTCAATCCTGCTCAGTACAAGGAACGCTCGGGGCTGCTGCTGGCTGCCAACACAGTTTATCTAACATGGGCTTCGCACTGCGACATTCGTCCTTACACGGGATGGGTGATGGGATATAACGCGAAGACCCTGAAGCAGACGACCGTTATCAATGTGACGCCGAATGGAAACGAAGGCGCGATTTGGGGTGCGGGGGCAGGGCTTAGCGCGGATGGACAGGGGAATATTTTCTTCCTTGACGCGAATGGAGTCTTTGACACAGACCTGACCTCCAGCGGCTTCCCGAGCAGCGGGGATTTTGGAAATGCCTTCATCCGGCTGACCACGAAAGGCGGCCTTGCGGCTGCGGATTACTTTGAGATGGACAACGGCGTACAGGAAAGTGACAGTGATACCGATCTCGGCTCAGGTGGAATTGTGCTGCTGCCGGCGATGACGACATCTTCGGGAACGACTGTGGAACTAGCGGTCGGAGCCGGCAAGGACTCGAATTTGTACATCGTGAACCGGGCTAACATGGGCAAGTTCAATCCGAATAACAACGGTGCGATTTATCAGGAAGTCTCAGGCGCGCTGCCGGGGGGAATCTGGTCGATGCCGGCGTTTGGCTACGGCAGACTTTACTATGGGCCGGTGGGCGAGCCGCTGAAGGAATTCCAGTTCAAGAAGGCGCTGCTATCGAGTTCGCCGGTGGCGCAGAGCAGCAACTCATTCGGATATCCGGGAACGACGCCCAGCATTTCGTCGAACAAGGGTACGAATACGATTGTGTGGGCTTCGGAGAACACGAATCCCGCGGTGCTGCACGCTTATAACGCCGATACGCTGGTTGAGTTGTACAACACGAGCCAGGCTCCGAATGGGCGCGACAACTTCGGTGCGGGAAACAAGTTCATCATTCCGATGATCGCGAACGGGAAGGTGTATGTGGGGACTACTACGGGGGTGGGGGCGTTT
>Ga0208691_1000635_pt1 | contig 12804 bp, 12 predicted proteins | sample June2015DPH_20_1_FD_184719 | JGI IMG/M metagenome (GOLD analysis project Ga0208691, IMG submission 184719) | Peatland microbial communities from SPRUCE experiment site at the Marcell Experimental Forest, Minnesota, USA - June2015DPH_20_10... | ecosystem: Environmental > Terrestrial > Soil >... | reverse complement strand
TCTTCCACGGTGGTCTACATGGTCCCTCAAATGGCCGATCGCAGCGCTGAAGCGCTGCTCCAGTCTGAGACTTCGCAATGGCGCGGCTGAAAAGCCGCGCCCTTTCAAAGCAACCTACTGCTGGGCGAACACGTAGGCGGCGCCTTGCGAAGCATTCGAGCCGATTTCGGCGAACGGCGCGCCGGCTACTACCGTTCCGCCGCTGACGGCTACCGAGGCGCCCAGGTTGTCGCCGATGTTGCCGTCGTTCGCGGCCAGTTCCGCATTCGCGGTGGTCAGGTTTTTCCAGCCGCCGGAAGGCTTCAGGAAGACAAATGCCGCGCCCTGTCCCGGGTCGACTCCCACCAGTTGGGCCGGGTCGCCGGCCACCACAGTTCCTCCACTGACTGCGACAGCAAAGAGATCATTCTGCGCGTTGGCGTCGGTGAGTGTAGCAGTCTCGTTCATATTGGCCCAGCCCGAAGAAGGTTTCACGAAAACGAAAACACCCGCGCCGGTGGATGATACGACCGTGTTACCGCTGATGGCGACCGCTTGGCCACCTCCGCCATTCTGGCTCGCTCCGACCAGGCGAGCCGTCGGCATGATGCCGATCTTGTTCCAGCCGCCGGCGGGTTTCACATAAAGAAAAGTCGAGCCATAAAATCCAAAGGCCTGCGGTGATCCAGCGACGATGACGTTGCCGCTGATGGCGACGTTGGCCAGTGAATTGCTATCAGTGCCGAGCAACTGGGCATTCGGCTTTGAGTTGTTCACCCATCCGCTGCTGGGTTGGTTCCACACCACGACCGCGTCGCCGCCTGTAGAGACCACTTCGCTTCCCGTAGTGCCAATGCTGCGGCCAACTCCAGCGCCCGCCTGGCCCAGGTTAAGCTCGGCGGTTTCCGTCATGTTAGTCCAGCCGCCGGCGGGCTCGACGTAAACGTATATCGAGCCGGTGTTTTCGGGATCATGGTTGACGTGGTCGATGGCGGCCACAACGATCACGCTTCCGCTGATGGCTACGGAATATCCAAAGCGGTCGCCTGCGACGCCGTCGGAGGGGGTTAACTCGGCGACCTGGGTGACTACTCCGGAATTGTTCTGGTAGACGAACGCACTTTGAACGGCGCCGTCGGCTTTCCCGACGACGATGATGTCGCCGTCGATGGCGACGCTATTGCCGAACTGGTCGTTGGCTGCGCCGTCGGGCGCGGTTAGTTTTGCGATTTGATCGTAGGTGACTTGCGGCTGACTGTTGGCGAAGGCGGTTAGAGAAAGTGTGAGGGAGACAAGTAGAAGACAGCAGGTTTGCAGGGTGCGCATGGCGAAGTTCTCCTTACTAGATTTTCTGGACGAAGTGGGACGGGTGATGGCGTGGAACTGGGAGACGAACCCGGCTAGGAACTGCAGTAATGAATACGCGAAAGCCGGCTCGCGGTCAACCCCAGGGTTCGGATGCCCCGCCCAAATCAAAAGCCCCGCCCTGTCTCCGCGAAGAACGCAGAGACAAGGACGGGGCAGCCTCTCAGGAGGAACATTCTTCGGATTTGTCGGCCGGGAATTCTTACTGGATCGAGCTGCCGACGTTTGAGAAGACGTTTTGGGCGTTGGACCCGATGAGGCGGACGGTGCCGACTACAATGACCAGGATCACCGCCAGCATGATGGAATACTCGGCTACGTCTTGACCTTGTTGGTCAGTCCAGAGTTTGGTTAGAAGGTTTCTCATAATTGCGCTTTCTCCTTGATCGTTCTACCCGTACGCTCAGACGGCAGCTGAAGTTGCGGTTGCGAGCGGGCGGGGGACTGGATGAGTTGCATTCAATCCCCACGGATCGCTTTCCTGCGCCAGCATTTTCAGTCCTGCCTGATACTCGCCGCTGCCCTCCAGCTTTTTAGTCCACATGACGGTGAACTCGATGCGGCGCTTGCGAAAAAGTACGGTGACGGTGTCCAGCGTTTTCAGTTCATGCCTGATCGCGCCCAGCTTTGCGCCCGAGGGCGTAAGGTCGAGCGTATGCGCAAGCGATTCGAAGACGTTCCCTGAAACGTCTTTTCCGCGCAGCCGTACGGGAAGTACGGCGCGGATGCGATCTTGCTTGCGATTCAGTTTTGTTTTGGCGGACATTGTCGTTAGAAGTAGTTTGCGACAGGCGGCGGGAAAGTGGAATGGCCCCGATTGGCAGGGCACGATGGTAATAAGGTGGGGGATAGAAGTGCTATAACATTCCCCACTTGATTATGGGGCATTCTTAGCCAGCATAGAGCAGATATCCACATACGGCATGCATAGCTCGCCGTTCGGTGGATCGCGGACTCGCGCCGGACGCAAGGCCAAGGTCCACCAAAGCGCGGAGAACGGCAATGACGACCCGCTCCGTTGTCCTCGAGACAGGCACTGCGAATTCGTTTTGGTGATCCCGTAATAGTTGCAGCAGGCTTTCGTGGAACGCGCCGCTGTCGGCCTCGCTTCCGAGCCTTTCCTCTTCAGCTTCCAGCACACGATTTAGCCGAGGGCGGTAGTAATGCGCGCTGACAAGCGCCCGAACGACTAACCTGAGGCGGGATTTCAGGTCTTTTCCTTTCCCATCCTGCACGGCCTTCACGACTGTATCGTGGAAGGAATTCTCAAAACTGCCGATCAGGGCGAGGACGATCGAGTCCTTGTTCGGAAAATACTGGTAGAGGGACCCAATGCTTACGCCGGCCTTCGCCGCGATCTCGTTGGTGTTGAATCCACGAAGTCCGTCCGATTCCAAAATACGAGCAGACGCTTCGAGAATGACATTCACCGTCTCCTGCGACCTGGCCTGGCCGGGCACTTTACGGGCTCTCGCCGTCTTCTTGCGTGGCCTGCCTCTGCCATCGCGAACGCGAGTTTTATTTGTGAGCATTTGCTCATATTGTAAGGGGAAAAGAAGGTAACATGCCAGACAAACAGACATCAATAATCCTGATGGAAGGGAGAATGGGCCTTGCGGATTCGCGCCTGAGCCGGAGAAGCCGTCCCCGCCTTTGCGCAGCTTTTCCCAGACCCCGATGGGTTGTCCGCTGAAAAAGGTGCGCTATGAATAACGAAACCCAGGCTCCGCTTTCGACTGGCGCTCGCCCTGAGATGATTCGTCGGCCAGTTCGCTCGTTCCATTCTGTTCGATGGTTGAATGCGGGCGTTCACTGGATTAGCGCAGTCGTGCTGGTTTACGCCTTCATCAGCAATGGGGAAACGACGCACGCGATGAGGAACCCCGTTGCGATGAGAGGAGAAGTAAAGTTGGGCCTCGTTGTCGGCCTGATTTTTCTTTTCCGGCTCTTCTGGGTGCGAAGCAGGCGCTCAGGCGGCGGGAGGTGGGTGGGGACGTCGGTTCGAATCCCGCAGTCCAAGGTCCGGCGGATAACCGATTGGGGAATCTATCTCGGAGTGGCGGCTTCCGTTGTTTCGGGACTGCTCATCGCATACCTTCGACCAGGAGCGGCACTCATCCCCGAGGGCAGAGGCTTTTCGACCAGCAGCACAGCTTTGAACTTTGCGATCGGTGGTCACGCGTTTGTCTCGGACGCGCTGGAATGGCTATGCGGTTTCCACGCCGCGTATGCGCTCTGGGATTGGGTGATAAAAGGAACGAAATGGGGCCGGGTTGCAGGGGCTTGGCTGGAGGGCGCCGTGGCTGCCGCGAGCCGCGCGGCTACGTCGCGGCTCGGAGCAAGAGGCTTTCGCTTGTAACGTCACTTTGACTTTGTCGATTCCTCGAGAGCGGAGGACATGGCGTCCAGCAATGGCTGGGTGGCGCCGTTGTAGTCCTGAGACAGCTCCCACATGAAGACGCCACCTAGATGTTGTTTGCCTAATGCGTACTGCACTTTTTCTGTGGTGGATGTTGGGTTGTCGTAGGTGATGAAGCCGAAGGTGGGGAAGTTGGCGTCGAGGAGATAGGGAGCGTCGGCTAAGTCGTCCCAGCTTTCGGTCCACCCGCCGAGTTTGATGAGTTGCTCGACTTGCGCGTACGTTACTGTGGGTGCGCCCTGGTTGCCACAGAGTTGCTGATTTTTGCAGAAGGTCCAGAGACCTTCGACGTCGAAGGCGTAGCCGTAGAATGCCGTGCCTAGATTGATTTGCGCAGCGGGCACTGCGTAGATCGAGAGAAAATTTGTGGTCGAGGTATCGAGGCTACCTTCCTGGCCGGGATCTAGCGGACTTAGATAGAGCGGCGAGTTGTGGCCGGAGTGGTTGGTCCATGCGCCGTGGAAGTCGTAGGTCATGACGTTGTAGAAATCGAGCAGCGGAGTTAAGCCAGGAAAATCGTAGACGCCGTAGCCGCCGGGGCTGGAGGAAACTGCGGCGGAGATTAGATATTGGCCGGCGGGCATTAGATTGCGTAGGTCTTTGACTAACTGTGTGAAGTTGTCAGCTTGCTCTTCGCTGTAAGGGACTTCGTAGTCGAAGTCGACGCCGTCGTATCCGTTGGCGATGGCGAAGTTGGCGATGTTTTGCGCGAAGGTGGCACGGAGGGTGGGGTCGGCGTCGATGACTACGAAAAGATAAGCGGAGCCGCTGATGCAGATTTCTACTTTCACTCCGGCGGCGTGGGCGCGGGAGATGAGTTTGGGCTCGAGGAAATCTGCGGGGACGGCTAGGGAGCCATCGGCTTTGTTGGCTGGGCCGATGTTCGCGTGGACGATGTGCGTTAGCTGCGAATACGGGATATTGGCGGCGGTGTAGGGCGGGGTGTTCCATTGGTCCCAGTAGCCGTAGTAGGCGAGCAGGCGCGGGGTTTGGGCGTGGAGGAGCGGGGTTAGCACGAGGAGCAATGGGAGCAGGCGGCGTAGAGTTCGGGTCATGGACGATCCTCTTTGGCTTTGAAAGTTTAGGACGGATGGGGCATGGGGTCAATGAGCTAGTTCACAAGACGGACGCTCAGACCTGCTTCGTTCCGTCTCGCTACGCTCGGCGGGACGGACGAAGGCGTCCGTCGCCACATGGTTGTTGGTGCGGCTATGGCTTGTGCAAATCTGAGCTGATGAAGTCTCGCCGACCTGTGTTATAGTCGTGGCCCTGCGGAGACAGCCAATTCTCCCCTCCCGCCTCCGCAAAATTCTCTCCTGAGGAGACTTATGTCCCAGCCCGCACGCATTGCTGCACACCTGCTAACTGCTTTCATTCTCGCCACAGTCTGTTTGACCACATTTGCTTCCGCCGGTGTTACCGAGGAGGTTCTCTATACCTTCGGGACACCTCCGGCCGGAGCCTTCCCACTTACCAAGCCTCTGTATCTCAATGGAAAATTCTATGGCACAACCAGCAGCGGAGGAGGGGGATGCAATTGCGGCACGATCTATGAATTTACTCCCAGCGCCAGCGGCGGAATTTACAAAACGATTTATACCTTTAAGAACGCAGGTGACGGAGTCGTGCCGCTCGGGAACATTGTCGCGGACACTTCTGGAAACATCTATGGAGTCACGGGAAGTGGAGGCGCAGCCAGCGTGGGTACGGTTTGGGAGCTCTCTCCCGGCACTGGAGGGACGTGGAATCACTCAGACATCTGGGATTTTGGAGAATTGGATAATGACGGCAGCGGGCCCGACGCAGGTTTGATTATCGATGGCGCGGGAAATCTTTACGGTACGACCGATTCCGGAGGAACGAGTTTCGCAGGCACGGTGTTTGAACTGAGCCCTGGCTCGAACGGGCAATGGAACGAGAGCATATTGCATAGTTTCTCGGGTCCCGACGGATACGGGCCGAAAGCAGAATTGATCATGGACGCAAAGGGCGATTTGTACGGCACCACGATGTCGGGAGGGACGGACTCCGATGGAGTGGTCTTCAAGATGTCTCCTGTATCCGGAGGAGGATGGTCGGAGACGGTGATCTACAACTTTACCGGCGGGGGAGACCAGGGATTTCCGGAGGCTCCGGTTTGGATGGACTCGAAGGGCAATCTTTACGGAACCACGATCGGAACAGAAAACAACGTTCTGTTCGGCACAGTGTATGAACTGCTGCGCAACACGGGTGGTACATGGACGGAAAGCACGCTGCACACTTTCACCGGCGATGATGGCGATGGCGCGGTCCCCGCGGGCGGCGTAACGTTCGATGGAAAAGCGCACCTGTATGGCACCACAAGCGAAGGCGGCACTGACTTTGCGGGCACGGTTTACCAGTTGAATTGGCAGACTGGTAACACGTGGGGCTACGATGTTTACTACACGTTTCCCAGCGGCTCAAAGGGAGGGAACCCGTCGACGGGCCTGACTTTGGCGGGAGGCAAGTGGTTTGGGGCGACTACCGGAGGGCCGGATAACGGCGACACGGGCGCCCAAGTGCTGTATGAGATAAATCCTTAAACTGGGTGTCGCGAGAAATGGACGCGCCACGCACTTACGGCGCGTCCGCTAAACCTTCTACGGCGGCTAGGAAAGGGCGCGGTTGACACGGCGGCCACCGAAGGCATGGATGGTTCGGGTTCCCGCCGTGACTTCACCGCTGTGTAAGACGCCGCGGGGAATCAAGCACTCCTCTCCCGCATGGAGCGGAATTCTGTTGGCATCGATGATCAAGGTGTAATGGCCTTGCACAACCAGCATGTATTCGTCAAAGTCGTGGACATGGGCGGACGAGGCGGCGGTTTCGCGGCAGGTCCAGAAGGCCATTTGGCTGCCGTCGGCACCGTCGAAGACGTAGCCTTCTACTCCAGGAGTGGCTTGGCTGGCCGTGGCGATTAGGTTGGCCGGGTGCTTCATGAAGCTTGGGAAGTCTTTCATGGCGAACCTCCTTCCGGTGAGGTGACGGACAGGAGTGTCCGCTCCACACGGGTAGTGTATAAAAGATAAAGCATGTCACAAGCTGCATCAGCAATTACGCGGAGCCCCGCGGATGTGGTGAGGATGACGCCTGTCTCCCAGGCGGCGAATGGGGTGTGCTACGCCACGGCCGGGGAGAACTCCATTGGGGCCATCGATTTGGAGCGGATGATTGCCGCCGTGCCGGCCAAGGCTGCCGCGGGTCTGAAGCGCAAGGCTTATTATTTTGTGCCGCTTACCGTCACGCAGGGCGATGAGGTTGTGATTGCCGATCGCTACGATGTGGAGCTTAGCGATAACGCGGTTTGCCATCGCAATTTCAACCTGGGCGATTCGCAGTGTGTGTTTATCTCGACTCGCTTGATGGATGATAAGTTTTCGGTGGCTTTCGAGTTTTACATCAATGTGGGACATGCTTTGGTGGAAGCGGCGGGGGTTTCGCAGGAGTTCAGCGAGCTGGCCTGGAAGCAGGTAGAGGCTGGAACGCGCGGAGAGACTTCGCTGGATGCTTGGGAGGCGCGGAAGTTGGCTACGGCTGGCGGTCCGGATGCGGAGCGGTATAAGAACGAGTATTTTGAGGCTACTTTCGCCGATACGATTTCGATTTATTTGCTGTCGCTTTATTTAGATGTGGATTATTACGATTTGCGGGAGCGGGATTATCCGCTGCTTGCGCCTTCGGCGCTGGCGGAGCGGTTGCGGAAGGTGGCGGAGTTGTTTCCGGCGAATACGGGGTTTGAGTTTGCGGTGTTGTACAAGCGGCGGAGTTAGAGGCCGCAGGGGCTAAAGCCGGTTCTTATTTTGGCTGCAAGTACGGCATCGCTAAAGCGATGCCCTGATACGAATCGCGTGTCCTTGGCAGGCGAGAACGCCGGAGTCCAGGGTCAGAGTCTTTCATGCAGCGCTGAAGCGCTGCTCCCACCGATAATCAAATGCCGCGCTGAAAGCGCTGCTTTCCCCAAATCAAGTACCGCGCGTTAGCGCTGCCTCCGCCCGAAGGCTCGGGCGGGGTACAATCCTCCCGCATGATTACCTGCTCCGGCTGCGGGGCTGATGGCCGCGATTGCGTTCTACGGTTTCTACACCTCCCTGGGCGGCCGACCGGTTTTCGGAGGCGTTGCCGCGCTAGAGGGGTGATTCCCCTCGGTCGATACCAAGCGTGAGTGCGGGCATCTGGCGTCCCCGGAAGAAAATCGAGCCGGATTACCTGCTGCTTTTGCCTTCGGCGCTGGCGGAGCGGTTGAGGAGAGTGGCGGAGTTGTTTCCGACGAATGCGGCGAGTTTGCGGTATTGTACAGGCGGCGGGGGTAGTGGCCGCAGCGGCTAAAGCCGGTTCTTAGTTTGGCAGCGGATGCGGTATCGCTAAAGCGATGCCCTGATACGAATCCTAAGTTTTGCGGCAAGCGGAAGGTCGGGGTTCGAGGGCGAGCCACTTACGCGGCGCTGAAGCGCCGCTCTTCCACGGTAGTTCCAGCACGGTCGTTCGAGGGTTGGTTATTCTTAAATCTCCTAGCGGCGCGGCGTGAAGCCGAACGCTTTCAAATCACCCCCCAAGCTATTTGTTTCCAATCACGAAGTTTACTGTGCTGGAGCCGTTAGCGTTCACCGTTACCGACTTCTCCCACTTCTTTGCTTCGGTGAATACGGGGCGTTGGACGGTGCGTTCGGTCAGGACGTCGTAGGCCTGCTCTTTGCCGGCTAGTCCCCAGCCTTCGTGCCAGGCTTCGACCTGATAGGTGCCCGGAGGAACATTCGAGAATTCGAAGCGGCCGCTTTCGTCCGTAACCGCGTAGTAGGGATGCGGGACGACCATCATCTCTGCGTTCATCCAGACGTGCCCACCGTTGCAGCGGAGGCTGACCAGGCCGGGAGTATTCATGTTGCGCGAGTTGATCTGGTTGGGGAACGGGAACGGAAGGTTGTAGGTGGCTGCTCCGTCCATGTGGATAGTGTGAAGGGTCGCGTCGGAGCTTTTCATCTGCAGTTCGGCGGTAACGGGGACCAGCAAGATGTGCGGAATGTAGCGGCAGTGGTGCTGGTCGAGGTGACGTCTTTGCTCAGGAATATCCATCGCTTTTCCGGCAGAGATATTCTTCAGATAGACGATGGTGTTGGCGACGCCGCCTTGGGAGCCGATGATGAGGCGCTCCAGGCTAACAGCTTTCTTGCCGTCGGGATCGCAAATTTGAGGGTCTTTCGTGACAGGAAAATCCAGTTGGTGAGGCACTGGGCCAGACCATTTTACGGAGCCGGAGATAGTTCCGCCGTCGGTGACGGAGATTACTTTATAGTCCTGCGCGGCGGCAAATGTCGCAAGCGCTAGAACTGAAGACAACAAAATACAGCAGAGTACAGTCGCCCTGTACATGCAAACACCCCTGACGCTCGCGGGCCAAGACTTCGACCTAGGCCGGTTCGTCGTGGACCGTGGGCAAAATTCAAATTTCGTTGCTTGTTCCGCAGGCAACGTCGTGCACCCGATTTCGGGACCGTGCTGCACAGGGTTCCCGCTTTCGCGGGCAGCACGCAAACATCTCTTCTTCTAACTGGGAAAACCCTGGGGCGGGTTCCGTGTGGTGGGATCACGCAAAGTGTGATCTACATCACAAAATTAAGTTGCGCTAATGTTACAGCCGTGTCGAGATTACCAAAGAGGTAGGACTAGCAGGGGAGGCTTGAAGGTCAGGCGCAGCGGGGACCGGCGATGCAGCGCCGGAAGGCGCGGTTGATGGCGTGGCACCTTCGGTATGCCTGAAGGCATACCCTGATACGAATCGTAAATACGGATCGACGATACGGCCGTCAATACGAGTCGTCAATACGAATCGATCCGAAGCTCGCTTTTCTCTGAGGCGGCAGGCGATGGCTTACAATCTTTGCTTCCATGACAGTGCAGGTTCGATCGTTCGCGAAGATTAACGTTGGGCTGCGCATTGGAGCCCGGCGCGAGGATGGGTTTCATGAGTTGCTCACCGTTTATCAGACACTGGCTTTGCACGATGTGATTGGTGTGAGTGTAAGCCGCGGTGGCGAAATTGAGATTCGCTGTGATGATGCGCGGGTTCCGTGCGATGAATCGAATACTTGTTATCGCATTGTTGAAAAGGCGCTCCGGGCTTTGAACGCCAAAGCGCGAGTGGTCATTGACATTGAAAAGAGATTGCCGGTGCAGGGGGGAATGGGCGGGGCTTCGTCGAATGCCGTGGCTGCGCTGCTGGGGCTGGAGCGGGCGTTGAAGAAGCCGCTGAGCGCTGGAGAGCGGTTGCGTGTTGCGGCGGAAGTGGGATCGGATTTGCCGCTGTTTTTAGTTGGCGGGACTGTGTTGGGTTTGGGGCGGGGGGAGTTGGTTTATCCGCTGGAGGATTGGCCGGCTGTGGCTTGTGTGGTGATCACGCCGGAGGTTGGGGTTTCTACGCCGAAGGCGTTTGCGCAGTGGGATCGCTTGATGGCGCGGGGGCTAAAGCCCGATTCCAAACAGGATTCGGACGCGGCGCTAAAGCGCCGCTCTTCCACGGTTGCTTTAGACGCGGTTGTGTCTGACATGGCTCCCAATGCCGCCTCGCTTCGCTTGGCTTCGACGGGCGAAGGCGCCCGTCGCTCCATGAGTGGAGTTTCATTGACGACGGATTCGGCGTCCGATAGAATGGGTGAGCTTAGCCGTGAGTTTTCTGCGTGGCTTAGCGAGAGTTACTCCGGTGCTCCTGATTTGAGGGGCCGGGCTGAGAATCTTCTTCTCGGGCTCGTCCGGACCGGGATTCAGAACGACTTTGAACAAGTCGTCTTTCCTGAGTATCCCGAGTTGAGTGAAGGTAAGAAGGCGCTGGTCCTCGCGGGCGCGAAGTACGCGTCTCTGTCGGGTTCCGGTTCGACTTTGTATGGCCTGTTTGGGTCGACGGAGGCGGCTCGTGCGGGAGCTAAGACGCTTCAAAGGCAGGGTTGGCCGGCGCGGGCTACGGTAACGCTGACGCGGAAGCAGTACTGGCGAAAGTTTCTTGTTTCCAGTTTCTAGTTTCTGGTTGTTTAATAGGGATATCTTTTTCGCTCGATGTCGGTTTTCAGTTTCAACTGGAAACCGGAAACTTGAAACAGCGGTACTGGGCCGTCGACTAATGGTAGGTCAAGTGCCTTTGGAGCACTTTGTCTAGGTTCGAATCCTAGCGGCCCAGCCAGAAAAGAGTTCTCAGTTGCCGGTTCTCAGTTCTCAGAGAGCTGGCCCGAAGCCCCGAGACTGAGAACGGAGAATTGAGAACTTATGGCTACTTTAGTCACGCCCGCTGAAAAAGTAGTGGTAGTAGAGAAGACGGAGAAGCAGGCCCCACCGGTGCCCGACGAGAAGACGGATCGCAAGCCGCGCGCGCGGGTGGATGAGAAGTTCAAGATTTTTAGCGGGACGGCGAACGAGCCGCTGGCGGATGAAGTTTGCCATTTTCTGGGAATGCAGCGCGGGATGGCGCAGGTCACGCGCTTTGCCGACGGCGAAGCGTATGTGCAGATCCAGGAAAATGTGCGCGGGGCGGATGTTTTTGTGATGCAGCCGACTTGCCGGTCGGTGCATGGAACGCGGGTTTCGGGCGTTGACGAGAATTTGATTGAGTTGCTGTTGCTGGTGGATGCGCTGAAGCGGGCTTCGGCGCGGCGAATTACGGCGGTGATGCCGTACTTCGGATATGCGAGGCAGGATCGGAAGGATAAGCCGCGCAGTCCGATTTCATCGAAGTTGATGGCGGATGTGCTGACCACAGCGGGAATTCATCGGGCGCTGATTGTGGATTTGCACACGCCGCAGTTGCAGGGATTTTTTAACATCCCGGTGGATCACTTGTTCGCTTCGCCGGTGCTGGTGGATCACTTCAGAAAATTGAATCTGCCGAATCTTACGGTGGTTTCGCCGGATGCTGGCGGCGTGGAGCGGGCGCGGTTTTTTGCGAAGAAGGTTGATGCGGCGCTGGCGATCGTCGACAAGCGGCGCGTGGAGATGAACGTCGCCGAGGTGATGCACGTGATCGGCGATGTGAATGGACGGACTTGCTTGATCATCGACGATCTGATCGATACTGCGGGGACTTTGGTGAAGACGGCGGCGGCATTGAAAGATAACGGGGCGACGGAAGTTTATGCTTGCGCTTCGCATGCGGTACTTTCGGGGCCGGCGGTGGAAAATATCGCGCGGTCGGTGATTCGGGAAGTTGTGGTGACGAACACGATTCCCCTGACGGAAGAGGCTAAGGCCGAGCCGAAGATCCATGTGTTGTCGATTGCGGGATTGATTGGCCGAGCGATTCAGGCCAATCACGAAGAGACTTCGGTGAGTAAGTTGTTTATTTAGCTTTCTGGCATGGTGGGGAGGGTAGGGATTCCTCCGCTGCGCCGTCGCTACCGCGACGGCTCCGGTCGGAATGACAGGGACTTTTACAGATAGGAATTTAATTTATGGCTACTACGATTGAGCAGAATGTTTTGGAAGCGCAACCGCGTGAGGCAGGAACTAAGAATGATGCACGGCGGGTGCGTCGTGAGGGCAAGATTCCAGCTGTGGTTTATGGCGCCGGCAAGGATGCCACGCCGGTGACTGTCGATCCGCGGCATGTGTCGCGGATTCTTCGCTCGGACACGGGGCACAACACGATTTTCGATCTCGCAATGAATGGCGATCGAACCAAGGCCATGATCGTGGACTGGCAGTACGAGCCGATCAAAGGCCACTTGCTGCACATCGATCTCCAGCGCATTGCCATGGATAAGGCGTTGCGCGTGAGCGTGCCGATCATGTTGCAGGGCGTGCCTGCGGGCGTGAAAACCGAGGGCGGCATTCTGGAGCAGATGCTGCGCGAGGTTGAGATCGAGTGCTTGCCTGCGGATATTCCTAGCCACATCGATGTCGATGTGAGTGAACTCACCTTCGGCAAGGTGCTGCGCGTTTCGGATCTGCCGCATAATGAGAAGATCAAATTTCTTACCGATGAGAATCAGCCCGTGGCTCACGTTACCAGCGTGAAGGAAGAAGTTGTGGCCACTCCT
>Ga0208691_1000633_pt1 | contig 12832 bp, 10 predicted proteins | sample June2015DPH_20_1_FD_184719 | JGI IMG/M metagenome (GOLD analysis project Ga0208691, IMG submission 184719) | Peatland microbial communities from SPRUCE experiment site at the Marcell Experimental Forest, Minnesota, USA - June2015DPH_20_10... | ecosystem: Environmental > Terrestrial > Soil >... | reverse complement strand
GGCAGCCTTAAGACCACCAGCCTTGCTCAGCCATCCCGGATGAAAGCAAAGGTGCTGGTTTGCCACGGCGCCCTGGACCCACATGTCCCCATGACGGATGTGACGGCGTTCAGCGAAGAAATGAACAGCGCGGAGGCCGATTGGCAGCTTCTGATTCTAGGCGGCGCGATGCACGGCTTTACTCATGAGAATGCGGCTCAGTCAAAGATGCCAGGCGTCGCTTACAACGCCGTCGCCGACACCCGGTCTTCGGCCGCGATAAAAATGTTCCTCGCAGAGTTATTCAACTCCGACTAGCGAACCGCGACCGCGAGGAGCCGGTGCATTACGTCAGCTTCACATCAAAAGCCAGCTCTTCGATCATCTTGTCGAGCGCCGCTTGAGCGCTGTCCTTCTGCGCTTCCAATTGCTGGCTCTCTTTGCGCAGCGTCTCCAGGCGATTCTCCTGCTCATTTAGTTGCTGGGTGTAGCGTTGCAGCAGCGCTTTCTCCTCAGCGCTGCCCCGGAGCGCCTTCATGTTTTCCCGCAGCCGTTGTTGATCGTCGAAGATCTTCTCCATTTGCCCGTCGCGATCCTCCTTTTGCGAATCGAGCTCCGCAATCACGTTCTTCTGCGCGAGGATGCGGCGCAGCGCGGCTTCCACCGTTTTGTCGATGGAATTCTCGCGCACGAACAGACTCACCTGCGCATCCGTGATGTTCGAGAGTTGGTAGCTGTTTTGGATCGGACGGGCTTCGTCGATCTCAAGCGACGCAGTCTGCTTGGGCGCCACCTGTAGCCGGAACCGCATCCAGCCTGCGCTGGTTTCTACCGGCTGAGCCTCGCTGCGGAGCGTGTACCCGGTCCGAACCGGATGCTCCACGATCACGGTTCTGGGTGAACTGTCTTCGTTGCGGAACGTGTATGTTTTGCTTTCTCGCATCTCACTCATATGCGTCATCATCCCGTGGCTCACCAACACTTGAGAAACACGCTGCGCTTCACTGCCCTGCTTCGAGCGGACGTTGAGAGCCAGATCCGTGGCATACGAAATCAGGCGTTTCTCTGCGGGACGGATGGGATCGAAGATTCCTTCACCGGCAAAGGTTTCGTCTTCCAATACGCTGAAGCTTCCGCCATCCAGCGTCAGTCCGCTCGAGTTGGTCAGCCACAGAGCGCGCTGCGGCCGAGGCAATCCAGCGGATTCGTTCCAAACCGAAACTTTTTCGCCGCCAATATTGGATTGGACGATGGGGACAAGGGCGGAACGGTTTTTGAGGATGCTGATCGGATCTTTGAGCTTGTATTCAAACAGGTCGCCGAGTTCTTGCGCCATGGCTGCCGATGCCGCGCGGGCGCGCGCCGCGCCAACGGCGTAGGCACCGCCTCCTACGCCGCCGCCGGCGCCCGATCCGAACCCACCTCCGCGGCCGGATTTACCGAGGGCCACTCCGGAGCCGAGCATTCTGCCGCTTCCGGCTGTGCCTGATACGCTCATTTGCGCGGCTTCTGTCTGAACTAATGTAGTAGCCGCGTTCACCGACACACTCTGATTGACCGAACCAACCTGCAGCGTGGCATCCTGCTGAGCGGTTCTTCCCTGCGAAATCGCTACGCCGTTGATCACCGTTCGCTGGAATCCCTGCGCCTCAATCTGTAGTTGGACCGGGCCGTCGGGCAGCGATTGAAATTCGTAGCGGCCCGAAGCATCCGTTCTCGTTTCGCCCACGCGCGCGCCGTTCGCGACGGCTGTTACAGTGGCTTGGCCAATCACAGCGCCGCTCGGGTCGCTAATGGTTCCACTGAGCTGAGCCGCGCCAGGCACCAGCGTGGATTCAAATGTCTGAGGATTGCTCAGCACGCTTTCCGGCAGCGGCACCACGGGGCGCCTGGAATAATACGGCTGCGAGAGATTTTGAATGAAACTCTGCGGCGCGCCGGCCACCAGCGACAAGTGAATATTCTCCCAGTCCTGTCCGGTAGTGTTGTCGACTATGGCCCAACCTTGCAGTAAATGATCCGGGCCTTTGGCATTCAGCACGATGCGGTAGGTTGCCTTCCATACGGGCACCTCGCTGATGTAGCTGACGAACAAAGAACGCTCGCCTGAGCCTTGCGTCGACACCACCATGCGCCGCACGTCGGCTTCGCGCTCGGCTGAGACCAGATCCAGCAGGCGATCCACTTTACCCACGAGACCGCGCTCCAGCAGCCTTACCGAAAACGCGGGCGAGACCTCGGTGGTCTTGATCTCGCCCGCGTCGGTGATGAGCGATATGTAGTCCACTTCGAGCGTAGTCCCGCCGGACACGCGCGTCTTATGTTCCACGCTGAGCAGCCGGCCAGTAATGATGGTGGCTCCGTTGCGGGCTTCCAGGCGCGTACCCCTCAAAGCGCCCAGGAATTCCGCAAGCGTGGTTTTGTCGCTGGAGGGAAGGCGCAGATCACCCAACTGGCGGTCGACCGGAGCGGAAGTGCCATAAGCTACGCCGGCAATGCGTCCTCCGTTGAGATCGAGCACGGTTAGCGTCTTCAGGACGTCATTGAGTTGGCCGGATGTAAACGGAATGGCGACGTCCTGGTTGTCACGCACCTGGCCCAGATGTTCGAAGTAGCCCACGCCGTTCTTATAGAGAACGACACGCTTCACGGGCAGCTTGCTGTTATCGTTGGTTTCCTGAGCCGGCGCGGACGCGAGCATCAGAAAAAGACACACTGCGGACATGGAGTGAATTCGAGACATAATTCTCCTTTTGGCTTGATCCTTTTCCCCTGACGTGTGGCCTTCCGCTTATGGTACGGCCGCACGAAGCAAATTCTTTGACCTCAGAATATGCCCTTCTTCGATGGAAATCAATCCTTGACTTCTTGTGGCGTTGTTAGCGACTCTGAAACAACAGTTGTGGAAAGTGCGTCTCTGAGTGTGAAGCGCGTACGGCCGGATTCCCTGATGCTGGGAATAGCTGCGCTCATACTGCTGGCCATGGCCGGGATGGTTTATCGCGATTGGGTGCAGTATCGCCGCGCCAGCGCCGATGCGGATCACTCCCGCGGCATTCTAGATTCCATCCAGCGTCTCTTCTCCACCGTCCAGGATGCCGAGACTGGGCAGCGCGGATACCTGCTCACGGGTGAAGAAAAATATCTGGAGCCCTATTATCTGGCCATTCAGCTTGCGTCCGGCGAAATGGCGACATTGAAGAGTCTTCTTACTCGCCCGGAGGACAAGCCTGAGGACGTGACGCGGCTGAGAGCGCTACTGGACGAAAAACTCGCCGAGCTTCACCGAACCATTGAACTCCGCCGGAGCCAAGGCCTGCAGGCCGCGCTAGGTGTCGTCCTCACTGACCGCGGCAAGCAGTTGATGGATCAGATTCGGCAATCGTGCACGGGAATTCAGTCCCGGGAATATTCCGCGCTGATTGACGGATCTCGCGAGGAGGAGAGCTACGCGAGGCAGACCGAGCTAGTGATGATCGCAGGCTCGCTGATTCTCTTCGCTTTTCTAATGGCGGCGAGCGTGGCGACGAATCGCGCGGTTCTGGCCCGCGAGCAATCGCTCGGAGAAACTCGCGAAGCCCGGGATTTGCTTGAAACCACCTTGACCAGCATCGGAGACGCGGTTATCGCCACGGACGCCGAAGGGCGCATTGTCTTTTCGAATCCGACGGCCAGGGGGCTGCTCCGCGCTGGAGACACCGATCTGGCAGGCCGGCCTCTGCAGGATGTGTTTCGAATCGTGAACGAATACACGCGCGCGACTGTCGAGAGCCCGGTGGCGAAAGTGATGCGAGAAGGCACGGTAGTGGGGCTTGCTAATCACACGATTCTCATCGCGCAGGATGGGACGGAAATCCCGATCGACGACAGCGGGGCCCCGGTTCGCGGGGCGGACGGAAAGATTCGTGGCACCGTGCTGGTATTCCGGGACATCACCGAGCGCAAACGTGCCGAAGAAGCCACTCGATTGCTGGCTGAGGTGGTGGAATCTTCAGACGACGCGATTATCAGCAAGGACCTGGATGGCCGCGTCACCAGTTGGAACAAAGGCGCGGAACGGCTTTTCGGGTATTCGGCTGCGGAGATGATTGGCCGGCCCATTTCGGTGCTGGCGCCCCCGGACCGCGTCGGCGAGATGCCCGCAATTCTGGAACGCATCAAACGGGGTGAGGGTGTGGAACATTTCGAGAGCATCCGGCGGGGAAAAGACGGCCGCTTGGTAAATGTGTCGTTGACGGTTTCTCCCATCCTGGATGCTTCGGGGAGGATTGTGGGGGCATCCAAGATCGCGCGCGATATTACCGAACGCACGCTGGCCGAGCAATCCATTGCCGAGCAGGCCGACCGGTTGGCGCGTTCCAATGCCAATCTGCAACAGTTCACCTACGCCGCGTCGCATGATCTGCAAGAACCCCTGCGGACGGTGGTTACGTTTACTCAACTGCTGGCGGACCGTTACGGCAAAAAGCTGGACGGCGAAGCCAACGAGTTCATGAATTTCGTGATTTCCGCCGCGAGGCGGATGCAGCTTTTAATCACGGACCTGCTGAGTTACTCGCGCAGCGTTCACCACGAAGACGTGCCGCTGAAGGAGGTTTCATTGAATGACGCCGTGGATCTGGCGGCGCATAATCTACAGCTCGCCATCGAGGAGAGCGGCGCGGTGCTCGAGACCGGCCGGCTACCCGCGGTCTACGCCGACAAAGTGCAAATGATTCAGCTTTTTCAGAATCTGATCAGCAACGCCATCAAGTATAAGAGTAAGGATTCTCCCCGGATTCAAATTGCCGCTGAACAGAATGGGGAGGAGTGGGTGTTCAGCGTGTGCGATAATGGCATCGGGATTCCTACCGAATACAAAGAATATGTTTTCGGCGTTTTCAAGCGCTTGCATGGCAATGCGCAATCAGGAACCGGGGTGGGTTTGGCAATCTGCAAGAGCATCGTAGAGAGGCACGGCGGCCGCATCTGGGTGGAATCGGAGCCGGGCCAGGGATCCACATTCAAGTTTTCCATTTCCGCGAAGGGAGCGTCCGGCGGCGCAGCCGGGTAGCATGGCTCGGGTTTTAATTGTCGAAGATCACGCGCCGGATGTTTATCTGGTGAAGGAAGCGTTGCGAGCCAGTGGTGTCCCCTTCGAGCTTACCCAGATTAACGACGGAAACGCCGCACGCGTATATCTGATCGATGCCACTAGCGGCGGAGTACCCGATCTTATTTTCCTGGATATCAATCTCCCCAAGGCGGATGGCCTGGAAATCCTGCGGATGATTCGCACCTGGCCGCACTTGGCGCAAGTACCGGTAGCCGTTCTCACTTCGTCCAGTTCGCCGGAGGATAAAGAAAGAGCATACCGGTTCGGCGCCAATTTGTATATCACGAAGCCCACCGGACTTTCGGAGTTTCTGGCAGCGGTGGGCGGTGCCGCGAAACAACTGCTGGGAGCGGGAGCGGATGGCGGGAGCACGCGGCTGTCGTGAAGATTTGGCGTATGTGCATGACGCCGGTTTTCGCGATTACGCGCTAACAGCCCGTGTCAAAAGTCATGGCAGGCTGAAGGCCGCCCCACTCGCGCCGCAGGTTGTTGATCCGTAGACGCGGCGCAGACGCTTTCGCCTGCGACCCGCTGGCATCAAACCCGCATCCCCCGAAAAATCTCCGCGTGTGCTGCCAGGATGCGCGCTTCTGCTTCGCGATTCGGCTCCAGGTCCCAATTACCCTTTTCATGCGTCCCGCCCAGAAGAATGCCATCGCGGCGAGGAAACATGTAGAGATCCCCCAGCGGCAAAGTCGCATACTCCACTTCCGGCTGTGGCAGCAGAATTGTGAGCTGGCCTTTCACGGGAGTTAATTCCGAATCATTGAAGAGAGCCTTGGCTCCCAGGCCCGTGCAGTTTACGATGACTGGCTGCGGCAAATCCAGGATCTCGCGCATATCGTGCATCTCGCGCACCAGCACCGTCCCGCCCGCGATCCGGAATTCGCGCAGCATCGCCTCCAGGTAGATAGAGGGCTGGATGAACATGGTGTCGAACTGGCGAACGTAGGGGAAGGGAAACGGATGTTCGTCCTTCGCCAAATCGTGCAACTCCGGCAGCAGGTCGGCGATGGGGCTTTGTTTGCTGGCCAGGCCGCCTTCAGAAGGCGGTTGGTTGTCCATACTGTAGTTGGGCATCCAACGAATGCCGTAATAATCGCCCACCATGAGTTGGTAGCGGCGATAAGCAAAGCGCGCCGCTTCCAGGAATTGGGCGAGAAAGGTCGGTGTGGCTGATGCCTGCGTAAATACGCCGAAAGGGAACCATTGCCCTCCGGCGATATTGGACGTGGTCGCGGGCGGAAGGTCCTTGGCGTAGATCGTCACTTCAACGCCGTGCTCCTGCAGCAGCCGCGCGGTGGCGAGTCCAACCGCACCGGCGCCCAGTACGGCCATGCGGCGGGCATTGGTTGGCAGCGCTTGTTCCACCGCCAGATGTGCAGTGCCCCACGAGAGCGTAATGCCGCCTCCACCATGTCCGTAGTTGTGGACGATGGTTTTTCCTTCAAGGGATTCCGTTCGCACCACAAACCCGGAAGGACGGAACGGGCGGAGGCCTGTCACCGTGCGAATGATGCGCTCCTTCGAAACAATAACGCGAGCCAATCGGCGGCCAGCGTAGGGCGCGGCAGGCGGCTGAATGTTGGTTCGCCGCGTGGAGCATCCAGTTGTGAGCGCGAGCGCGCTGAGGAAGTGGCGGCGATCCATGAACTCGTAAAGGTACCAGTTTAGCCGTTCGTTATCCTGAGTGTATGAAGATCGGATTCATCGGGCTGGGACGAATGGGCGCCGGCATGGCGCACAACCTGCTGCGTGCCGGCAATGAGCTAACGGTTTACAACCGGAGCCGCGAAAAGGCAGAGGTGCTGTCGAAAGAGGGCGCGCGAGTAGCCGATTCGCCCGCTGATGCCTGCAGCGATGCCGATGCCGTTTTCACCATGCTGGCCGACGATCCAGCGGTGGAGCAAGTGGTGTTCGGCGAGAAGGGTGTTGCGTCCGCGCTTCGAAAAAATGCCGTTCACATTTCGAGCAGCACCATCAGTACCGCGCTGTCGCGCCGGCTTGCGGCCGAACACGCCTCGCGAGGACAGGGCTATCTGAGCGCTCCGGTTTTCGGAAGGCCGGAGGCAGCGGAAGGCAAGAAGCTTCTGGTAGTGGTTGCGGGCGAGCGAAAGTTGGCGGAGCATTACGCGCCGCTGTTTGATGCCATCGGGCGCCAGACCTTCGTGATCGGCGTTGAACCGTGGCAAGCCAATACCGCAAAGGTATGCGGGAATTTCATGATCGCCAGTATGATGGAAGCGTTCGCGGAGGCCTTCGCTACATTGCGGAAAGCGGATGTGCCGCCGCACGCATTTCTAGAAATCATGAGTACGCTGTTTGGGTCGCCCGTGTATTCCAACTATGGGCGCTTAATCGCGGACGGGAAATTCGAACCGGCGGGGTTTGCGTTGCGGCTGGGATTGAAGGACGTTCGCCTGGTGCTCCAAACCGCCGAGGAGTGCGCGGCGCCCATGCCGCTGGCGAGTTTGATTCACGATCAATTCGTCTCGGCGATGGCGCATGGGCAAGCCGATCAGGATTGGGCCAGCGTTGCGAAGGTGGCGGCGCGGAATGCGGGCCTGGAATAGTAAAGTGACACATCGAACCGGTTCGAACGTGGGTGAAATGCCGCAAGCTGCTGAGTCTCTTGAGACAGCTACCGGCCGCAAGCCGCCTAGCGGGTGGATCCTTTGGTGGCTATAACTTAGTTGCGGATGATCTCAACCGAGCAATGCGCATGCGCGGCCACCGCTTCCGAGACGCTTCCCAGTAAGAACCGATTGATGCCGCGGCGCCCGTGTGAACCCATTACGATTATGTCTGCGCCCCACCTCTGAGCTTCCTCGAGAATCAATTCCTTCGGAGTCGCGCTGGGAACCGCAACCGTGGCCGTCTCCGTCAAGCCCGCGTCCGTTATGATCTTCTCGGCAGCCATCACCACCTCTTCGGTCCGCTGCATGGCTTGCGCACGCAGCTCTTCCATGGCGTGCGAATCGAAGTAAGGGGGATAAGGTATCCGGAACAAGGGCACCGAAAGCTCCACCACGCTCAAGATATGAACTTCCGATCCCGCCGGCCAGGGGCGTTCCGCAATGGAGCGGGTGGCAACTTCGGAACACTCGGAGCCGTCCGTCGCTAGTAGCACTCTGATTGCGGTGGGGTGGTCTTCATCCCGCACTGCCGGCCGTACTATCTCCACCGAACAAGGCGCGAATCGCGCCACTGCCGCAGTGACGCTGCCCAGCAGAAATTTCGAGAGGCCGCTCACGCCGCGCGAGCCCATGACCACCAGATCGGCGTGCGTTTCACTGGCCCGGTCTATAATCACAGCCTTCGGTTCCCCGGAGAGCAGCTTGCTAGTAGTCTCAATTCCCCTAGCCCGCAGATCGTGGAATGCGCGCTGAAGCATCTCCATGGCCGATCGATTTTGGCCCTCCAGAAGTGCCGGAATCTCCCAAGGTTCCACCACCGTGAGCACTTCCACAGTGCTGCCTGCCGGCCACGGACGCGCTGCAACCGCTTGGATGGCAACCTCACTGGCAGCCGAGGAATCCACAGCCAGAATAATCTTCATAATTAGCCTTTCTGATTGGCGCTGGTTTTAAGATGCAACAGAAGGGCCAATCAGTTCGGCATCTTATTCTTACTTGCTTCCGCCTGAGTTTTCTGCCAGAGCGCCATCATATCGTCCAACGTCTTTTGTATCCGCTCCGGATGCTGAATCACTTCCAGGAACATCACACGCATTTCAAGGGGTGCGTGCAGGAACAAATGGCGCTCGGACAGGAGCGGGGGCCCTCCTGGAGCGCCGGCCGGCGGGATGGGGGCCGGAAGCCGAATGGCATACATGCCACCTCGCGCCAGTGGCTGATGCGGATACTGCATGATCCACCCGCAGTTATGACCATCCAGAATCATGTTCGCGGAGAGGAAAACCCAGTGGCCGCCGTCGGAATCCGCCGGAGCTTGGCAATCCCACAATCGCGCGTGCGGCACGAACACCGTGGCGTCGGATAACCCATAGTTGTCCAGGGGCACATCCGCCAGCGCGTGCTCGCGTGCGAACTGCTCCACTTCCGGGAGCGCCTGGTCCCAATCGACATTGGAGTCGCTCATCAGCCAGTAGGGCGGTTGACCACCACCGAACGGGCTGACGTACGGGAAGTAGTAGGGATACAGCCGCAATGCGGCGATCAGGCCAATGGCTACCATCATCGCGGTAGCGGCGGCCGCGGCCCATCGGATGGCGCGCGTGGACTGCTGGATGAGCCGTGGCAGAGGCGCCAGCAACAACATCAGCAGTACCAGCGGAACGCTGAAGTGCCGGATGCTGATATCCATGGTCCCGATCAGGCACACCGCGATGAAAACCAGCAGCGCTATCCAGATGGCGCGCCAGTGGGAAGCCAACTCAGGAGGCACCACCGTTGCCAAGCGCGACTTCTGTCTGTGCCATAGCCCGAGAGCCAGCGTTAATACCAACAGGCCCAGGAAACCCGGCGGTGATTTCAGAACCAGCAAGACAGGAAAATAGAACCACACGCCGTGCGGGTAAGCATGGCCCAAGAGGAACGTCGGCCGCACGGAAGTGAGCAGCATCCAACCCAATCCGCGCAGGAATAGCCATGGCGGCATGAGCAGGCGGCCGGCAAAAGCGATCAGAGGGCCATGGTTGGAAAATCCGGGAATGTCCACGGGCTGATTCCACGAGAAGACGAAATACACCAGGTACACCACAGCCGCGGCCAGCAGCGTAGCTTTGCGCAGCGCGCGCCAGCGGAGCTTCCGCCAGGCGCGTGCCGCGGGCTTCTCGGCAGGCTGATCCGCCACGGCCCACCTCCGCGTAGTTAATACAAAGATGAGAATGGCGATGATCAGTATCCCTGAGGAAAACTTGGAGAGCAGCGCGCCCGCGAGAGCCAGACCGAACCAGCGAGTATTTCCGATGTCTGGAATCCGCCATAATTCGCCGAGGGTCCACAATGTCAAGAGCGCGAACAACGCAATGGCTACGTCCGTCAGCACCAGTGGGCCAAAAGCCAGAAACGCCGGCATCGTTGTGTAGACGGTGAGACAGAGCAGCCCTCCCCAATCCCCACCCAGCCTGCGCCCCAGCACGAACAGCACCCAGCCCAGCAGCAGCGCCAGCAGCAGCATGGGTAGACGCGCCCACATGAGGACGCTGCGCGGGTTGTTCCAACGGCCCAGAACCCAGTCCCCGAACACCCACTGGGCGAGATAGGCGGGAAAGAAATTTTGACCTATGGTCCACTGGACGCTGAAGTAATCGGCGCGCGTGCCTCGCATGGCCAGCGGCAGACCCGCCAAGATCTTGGCCAGCGGCGGATGCTCGTCATTGAAACGCAGATCCAGCTTCTGGACGTAGCTCAGGCCCGCGCCAATATGCGCTACTTCGTCGATGGTTGCCGATTCGCGAAGGGCGGCCCCTCCGGCCAACACGAACATCATCAGCAGCAAGCCTGCCGCAGCCAAGGTCGAAACCCGGATGTGCATGGGATCCCCAACAGTGGTACGCAACCCAGCGGGGGTGATGTTCGAGCAAAAAGCCGAGCCGCGGAGCGAAACCACGAGTGCCGCTAGTTTCGTGGGTTAGTGGTAGCGCTTCCTTCCGGGCGCGGCTCCTCGGGCGAATCGATGCGCCGGATGATTACAACAACAGCCGCCTCCACCCGATACGCACACACCGCCGCCCTTGTCGGCACAGCCGATGAGGTTTTGAACCCGATATATAGCGGGCTTCGTATTGATCCGCGGCTCCTGGATCATTTGTGTAGATGGCGGCGTGTACTATAGGACAAAGACATATGAATGAGATCGAGCTTCTGTCGGTGGTCGCTTTAATGCACGACAGGCCTGAAGCAGGCTTGGTCCGCGGACAAGTCGGCACGGTTATCGAGCTTCTCGCTCCGGAAGTATTCGAAGTTGAATTCAGCGATGACAGCGGCCGAACCTATGCCTCGCTCGCCCTGAGAGCCAATGATCTGCTGCGCCTGCATCACCGGCCGCTCCACCAAGCAGCTTAACAATCCAACTCGATAACGCGGCGCAAAGTTTACAACAGCAGCGCCTCCACCCGATATGCGCACACAGCCGCCCTTGCGGGCGACCATGCGAATACTGTGAACCGGCCGTCTTGCGACGCAACCAGCGCTACAGAGTTGATTTGATCTTGAGCGAATTGGGCCGCGGATAGATGCCGCGCTCCTCCGAAATGGGTCGGGCTAAGAGTGCGGCCGGCTGCGCCTTCCATCAATTCGGTATCCACCACGTGGTCCACCCGCGCCCACGCATCGCGGCGCCCGATTTTCGCGCCGAACGCCAGTAACTCACATTGATCGGTCATCAGCATGGCTCCGTCCACGGCAGTCAAGCCCGCTACGGCCTCCACGGCGCGGCGCAGTGCCTCCTGCCAGCGCCGCTGGCTCCTTTCGGCTGGTTCCTCGCGGATCAAGGCGGCGAGTTCTGAATAAGGCGGCGAGATTGAGTACGGTGTCGGCCCGACAATTGATTCCCGCCAGGCTGCGGTGCCATGCGGCACTATCAGCATCGATCCACCGCGTCCGTGCGCGCGCATGGACGCTGCAATCTGGATCAATACCTGGATGGAGTCGGCCGCAGAAGTGGGCACATCCAAACCCAGCAAGGACGCCACCAGCGCCGGTGGATCGGGAAGGTTCACCGACTTGTGATCCAGCACTTTAATCTGGTCGCCCTCCAGCACCGCGACATTGACGAACTTGCCGGACTCCGTGCCGCGGCGATGCTTGATTACCAAAAGACCGGGATCCACCACCTCGACGACGAAGCACAGAGCGGGCAGTGTGCGCGTGGCGCCCCAGATATGGAATTCCTCGCTCTCGCGCCATACACCCAGGTGGATTCCCGGGCGCTCCACCGCCGGTGCCAGCCGGGCGATGCTCTCGGGGATGAGGGGAAGCCGGCGCTCGAAAGTGAGCGGGAGGCGCGACTGTTCCGGAGACAGGAATGCCAACGAGAATTTTGGCGGATAGTGTTCCTGGCGGAGCAGACTGGCCCAGAATGCGGCGTCGATCAAAGCTTCGATAGTTGCGGTTTCCGGCTCGGAAGCTAACTCTTGGGTTCCACGCGCGCGCTCCTCGGCAAGGTGCCGGGAAAAGTGCAACCGCACCTGACTCGCAACGGCGCGCGCGGCGGGATACGCGGGTTCGCTCATAGAATAATCATAAGGAGGGTTCCAATGACTGGGAGATCAGAGGTCCTATTCGAAGGGTACACCGAAGATGAACTCTTAGATCTTCCCAGGGAAGAAATTGAGGCCATGATCCTCACGGGTGAGCCCGTTGTTTTCCGCGCCGGGTCAGCCACCATTCTCGGAGAATTTCGCGTGGAAGGGAAGCGGCTGCGCATCGAGTTGGCCCAGATTGAGGGGGGCGGCGAAGGCGTTCTGATATCCATCTGGGTCCTCGCTAGAAGATTCGCACAATTGCATCAGCTCGGCGAGATCGAATGGATTGTGGACGCGGTGCATTGCGCCCGGCCGAACCTAAAACTGCGGCGCGTTCTCAAGAGCCGCGGGTTCGTGATCACGGTGCTGCCCGATGCCGGCGAAGCCTATTATTTATTGGACATGGTCAGGACTGGTTCCTGATCAGCGGGCTGTCATCCGGCACAGCACGGCGCTCATATGTTGCGGGCGCTCGGAAAGATCTTTGGCCGTGAGTTCCCGAATCAATTCCTGGAGCCACGCGGGCGTGGCCGATCGCGCGAGCAGTT
>Ga0208691_1000631_pt1 | contig 12847 bp, 7 predicted proteins | sample June2015DPH_20_1_FD_184719 | JGI IMG/M metagenome (GOLD analysis project Ga0208691, IMG submission 184719) | Peatland microbial communities from SPRUCE experiment site at the Marcell Experimental Forest, Minnesota, USA - June2015DPH_20_10... | ecosystem: Environmental > Terrestrial > Soil >... | reverse complement strand
CCTGCCGCGAACGCAATTGTTCGACGAGCTTGCATTGGTTCACGCCAGCCCGGAGAGCCTTTGGCGGGCGCCTGCGCCGGAGGCGGGCGATGCGGAAGTGGAGAAGGCCTACGCAGGGCTTGGGCGACCGATTGCGGTTTATGCGCACATCCACCGGTCGTATGTCAGGAAGCTTGGGGGAATGACTGTGGCCAACACCGGGAGCGTGAGCCTCTCGTATGACGGCGACTGCAGGGCCGCGTATTTGTTGGTGGATGAGATCGGGCCCAGGATCGAAATCCAGATCCGGCGGGTTGCGTATGACGTTGAGGCAGAGGTGAAGGCGTTGAAGGATTGCGGGCTGCCTCATGGGGATTGGGTTGCAGAGATGCTGAGGACGGCGCGGTTTGCGATGCCATAGGCGTGCGGGACTCGCATTTATGAGCGACTCTTCAAGGTTGGCGCGGCTCCCGGGTAGAATCATGTTGTCCTTAAAGCGCATTCCCTATGTTCCCAACCAGTGAATCCAATAGCCTCATCCCGGAGATTCTGATGCATCGTGAAAAGACGCTTGCAGTTCTGACAGCTTGCCTTCTAGCCGCAACATTCGCCCGTGGTCAGCAGCCCGCGAACCCTGTTCCTGAAATTCATGGCCTGCCTGCGGGAGCGCAGACTGCGGCTGACTCCATTGATGGAGAACACATGCGCGCCCACGTGCGGTTTCTGTCACTTGACCTGCTGGAGGGACGTGGGCCGGGAACGCGCGGCGCGGAGCTGGCGGCCGAATACATTGCCACGCAGTTTGCACTGAATGGTGTGGAGCCGGCGGGCGATGACGGCAGCTACTTTCAAAAAGTTCCGCTTCTGGCGGTGCACACGATTGAGGACAAGACGAAGTTTTCGCTGACGCCGGCGAGTGGACAGTCTATCGAGCTCAGCTACGGCTCGGACATCGTGTCGAAGGATGAGACCGGGCAGGCGACGGCTGACTTCGATGCGCCGATTGTGTATGTGGGCTACGGCATTCACGCGCCGGAGTACCAGTGGGACGACTACGCGGGCGCGGATGGAAAAGAAATTGACCTGAAGGGCAAGATCGCGCTGGTGATTGTGAACGAGCCGCCTTCAGACGATGTGAAGTTTTTCAAGGGCAAGGCGCTGACCTACTACGGCCGCTGGACCTACAAGTATGAGGAGGCCGCGCGTCGCGGGGCTGTCGGAGTGCTGATCATTCACCGGACGGATCTGGCGAGTTACGGCTGGGAAGTGGTGCGCAACTCGCAGGCCGTGGAGAAGAGCTACCTGCAGGGCGATCCGCTGGCGACGCTGCGCGCGGCTGCGTGGATTCAGCATCCGGTGGCGCAGCGGTTGTTCACGCTTGCCGGGTTGGGCGACTTGGATCAGGCCATTGATGCAGCCGGAAAGCGTGGGTTCCATCCGACGGAGTTGCCGGTGAGGTTGCGCGCGCATATTGAGAGCCGTGTGCGGCGTTACGTGAGCACGAATGTGGTGGGACGGGTGGCCGGGGCACAGGCCGGCGGAAACGCTGTGCTTTACACGGCGCACTACGACCACCTGGGCATCGATCCGGATGCAAAGGGCGATAACATTTACAACGGCGCTGCAGATAATGGCACGGGATGCGGCATTCTGATCGAGATGGCGCGGGCCTTTGCGCAGTCGCCGGTGCGGCCGCCGCATGCGATGTATTTCGCAGCCGTGACGGCGGAGGAGCAGGGACTGCTTGGTTCGCAGTACCTGGGCATGCACCCGCCGGTTCCGGCTAGACAAATCACACTGGACCTGAACTACGACATGCTGCTGCCGATAGGGGTTCCACGGTCGGTGAGCCTGGGCGGGGCGGAGCGGATCGACTTCTGGCCCGAGGTGCAGACGGTGGCCAAGGCGTTCGATCTGGAGTTACTGCCCGATCCGACGCCGGGAGCGGGGCATTACTACCGCTCTGACCATTTTTCGCTGGCACGGGTGGGGATTCCGGCGTTTTCAGTGGACCAGGGCGAGCTGTTTGAAGGACACGACGAGGCGTGGGGACGAGCCCAGGATGAGGACTTTGTGGCGCACCACTACCACCAGCCGTCGGACGAGTACCACGCGGATTGGGATTTCAGGGGCAACGCGAAGCTGGCGCGGTTTGGGTTTGTGCTGGGCTGGCTGGCAAGCGAGCAGGCAAGGCCGGTGGGGTGGCTGCCGGGGGACGAGTTCGAGGCGGCGCGGAAGGCGAGCGAGGCTCAAAAATAATCGGCGCAGCTCAGGTAGTAGCCGCACTGGGTGCAGACCAGCTTGCAGTGGTGGCCGGAGAGCTGGTGGCTGCAGTTGGGGCAGATCTGGCAGTGGTGGTCTACGCGGCGGGCGGCCGTGTCAATCTGTGAAATTCTGGCAGCAAAATCGGGATCGAGGGCGCTGGGACGCTGCGGTAGCATGCCCGACAGATTAGCATAAGAGGAGAGTCATTCTGCGCCGCGGCATCCCCGCAGGTGCCGGATGCATCAACGTTCTGGTGGCGCGGAGACTTCCCCGTATTGGCGCACCGGTCAAAGAGATTTGAAACCCCAACAACATCCGGCAATCGGATTCCCCAAGGAGGGACTATGGCAAGCAAGGCAAGTGCGGTTTGGACAGGTTCACTGAAAGAGGGCAAGGGCACCATTTCGACGGCGACGGGCGTGCTGAAGGACGCCAACTACTCATTTGCGACGCGTTTTGAAGGCGCAGACTCGGGCACGACTCCTGAGGAACTGATTGCAGCGGCTCATGCGAGCTGCTTCTCAATGGCACTGGGTGCGCAGTTGGGCGGGGCCGGCCTGACGCCGGAGAAGATTGAGACCGCCGCGGCCGTCACCCTGGCCAAGACGGATGCGGGCTTCGCCATTACCAAGATCACGCTGACCACCACGGCCAAGGTTCCCGGCGCGAGCAAGGAAGCGTTCGACAAGGCCGCGGCCGACGCCAAGGGGGGATGCCCGATCTCGAAGCTGTTTGCCAACAACACGGAGATCGTGTTGGACGCGAAGCTGGTGTAGGCAAAACTTGTGGAATGAAGGCGCTGAATCATCAAAAAGGCCGGCTGCCAGTGCCGGCCTTTTGATGTTGAATCGAGGATAGACAATTTGACACGGCAGGCCGCATTTGCGAGACTCAGAGATGCTGCCGGTTCAGCTGAAAGCCGCTGAACTGATGTACCGTGCCGAAGTGGCGGAATTGGCAGACGCGCGTGGTTCAGGTCCACGTACTCGCAAGGGTGTGGGGGTTCGAGTCCCTTCTTCGGCACCAAGGATTTTTAAGCGATTTAGAATGAGCCGCCTTCGGGTGGCTCTTGTTGTTTGTGCCGTACTATAGGACGGGAGATTGCATGAGAGGCGCTCTGTATCTTGGTTTGGTTGTCGCATTGTCTGGGACGATTGCGGGGTCCGGCTTTGCCCAGGCGGGCGGCGGCACAATCGCCGTGATGGATGGTTCGACCCAGATGATGGTGGTGACTGCGCCGGATTGGAGCGCGGTGGATGGGCAGCTGCAGCGGTTTGAGCGCCACGGACCTGGCCAGGCCTGGAGAGCCGTCGGAGATGCAATTCCGGTGGTGGTGGGGAAAAAGGGCATGGGCTGGGGCCTGGGCATTGTGCCGATTGAACGGCTGCGCGGAGCGAACGACCCGGTGAAGCAGGAGGGCGATGGGAAGTCGCCGGCGGGGGTTTTCGGCCTGGGAACTGCGTTTGGGTTTGCGGCGCAGGCTCCGGGCGAGTGGAAGATGCCGTACCTGGCGCTGACGAGATCGATTGATTGCGTGGACGACGCGCAGTCGAGCCATTACAACACCATTGCGGATCGGTCGACTGTGACGCCTGACTGGAACAGCGCGGAACACATGCGCGCGGTGGGCGAGGCTTATCGGTGGGGCGTGGTGGTGGACCAGAATGCCGCGCAGAAAAAGAACGGCGGCTCGTGCGTGTTCATGCACGTATGGAGCGGCGCAGGGCATGGGACAGCTGGGTGCACGGCAATGCCGCGCGAGCGAATCGAGGCTATTCTTGGATGGCTCGATCCGTCGAAACATCCGCTGCTGGTGCAGATGCCGGTAGCCGATTATCTTCGTTTGCAGAAAACGCTGGGGTTGCCAAAGCTTTCCGCCGCCGATTCACGTTAGCGCCATTGAAAGACCAAAGGCCCCGGTCAACAGCGGACCGGGGCCTTCGGTTTTTTGGGACTCGGTTAGAAGTCTACGCGCACGCCGAATTGCATTCTGCGATACGTGGAAAGAGCGACGCTGTAGGTGCCGACGGTGTTGTTGGCTGTGCTGCCGGACAAGCCGTTCAGGCTGGGGTCAAAGCGGATGGAGTTGGAGATGTTGTAGGCTTCGGCCGCGAATTTCAGCTTGGCCCAGTCACCGAGGTTCCAGCTCTTGGTGAGTGAGGAGTCGATGTCGAAGTAGCCATCTCCCCGGAAGACGTTGCGGTCACCGGCTTCACCCGCATAGGGCAGGCGGATTGGATTGCCGAAATAGATGCCGCTGTTGATGGAGGCTGCAGTAGCGGAATCGAAGACATGGGGGATTCCGTTGGTGATGTTGCGGTGGGTGTGAATGCCGCCGACGTTGAAGCTCATGGCCGGGTTGTCGTAGTTGGTGGGATATGCGGGAGATTCAAGACTGAATGGCAATCCGCTGGTCCAGCGTCCGAGCCCGGCAAATTGCCAGCCGCCCACCAAGGCGTCCGCCACTCGGTTGGAACTACCCAGAAGCGCCTTGCCGCGACCGATGGGGAGTGCGTAGACCCAGTCGGCGGTGACCAGGCTGTGGGTATCGAAGTCCGATACTCCCTTGTTGAGCTTCGGCTTCCATGTGTTCTGGATAGCAAAGTTGGTATAGGCGTCATCGACGTCGCTAAATATGTTGGATTGCTCCGTCTCAGAGCCGTAGTCGAGTGATTTGGAGAAGGTGTAGCTGACGTCGAACGTCAGCCCGTGCGATGCGGGATGGCGGAGTGTAAATTGCAGCGCGTTGTAGGAGCTGTTGCCGATCGAGTCCATGGAGTAGAGCGAGGAGAACTGGTCGCTCCAGAAAGTTGACTGGCTGGCGCCGCCGGTAGTGAATGGGCTGCCGGGGAAGATGCCAAAGACGTCGAGAATGGCCAGCCCCAGGGTTTCGCCGTTGGTGTAGCGCTCCGGCGCCCAGGCGTTGTTGAAGATAGCCTGGGTGGCATTTTCCCCCATGTAGTCCGCGTTCTTCATGTAGGGGAACACATTCTCGAAATAGGGAATGGCCGGGATGTTGTTGTTCACTTTCTGTTTTGACGTGTTGCTCGCGAAGATTCCATATTGTTCATAACCGAACGGAGCCGCGTCGACTTCTTTGGAGAGAATTCTGGCGGCGCTGAAGTAATCTCCGCCGCCACCTGGATCAACGTAGTCGGTCGGCTCCGCGAGGTCGAGTTCCTGGAGCAGGTGATGGCCAAGCCGGCCCACGTAAGCCTGTTCGAGGGTGAATCCGCCGGGAAGTTGATGCTGCAGAGAAACGTTGAACGACTCGGCGTAGGGAGTTTTGATGTGGTTGTCCATGCCCCAGTCAATAGCGAATCCATCGACCGGCGGCGTAAAGGGAAAAGTCTGCGTGGGCGAGAAGGGCGGCAGCGGGATATCGGGCAGGTTATGAGGCCCGGTAAAGCGAGGCGAATTCTCGTAGCCCAGCTCGTCTGGCGCGTTGGTGATGCCGGCGGTGAGGCCGTAGGAGCCAACCGTATCGAAGGTATTAACCAAGGCCTCGCCGTAGTGGTCGTAGTACATGCCTGCGCTGGCGCGGAGTGTGGTTCTGCCGTTGGGCGCCCAAACTATGCCGACACGCGGGGCAAAGTTGTTTTTCTGCTCGGGCCAGTAACCTGGCAAGTGGTTGCCTTTGCCGGCGGGCGCGAGCGAGATGACTGGTTCGTAAACTTCGCCCTGCTGAGCTGCGGATTCGCGCTTCTTGTACCAGGCGTCGGTATCGATAGTAGGCGCAATCTGCTGACCATGGGTCTCATAGGGTGTCTGGAGCAGAGTGTAGCGGACGCCGAAAGTCAAGGTGATGTTGGCGCGAGCGTGCCAGGTGTCCTGCACGTAGCCCTCCCACTCGTTGGCGTGGAAGTTCTTGGTGACAGGCGCGCCCGGAGCAAGCGCGGTGCCTGTTGTAGGCCCGGAGATCGAGTAGTTGTAGACATTGGTCAGCTCGGGGATGACGCCCATGAGATCGGCCCAGGCCAGACTCCACTGATTGACAAAGCTCGAGGCCATATTTGAGGGCTCTGGCAGATCGCCGGTGCTTGCGTACGCATAGTTAGTGCTCGCGCCATCGAAGGAGCCGGTATTGCTGCTGTGATGGTTGGTAACACCGCGCCAGTTGCCGCCAAAGGCGAATGTGTGCGTGCCCTTGTTCCAGGTGAATGTGTCGGTGATGTTATTCACCGGGACGTGCAGTGAGGTGGTTCCGGTCTGGGCGGTGGGCTGGGTGAGGCCGAAGATGTCTACCCATACGCCGGGGGCGATGCCACCGCTCTGCCATCCCTGCCGGATATAGCCATAGCGCGCATCGTTCACGATGTGGGAGGTGGGGATCCAGGTGTGGCCAAAGCTCATGCCCTTGGTGTTGTCGTCGTAAAACGTCGCGGCTGGCTGACCGGGAAAATTCTCGTCTCCCGCGGTGGTGTCCTTCTGGAGGTTGCCGCGGAAGAAAAAGTGGTTTTTGCTGTTCATGTTGTAGTCAATTTTGGCGATGCTGGTGTTGAGCGTGGAGGGCGCTGGGGACGAGAAGAAGATCTCACCGCTGTTAAGGCCTCCATCACCGCCAATTTGACTGAGGGTGGTGGGCTCAGTAGAGAGATATGAATTGACGGCTGTGTTATATCCGGGACCGTTGGGGCAGACCGGGGCGCCGTTGAAGGTATTTGTTGTACAGGGCTTGTCCATCGTTGCAACTTGTGGGGCCGTGAGCGTATCTGTCTCGCCAGTGTTCGCATCGACGTATGCCAGGCCGCCTGACATGAAATTGGGAGTAGGTACTGTGGCTCCGACGACATCGTGCGTGGCGATGCGCTGGCCTTCGTAGTTGAAGAAGAAGAAGAGCTTGTCTTTGAAGATGGGGCCGCCGAGGCTGCCGCCGAAGGTATTCACCAGGTAAAACGGGGGGGTGTTCGGCGAGCCGGTGGACACATCGTTGTACTTGAGGAAGTATTGGTTGGCGACGACGTTGTCGGGGCGATAGTACTCGTAGAGCGCGCCATGGAATTTGTTGGTTCCGCTCTTGGTGACGAGGTTGATCTGAGCGCCGGAAGAGCGGCCGGAAGCGGCGGTGCCGTTGGACGTGGTAACTCGAAACTCTTCGGTGGAGTCGAGCGTAGAGCGCAGGATTCCCTTGAAGGCTGTGCCGAAGATCTGGTCGTTGTCGTCGAGACCGTCGAGGGTTATGTTGCCCTGGTCAGAACGCCCGCCGGCGACTGCGCCCTGGCGGCTGTCGCTGACCTCGGAGCCCATGTAGAGAACGCCGGGCTGCAGGCTGAGCAGGTTGATCGGGCTGCGGAGATCCATGGGAAGCGCTTCAATGGTGGTGTTGCCGACCGAATTGCCGATGGTGGCGTCAGTGAAGTTGAGCGTCTCCGCGGAGGAACTTACGTCGATATTGACCGTTTCGGCCTTGACGCTTAGGACGAAGTCGATGGTGGCCGGCTGGTCGACGAGCAGCTCGGCGACACGGGTTTGGGTGGCAAAGCCGCTGGAAGTGACGGTGACATCGTAGTGCGCGGGAGGGAGGATGGGGAAGATGTAGTACCCGGCCGCGTTGGAGACGGCTTTGTAGCTGTTGCCGGTGGCTGGGTCGGAGAGTGCTACGGACGCGCCCTGAACGAGCGCGCCGCTGGTGTCGCGGATGACGCCGCGCAGCGAGGTTGTTGCAGTCTGGCCGAATGAGAATGGAACAAGAGATAGGATGCAACAAAGCATCCATCCCAAATGGAAACGTTTCATGCCTGATCCTCCGGATGAGTGGGGCTTGCCATTGTTGTGATTTCGATGGGGTGTTTACAGAGTCAACGTAGTAGGCGGTTCGTGAACCCTGCGATGTGCGATGCGTTCCTTTGAATAAACAAAAGGCAAATCAAACTCTCAGGGAGGCGACTCTTTGGGGATCGGTGCCTTGCGATCTTGAGAGATTTCTATTTTGTAGGAAACTTGTCAACATTTCAACAAAAATACACATAAGTGCCTTGACACAAACAAATTCCAAACTCCGAACGGCTTGCTGGACCAGATGGCATTGACTGCGGCGAGAAGTCACCTGGCCGGATAAAGGAGCGCCCTCTCTCTTTCAACTTCGAAGGCAGCAAGCGAGGGACGCAACGACTCATTGATGCGCTGGGGATCTTTGCCTGCGGCGAGGTCATCGAGGACGCTCTGATTCTCGAGCAGGGTTTTCAACTTCTGCAGCTCGAATTTTTCGGGATACAGGCGATGGAGCGCCGAAGCGATTTCGAGACCCAGCTCGGGGGCATCGAGGGTGTTGCGATCGGTGACCAGGATGCGAACACCGTGGCAGAGCTCGCCCGCGTAGGGGTAGGGCTTTTGCGGCGTGAAGTTGACCGGAAGAAAGCGAACGCCGGGCAGGGAGCGGCGATTGAGCAACTGGGCGAGCGCGCGGGCGTCGTTCCCTGGCCCGTTGATCCAGGGCGCTCCGAAGAGTTCGAAGGGCGTGTCAGTGCCGCGGCCGACGGAGATATTGGCGGAGTCGAAGAGTCCGAGCGCGGGGTAGAGCGTGGCTTCTTCAAGATCACGCAGGTTGGGCGAGGGGTTGATCCAGGTGAGGCTGGTGGAGTCGAACCAGTCGCCGCGCTGCCAGCCCTGCATGGCGACGACGGTGAGCGGAGCGTTGAGATTGCGCTGCTGATTGAAGAAGCGCGCAAGTTCTCCGATGGTCATGCCGTGGCGAACAGGAATCGGCATGTAGTTGACGTAGCTCTCGTGGCCTGGATCGGAGAGCGGGCCCTGCACGAAGGAACCGGTGATGGGATTGGGGCGATCAAGAACGATGATCGCTGTGCCGGTTTTGGCCGCGGCTTCAAGAAAATATCCGACCACGGTTTCATAGGTGTAGAAGCGCACGCCTGCATCCTGAAGGTCGATGACGACTGCGTCGAGGGTGCGAAGGGTTTCGAGCGATGGACGGCGCGCGGCGTCGGTTGCGCCATAGAGGCTGACGACGGGAAGGCTGGTTGCGGCATCCGTGCCGCCGGGGACGCTGGATGAATCGAGGGCGCCGGCGATGCCGTGTTCAGGACTGAAGAGGGTGGTGAGCGCGAGGCCGGGAACAGACTGCGGCGCATCATGGAAGAGGACATCGATGGTGCGATGGCCGGCGGAGTCAACGCCAGTCTGATTGGTTAACAGGCCGAGACGAAGCTTGCCGTTGTGGCGCCTGGCGAGGTCGGCGAGTTCACTGAAGTGATCTGCTTCGAGCACCTCGATGCCGGTTTTGACTTCGGCATTGCGCGCGGGCCACCGGCGCGCACCGGATAGGGATTCGTTGTAGCCGGTGATTTTTGCTGACAGTGCACCGTTGTCCGCATGGACGCCCAGGGCGGAGGCCGCAACATCGGCGACTTTGCCGCGAAGAGCGGTGACGCTTTTGGGGCCGTTGGGATGAACGGAATTTATAAGCAGGATAACGTAGGAATCGCTCGTGGGGTCGATCCACAACGATGTGCCGGTGAAGCCGGTATGGCCGAAGGAGCCGACGGGAAAGAGCGTACCGCGATTGCTGGAGTAGGGGGAATCAATGTCCCAGCCAAAGCCGCGGAGAGCGGTTCCATTGGGGGGCTGCTCGGGCGTGACCATTTTTTGCAGAACCGTTTGCGAGAGCGGGAATTTGCTGGGACGGCCGGCAAGGCGATCGAGAAGATTCTGTGCGTAGATGGAGACGTCGTCAGCTGAGCTGAAGAGACCGGCGTCGCCGGCAACGCCGCCCATGCGGCGCGCGGTGGGATCGTGCACGACGCCGCGGAGCATGACGCCCTGATCATACTGAGTGGGTGCAATGCTGGGAATCCAGGATGCGGGCGGAAGGAAACGCGTGTGCGTGAGGCCGAGGGGCGCGATGATGAAGCGCTGCGCGTACTCATCGAGGGTGAGGCCGGAGAGCTTTTCAACCAGCGCGCCGAGGACGATGTAGTTGATGTCGCTGTAGACGAATTGCACGCCGGCGGGATGGATTGGCTCGGAAGCAAATGCGCGCGCGAAGGCTTCCTGCTTGCCCTGCCAGGGATCGGTGAGCGAGAGATCGGGAGGAAGGCCGCTGTAGTGCGTGAGCAGTTGGCGGATGGTGATGTCCTGCTTGCCGTTGGCGGCGAAGTCGGGAAGATATTTGGAGACGGTGTCGTTGGGGCTGAGCTTGCCCTGCTCGTAAAGCTGCATGATTGCAGTCGCGGTGATCAGCGGTTTGGTGAGCGAGGCCATGTCGAAGATGGTGTCGAGTGTCATGGGCTCCTGCGTGGGCTCAAGCGAGCGCGAACCGTAGCAGCGGCGATAGACGACCTGGCCGTTGTGGCCAATGATGAGAACTGCGCCGGGGATCTGATGTTGATCGACTGCATTCGAGATGAGGCGGTCCGCGGCGGAGAAGTCAGGCGGAGTTGGAGTTTGAGTGAGCGCCGCGGGTGCATAGAGGAAGAGCGCGATGAGCGATGCAGAGAGACAAAGTGTGCGACGCACGCTAAAGGATCCTTTCTTGGGCGGTAGCGGAGCTTGGGAGCGATGCTGCGCTGGGGAAAATGAGGCTGACTGCGTAGCCCACTCCGCACGTAACAAGCGAGCCGATGAGCACGAACCACGTCCACGCGATTTTTGGAAAAACGAAGGGCAGAATTGAGAGCGCGATTGGATGCGGCTGCCGCCAGAGGATAAGATTTACGACGCAACCGGCAACCATACCAGCAATGGTACCGCTTTCATTGGCCCGGCGGGTAAGTGTACCGAGCAGGAAGACTCCGAGCATTGCGCCCAATAAGACGGATGCGATCGAGAGCCCGATCTCAACGACATGGCCGCCGCTGCGAGAGAGAACAGCCAACACGCCGAGAACGAGCGCCCAAAACACCGTCATGGCACGCGAGAGCCTGATACGGCGGGGCTGCGAGGTTTCAGGATGGCGGGGAAGATAGAAATCGACAACTGAGGTTGATGCGAGCGCGTTGAGGGCGGCGCTGAGATTGGACATGGCGGCGGCGAGGATGGCGGCGATCATCAGGCCGGCGATTCCAACCGGCATTTCGCCGACAATGAATGCGGGAAAGATGCGATCTGGATCTGCGGATGGCATTGCGCCGGTGGAGCGGTAGTAGATGAAGAGTCCCGCGCCGATGAACAGGAAGAGCGCGAACTGAAAGCAGATGATGACGCCGCTGACGAGAAGCGCAAGGCGCGAATCGCGCAGATTCTTTGCGGCGAGCAGGCGCTGCACCATGAGCTGGTCAGTGCCGTGGCTGGCCATGGTGAGAAAGCATCCGCCGATGAGACCGGCCTGGAAGGTATAGGTCTCGGCGATGTTCCAGGAAAAGTGAAAGATGGTCAGCTTGTGGGCCATGGACGCGCCAGTGATCAGCGCATGGAGGCCGCCGGTGATTTTGTTGCAGATGGTAAAGAAGGCAACCACGGAACCGATGCCGTAGAGGGAGACCTGGAGAACGTCGGTCCAGATGACGGCTTTCATTCCGCCCTCATATGTGTAAAGGAGTGTGAGCGCGGTAAGGATGGCGATGGACGCGATATCGCCGGTGCCGATGGCGATGCTGACTACGATGGCGACCGCGAAGACGCGCACTCCTTCAGCAGCGGCGCGCATGACGAGAAATAGCAATGCAGTGAAGCGATGCAGGCGCGGGCCGAAGCGCTGGCCGATGAGTTGATAGGCGGTGAGCAGTTCGCCGCGAAAATAGCGGGGCAGAAAGAGTATGCAGATGAAGATACGTCCGAGAAGATAGCCGAATCCGAGCTGCAGGAATCCGAAATCGCCGGTGTAGGCAAGGCCGGGCACGCTGATGAGGGTGAACGTCGTGGTTTCTGCCGCGACAATGGACAGTGTGATGGCCCACCAGGGAATGTTGCGGTCAGCAAGAAAATACGCACTCAGCGTGCCCTGATTTGATTTGCGGAAGCGCAGGCCGAAGAGCGTGATGCCCGCGAGATAAGCGAGCACCAGGGCGAGATCGACAATGCGCAGATGAGGGCCGTGTGCGGTGAGCGGATTCATTTAGCAGCTGAATAACTCCGTCAAGTTTGTTTCCCCGGTCTCAGATGCGAGACCCGGGGGCACCCATCATTTGAGTTTGAATTGCAAAGCGTCTTCGGCGAAATGCTAATGCGCTACGGGTGGAATGCCGAGTTCTTCGGGCGTGGGAAGCGTTCGGTTGCGGCTCCATTGCAGGCGGGCCTCGTTGAGTTTGCTGCTGCGCTGCATCCACAACTGGATGGCCGCGTCGTAGCGGGCGGTCACATTCTCAAGCCAGTAGGGGCGATTCTCCATGAGCCACACATCGCTGAAGCGGGAGCGGAGATAGCTGTATCCATCGCGCAGGTCTTCGCACTCGCCGTTTACGCCGGAAACCGCGTAGAGATCGCGCGAGGCGTGGCGGCTGATTTCGGGATCCTTCATTCCGTCGTAGAGGCGATGATAGCCCGCTGCGATGGTATCCGCCGTTTGAAATTTGAAGGCGAGAAAGTCAATGCGGCGCGCGCCGAGGTCCATTGCTTCAACGGCTTCCGGTTCGCGCAGCTTGCCTGACGCCTTGGCATGCGCAATGAGAGTGAGAGCGCGCTCGGCGTCGAGTCGAACCTCGGCTGCGAT
>Ga0208691_1000622_pt1 | contig 12962 bp, 9 predicted proteins | sample June2015DPH_20_1_FD_184719 | JGI IMG/M metagenome (GOLD analysis project Ga0208691, IMG submission 184719) | Peatland microbial communities from SPRUCE experiment site at the Marcell Experimental Forest, Minnesota, USA - June2015DPH_20_10... | ecosystem: Environmental > Terrestrial > Soil >... | reverse complement strand
TGCGCTTCGGCGTGCAAAATCTTTTCTGCCTCGCGGGCCGCTACTTCGCGCTCGCCCGCATTGTGGCTGACGACGTTTTCCAGATCGTCAATGTTGTATAGGAAGACGCCTTTAACGTTGCGCACGTCGGGATCGATGTCTCGCGGCATGGCGATATCGACGATCACCAGCGGCCGCTCTTTCCGGTCACGTACCAGAAGCTGCGCTTCGTCGCGGCTGAGAATCGTGTGCGGGCAGGAAGTCGAACTGATGATGACATCAGCCTGAGCCATGTGCTGCCAGCGCTGCTCGAATGCGATCGCGGTGCCGCCGAGCTTGGCGGCCAGTTCGGCAGCGTGCTCGAGCGTGCGGTTGATCACTTTCACCGAGCTTGCTCCATGATTGAGCAGACCCCGCGCGGAAAGCTGACTCATTTTGCCCGCGCCCATCAGGAGCACCTGCTTATCGTTCAGTGTGCCGAAGATCTCGCGGGTGAGTTCCACCGCGGCGTGGGGAATGGAAACGGCCGAGTTGCCGATGGCGGTTTCGGTGCGGACGCGTTTTGAAACTGTGAGCGCCTTTTGCATTACTACATCGAGGCAGCGGTCCGACGCTCCCAGAGTCTGCGCCTGCTTCCACGCTTCTTTGACCTGGGAGATAATCTGCAGTTCGCCCAGAACCAATGAATCCAGGCTGGAGGCGACTCGGAAGATGTGAAGCAGCGCCGCCTGGTCCAGCAGTTGGTAGAAGTGATTCCACTCGCCCAATTTCAGGTCATAGTCGGCAGTCAGCAATCGCATCACGGAGTTGGCTGCGAGGGTGACATCGCTCGCCCAGAGGATGAATTCGGTGCGATTGCAAGTGGCCAGAACAATAACTTCGTCAATTCCCTCGGATCGCGCCAGTTGCCCCGCGACCTCATAGCGCCGGGTTTCGCTGATAAAAAAGTGCTCGCGGAGGCCCACCGGGGCTGAACGGTGGTTCATGCCGATGACCATTAACGTGGGTTCCAACGCTTTATCTCCGTGCACAGCCTTGTTAAAAAGCATCTTGTGGGCCAAAAGGCGGGTATCTTCGGTGGAGAATTAAGCTTGTATTTTCAGGTAGTTAGATTCTGCTAATTTCTGCAGCAAGTCGATTTGTTGCATGGGTTGTGGGATATCACTCGTTTTGAAGCGGATTACCGCGCCGTATTCCACTGGCGGAGGAGATGTTAGGAGTTCAGTACCGGCCTAGGCCGTTACCGACACCCGAGTTTGGGTAAGGCTACGAGTTGGCTGGGTATGGCTGGCCACTCGGCTCCTCTTAATTGCGGACCGTTACCAGGACGTTTTCTGTATCGCGGTTCTTAGCGGCCGGATTCTTCGTCCCGGGTTGATAAACGCAGAACGGCTCTTCATCGAGATAGTCGCCGGTCGCGGCGAAGGCGCGGGCGCGGCAGCCCATACAGACGTTGCGGAATTCGCAACAGCCGCACTTCCCCTTCAGGTTGTCGATGTCGCGAAGCTGGTTGAATACGACCGAGTTTTCCCAGATCTCGGCGAAGGGTTGCTTTTTCAGATCGCCCGCCAACGCTGGCAGGTAGCCGCAGGGAAAAACTTCTCCTTGATGCGAGATGAAACACACGGCGGTTCCCGCTAGACATCCTTTTGTCATCGCATTCATGTCGGAAGGATGAGATCCCGGATGTCCTACAGCTTTCCCGATGCCATGAGGTTTCAGTTCGATCCCGGTGGATCCCGGCATCGTCATCTCAGTCGGGCCGATCTCGGTTGATCGCGGGATTGGCAAACCGATCGGGCCATTAGCCGGAGCGCTCTGTGCCGGCTGAATTGTGTGTGCGGCTTCTGCTGCCGCAGCCGAACGATGCTCCGCCGCCCGCCGCTGGCGAACCACGCGGAAGTAATGAGGCGCGCACGTCGCCTTCAACTCAATGCCGCCTTCGAGCGACCGATCATAAAACCAGTTCAGCATCTTCTCGTACTCTTTCGGTGGAACCATCTGCTCGCTGGCGATATCGACTCCGCAACCCACCGGCACCAGCAGGAAGGTATGCAGCGCATCTGCTCCGATCGATCGAGCAAGTTCGAGCACATTGGGAAGTTGGTGGGCATTGTGGCGGGCGATGGTGGTATTGATCTGCACCGACATGCCGAGTTCCTTCAGATTGCGAAAGCCCGTGATGGCGGCATCGAAAGCTCCGGGAATGCCGCGGAATGAGTCGTGAGTAGCGGCATCCGCGCCGTCCAGGCTGATAGCCACGCGCTGCACGCCGGAATCGACAATCTTAAGCGCGACTGCCTTTGTCACGAGTGTGCCATTAGTCGCCAGCGCGACGCGCAAGCCTTTTTCCGTGCCATAGCGAGCCAACTCGAAAATGTCTTTGCGGAAGAGCGGTTCACCGCCGCTGAGAACGAGGATCGGATGCGAGACCTCGGCGATCTGATCGATGATGTCTTCGGCGGCTTGCGTGGGAAGATCGGTAGGAGAACTCAGTTCGGTGGCGCTGGCGCGACAGTGGATGCAGCGAAGATTGCAGCCTTTGGTCAGCTCCCAGAAAACCAGCCGCGGCTTGTTTTGACCTAGATGACTGGAATGCCCATTGCCATTTGTCGTTGTCATGTACGTCTTCTCTCCCACCGGAACAAGGGGCGATGCCGCCCTGCCCACGCCGCAACGATAAAAGAGAACTAATCGAAGAGCCGTGACTGCAGTCACGGAAAATTGTGATCGGCGTCACACCCGGATAACGGGTTCATCTTTAAGACTCCGAAAAGCAGCGCCGCGAAAGCGCACACCGGTTTGTAGCCAGTATGTCGCGACCGAGGGGGTGGTCAGTCGTCAGTCACTACGACACGCCGTTCGCATTCAAGTGCGAAGAGTATTTCTGGTCAGTACTCTTTATGTGCTTGGTCAACCATTCGTTGAGAAAAACGCCTACAGAGATGGACTGCCCGCCCTTTCCCGACGCAATATCCTGCTGGAATTGTTCGACTTTCTTGATGAACGCCTGATGCTCGGCGCGATGGGAGGCCAGCCCGGGATATTTTGTTTTCTCAAAAAACGCTTCTTCAGCCGCGAAGTGAAACTTCGCGTAATCAGCCAGTTGCTTTACAGTTTGCTGAACCTTCTCCGTCCCATGCCCAGCCAACATGGATTCATGTAAATCATTGATCATGGCGAACAGCTTCTTGTGATCGTCGTCGAGACGTCCGACCTTAACGCTATAGGTTGTATCCCATTTAACCAAAGACATAATGGCCTCCGTGCACTTCCCGACATTCAGCGTAATAACATGCGTGCGGAGGATATTATCGGCGTTCGGAGCGGGAAACTTTAGGAGCGTGCTGGACAGCCCGCACTCTTTGTCTACGGTACGGCGACGTGAAAAGTTGGCGATATCAGAGAATTATTTCAGCGACTTCATTAGTAAAATAGAAATGCTCGTCCTAATTGTGATTCGCCAGTTCGCGCAACGCTGCCTGATTGCGGATCACCAGAGTTGAACCCTTGGCATTCACGATCTGGTGTTTTTTCAGGTCAGCCAGAAGACGGGTGACGGTTTCCCGCGATGTGCCGATCATCTGGGCGATCTCTTCGTGCGTCAGCCGGAGCTTCACGCGCGGCTCGGGCTTTGCGCTCTCTCCATTCTTGGAACTCCATTCCAGCAGCAACTTGGCAAGCTTTTCGGCGGCTGAATGTGACAGGCCCAGGGAGCGCACTTCGTTGCAAACCGCGTGATACTTCTCACTCAGTTGCTCGGCCACCTTAAAACACACCTGCACATCGTTCTTGAGGAAGCGAAGAAAATCCTCGCGCTTGACGAAGTTAATCTGGCAGGGATCGATGGTTGACGCCGTCACTTCGTAGGGTCTGCCGGAGACAGTGGCGCTCAAGCCCAGCACTTCGCCAGCCTCGGCAATCTTCACGATCATTGTCTTCCCATTGGCCGCGCTGACCGAAAGCTTCACACTTCCTCTGCAGACAAGGAAAATGCCGCGTGGCTCCTGGTGTTCCACGAAAAGCACAGCGCCCTCGGGATACGCGGTGGTGTACTTGATTTCCTCGAAAGCCTGCAGCGCGGAGGGTGGAAGGTCGCAGAAGATGCGATCGGCACGCAATTTGCAAGTAAGGCAGCATTCTACGATTTCCATTCCGTAGGGTGAGATCATTGGTCACCTTCCTAGAGAGACCATGAAGCAGCCATTCACGCGGTGTTAAGCGCGAAATAGCTGATCCCGTCTCATTTCTGTGGCTAGTGTCAGTCCGCTTGAATTTCTTCGCTGTGCCACAAGACACAGCAAAGTGTGATTTGGCTCACATAGGGCGCCTGGGAGATTCCGGTGTGAATTCCGCAATAATCGATTCCCGACTTGCGTCTTGTTCGGGATGTGACCGAAATCACAGCTTGCTGTGATCTCTTTTGCAGACGCCTGAGGGTTCCATCGCTGATGATTGCAACAGTCAGGACGAATCCTACGAACCGACCACCAAATTTCAGTCTGGGGGAGAGATGAGCGCAAAACGTAAAATTAAGACCATGGACGCGAACGAGGCAGTGGCGCACGTCGCCTATCGCGTCAATGAAGTAATTGCCATTTATCCTATTACTCCTTCTTCTGGGATGGGCGAGTGGGCGGACGAGTGGGCGTCGCAGGGAATTCAGAACATTTGGGGAACTGTGCCGCATGTCGCGGAGATGCAGAGCGAAGGCGGGGCTGCGGGAGCGGTTCACGGTGCATTACAGACCGGGGCCCTCGCGACCACGTTTACCGCATCTCAGGGCTTGTTGCTGATGATCCCCAACATGAACAAGATTGCGGGAGAGTTGACGTCGGCGGCGTTCCATGTAACGGCGCGAACTCTCGCCACTCATGCCCTTTCGATCTTCGGCGATCACAGCGACGTAATGTTCTGCCGCACGACCGGCTGGGCCATGCTCTGCTCGAATTCGGTGCAAGAAGCGATGGACATGGCTCTCATTGCGCATTCTGCCTCGCTCGAATCACGGATACCGTTCCTTCATTTCTTCGATGGATTTCGCACTTCGCACGAGGTGAACAAGATTGAAATGCTCAGCGATGATGACCTGCGCGCGCTCATTAATATGGACCGCGTTTTCGAGCATCGCCAGCGGGCGCTTTCACCGGATCATCCGGTTCTGCGCGGTACGGCGCAGAATCCTGACGTGTTCTTCCAGATGCGCGAACGGGCTAATTCTTTCTACGACGAATGCCCGGAAAAGGTCCTCGCGGCCATGGAAAAGTTCGAAAAAGTTGTGGGACGTTCCTATCATCTCTTCGATTATGTTGGCGCACCCGATGCGGAACGAGTAATCGTGATCATGGGATCCGGAGGGGAAGTGGCGCATGAGACGATCGACGCCATGAACGTGCGCGGGGAAAAGGTTGGATTGCTCAAAGTCCACTTATATCGGCCGTTCTCAACCAAACACTTCCTCGAAGCTCTGCCCGCCAGCGTGCGTAAGATTTCTGTTCTCGATCGGACGAAAGAACCGGGAGCGGTTGGCGAACCTCTGTATCTGGATGTAGTCAATGCCTTCCATGAAGGCTTGAAGCTTGGATACGGCAAAGTGAAAACGGAGCCGTCCATCGTAGGCGGGCGCTACGGCCTGTCTTCGAAAGAGTTCACGCCGGCGATGGTGAAAGCGGTTTATGACAATCTGAAAGCGGATCAACCCAGGAATCATTTCACGCTCGGCATTCAGGACGATGTCAGCCATACAAGCCTTTCCTACGATCCGGAGTTCTCGACGGAGCCGGAGAATGTGGTCCGAGCGCTGTTTTATGGGCTCGGCGCGGACGGCACGGTCGGCGCGAACAAGAATTCGATCAAGATCATTGGCGAGAACACTGACAACTACGCCCAGGGCTACTTCGTTTACGACTCGAAAAAATCGGGAGCGATGACAGTTTCGCATCTGCGCTTCGGGCCGCAACCGATTCGTTCCAGCTATCTTGTGTCGAAGGCTAACTTCATCGCCTGTCACCAATGGATTTTTCTCGAGCGCTACGACATGCTTAGCGCATTGGTCTCCGGCGGCACTTTCCTGCTCAACAGCCCATTCGGAGCGGATGAAGTTTGGGATCATCTGCCGCGAGCCGTGCAGGAACAAATCATCAACAAGAAAGCAAAGTTCTATGTGATTGACGCCTACCAGGTGGCGCGCGACAGTGGCATGGGCAGCCGCATGAACACGATTCTGCAGGTCTGCTTCTTCGCTATCTCGAAGGTTTTGCCGAAAGAGCAGGCGATCGAGGCCATTCGCAAATCGATTCGCGATACATACGGCAAAAAGGGCGAAGAGATCGTCCAGAAGAACATGAAGGCAGTGGACGAGACTCTATCGCACTTGTTCGAAGTAAAGGTTCCCGCCAAACTTACCAGCACCATCGAAATGCCAGCGCCATTTTCGTCCGAGGCTCCTGCGTTTGAGGGAAATGTGCTCGGCATGATCTACGCCGGGAAAGGCGACGAGTTGCCAGTCAGCGCCTTCCCGGTGGACGGAACATTCCCGACCGGCACTGCGAAATGGGAAAAGCGCAACCTCGCTCTGGAAATCCCCGCGTGGGATGAGAACATCTGCATCCAGTGCGGCAAGTGCGCGATGGTTTGCCCGCATGCCGTGATCCGCATGAAAGTTTACGACACGAAAGAGCTGGCAAGCGCTCCCGTCACTTTTAAGTCCACGACGGCACGCGACAAAGAATTTCAAGGGCTGAAATACACGCTGCAAGTGGCGCCTGAGGACTGCACCGGCTGCGGTATTTGCGTGGAAGTCTGCCCCGTGAAAAACAAAGCCGAGACGCGGCTGAAGGCGATCAACATGGTGCCGCAACCTCCGCTGCGCGTGCCCGAGCGCGATAACTGGGATTTTTTCCTGAAAATTCCGGAACTCGATCGCCGCAACATCAAGGTCACAACCATCCGCCAACAGCAGATTCAGGAGCCGCTCTTCGAATTCTCGGGGGCCTGCTCAGGATGCGGCGAGACGCCTTATCTCAAACTCATGTCGCAGTTGTTCGGCGACCGCTCCGTCATCGCCAACGCGACTGGCTGCTCATCCATCTACGGAGGAAATCTTCCCACTACTCCCTGGACGAAAAACGCCCAGGGCCGCGGGCCGGCATGGTCGAACTCTTTGTTCGAAGACAACGCCGAATTCGGCCTTGGCTTCCGTTTGTCGATCGACAAGCAAACCGAGTTCGCTCGCGAGTTGGTGAAACGCGCGGCAGCTGTCATTGGCGAAGAACTCGCCGCAGCGCTTGTCAACTCTCCGCAGAAAGATGAGGCGGACATTCACGAGCAACGGCAGCGGGTTGACCTGTTGAAAGAGAAGCTTCAAGGCAATTCTTCGCCGGAAGCGAAGCAACTGCTTTCGCTCGCGGATCTACTGGTGAAGAAGAGTGTCTGGATCGTGGGCGGTGACGGCTGGGCCTATGACATTGGCTACGGCGGCCTCGACCACGTGCTGGCCAGCGGCCGCAACGTAAACGTGCTTGTGCTCGACACTGAGGTTTATTCCAACACCGGCGGCCAGGCATCAAAATCGACGCCGCGCGCGGCGGTTGCAAAATTTGCCGCCGGTGGCAAGCCTGGTCCGAAGAAGGATCTTGGGCTGATCGCAATGAGTTACGGCAATGTCTATGTCGCGAGCGTCGCGATGGGGGCCAAAGACGAGCACACTCTGAAGGCGTTTCTGGAGGCGGAAGCTTACGATGGTCCCAGCCTCATCATCGCTTACTCGCACTGCATTGCACATGGCATCAACATGACTACGGGGATGTCAGATCAGAAAGCGGCGGTTGACTCTGGCCAGTGGCTGCTCTACCGCTATCATCCGGATCGTGCCGCGCAAGGGGAGAATCCACTTATCCTTGATTCGCGCACGCCCACGCGCAAGGTTCAGGACTTCATGCAGATGGAAACGCGCTTCAAGATGCTGACCAAGAGCCATCCCGACGATGCCAAGCAACTATGGGCAAAGGCGCAGCACGACGTTGAAGCTCGCTTCCGCTTGTATGAATATCTTGCACAACGCAAAGAGGAAAAAGAACCAGCGGAGACCCAGTGAAAAAGCTCCGCGTTTAGCGGCTAAATCCTACGGCTTGGGTAATTGCTTAACGCAGCGCTAAAGCGCTGTGCCACTCCAACACTCTTGAATGACGAGGAAATGTTATGGCTGACCTCAGAACTACTTACATGGGTTTAGAACTTCGTACACCGCTTGTAGCATCGGCATCGCCGCTGTCGCATGAAATTGATACTATCCGGCAGCTTGAGGATGCTGGAGCGTCGGCGGTGGTGCTGTATTCGCTCTTCGAAGAGCAACTGCGGCATGACGAATTGGAACTCGATTACTACATGAACGCGGACACGGACAGCTTTGCCGAGGCGACCTCGTTTTTTCCTCAAACGGGAGAATTCCGCCTTGGCCCGGAGGGATATCTGAATCACATCCGCAAAGCCAAAGCGGCAGTATCCGTCCCCATCATTGCCAGCCTGAATGGTTCGACCGTCGGCGGATGGACGGAATACGCCAGGAAGATCGAGCAGGCGGGAGCCGATGCGCTGGAATGCAATATCTATTTTCTTGCGACGGATCCGGAGGTCTCTTCCAGCGAGATTGAGAAGCGATATATCGATATTTTGAAAGCTGTAAAGTCGGCGGTCACGATTCCTGTTGCTTTGAAGATCAGTCCGTTCTTCAGCAACATGGCTAACATGGCCAAGCGCCTCGACGACGCCCGGGTGGATGGGTTGGTTTTGTTCAATCGCTTCTATCAGCCTGACATCAATCTTGAAGAGCTCGAGATCGAACCCAACGTTCTGCTCAGCACTCCGCAAGCGTTGCGGCTTCCGCTAACCTGGATTGGCATTCTCTTCGGCCGGATTCGCGCGAACCTTGCAGCTACCAGCGGTGTGCACGGGCCGGAAGACGTGATCAAACTGCTGATGGTGGGGGCCGACGTCACCATGCTGTGTTCCGCACTGCTGCGCAATGGAATTGGGCATCTCCGACATGTCGAACGCGGCGTGCAGGAATGGCTGGATGTGCACGAATACGAATCGGTGGGGCAGATGAAGGGCGGTATGAGCCAGTTACGCTGTGGCGATCCTTCCGCGTTCGAACGCGCACAATATATGAAGGCGGTGAAGAGCGCGCAGCACGTCAAGGTGTCGGGCCGCGAAGCGTGGAAGATTCTGGCGGGGAACTAGATCTACCTCCGCCTGGCCGTTTGCAGAGATGCCTTCGAAAGTCTGCCGGGGATTCTTTGTCTTCGAACGACAGCAAAAAATCCCCATGCGAGATTACCTGACGCTTACTCGAACGAACCGACTACAAAATCTAGTTCGTTTGTAGAGACTCAATATACTTCGTAAGGTTAGCTACCCGCTGCTGCACCTCGCCCTCGTGGCCCTGGCTCATACCCCAAAACAGCGGGCCCCATACCGGCATATCCTTTGATCCGTGCGCAGGCACGCTCGCGTCACCTCGAATCGAGGAAGAAACTTTCATGGCGGGAAATTTGCCGCCGTTATTCTTGCTCAGAATGGTGAGATCAGCCGGAGTTGCCTTCAATGCACCGGCCGCCGGGCCGTTCCCTCTACCATCGGCGCCGTGGCAGACCGCGCAATAAGACTTAAACATTTCCGCGCCGGAGGCGGCTGAGGTTGCCTTGACCGGTACGTGTTCGATCACCTTGCCTGACTGGCCCTGCGGTTGATCCTGCGCGGCGCCAGCGCAGGTGAGTATGATAAGCGCCACAAACATCGAACCTAATCTTTTGATAGACATCTTGGTCTCCTTTCCAACAGCACAGTTCTAACGCACCTCTGTAACCTCGTGCCGTGATCCGAATCACTACGTGCTGTATTTCACAACACCAAGGAGCAAGGCTTTCGATAACAACCGAAATTCGAGCGACAGCGAGGTCTTGCCGCTCGGGAAATGTGTTCTCTCTCACCCACAAGGGTGACTTCCATCACATCGCTCGGCCCGCACCGCACGGCATAATCACATCGAATTTCAGGAGCGCCCAAACACTCCTTAAGCGTGGGGGACCAGTGGCAAAAGGACGCGTTTCCATAGTCGTCGAGCGTTGTAAGTCTTGCGGCTTCTGTATCGAGTTTTGTCCCACCCATGTGCTGGAATTTTCTTCGGCCTTCAATGCCAAGGGATATCACTTGCCGCACGTAGTTCACCCGGAAAAATGCAGCGGCTGCGACTTGTGCGGCATGTACTGCCCAGACTTCGCCATCTACGGCTCGAAGGGCAACACGGCAAAGGCCGACAGCACGAAGGGCGAAACAAAAACCGGAGGTGAAAAGTGAAAGCAGATCCTGGCGGCGTTTTGACCGGCGAACATTTTATTGACGGCGACCACGCCTGCTGCGAAGGTGCGCTGGCAGCGGGAGCCAACTTCGCATCGGGATACCCGATCACGCCATCGACCGAGGTGGTCGAGCGTTTCGCGGCTCGCGTTCCAACCGTGGGCGGAACTTTCATCCAGATGGAAGATGAATTGGCGGCCTCGATCACGCTGCAAGGCGCGGTTTGGGGCGGGGCAAAGGCGTTCACCGTGACCTCCGGCCCAGGCTTTTCGCTCATGATGGAGCACATCGGCTACGCAGCTATGACTGAGACTCCCTGCGTGTTCGTGGACGTGCAGCGCGGCGGTCCGTCGACAGGATTGCCCACGCTCCCAGCACAAGCCGACATGATGCAGGCGCGATGGGGCTCTCATGGCGACTATTCGATAATTGCACTCTGTCCAAATTCTCCTCAGGAATGTTTTGATCTGACGATTAAGGCATTCAATCTCTCCGAAGAGTTTCGCGTGCCCGTCATGTTCATGATGGATGAGGTGGTTGGGCACATGACAGAAAAAGTTGTGATCCCGCCCGCCGATCAGATTGAAGTCGTTCCGCGAAAACACACCAAGAAGTCGGTGGAGGACTATCTGCCGTATGGAACCAACGGCGATATGGTCCCTGAGATGGCGCACGCCGGCGAAGGCTATAAATTTCACGTGACTGGCCTGACGCACGATGAACGCGGCTACCCGAACATGACGCTGGCGACGCAGGACAAGCTGGTCCGCCGCCTGCAAAACAAAATTCGCGGTTCAGTCGATCGCATCGCGATGTTCGAGGAAGAGCACCTCGAGGATGCGGATGTGGTTGTTGTCTCCTACGGAATCACGTCTCGCGTGGCGCAGCGTGCGATTGATGCCGCACGACAGCGCGGTCTGCGAGTGGGCAAGTTGAGGCTCATCACTGCCTGGCCATTTCCTGAAAATAAGTTTCGCGAGCTCGCGAAGAAAGTCAAAGCCTTCGTTGTTCCTGAGCTCAATCTCGGACAGATGGCGTTGGAGGTCGAGCGCGCGACGAATGGGCAGGCCAAAACGTTCTGTATAACGCACGCCGGAGGCGGAGTGCATGACCCCGAGGAGATTCTCAAGGTAATTGTGGAGGCAAGCCGATGAGCACGGATTTGAACACCGACCTGATCAATCCGGTCGAATCTTTTTTACGTACCGACCGAATGCCTCACATCTGGTGCCCCGGTTGCGGAATCGGCACCACAGTCAATTCCTTCGCACGCGCGCTGATCGGATCGAAGATCGATCTGGATTCGCTCGCGCTGGTTTCCGGCATCGGATGCACCGGCCGCGTCGCCGGGTATGTGAAGCTCGATTCGTTCCATACTACGCATGGCCGCGCGATTCCATTCGCTACCGGCCTCAAGCTGGCGAATCCGAAACTGAACGTTGTGGTTTATTCCGGTGACGGCGATCTCTCAGCAATCGGAGGCAATCATCTGATCCATGCCGCGCGGCGCAACATCGACCTGAAAGTCATCTGCGTCAACAACCTGATCTATGCTATGACTGGGGGCCAAACCGCGCCTACCACGCCGGATCATGCGACCACCTCGACCAATCCATATGGCACGTTCGAGCCTGCGTTCAATCTGCCGCACCTGGTAGAAGCAGCGGGAGCCGTTTACGTGGCGCGCTGGACCACCTTCCATGTGCGGCAACTGGCGAGGTCGATCAGCGAGGCGTTTCAGAAAAAGGGATTTTCGTTTATCGAGGTGATCTCGCCCTGCCCCACGCTCTACCAACGCCGTAACAAGCTCGGCGACTCGCTCGACACCATGAAGTACTACAAAGAGAAAAGCAAGGTGCGGAACGGCGCCCCGACGAAAGAGGTCGGGCTGACGATGAGCGGCGAAATCGTGGTTGGCAAATTCGTTGACTGCGACCGGCCTGATTATCAGGCCATGATGCGCGCGCAGTATGTACACTCGCTCGGCGAAAAATTTGTGGAGCTTCCTTACGAAGAAGAAGAAGCGGAGACCGTATGCAGCTAACTGAGATTCGTATTGCAGGATTCGGGGGACAGGGAGTGATTCTCTCGGCCATGGTGCTGGGCAAGGCCGCCTCGATTTTCCAGCATGGCTTTGCCACCGTCACGCAGAATTTCGGACCAGAAGCGCGCGGTGGTGCGTGCAGCGCTCAACTCATTTTGTCCGATTCGCCGATACTGTATCCCTACGTCACGCAGCCAGACATTCTCGTTGTTATGTCGCAGGAAGCCTACGCTCGCTTTGGCCCCAAGCTGAAAGACGGCGGCACCTTGATCGTGGAGCAGGATCTGGTGCGCGTATCTGAGCTCGACAAGCAAAAAGAAATCAAAATTTATAGTGTGCCGGCAACGCGCATTGCGGGAGAACTCGGCAAGAAGATGGTGTTGAACTCGGTAATGGTTGGATTCTTCACCGCCCTTACGCATTTGTTGGAGGCCGATGCGGTTCGCAAAGCGGTTGGGGATTCTGTTCCTGCAAGTTTTCGCGATCTGAACCTGAGGGCTTTTCAAGAAGGATTCGAGCAGGGCACGGCAGCTCTCGCCGATCTTCCCAACAAGACCGACGCTGTCCTGGAGCTCCAGTATTC
>Ga0208691_1000621_pt1 | contig 12980 bp, 8 predicted proteins | sample June2015DPH_20_1_FD_184719 | JGI IMG/M metagenome (GOLD analysis project Ga0208691, IMG submission 184719) | Peatland microbial communities from SPRUCE experiment site at the Marcell Experimental Forest, Minnesota, USA - June2015DPH_20_10... | ecosystem: Environmental > Terrestrial > Soil >... | reverse complement strand
CTATGACTTGAAGGTGATGCAGGACGTCAATGCTCTCCAGCGTCACCTCGACGAACGCCCGGACGTCGGCTATTCGATGTCCTACGTGGACGGACTCAAGAAGGTGAATTCCGCAATGCATGAGAACGACCCGCGGTGGGAGATCCTTCCGACCGACACCGCGATGGCAGGTGAATTCATCGGGATGATCGGCGGCGACCAGGGGTATGACGAGACCCAGGACATGTTCACCAAAGACTATAGAGAGGGCACCATCGCGGTCTTTCTGAAGGATCGCAAACCGGACACGTTGCGAAACGTCATTGCCGACACGCACGACTTCATAAAGAAGAATCAAACGAGCGACATTCAGTTCAAACTTCCCGGTGGGTTGGTGGGCATCTGCGCAGCCATCATAGACGAGATCGAGAAGAACGAGTTTGTGAGTGTTGCCGTTGTTGTTGTCGTCTGCCTGCTGTTGACTGTGCTTGCATTTAGGTCGCTGGCTGCTGCCCTTATCATTTTCGTCCCGCTATTGATCGGCAAGGCAATCACTATGGCCTTCATGGGCTATGGGGGGATCGGCTTCTTTATCTACACGCTGCCGGTTATCACTCTGGGTTTCGGATTGGGCATCGACTTCTCGCTCTACATCCTTGCAAGGCTACAAGAGGAGATCGCTGATTCTGGCGATTTCGATAAGGGGTACATCAAGGCGCTGGGCACCTCTGGGCGTGCAGTGCTATTTACCGGCCTCACCATGACAGGTGGTCTTCTCACGCTCTACCTGTCGGAAATGCGCTTTCAGGCAATTTTAGGTTCGATGTTGAGTGTGGTGGTAATGGCCAACACGATCATCGCACTGCTGTTCTTCCCTGTGTTTTTGTCGGTCATTAAGCCGAAGTTTCTATTTAAAAAGGAGAAGTAACCATGCGTCACCACACGAAGACTTGGACCTTCCTGCTGGTTCTGCTGGCGTTCACGGCGGGCACTGTCCCGGTCTGGTCCCAGCAGAACCAGGCTACGAAATCATCCACTATTCCGAGTTCGTCGGCGGAACCAACTGCTCCGGTGCAAGAACTGGCATCCGCGGATTCAAGTGCGGCGGCGGAGAATTCCGCCTCGGCACAAGATGAAAAGGCGACTCCGACTCAGGAGACCGGCGCGTCTCGCGATAACTCGGAGCTGCCAACGAGCCCGAGCACAGCGAACGCTGCGCAAGAGAACACTGCAGCAAGGCATGCGGAGTTTGATCCGGCCGCGACCATCGCCAAGCCGCTCTGGACGGTAACCAGATGGATTGGCGACTTCAACCCAATCGGAAATCACGTGGCAAGTCCGCTGGAGAGCTGGATTCGTGGGTTCCGCTTCAAGGGATACATCAACAACGTCTCGGAAGTTAATACGACGAGCACGGATCACGATTACGGGCTCACACATAGGAACAAGGACTGGCGTTTGCAGAAGCAGGAAGAACGCGTCCAGGCCGAATTGAGGTATCAAGCGAACGAGCAACTCGAATTCGTGAGCGTCAATAACTTCCTCTTCGATGGCGCATACGCTTTGGAAGTCGGCCAAGGCGCCCCGACTTCAACGCCCAACACGGAATTGTACACACAGGGCAAGCGAATCTTTAAGGAGGCCTACCTCCGCGGCAACTACGGAAAGATAAATTTCACCCTCGGCAAGCAGCTTGTGGTCTGGGGAAAGTTGGACGGAAAGGTCATCGATATTGTCAATGCCGATGACGAGCGCGACGGCCCCCAGTACCGCCAGGGTGATTACGAGTGGCGCGATCAAGGGCAGTTCATGGGGCTGGTCTCGATTCGTCCGCGCGCCAAGACTAACATCAGCTTCCTGTGGAACCCCGATTTCCAGACGAATGTCGGAGCGGCAAACGGTTCGCCGTGGTCGCTGTTCAACTACGCCCCTCCAGCTCCAGGTCCCGGCCCCGAAGTGATCAAGCCTTTTGGTCTCGCCCACATTGGGCAAAGTGAAGCTGGCGTGCGTATAGACAACAGCTTTGGCGCCTTAACGGTAAGCGAAATCTACTACTCCGGTTTTAATCGCGGCGGCCCGGACCCGGCGCTAGTAAACGGTGCCTATCACTTCACCCGTGAGAACAAGTACGGTTATTCATTGGACTACGGAACCAACGTACACGGCCAACGCTTCGTCTTCCGCTCAGAAGGCCTCTTCACGCAGGGACAGCAGTATGCTGACGCATCGGCGGCCAGCGGGGAAGTCAAGAAGAACCCCTACTTATTTGGTGACGCGGTCGAGACCTCGGTTGGCAAGGACGCGAACAAGGTTGACTTGATGTATGAAGTGGAATGGGTCAACATTCCCGGGGTAGGCGGGGCTCATACTCGCCAGGACCTCATCCACGTACTCGACGCTGCACACTCCTTCCGCAGCACGAGCGACAGGCTAAACATCGAAGCGACGTTCTGGGTAACCAAGGGCGGAAGCAACTACGGCGGATGGGCCGCGGCATACCAAACGGGCTGGAGATTCAACGACTACATCGTTGCGTCAGTGAGCTACAACGACTACCAAGGCGGCAGCACCCCCGAAACTCTCCAATCTGCCGCGCCCTTTGGCGCGTTCCGGAAGTGGAGAAACGTGGAAACCCGCATTAAGTACGAGTTTTAGACGGACGAAAGGAGAGAGGTGGAATGAGAGACAAAAAAGCTGAAATCACGACTTACCAGCGGCGGAAATCCGGCATGTTCGGTCGTGCAATTTGGGTGGCGGTGCTGGTTGCGGTTTGCCTCTTGTCCGCCTGCTCCAAGTCCGGACATGGCAGGGAAGGGGTACACGCTTCGGCGTGGATTCCCTATCGCCTCTCGTTCAACCATGTCGTTTTCGACCTCACACAGACGGGAGAAAAGGACGGATGGGCGGTTGGGGAGCGCGGATTAATCCTTCACTTTAACGGCAACGCATGGCAACCGGTTGAATCCCCCGTTGCAGTTCCGCTCTTCGCCCTTGCCTTTCCGGAACCGGGGCACGGATGGGCGGTTGGCGCTGACGGGACCATCCTGGAAGGCTCGGCAGATGGATGGAAGGAGGGTCCCAAGGCAGACAAATGGAACCTGATGTCGGTGGCGTTCACGTCTCCGACGGACGGATGGGCGGTCGGAGAACGAGGTTCGATCGTGCATTACGACGGACAGGGCTGGAAGACCGTGGTTTCGCCGACAAAGGTGACCCTCAACCGGGTCGTGTTCAACGGTCCGAGCGATGGCTGGGCGGTAGGAAATCAGGGACTGATCCTGCACTACAACGGCAGGGATTGGAAACAGATTCCCGGCCCGACTGACCTGACCTTGTATGGGGTCGCATTCCGGACGCCCACCGATGGGTGGGCGGTTGGAGAGAAGGGAACGATTCTTCGTTACGACGGCAACTCGTGGGCGAAAACAGAAAACCCAGTGGAACGTACGTTCCTCAATGTGGCGTTCCCCAACGGGAGGGACGGATACATTGTGGGACGTGGAGGAGAGATTCTTGCCTTGCGGGATGGCAAGTGGACGGCGAGTACTGAGTCACCGACCGGAAAGACTCTGTACGGCATCGCCACCTCTTCCGATGGTCAGCTCTGGGTGGCTGCTACCACCCGCGATATTTTCAAGAAACGCTCCTGAAAAACAATGGGCGCAAGGGATGGGCTGGGCCGACAAGGAAAGGAATCCTGGGCGCACTCGATCAACGAAAGAAGAACTTAAGTAACAAAACAAGAACACAACCAACAAATCACACGGCCGTATCAAGCAGCCGTAACGAGAGGAAAAGAAATGCAAAGCAAAATTAGAAAGATGATCATTGGTGTTGGTCTCGCCGCGGCTGCACTCGTGTTTTCAGGCGGATTCACCACTGCCAAAGCCGCCGACGAACAACATCCTGACTGGAGCAAGGTTTCATGGTCGCCGGTCCAGGCGCCCTCTCCATGGAAGGAGTGGAAGTGGGATCCGAAGAAGGAGGGTCGGACCTGGAAATATGTCGAAGAACTGACCGCGGAAGAGAAGCAGTACTGGCAGATTGATCCGCGCTGGTCGCACGAAATCCCAAGGGACAAGGAGTTTCCGCTCCTGCCCGAAACGAGGTATCCGTACAAGCTTCCCTATAATGGCGAAGAACTGTCCTCCCTTGCGGAATCCGCGGGCGCGACAACTACGATGTGCGGTCTCCAGACCCACCACGCATACCACATTAACCGCACCAAGGACCGTAACGGAGTGGTGAGCAAGTCTGACCAAATCTGCAACACCATCAAGCACTTCAAGACGTATGCTGAGCTCCTCTATGGGATGAAGCCAGGAACGGAACAGGGTGCTTTCCTGGTGGTATTGGCCTCTCCGCCGGAACAGGCTGGCGTCGTGCAGCTTTCCAAGTTTTACAAGGACGGCCCGGGCGTCTCTAAGGTTGAGGACCGTTGGGTGTACGTGCCCACCCTACGCCGTGTCCGACGCTTCAATGGCGCTAACGGCCAAGATTACCTTCCCGGCTCCATCTCTACGATGGATGACGTCTTCTTGCGCGATTTCTGGAAGTTCGACTCGAAGATCATCGGTGTGGACATTCTGTACCAAGCAGCCAACGAGAAGAAGCCTTACGGCCCAGTCGACGGTGCGTACCGGCAGGATGGTGGCGTGGAGACGTACGTTGTGCTGAACAAACACAAGCAGAAAGGCTACTACCTCTCTCAGTGGATCAGTTGGCACGATAAGAAGACCGGTCACGTCCTCCGGACCGAACAGTGGGATCGTAAGGGCAACTTCAAACTGGTCACGGAAGCTTCTCTCGCTGCACCTGTCGAAGTATTCGGTAAGTTGGAATACCCTTGGGCGGAGGCCATGAAGGGTGGTCTGAACGAGAACGGTAACGAACGGCGGAGTTTCATGATGGGCGGCGGCCCACAAGAAGCCTGGGACGTGGAACTGGACATCAGCACCTACATGATTCCTTCCAACCCGTCTGAGAAGATCCCCTACGACAAGTTTGGTCCGTTGAACGTCTACGCCGGAGGAGAAGACTGGAAACAGCTCTTCCAGCCGCAGCGAATTGAGAACCCGTTCGTGAGGCCGGTTCCGGTGGTGAACTTCCAAGCCAAGGACTTCCCGCCTCATCCGCCGCTGTACCGCGACAAGTTCGCCAAGTACCGCAAGATCGATCTTCCTGCCGAGATCGAGAGCAAGATCAAAAAGGAAGAGCAGGGCAAGCGCGGACTCTTCGGAGCTGGTAACTGAGTTGAATGCTCGGTCCGGGAATGGGATACCACCCCGGACCGATTTCATTTTGATTTTTTGCAGCTATTTTTTACGCCGCTAAAGGATTTAAGAGACTCATGGACCTTGGTTTGAAAGACAAAGTAGCTTTGGTCACAGGCGCCAATCGAGGAATTGGTAAAGCCACCGCTGTTGAGCTTGCCCGTGAGGGCTGTCACCTTGTCATCACTGGACGAGATGTGCGCGCGCTCGCGGCTACCTCTACGGAAATCGCACAGTTTGGAGTCGAAGTGATCTCCATCGCTGCGGACCTTTCCACCGAGAGCGGAGCGGATCTGCTGCTGTCCGGCGCGACTGCGGCTTTCAGCAAAGTGGACATTCTTTTTAACAACGCCGGCCACTCGCATCCCTCCACCGCGCTTACCACTACCGACTCAGACTGGCAGCGCATGCTCGACGTCCATCTGCTGGCAACGGTTCGCACCTGCCGTGAACTTGTACCAGGTATGCGCGATCGCGGCTGGGGGCGAGTCATCAATATGGCTTCCATCGCAGGGCTTTCACCGATGGGTGGCATTCCGGACTACTCTGCAGCGAAAGCAGCGGTGATCAGCTACACACGCTCGTTGGCAATGGAGGTTTCGCGTAGCGGTGTCACGGCTAATGCCCTTTGTCCCGGACTTATTCATACGGAGATGTGGGATAGTTTTGCGGATGAAGTCGGCGCATCAGTGGGCAAGACCCGCCAGCAGATCTTCGATGCTGCTGCGTCTCAGGCTAGCGCGATTAAGCGCTATGCGCGTCCGGACGAAGTCGGCAAGGTCGTTGCCTTCCTGGCCTCGGAGGCAGCCAGCTACGTGAGCGGCACCTCCATCCAGGTCGATGGCGGCTCGTTGGCGGGCTTCGAGATCGAGTTTTGATGGGGAATTCGGTTACGACTTTCGTTGCCGGGCAACCGAAGGATGTCCGGTCCTATTTCGTAAGACGAAGAGCTGGACGAACCAGTAAGCGTCTGGACGCCAGCGATCACGATTCACAGTCTCTTTTTTCTGTCTACCGGTCGACCGGAGATGGGCGGATAAGTACATGGGCGTAGAAGTAAAGAACAAGTGGAATGGGTATGTCCCGACGCGATCGTTGCGCTGTTCCACTGTCGTTGCCATCGGGATTGTCTGCATGCTGGCTGCAACTGGTTTCATCCCGGGAGTCCGGAACGTTCTTCGCGCCACTACCGCGAACATGAGCAAGGGTGCGGGAACTCAAGAGAGCCATCCGCTGAAATATACCTGCCCGATGCATCCCTCTGTTGTCTCCGACCGGCCGGGCACGTGCCCGATCTGCGCCATGTCGCTGGTGCGGCAAGAGAGTGCGGCGCCAGAGAGTGACGCTGCGGCGGCGAAGAACCTGCCCGGTGGCGTGTCGCTCAGCCCAGCGGAGCGGGTGTTGGCGAACGTGGCGACAGAAAAAGTCGCGTTCCATGAGTTTTCCACGGAGACCGTAGCTGCAGCGAAGGTTTCCTGGGACGAGCGGCGGTTGACCAGGGTTTCGTCCCGTATCGCGGGGCGCGTAGAACGGCTCCATGTCGATTTCACTGGAGCGCACGTTGCTGCGGGCCAGCCCCTTCTTGATATTTATTCGCCCGACCTCGTAGTAGCGCAGAAGGAATATCTTTTGGCGATCGAAGGTGCCGAAGGAATGAAAGAGAGTTCGCTGCCTGACTCGCAATCGATGATGGAAGGGCTGCGAGATGCGGCGCGGAGCCGGTTGAAATTGTGGGGCGTCACCGATGCACAGGTTGCCGAACTGGCGCGGATGCGGCAGCCGAAGATCATTCTGACAATCTTCTCTCCGGTTAGCGGAGTGGTGACGGAGCGCCTCGTGACCGCCGGGCAATACGTGAACGAGGGTGCCGCATTGTTCTCCGTAGCGCCGCTCTCGTCCATCTGGGTCGAGGCGGAACTCTATGAGAGCGAGATCGGCAGGGCACCGCTCGAAACGCCAGCCATCGTGACGTCTGAGGCATATCCAGGGAAGGAGTTCCGAGGGCGTGTCTCTTTTGTCAGTCCAGTTGTGAATCCGGGGACCAGGACGGTGAAGGTTCGGATTGACCTCCCCAATCCGGGTGACTTGCTGAAGCCGGAGATGTTCGTCAGAGTCGCGCTCAAAGGCCAAAAGGCGCGGGCGCTGGCGATTCCAGAGGGAGCGATAGTCATCACCGGAGAGCGCGCGCTGGCTTGGATTGAAACGGCTCCCGGCACCTTCGAGCCGAGGAAGATCTCCGTTGGGCGCCGGGGCGATGGGTTTTGCGAAGTGCTGTCCGGCCTGTCCGAAGGTGAATCGGTTGCTGCTTCTGGAGGGTTCCTCATCGACTCGGAGAGCCAGTTGAAGACCGCCCACACGGAAGCCCCCATGCAGCACGCCGGGAATGGGCGATGATTGACCGCCTGATCTCCACCTGCATGAGACACCGATGGATTACCCTCCTCGGTAGTATCTTGATCGTCGTGTTCGGAGTCTGGGCGCTGCTGCGCACGCCAGTCGATGCCATTCCCGATCTCTCCGACAATCAGCTCATTGTCTATACCATGTGGGAAGGGCGCTCACCGAAGGTCATCGATGACCAGGTGACCTTTCCGCTGGCGAGCAATCTGCAGGCGTTGCCCCACATTCGGGCGGTACGCTCCACATCGATGTTCGGCACCTCGATGATTTACCTCATCTTCGAGGATGGGGTCGATCTCTACCGGGCGCGCACTCGGGTTCTGGAGCGGCTCTCCGAGATCGGAGATCGGCTGCCCAAAGGCCTAACTCCGGTGCTCGGGCCGGATGGAACCGGCGTGGGACACGTTTTCTGGTATGTCCTCAAGAGCCAAAACCGGGACTTGGGCGAGTTACGCGCGATTCAAGACTGGTACCTGCGCGCTCCACTGGCGGCGGTGCCGGGCGTGGCCGAGGTGGCATCCATTGGAGGCTTCGAGAAGCAATATCAGATCGATCTCGACCCAGTAAAGCTGCTCGGCTATCGAGTACCGGCTCAGGCGGTCGTCCGGGCCGTCTCGATGTCCAACCGCGAGGCAGGAGGCGGGGTTGTCGAGCAGAATGCGATGGAGTACCAGATCCGCGGCCGCGGCTATCTGCGTGGGAAGGACGACATCGAGAACATCGTTGTCGCCACCTCGGCGGACGGAGTGCCCGTTTACGTCAAGAATCTTGGCGTCGTGCAGATCGGTGGAGAGAACCGGCGCGGGCTGCTCGACGAGAACGGCGAAGGGGAGGTTGTAGGCGGCATCATAGTCATGCGCTCCGGCGAGAACGCCAAGGCCGTGATCGACGGCGTCAAGAAGAAGCTTTCGGAACTCGCACACGGTCTTCCCCCGGGGGTGACGGTGGCAACCGCTTATGATCGCAGCACCCTGATCGACCGGGCGATTGGGACGCTTTCACACGCACTGGTGGAAGAGATCATTCTGGTCACACTGGCGCACATCCTGTTCCTCTGGCATTTCCGTTCGATCCTCATCGTGACTGCGCCGCTGCCATTATCGATCCTCATCGCATTTATCTTCATGAACATTTTCGGAGTGAACTCCAACATCATGAGCTTGGGCGGCATCGCGATTGCCGTCGGCGTGCTGGTGGACGCCGGCATCGTGATGACCGAGAACGTTATTCGCCAAGCTGAGCAATACGGGGAAGGATACGAGAAGCATATCGTCGGGATCACCGAAAGGGCGGCCCATAGAGTCGGGCGTCCGATCTTCTTTGCGATGGCAATCATCATCCTCGCCTTCGTGCCGGTCTTCGCTCTCAGGGGCACCGAAGGAAAGATGTTCCACCCACTGGCGTTTACTAAGACGTTTGCGATGGTTGGCTCGTCGGTTCTCGCGGTGACGCTGGTGCCCGTGCTCTGCACTTTCCTTATCAGAGGAAAGCTACACAGGGAAGAGAACAACCCCCTTATGAAGGCGCTGACGAAAGGGTATCGGCCAGCGCTGTCATGGGCTCTGGAGCACCGAACGAAGACCATTGCCGTCGCTGCCGTCCTCTTCGTGGTCGCCCTATTCATGGCTACGCGGATCGGTAAGGAGTTCATGCCGCCGCTCGACGAAGGTAGCCTTCTCTTCATGCCGGTAACGCTGCCCAACGTGTCGATCAATGAGGCGAAGCGGTTGGTAACTCTGCAGGACCGGATTATTAAAGAGACTCCGGAGGTGGACTACGTGCTCGGCAAGGTTGGGCGAGCCGAGACCGCCACCGACCCGTCACCGGTCTCCATGTTTGAGACGATCATCCTGCTAAAACCGCGCGACCAATGGCGGCCCGGAATGAACACGGATAAGTTGATCGGGGAGCTGAACGCGAAGTTGAAGATCCCCGGCGTCGGAAACGGCTGGACGATGCCGATCATCAATCGCATCAACATGCTGTCCACCGGGGTGCGGACCGACCTCGGTCTTAAGATTTACGGCGACGATCAGGATACCTTGTCGAAGCTGGCATTCCGGGCAGGGGAGTTCCTTAAAAACGTGCCAGGTGCGGTGGACGTGGTCGCCGACCAGGCGCAGGTTGGGAACTACCTTGACATTGAAGTGGACCGGGAAGCGGCGGCCAGATACGGCCTAAACGCCGAGGACATCAACGACACAATCGAGACAGTGCTGGCGGGAAGGGCCGTTACAAATACGATTGAGGGGCGCGCTCGCTTCCCGGTACGCGTCCGTTTCCTCTTGGACTACCGCCAGAATATCGAGTCGATCCGGCGCATCCCGATCCTACGGGCCTCGACCCCGCCCCGGCAGTCTGCGCCCTCGGCATACCCCAGCAGCTACGCGCCGGCAGAGAGCGCGATGGGCGGTGGCCGGGATTATGGAATGGGAGAAGCGGCTTCCGAGGTTCACGGAGCGAATGAAATGGTTGGGGGAGGCCAGGTGCTACTTGGGCAGGTGGCAAAGATCTCGTACGCGCCGGGGCCTGCGATGATCAATGCCGAGAACTCGTCCCTGCGCTCGGTGGTGTTCCTCAACGTGCGCGGGCGTGATGTCGGTCGCTTCGTCGATGAGGCGAAGGCTTCTCTCAATCGAAATCTAGAGCTGCCGCCCGGCTATTTCGTCGAATGGTCTGGGCAGTACGAGAACCAGATTCGGGCGAGGAAAACGCTGCAGGTTGTGGTGCCACTAGTGTTGCTCATTATCTTCGCCTTGCTGGTGATCGTGTACCGCTCCGTCAAGGAAGCTCTGCACGTCATTCTCGCGGTGCCGTTCGCGTTGACCGGGGGAGTCTATCTGCTCTACTTCATGGGCTACAACTTTTCTGTTGCGGTTTGGGTCGGCTTTATCGCGCTGTTCGGCACGGCGGTGCAGACCGGCATCGTGATGGTGATCTATCTGCAAGAAGCGGTCGAACGGGTTCAGGAGCGCGATGGGCGGTTGACTCGAGAGAACTTGCGCGAGGCGGTGATGGAGGGGGCACTGTTGCGGCTGCGGCCGAAGATCATGACGGTCTTCACCGTGGTGGCGGGCCTCATTCCCATCTTCTGGAGCACGCGGACCGGTGCAGAGGTAATGAAGCCGCTGGCCACGCCGGTGCTGGGCGGGATGGTTTCTTCACTGCTCCACGTCCTCATCGTGACGCCGGTGCTGTTTTATTGGCTTCGGGAGCGCGAACTGGCGAAGCTAGAAAAGATGAACGAGGCTGTCTACGTCGAAACAGCCGAAGGGATCTGACGGCAGGCTACGCTCAATCTGATTTAAGCGAGGAAGGTTTATATGACCAACAGCTGTCCCATCGATCTGGATGTAGAGCGCCTGCGCGCGGAGATCGCAAAGCTATACACCAGGGTTGCGAGTGAGCCCGATGGCGAGTTCCACTTTCATCGAGGTCCCGAGTATGCCGCTGCGTTCCTGGGCTACGATGCGGCCGAATTAGAAGCGCTACCGTCCGAGTGCAGTCGATCGTTTGCTGGAGTCGGTAATCCGCACCTGATCGGGCCCATTCATGCTGGCGAAACCGTAGTAGATGTCGGTTGCGGCGCCGGGATGGATCTTTTGCTAGCCGCGCGTCGCGTCGGCCGTGCCGGGAAGGCTGTTGGTGTAGACATGACGGCACGAATGCCGCTTCAGGCCCGTTCAGCGGCGGCAGCCGTCGGCTTAGATCAAATTGAAATAGTCGAAGGCGACGCAGCCTCGCTTCCTCTGCCAGACGCCAGCGCAGATGTGGTGATCTCGAACGGAGTGCTGAATCTTGTTCCCGAAAAGGAGAAGGTATTTGCTGACATCGTTCGCATTCTGCGTCCAGGCGGACGTCTCCACCTTGCCGACATCGTGTTGGACAGAGCCCTCTCGGAAGACATCCGCGGCAACGTCGTTCTCTGGACGTCCTGTATTGCCGGCGCACTGACGGAGGCGGAGCTTGTGTCCGTTCTGACCGCTGCAGGCCTGAAAGAGGTGCAGGTGGTACAACACTTCGATTGTTTCCACGCCACCTCTAAAGAGAAGGTCGCTCTCGAGTTTGGCGTTCATGGAGTGAATGTCTTCGCCCGCAAGCCTGCCATCACGAAAGCGAATTCGAAATGAGAACTCATTTACACAAAAAGCGACAGCAGTGCAGCGGCCTGATCCGATTTCAACCGTTGCTCTGGGGCATGAGGAAAGCCGGAAGGTTGCGGATGCCTGTATCCTGCCTGGTTGCGGTTTTCTTCATGGGTTGCGGCATTGCCAACGCCGCGGATTCTCCCCGAAACGCCGCCTATTTCTTTGAACGGGCTATTGCCACAAAGCCGAAGACCGACGAGATTGCCGAAAGGATACGAATCAGTAAAGGGATTGACCCCAACCAAATGACAGAGCTTTCTGGGATGCACGAGGCGGACATGTTCCCCGTAGACACGGAGGCCGGAGACGATTTTCAGGACGAGGCGTACGCCCAGCTTCGGGCGGAAATCCGGATGACCTACGCAGAACTGGCATCTGCGCGGTGCCAGGCCGACGAGGTCCGCCGAAGCCTGGAACTGCTTCGGAAACTCGTCGAAATGTCTAACACGCTGTACGCCAATGGCAAGATCGATCAATCGCAGGCGCTGAAGACACAGATAGAGTGGGAGCGGCTGTCGCAAGATCTTCTCCTGTTGGAAAAGCAGGAGCAGATCTTTGCGATACGTCTCAACGTACTGACTGGCGATGCTCTCGAGGGGGTGATCCCACCGCTCCAGTCGCTGCCGGAGTATGCGCCGGCCTTGAATGTTCGTGAGCTGGTGGAAGCCTACAAGTCGCGTCTCTTCCTTGCCGCTTTCGCACAAGCTGCGAACCCAAGTGCCTCGCCTGCCACTGGCGAAGAGCTGCACGGCCTGCACTCTACTGACCTGGAGTCCAACGCATTCATCTCCATCTCCAAAGTATCGCTGGAAAACCTTTCTCTCCGTGCTCGTCACTACCGACTCGCGCTCATCCCACGGGCGGAGCAGGCTCATACAGCGAGGATGGAAGCCTTTGAGACCGGCAAGGTTGATTTTTCCGCACTGCTTGAGGGGCTTCGGGAGGTGTCGGTGATGCGGCGGGAATACCAAGCCTTGCTTGGTGAAATGCACGTCTTAAAGGCCCACGTGGAATCTATGACCGGAGTTACTCTCGATTAAAGCCGCATATTGGCTGCAGTAATACTGCCGCAGCCAATGTATGTAGTTGATCGCGGATGTATGAAGGCTATTGGGAGGCTTTGGGTACCGGCTGTGCCAATGCCCTCTTCGCATTCAGCAAGACCTCAATGGGTTCGGAG
>Ga0208691_1000620_pt1 | contig 12983 bp, 7 predicted proteins | sample June2015DPH_20_1_FD_184719 | JGI IMG/M metagenome (GOLD analysis project Ga0208691, IMG submission 184719) | Peatland microbial communities from SPRUCE experiment site at the Marcell Experimental Forest, Minnesota, USA - June2015DPH_20_10... | ecosystem: Environmental > Terrestrial > Soil >... | reverse complement strand
TGTTTTCAGGTACATCGCATTATTGAATTCGCCGCCTATTGGCAAACGCGCGGCGATGGCGAGTCCTGCAATCGCAAATCCGCCGCCACTGCGGTACCCAACTTCATACTGGCCTTCTTCGCCGGCAGCTTCGGGCATCACCGTCTTCCCTGTTGGCTTTTCCATATAGACGCTGAATCCCTTCATGACTTTCTGGATAACCCGGTCCTCGGGCCTCTTTTCAGGATTCTTGTCGCCGATGGATTCGTAGAATGAACTGCCGGGCGCTCTCATCCGGACCAAGTAGTCGGCCCCGTACGCGGTCTCATCCACCAAGCGCCGCAATATCTGGCGGAAGTTCGGATCGTCGCGCGCTTCCAACAGTTCGCGCGTTTTGCCTAGGCTGTAAACCACCAGCGGCGCCTGCTGCGTGTTGAAGTAACTGGCGAAATCCAGTTGCGACATGTGGATTCCGTAATCGCCGCTGGCGTCGTACCACCCGCCGTGCGCATCAATCGACTTTCGTTGCGACCCTTCAAAAGCGATTTTGCTATCGGCCTTGTCGATGGCACCCGAGCTACGCTCGGACTTGAAGTAGTAGAGCACATCGGAAAGCGTCGCGCGCTCCAGAATGTTTTTCTGAACGCGGAAGGGAAACGATCGTACCACACGATCGCGGTCCTGTGCCTCCACAACGTACGTGCCTTCTCTTTCGAGTTCCGTGAAATCGAACTCCCAGTAATGCCAATCCCGCCACTTCGGGACGGAAACATCCGGGGAAGCCTTTCCCTGGAACACCAGCACTCCGTCCGGGTAGGTCTTGACCACGAACGTCTCGAACTGATCGGATGCCGAGCCTTGAATCACGCCATGCTTCGGCCCGAACGGATCATAACCTAAATGATTCGTTAGAATTTCCGCAGGCTCACCTGCCATCAGCGGCACGCCGATAATTAACAAAAGGATGACAAATAACAAGGATTTCCGTTTCATCAGATTCTCTATAGTTGCAGTCGCACCTTCCACCGTGTCAGGACCGCGGACGCAGCCAACATGATCGCCGTGAACACAAAAGCCCGAATGACGCCGGGCGCACCGGCGTTCCAACGATCCCCCAGCGCTACCAGCGCTGGAATGACGTACCAGACGTCAGGCAGCAAATAGGTCAATAGCGTGTTCGATCCGGCCGGCTTCACAAATGCGGCCCAACTGGTTCGGTGCTTCACGTCCGCAATCCAGTACAGAGCCAGGAAGATGAACGTGCAAGCCGACGCCGAAAACAGTCCCCAGGTTGGCGTGTCCCCTATTTTTGAAATCCCCAGCGGCAATAGCGCCAGCCCAGCGGCGAACAGCACGGCTCCGTATACCGAAGCGAGCACCGCCTTATCCCGGAAACTTCGCGCGTTGTTCTGGTCGAAGAAGATCTTCGTCGCTACCACGCCAGCCATCGTAATCGCGCATAACCCCGCCTCGAACGGCCAGTAGCGGAGCACCCGCCCAGCCCAACCGATCTTCCCCGCGGTTGAGACTGCATTCATAGCGGTGAGCGCGACGAACGCAACCACCACCGTCCAAGTCTTTCTCCCCAAGAGCAGATAGAGAATCGACACGCCAAGATAAGCGCAGCCGATCAACCCCAGGATCTCCCAATACGAAAAATCGAGCCACGCAACCTCTCCGCTCTCCGTCTTTCTCCGGAACACGGCCAACACAACCGCCAGCATCACTGCGCCCAGGATCTTCAGCGCCCGGTAAAATGCTTTGCGCCTTTCGTTTCTCGGATACACATTCCACAAGAGAAAAATTCCCGCGAAGCCCAGCAGCCCCCAAAGCGTCCTGTCGATGCCGCTCAATTGCGGGTCCATCTTGTAGAGGTTCGCGAGAAATATGCCGATCACGATCAGGCCTATCGACCGCAGCAAAATGTGGCTCAGCACCTTTAGACCGGATTCAGACACTTTGCGGCGCCCCATCGCCAGCGGAATCGACATCCCGACAATAAACAGAAACGCCGGAAACACCATGTCGACATAGGTCATATAGTTGGCGTCGGGGGGAGCGTGATGCGTCCACCACGGCAGGCCTTTGACCTCGCCGACGTCATTGACGAAAATCATCACGAGAATCGTCAGCCCGCGGAAAATATCGATGGAAGCTATCCGCGACGGGGCCGCGACGATTTCCTCAGTGGGAGTTGGCGCGACTTCGGCGCGAGGCTGCATGGCGTGCTGGATGCATGAGCGATCCACTTAGTACGATACACCAGGTACGATACACCGCGCGCCAGACTGGTGGGGCAGCGCGCCGCCGCGCGGTCTACGGTTTTCGAGCCAGCACCTTGCGGCACCACGCCCGCAGAAGTGTCCGGCGGCTGCGCGACATATCACGCGTGCGCGGCATGTAGCCACTCGTCATCCAGATGGATTGCTCCGTGCGGTCCATGATAGCGCTCGCGTACTTCGTCACCGCCGCCTCCGAGTTCAACGGAATTACCTGGTTCATGGACGGGTAGAGCAGATAATAAGTCCGCAAGACGTATCGGTAAACAACATCGAAGGTCAACGAGTCATTACCCACGGGTTCCGCTGTATGCGGATCGACATAGTACTGGCTGAAATCGACGTCGTTTGGCAGGATCCGAAGGCTGATGGCCGGATTGTTGGTGATGTACGGCGGATTCATGAACGTGCTGTAGCTGGTGGGCGGCGTCTCCGCCGCGTCGATCGAGAATGTGAACAGGAAGTTTCCGGGTTGCGAACTATCCACCACGATCCGCTGGCCCGGTTTGAAGTTCGTGGCAATCGGCACGGCGTAGCCCGGCGATTCGAGAGGAATCGATCGATATTGCCACACGGTGATCGGCGGACAGTCTGCGCTGGATAGCTCGCGCCCGCGGCGGTAGACATGAACCGTGGCGTGTTCCTCGGTGCCTTGGTTGAGAAACAACTCGCCGCTGCCGCCCTGTTCCGTATAAATGCCCTGCTGGTTGGAAACGAAGTAATGCTCGGTTTCCTGCAAAACATTGCCGATCGCTGGATTCGAGCTCTGCAGAGTGAACCGCGCGTCGGGGTCCTTCAGGATCTGTTGCGCGGCTGCGTTGCCGGAAATATCGAAGTCGAAGATCCATCCGCTCTGATTGCCTGCGGCGACGTTGGTGTAATCCACCGGTCCGATTACTGCGCTGCCGCTGGCCGCTGACACCACGAGCGAAATCGGCCCAAAGTCGAACTTCGGATCCGGCAGGTTGGCGTTGCCCTGGTAATTCTCGGGAAACGTCCCGATGAAATCGGCGGAGATGATGTTGTTCTTCTGACGGACCACTCCGGGTGCCAGCGCGATGGGCCCGCCGCCCGCATTGTTCTTGCTCTTGGGCGGGCTCGGGATGGTAGCGGTGTTGGCGACCATGAGACGATCAACCGGTCCGGTGAAAATCGTCTCGTGATCGTAGAGCGGCGCGAACGTTCCAGCCATCTGAATCGTCACCGGATTGGTCTTGCCCTCTTTGTAAAGCGCCACGATTTGTGCTTTGTCGTTGATCGCGATCGGGCGATAAAGGTAATAGCGGAAGATGACGCCCACGACATTGGGGGCGTCGAAGCCGGGCAGATTAATGGTCGTCTTCGGACCCTTTGGGATCACGTGGTAGACGTAGCCTCCGGCGCCGGCATCCGCGGTGAGGTTGACGTTGCGATAGAAATTGAGCCATTGGCAGGCGCCCTTACTCGGGGCGCCGCTGAGGAACGTCGTCCCGCCAGCCGCCAGCGTGATGTTGTCGAAGAAAAACTGGGTGGAGGGCGGTGAACCTTCGGAGTTGACGTCCGTGATCACACCGTAGAATGTAAGTGCCGCGCCAGTCAGGTTCGCGGGTAACGTTACGTTGCCCGCCCGAACGCCTGCGACGGAAACGGCGAGAGGCGTTGCATCCATTCCGCCGTAATAATTCCATTCGGCGGGAATGGCCTTGGCCGTCTGGCCTGGGCTGCCCACCACATCCACCGTCTGAACCTGCTGCACCCATGCGATGAAATCCGCGTCGGACATTCCATACGTGCGCGGTTCCACTTTCTTGGAATCGATCAGCGCGAGCGGTTGGCCTTTGTAACTGAAGTTCGCGGCGTAATCGTCATTGTTTGCGGTCCCCGGGTTGAGTTGGATTGTACCAACGAAATTGATGCGCGGAGAGTCGAAGAGGCTCATACGTTTGTCACCCTTTCGATGGTGAGCATGGGAACACTAAGGCGCCCAGAACGTCGGTCTGGATCGAGAGTGCTTGCACAGCGGCAAAGACCCCGGTGAGATTATACACAAGCGCGCTCTCCTCCGCGTTCCCGTTACCGCACCGTCACGGTTAATCCGGTCGGTGGCGCTGGAGCCTGAGCCGTGCTCGCCGGGATCACGAACAGCGTGACGCTCTGCGACGGAACCGTGGCCGTGATAGCGTTGCTCGTCACGGTCAAGTCGGTCAGACGGGTGATCGAGGTTTGCGATGCGGAATTGATCTGCCAGGCCTGTGCTGTACCCATGGCCGCGAAGTTCGCCAGGCTCACCTTTATAGGCGTGCTACCCTGCTGCTTGTTGATCACCATCAAGGTCAACGCGCCATCCGAACTTCGCACGGCGCCGAACGCCGAGAGAAGGTCGGGGTTGGCGGTTGCCGCTGAGACACTGGTATCACCGAAGGTAGAGTTCTTGCCATCGTAGTTGCGGTAAATCTGGCTGGCGAGGTAGGTGACGTAATAAGTGATCGGAGTCGTGCTCGTGTTATCCGCCACCGTCCAGCGGGTGGCGAGGTCCAAACCTTCGCGTCCATAAATACCCAGCACGTCAGCTTGCGTGGTGGCGCCGTTGAGATTCGGCTCGTCTCCCCAGTTGTATTCCGTACAGCCGATCTGTAAGCCAGGGTGATACTTCGCGACCATCGCCTGCAGCGTCGGAATCCAATTCAGGATGCGGCCGTTGATGCCGATGTCTCCATACCAAGACGGATCCTGAAAATTCGGATCCCATAGTATCCGCGTCTCGGCGTTGCGGGTTTGCTGCCCGGCGAGAGAATCGTCATCGCTGTCGGGAATGGCGTTGTAACAGTGAACGGTCAGAATATCGATGAGCTGCGTGCCTGTCGACTGCTTGTAGGCGTAGAGTTGCTGGAGCAGCCAGGGGTAGTAGTAGGTGCTTGCGTGCGTGTTGTAGTCCGAGTTCGCGGCGCCGCTTCCGTTGGCTTGATCGAATCCGCTGTAGTACATGGCCCACCAGCTCCACTCCTCAAAGCCGGCGATTTTTGCGGTCGGATCGGCTGAACGAATGGCGGTAGCGTAAGCTACGATCTTGTTATACATTTCTTGATACGTAGCGGGGTTCGGGTGCACGTCGCGATGGGTGGAATACCATAGCGACGGTTCGTTGTCCAGGATGTAGTATTTGATGCCGGTGGGGCTAGAAGCTTTCCCGAACGTCGTCACGAAGTGCTGTATCCAGGCCTGCTGGATTGCAGTACTGTTGGGTACCCCGGTATCCGTCGGGTTGTTGCCGGTAATGTCCGTACCCGTTGCCGAGCTCACGCCGTTGCCTGCGTCAGAATTGTAGGGATCCGTGGCAGTCTGCGGGCCATATTTTTTAACAGAGAAGCCTTCCAGCGTGCTCCGATTCGGGCCGAGATTGGCAAGAAAGTCGATCATCGGGATGGTGAACATCGGTTGGGCGCCGTTATTGGCGGAGCGGGTGGTCGAAACATAGCTATCGGCCGATGCGCTAGCTGTGCCGCTGCTGTCGGGATAGGTCTCGAAATACCAGTCCGAGCCGGCCGAGTGAGCGTCAATCTGCCAGTTGTAGCGGCTTGTGGAGTTTCCTCCCCAGCGGTTGAGGGGAACATTCAGCGTCGAAATGTCGTGCGCATCGCCGTAGGCAATGCCGTAGATGTTGGGATTGATTGCATGACGGTTCGCGTTCGCATCCACGCTCACTGTGGTGAGAGCATTCTGCGCCAAGGCTTGTGCCGCACCGAAAATTACGATCAGCAAGAGTCTGACTGCGTTGTTCTGCTCGGAAGACATGCTGCTCCTATCGGCTCGCTCACGCACACTCTAGGACTAGTCAGTAGTGGCTGTCAATGGAAAAGCTCAATCTTAGTAGAATCGGATATCAAAATGGGTCCTTCAACCGAGGCGGACAAGTCGAAGTCACCTTTACAGAGGAATATCCGCAACTTGCCCTGCGCCACTTGATACAATGCCGTCATGTTTGTTCCATTGACACCCATCCGGTGTCTCCACCGCGCTGTGGACCTGTTTGGAAAAAGGGTCGGCATCGTTTCAGGCCACCGGACCTTCACCTATGCCGAGTTCGGGAGCCGCTGCGAACGATTGGCTACCGCGCTCCACAAAGAAGGTATCCAACATGGCGATCGCGTCGCCTACCTGAGCTTTAACAATCATCAACTGCTGGAAGGCTACTACGGCGTGGTGCAGGCGCGCGCCATCGTGATGCCGCTGAATGTTCGTCTTTCCCAGTTGGAGCTCACCAACATCCTGAATCACTCCGGCGCCCGGATGCTGCTGTTTGAAAACGATTTTGCGCCGCTGGTTGAAATGCTGCGTCCGGCGTGCCGCGAGATTGAGCGCTTCGTCACGCTCGACGACAAGGTTCCCATCGCCGATATGACCTACGAAGAGCTGCTGGATAAGGGCCATCCCGAGCGCGCGGATATTTTCAGCTTCGATGAGAACGCTATTGCAGAGCTTTTTTATACGAGCGGGAGCACGGGAACACCCAAAGGCGTCATGCTGGGACACCGCACGCTCTATCTGCACGCGATGGCCGTCGCGACCCTCGCGAAGGACGTCGAGACCATGGTGGATCTGCACACCATCCCTTTGTTTCATGCCAATGGTTGGGGCAAGCCGCAAACGTCGACGATGCTGGGAGTGAAGCAGATTATGGTGCGGCGCTTCGAACCCACTGGCGTATTCAAACTCATTCAGGAACATCACGCCACCGATATGAGCCTGGTTCCCACCATGGCGAATGCCTTGCTGAATGCGCCGGACCTTGGAAATTACGACCTTTCCAGCATGCGCAATATTACGCTGGGGGGCGCCGCAGCCTCGCCCGAGCTGATCGATCGGATGGAGAAAGCTTTTCATTGCGACGTGTACAGCGGCTATGGCCTCACGGAGACATCGCCGATGCTGACCTCCGGCCGCACGAAACCGGGCGTGGAGTACAAATCCGACGCCGACCGGCATCGCCGCCGCGCCATGGCCGGCTGGACCGCGCCGGGCGTTCAAGTCCGCGTGGTGGATCCGAACATGCACGACGTCCCGCGCGACATGCAGACTATAGGCGAAGTTGTGGCGGCGGGCGATCACATTATGGAAGGATATTTCCGGGAACCGGACGTCACGGCCTCAGTCATGAGCGGTCCCTGGTTCCACTCCGGCGACATGGCCGTCTGGGACGACGATGGATTCATCCACATTGTGGACCGCAAGAAGGAAATCATCATCAGCGGCGGCGAGAATATTTCATCGCTCGAAGTGGAAAAGGCCATTTTCGCGCATCCGGATGTTTTTGAATGCGCGGTGGTAGCTGCTCCGGACCCGAAGTGGGGCGAGGTCCCCGCGGCTGTGGTGGTGCGCAAACCAGGCTCCCAGCTCACCTGCGATGAGTTAATGGAGTTTCTGGCGCTGCGCCTTGGCAAGTTCAAGCTACCACGTAAAATCGCCTTCACGGACGAACCGTTGCCCAAGACTGGTACGGGAAAGATCCGTAAGTTAGTGCTGCGCGAGCAGTTCTGGGAAGGCAAAGAGAAACGAGTTCAAGGCTGAGCCGTGACCGGTAGGGAGATGGTGCCTTTCTGGTAACCGAAATCGGGGCTACAATCGTCTAAGGGGAAGATTGAAAGCTGCTGTTATATTTCTCGCTTTGGGAGTGGCGCTGATTGCGCAAGTGGGGCAGCCCGCGCCTGGTCAGTATCCTCCTGGGACGTACCCGCCAGGTCAGTATCCGCCGGGTAACGGCCCGCCCGGCCAGAACATTCCTACCATCCCGCGCCGCAGCAAGAAGGGCGACAGTAATTCCGATACTGCGGCAGCCACCAAGACTTTCAAGGGTGTGATTCGGGTACTCGAAGCCAAGTCCTTCGACATGGAAACCGAGGACACGCGCATTCTAACCATCCAAATAACGGACAAGACTGTAAAACCAGAAGAATTGAAGTTGGGCGACGGCGTGGATGTCGAAGTTACGCAGGATAACGAGGGACAGTTTCAAGCGGTGAAAATTAAGGTCAATGCGAAAGCCGCTCAAGCAATAAATGCGAACGATCGAATGGAGCCCGAGGGAAGAACCGCGCCGCCGCCCACTATTTTGGTGCGCCCCGGTCCCACGCATGATCCGGACGATGCGGGCCCGCCCGTCCTGAAGCGGGGTAAGCCGGTGGCACGCGCCTCGAGTAAATCGGATGACGATGATGATGCCGCGCCCGCGCCTGCGCCAGAAAAAGCGGCGCCAGCCAGAGCGACTCTCGAAAGATCAGCGCCCGCGCCTTCGCCCGTGAATCCCCGGCAAGCTTTCATCGAAAAGGCCCGCGCTGCAGCCGTTGCCTATGTGGAAGGGCTGCCGAATTACGTATGCCAGGAAGTGACCACGCGCTACGTCAGTGAAACCCGGCAACCCAACTGGCAGGTGATCGATGTGGTGTCGGCCGAAGTGGTATATGAGAATCGCAAGGAGAGCTACCGGAACCTCACCATCAACGGCAAACCCACCAAGAAGGCGCCGGAAGATACGGGAGCATGGTCCTCCGGAGAGTTCGGCACTATCTTAAGAAATCTTTTCGAGCCAGGCACTGACGCCGACTTCAAGTACGCCGAAGACGATACCATCGCCCACCAGGCCGCATCGGTCTACAAATTCGCTGTCGAACGCCTGCGCTCATCCTGGAAGATCTGGGTCCCCGGACAATATATTCTTCCGGCTTACAAGGGCTCCGTCTGGGTGGATAAACAGACCGCGAACACACTGCGCATCGAGATGCAGGCGCAAGATATCCCGGAGGAGTTCCCTAGAATCGCAACGGAAACCGCCGTGGATTACGACTACATCACGCTAGGCACGCCGGAGAAATATCTACTGCCCGTTCGCGCTGAAGTCCTGAGCTGTGCCCGCGGCTCGAATGAGTGCGAACGCAACGTGATCGAGTTCCGCAATTATCACAAGTTCACGGGTGAATCCACCATCAAGTTCAATCAGTAACACCCGGCAAGCCGAAAGACGCGTGATATTTCTCCGGCAGCTTCACGGGCCGCATGTCCGCGCCCAGGAAGATGTGTTTGGTTTCACCCTCCGCCAGTGTTTTAGAACTTTCTGCCTCTAGCATGTGATATTCAAACTGAATCATTCTCCGATTCGCGCGCGCGATCCACGTCTTCACCGCAATCTCTTCGTCGTACCGCGCCGGATGCAGATAACGGCAATGTGCGTCCACCACGGCCAAACGGATTCCGTCGCCACTCTCCATGTCTTTATAGCGGATGCCCGCGGCCCGGCAATATTCCGCTCGTCCGATCTCCATCCAGATGAGGTAATTCGCGTAGTAGACCACGCCCATCTGATCGGTTTCGGCGTAACGCACGCGGAACCGCGTCTCGTGAATCGTCATCAATGTATTGTAATCGCTGCTATGGGGCAGGATGGCTGCCAGGCTGCGGACCGGGTGCGCGACATAAAAGTGGAGGCCGAAGCGATTCATCAGGAAAACGCGTGGAATCTGAGCGTAGATGTACCCCAAGCTGGGACGACGCTGTGGGGCAGCTTGATAAGCTGCGGCCGATTGTCAATCGGCCCGAACGCCCACGTTTGCTGGACTGGCGGCGGTATCCAACCGCCGCGCAGGCTGCCAGCCAATGGCTGCCAGGCTGCCCAACTTCACGCCAGCTATTCCACTTTTATGTCGCACGCCCTGCGCGCCGATTGCCAATCAGATTGCCAATCGGCGCTAATCCACGCGCAGCGCCGTCAACGGATCAATGCGTGACGCTCTTCGCGCCGGAAGATACCCGGCCAACGCCGCAGTCGCAATCAGCAGCACACTCACCGCGAGAAACGTGATGGGATCCGTCGCAGCCACGCCATACAGCAGAGTCGTCAACATTCGCGCCAGCAGGAGGGCCGCCCCGACGCCTGCCGCGAGTCCAGTCAACACCAGCCGCAGCCCCTGCCCCAACACCATGCCAAAAACGCTGCCACGAGTTGCGCCCAGAGCCACGCGCACTCCAATTTCATACGTCCTCTGCGCTGCCGAAAACGAAACCACGCCGTAAACGCCGATCGCGGCCAGTATCAGAGCCGAGCCTGCGAAGGCAACGAACAGCCACATGATCGACCGCGATTGCAAAGTGGATCCCGCCACCACCGCTTCCATCGTCCGCACCTCGCCCACCGGGACATTTGGATTCACACTGGCCACTAATTGCCGGACCTCTTGCGCCACGCGTCCTTCGTCCGCCGTGGTCCGAAACAGAAGATTCATGGTGGCCGGAATCTCCTCGGTCAAATCCACCGCCTGAGGATACGGCATATAAATGGTTCCCTTGATCCAGTCCGGAGTGTTGTTCGCCAGATCGTATTGCCGGACGTCCGCCACCACGCCAACCACGGTTCGCCATTGCGTTTCCCATACCGTCTTGATGTGCTTGCCGATCGGATTCTCATCCGGCCAGTAGCGGCGCGCCGTCGACGCACTCACCAAAACCACGCCGGGAGCCTTCATTCCATCGGCCTGGCTGAAGGTGCGTCCCGCGAGCAACGGAATTTTCATCATCCGGAGGTAGTCAGGTGTGATCGCCCCCGCCCAAGGTGTCGGCGCCATAGTCTCAGCCGCGTTCCTCGGATGTCCCTCCAAATCCACCACCACGGCCGGTAGATCGGTGCTTAACGGAACGGCGTTCACCGCGGCAACTTCGGAAACACCGCTGATCCCGCGCATCCGCAGCAACAGTTCATCATAAAGCGCCACGCACGCGGCGCGATCCTTCGAAAAGGACTGGCTGGGAGAAATCCGAACAGTGAGGATGCGCTCCGGCTGAAAACCCGGATTCACCTGCATCAGCCGCCAGAGACTCTTAATCAGCAGCCCCGCGCCGACTACCAATACAACTGTCAGCGCCACCTCGCCGGCTACCAGATAGCTCCGCAGCCGGACCCCCGCCGCACCGCTCGATCGTTGCCCTCCGGTTTTGATCGTTCCCGCCAGGTTCACTCGGGACGCGCTCAACGCCGGCACCAGGCCCGAAATCAGTCCACTCAATATCGCGAGCAGCGCGACGAATCCAAGCGACATCCAATCCACGCCCGCTTCCGATAATCGGGGAGTCCTAGCCGGCAGCGCGGATTTCAATACCGTCAGAAATAGGAAAGTAAACGCCAGCCCCAATCCTCCACCGGCCAGCGCCAGCACCACGCTTTCCGTCAAAAGCTGCCGAAGAATTCGTCCTCGCGACGCTCCTAGTGAGACGCGCAGCGCAATCTCCTTCGCTCGCGCCACGGAACGCGAAAGCAATAAGCTAGCTACGTTCGCGCAAGCGATCAATAGTACAAATCCCACGGCGCACAGCAGCACAAGCAACATGCGGCGCACATCATGCACCATGTCCTCTTGCAATGTGAGGACAGTCGCATCTTTGTTCCAGGTGGGCGCCATCGTATATGAAAACCGCTTGATGGCCCGCAAGATGAGGGGGCGAAGTTCATTTTGTGCCTGCGCAATCGTGGCGCCAGGGCGGAGTCTCGCGATTGCGGGCATGAACCCCTTCCCCCAGAAGTCCTCCGCATCTCTCGAATCCATGCGCAGCGGAATCCAGAGTTGCGCTTCGAACGAAGGAAAGCCGAAGCTCGCCGGCATCACCCCCACCACTTCCCGGCCCACCCCATCGAGCGTGATCATTCGCCCGATAACAGCCAGATCCCCACCGAACTTCTTCTGCCACAGCCCGTGGCTCAGAATCACACGCCGGTCCGGCCCCGGAACATCTTCGCCAGGTTGAAAAGTACGCCCGATCGAAGCTTGGGCGCCGAGGATCGAAAAAAGATTCGCCGATACCGTGCTTCCCACCAACCGCATCGCCTCGCCCTGTCCGGTAAGGTTGAACTCGCTGCCGGGTACGTAGCCCGCAACGTCCATGGTATGGCTGTCCTGCTGCAGCACCTGCAGTGCGCCCTTGGGATAATAGCCGGTCACGCGCACCAGCCGGTCGGGTGCTGGGTAGGGCAGCGGCTGCAACAGAACGCCATTCACGATGCTGAACATCGCGGAGTTGCCGCCGATCCCGAGTGCCAGCGAAATCACAGCCACTGCGGTGAATCCCGGATTCCTGGCGAGCGTCCGGCAGCCGTAGCGCAGATCCTGCCACAGGTTCTCCAACAGATTGCCGACCCGGACCTCTCGAACCTGCTCCTTAACCTGCTCTACGCCACCCAACTCCAACAGGGCCTCCCGCCGCGCCTCCGTTCGGTCCATGCCTGTGGTGACCTTATCCGCCTCCAGCATGTCCACATACCCTCGGACCTCCAGATCCAAATCCCGTTCCACGCGATCCCGTCGAAACAAATTGCGCAGCAAACAGGAAGCCCGGGATGCAAGTGACATATAGAGTCTCTATAGGTAATCTATCACCGGGACCTATAGAATGTCAATAGGAATGGGCGGCAGGCAGCAGGCGGCAGGAAGAGGCAACCGTGGGAGGACGCCGCAAGCGACGCAGACCCTGCGCCCCTGCCGCCTGCCTCCTGCCTCCTGCGGCCTGCGCCTGGCCTTGTGAAACTCGGCGAGCGCCGCCTTGAAATCGCCTTCATAGAACGCGACGTAGCCCACCATCGCCTTCGAACGCATACGAAATTGCCAGCGACCAGCGTCCTTCCGAAAGCGCTCACGAGCCTCACCGTACTGACCATTCCAATCCAACTCGCGCACCTCCCGCAGAAGTCCGGCCGCATCCTGCGCCAACACT
>Ga0208691_1000619_pt1 | contig 12995 bp, 13 predicted proteins | sample June2015DPH_20_1_FD_184719 | JGI IMG/M metagenome (GOLD analysis project Ga0208691, IMG submission 184719) | Peatland microbial communities from SPRUCE experiment site at the Marcell Experimental Forest, Minnesota, USA - June2015DPH_20_10... | ecosystem: Environmental > Terrestrial > Soil >... | reverse complement strand
AGAATAAATGCCAGGATCACTAACGTAGCGAACATCAGAACCCGGACGCCGTACAGAACCCCCACCGCGCCGTCCCAGCGAATACCGGCGGCCACCAGTTCATGCTTCGCGTCGCCGGCATCTTGAGGAGAGATCGGGAGCTGCTCGCCGATTTGCCGGATCAAGCTGACCAGCATACTGGGGACATCTTCACCCGCATCCGCTATGGCCGAATCACCCAGGGCACGCCCCCCCAATTGCTCGTAGACACGGCCCGGCTTCGCATAGCGGCGATATCCGAAAATGGAAATCGCCGTCATCAGGGCTACGAACAGTCCGAGGGAAATGAGAGCAGCCATAGGATTGTCCTAGATCTTGATGCGGATGATTCTGCGGATGAAATAATAGCCGAGGAATTGAGCCGCGATCGCGGCTAAAATCATATACTTCCCGTCCGGATCGCGCGCCATCCCCTGCAGGTAGCCCGGAGCCACGAAGAACAGGGCCACCATCATCACAATCGGCATGGCTGTAAGGATGCCCGCTGTGAGCCGGCCATGCGCGCTAATGGCCCGTACCTGCCCTTTCAAGCGGACACGCTCGCGGATCACGTATGCCAACCGCAGCAGGATCTCGCTCAAGTTGCCGCCGGTCTGCTTCTGCAGCATCACCGACGACGCGAAGAAACGCACATCCACCAGTGGAAACCGGCGCAGCATGTTCTCGAAAGCTACCTCCATCGGCGCGCCCAAGTTCTGCTCATTGAACAGCGTTCGGAACTCTTGTCCCAGAGGCTCGGGGGATTCCGCGCCCAGCATTTCCAGACTCACCGAGAAGGCATGTCCGGCGCGCATGGATCGCGCCAGAAAATCCAGCGCCTCCGGAAACTGTTCCTCGAATGCCGCCATGCGCCGCTGCCGCTTGAACCGGGCGTAGGCATACGGAAGAGCACCTAGCGCAGCGCCGCACAGCAAACTGCTCAACGGCCAGAAAACGAATAGGTTCAACCACCAGCCCAAAATGACCCCCGCAACCGCCGCGATCCCCATACCGGTCAGCAACTGGTTGAGGGGCCAGCTCAACCCGGACTGCAGCAGAGTGTTCTCCAAACTCTGAGACAAATTGAGGCTGGCCGCCAGGCGCTGCAGCAGGTTATCAGGGTTGGGTGCATCCAGCAGGATATTGCTTCCTTCTTCCGCCCGCGGCTTGCCTTCGAGTGTGCGCAAAATACCGGTGACTTGTTTCTTGCGCTGCGACTCCAGAACGTGCAGGCCGAAAGCCGTCGCCACAAGCACAATAGCCAGGATGCAGAAGAACAGGAAAAAAAGTAGTGGCGCCATAGAATGTCCTTATACGATGTCCACCAAAGTCTGAAACGCAGAGGCGGGTACGTGCAGTCCGGCCGCCTTCAGGCGGTCGTAGAACTTGGGACGAATCCCGGTGGCGCGGAAGCGGCCAGTGACTTTTCCAGATTCGTTCACGCCTGTTTTCTCGAACACAAAAATATCCTGCATGGTGATCTGTTCGCCTTCCATGCCGACGCACTCGGTGAACGCGTTGATGCGGCGGCTGCCGTCGCTGAAGCGGGTAATCTGCACGAAGACGTCGATCGCGGAACTGACCTGCTGCCGAATGGAGCGCACGCCCATGTTCGAGTTCGCCATGCCCACCATAACTTCAAGGCGGCTTACCGCATCGCGGGGAGAATTGGCGTGAATGGTGGTCAGCGATCCGTCGTGGCCGGTGTTCATGGCCTGCAGCATATCCAGCGCCTCCTCGCCGCGGACCTCGCCCACGATTATGCGGTCCGGGCGCATACGCAGCGCGTTGATGACCAACTGTCGGATACGAATCGCACCGGCGCCTTCGATATTGGGCGGCCGGGTTTCCATGCGCGCCACATGGATCTGGTCCAGCTTGAGCTCGGCCGCGTCCTCGATGGTGACGATTCGCTCGTCTTCCGGAATAAACGCGGACAGCGCATTCAGCAGGGTGGTCTTTCCGGCGCCGGTGCCACCCGAAATCAGGATGTTCAAGCGAGCCTTGACGCAAGCCTCCAGCAGCAGAAGAATGCCGGGCGTGAGTGTAAGATTAGCCACCAGGTCCTGCCCCCGCAAGGGGTCGCGGCCGAAGCGGCGTATCGAAAGCAAGGGACCATCCACGGCTACGGGTGGAATGGCCGCGTTGACGCGCGATCCATCCGGAAGGCGCGCATCCACCAAAGGCGACGATTCATCCACGCGCCGCCCCACGCGCGAGACGATTTTTTCGATAATCCGCAGAAGATGGGCGTTATCCTTGAACTCAACCGGCGTGCGGTAGAGTTTGCCGGCGCGCTCCACAAACACTAACGCGGGAGTGGTAACCAGGATATCGGAAATGGTCGGATCGGCCAGCAATGGTTCGAGCGGACCCAGGCCGAATACTTCGTCCAACACCTCTTCGATGACGCGGTCCTTTTCGGTAATGCTGAGCGGCGCCCGTTCCTCTTCTACCAATCGCGCCACCGCTGCGCGTACTTCATTCCGAACGCGCTCACTGGCCACTGAGGAGAGCGCTTCAAGATTGATGCGATCCAGCAGTTTTCTGTGGAGCGCAAACTTCAGCTCCTGGTATTCGGGAGTGTACGATTGAGGATCAAACAGCCGGCCTACCCAGCCCGACTCCTGTCGCATCAATTGTACGGTTCTAGCAGTTGCCATAATATTTATTTATCCAAACTTCCTTACCCAGACATACTTATCCAGACATACTTATCCAAACATACTTATCCAAACATCGAGAATTTTTTCTTCGGATCGCTGACGCCCGCGATACTCATCGCCAGGCGCGTAAAGTGTTTGCCAAGCCCGCTACCGCGGCCAAGCAGCTTGCCTTCCGAGTAGCTTTCGTTCAGGGCCAGATAGTCGCTTGGTATCGACGTGTATACCGGCGCGCCCAGCATGCTTTCCAGTTCCTCCAAGGTCACATCGAAGCGTTTGGGCGCGCGGTTCAGCAGCAGATGCAGGCGACTCCGGCCATATCCGCTTTCCAGTAGCTTTTGCACAATCAACTTGGCTTGATGAAGCGCCGGCACTTCGAGCGTCGTTACCAGAAACAGATCGTCCACCTCTTCGATCGCTGGAGTGGAGGAGGGGCTCAGGCTGCGGCCGAGGTCCAGGACGATCCAATCGTATTGGGTCCGAACAAAGCTGAGAACGAATCGCAATTGTTCCGGCTTGAGCGCCTGCCGCGAGGAGGGCAGCGGCGCGTTGATGATCTCGAGACCGCTGATGCCGTTCGAGACCAGCGCTTTCCAGTAGCTTTCATCCAAGCGTTGGGTGTTCCGAACCGCGTCGGCGATGGAGTACTGCGATTTCGTCTTCAACAGGAATCCAACCATGCCGGCATCGAAATCGAGATCCGCCAGCAGCACCTTGCCCTTGCTCTGGACCGGCAATTCCACTGCCAAGTGACAAGCGATGGTAGTGGCGCCGCAGCCACCTTTGGCCGACATGAAGCCGATGGTGTGCCCACCGCGGCGGACCGACTGCGTGGCGTTCCTGCGTTCGTTGCCGATGCGTTCCAACGCAGCGCGCAGGGGCTCTCCGAAAGGCGGATATAAGTATTCGGCTGCGCCTGCGCGCATCGCGTTCAGGATTACGTCGGTGCCGGCTACCGTGTTCAGCGTCAGAACGAACGGCGACGCGGAGGTGGAGCGAATACCCCGGATCACCTGATCCAACGGCTCCCGCAAGCCGGAAATGTCCAGGAAGATTACCTCCGGGCGCATGCGGTCGATTTTCTCGAGCAGCACACCCAACTGCCCGATTTCGGATTGTTCCAGAACCACCCGAACCGGCAGCTCCTGTAGATTGACGTGCAGCTCGTCCCACAGCTCCTTGGTCTGGACAACGATGCCGGCCGTTAACGGATACACAACCAGCTCCTTTTGACCGGCGCCCCGATCGGCAATCGGCACAAGCTCAAGCGGGTTAACAACCCGCTGCAGGATGCCATCCTGCCCCACACAACAAACTTCACTGCTGCGCTCCCGGTTGTTGTTGGCCCGATTGTTGTTGAGACGTGGCCGCGGGAACTGTGGGCTGAGACGCAGGCGGCGTAGCTGGCGGGGTCGTGGGGGCGGGCTGAGTCAGCATCGGCACAAACTGGATTACCGGCGCGGTCTGCTGGTTGGTAGGCTGCGGAGCGCGCTGCATCTGTATCAACTGCTCCACTGGGATGGTCTCTTGCGGCGGATGCACCGGCACCGGACCAGTGGTCTCCATCCCTGGCGTGTGCATCGGAACTCCCGGAGTATTCGGGGCCATGAACTTCCTGGGGAAGTTGAGGTCCGGGACCTTCTGGCCGGCCGGCAGCGGGCGAACGATTTCCGGCGTCACGATAACCAGCAATTCTGAATTGGTCTTTTGCAGGTTGCGCGACCGGAACAGCCTGCCAAAAAACGGGATGTCACCTAACCCGGGAATTTTGCTCAGTTGCTCAGTTACGCGGTTATCCAGCAGGCCGCCGATGGCAAAGGTCTGTCCGGATTCCAACTCGATCTCGGTAGAAACGCGGCGCGTGGAGAGGCCGGGAATCGTGGTTCCCTGGAACGTCAGGCCGTTCGTGAAATCGAGCGTGCTTACTTCCGGCGTCACCTGCAGCCGGATGGTTCCACGCGGAGTGACCGTGGGCGTAAAGTTGATGCGAACGCCAAATTCGCGGAATTGAATGGTCACCGCGCCCAGCCCCGCACCACCACCTTGGAGAGTGGGAAACGGGAATTCACCGCCGGCCAGAAAACTCGCGGTCTTGTTGTTCAACGTCAAGACATTTGGTTCCGCCAATATTTGGAGCCAGCTTTGGGCCTGCAGCGCTTCGATAGTTGCGCCCAGGTTGAGATCGGGACGGAAGAAGAAGATGTTCAGAGCGTTGGTCAGGCTGAACGTGGATTGGCCTGCCGTGCTAGTAGTCCCAGTGCTGTTAATACCCCCTATACTGTTCGACTGCGGCACAGGTGGAGTGAATTGCCCGGTGGAAACGGAGCCGATGGTTCCGGTCGCGCCGTTGCTGAAAAAGTTCAATCCCAACTGCTGCGAATAGGTGCGATCCACGTCCGCAAACTTAACCTTGATCAGGATCTGCGCTTCCACCGGCGGCACCTTGACCCGCAACAGGTTCACGGGTTTCCCCAGCGCGCTGGCGATGAGGACGGCCCGGTCCGCGCTCATAAGATCGTTGACTATTCCGCGCAGGAAAGGCACGCCGTCTTCCATGGAAATGGCGACTTTCTGATCGCCCATCTCCGTACGAAGTTCCCGATTGATGTTATCCACCTTGGTGGAACTGGCTTGCACGATGAGATCGAAGATCAGGCGATTCCCATTCTGCTGCCAAACAATCAAGCTGGTTTCACCAGCCGCCTTCCCGTTTACAAGCACTTCGCGTGGAGTGGTTGCAATGGCCTCCGCAACGGTACCGTTTGCGACCGAAACGCGCTGAATGAGGGTGGGGCTGTCTACCAGCAACGACTTGCCGACCGTGACATAGAGCTCGCGCGCCGCAGTGGGCGGGGCCGCTGGAGGAGCAGCCTGTTCCGCCGGGTTCTGAGCCTGCAACAACAGCACCGCCGCCAAAAACGAGATTGACCTGCTGGTTGAATAAGACACTACTGTTTACCCTCATCCGGTTTGAACTTGGTTTCCGCGCGGGTGGTTCCGGTGATCACCTCAACCGTGAGGGGGACAACCGGCTTGGGTGGTTCGGCCACTTGAGCGACCACCGGCTTCGGCGGAGCTTTCGTTACCGGCTTTCCGGCGGGCTTCGGCGCAGGCCTGGGTTGCTCAGGCAACCCGGTATTGCCGGTAAACAAGTTCGACACGGCTGTACCGGGTGTTTTCACAGTTTGCGTATCAAGTGGATTGCGCAACACCAGTTGGATATGCATTTCGGCGCTGGCCAGGCTCAGCGTCTCGGCCTGCTCCGGAGTTACCAGCAGATTCACAACGGGAACACTCACCGGTTTGCCCTCGGCATCTTTCTGCATGTCCTGCCCCGCGGAGAGCACCTCCATGTTCTGCAAAAGCGTTTTTGTTACCGTGCCGAGCCCGTTGGAGCCGCCGGGAGGCGTGCCGGCAATCAGGACATCCACCCGCGCCCCAGGCCGCACAAACCCGGACACGCCGGCGACATCATTGACGCGAATGCTGACTGCTCGCATGCCGGGAGGAATAGTGGCCGCCAAGCCCCCACCTGCGCCTTTGGCCGCCAGACGCGTCTCGAGGATCGGCTCGCCTTCGTAAATGGTCGCCACCACGCCACGGCCGACTACTTCAGAGCTGGCTCCGAGAGCGCCCTTCGGCTCGGGGCCGTTCCAATCCACTACTTTGACGTCGGCGTCCTTGAGGAGAGTTCCGATTTCGAGGTTGCGGCTGGCCACTACCACCTGCGCGATGGCTGGCTTCGCGCTGGTGGACAGCTTGGTCACAATCAAACGATAAAGAACCCAGCTCGCGACCGCCGAAATGACGAGCGCGAAGGCAAGAACGGACAAAAGACGCTTGTTCACTTTATTAACTCCCGTTGGCCGCCGCCAACTTGTTGTTCGCAGCGGACCAGATGGTATTGACGCTGCCGCTCATGCCAATAAACATAGCGGCGCCCGCCAGCGCAATAAACGCGATCAGCAGCGAATATTCAACTAAATCCTGGCCGGTCTCATCGCTGAGGAACCGGTCGAGATTTCTGATCGCCATAATACCCTCGCAACTGACAAGACGAGCAATACACCGGCAGCCAGAGTACCACCCGCCAACTGGCTGCCAGCCGAATCCTCTCACAGCCTCCGGACCTATCGACTACAAATCTCAAGCTCCGGAGAGTGGGACGCCAGGAACTTTAACTTCCGCCGTTCGCCGCCGTCGCTGCGTTGTTAAGCCGCGAGTTCGTGATGTTCCAAATGGTAGCAATGCTGCCGCCAGCATTAATGAACAGAGCCGCGGATGCCAGAGCCACAAAGGCCAGAAGCAACGTATACTCGATCAGATCCTGTCCCTGTTCGTCTTTCAAAAATTGTTTTAGAATTTTCACGCTTTACACCCCTTTCGATTGTTTGACCGCGACCATCTTGCGATCGCGGTGTACTGCTTTCGTGATTTGTGGATCACGATCCTTTCCACCGGCTGGACCGGCGGAAACCTGTTGACGCTCGGCCGCCCGTTCCGGGACCGCCCGGAAAACAATGGCGACGGTGTCGTCATAAACTGTGCGCCAGTGGCTGGATTCTTTGATCGTACCGGCCAAGGCACTCTTGGTGGAGAGAACGATAGTGTCCACCTTATACCGGTCGAGAGACTGTTCCCAATTGTATTGGACGCTCATCACATCCCGGTATTTTTGTTCGAAGGCCTGCCCATAAAAGTCGCTCCGGCCATCGACAAATACCTTGTGACCAGGATAGAGCTCGTACAGCAGATAATCGCCCCACTCATCGTCTGTGAAGATCCGCGAAGCCGGGTCCGAGCGCAGCACACTCAACGCCTTGGCCGGGTATCTTTCGGGATCGTACTCCGGCTTCAATTTGCCGGTGGCGTTTGGACTGGTGATCAGGAGCGCCACCACGACCACCGCAGCCACACTGACAAAGTGGAGTCTCCATTGCCGATCGGTTACCGAGAATTCGGTTGCCGCGGTCCGGAAACCGATAGCGGCCCGGCGCAGCCACGCGACAACTGGGGCGTGCTCCAGGGCACATAACATTTCGTAAAGCGCTTGCGCGACAAAAGGCGCAGCAACAATTGCAAACAAAGGGATGTTGCGCGCCGAGAGCAAAGCCAAGTGCGCCCATCCGGCGATCAGCGCCAGCGGGACAAAATCCCGGCGCTTCGCCACGAACCACGCCGACGCAAGGGCGCCGAACAGAAGCAGCGTCTCCAGATACAGAGCCACAGGGTGATGGAAGCTGATGGACTGAAACTCGATGATGTTTTCCAGGTGATATGGTTCCGAGAAGAATTGATAGATGTGTGCGTGTAGATGGTACGTGTAGGGATTCACGATCGTGGCAAGCGCGCAACCAAAAGCCGTAACCGCGAATCGCGCGGCGGATTGCAAAGCAGTGCGCCGGTCGTCCGAATTCGCCGTGAATACCGCGCTAGCAAACTCACCCGCCGCGTATCCGGCAAGAATGATCAACCCAGCAAGAAATCCGCCATGGAGATTCGTCCATAGGACGAAAAACAAGGGCAGCGCCCAGAGCCAGCGCGTGCGGCCCTCCCGAGCCCGATCCAGGACCATCAGCAGGATCACCGTGAACAACATGGTCACCAGATGGGGCCGGGCCAGCCAGTGTATCGATGAGGCGACGCAGGCCAGGAAGGTAACGGCGATCGCAATGAACGGGTTCTTACAATGCCGCCGCACCAGCCGGAACAACAATGCGATTGTCAGGCAAATGATCACGATGCTCACGGCTACAACCGTGGCCAGGCCCCCGTGTTGGTACAACCATGCGAAGCAAACGTCCCACAGCCATTCCCACGCGAACCAGGGCTGCCCGGCTTTGGTGTACGAAAAAATGTCCTCATGCGGGACGCGGCCATTTGCCAGAATCCATTGCCCCGTCAGAATATGCCAACCAGTATCGCCATCGCCTAGCATGGATTTGGCACCTTCCATGCGGGTGAACAGGAACACAATGGGCATCAGGAACGCCAGATCCGTCAAAGACGGCAGCACGCGGACGATTGGGTTCGTTTTGTATTCCATCACATCAGCACCAACGAATCCTCAGGTGCTCGAACGGGCTGCGCCGTCACAAACTGGACCCGCTCAAACCGCAGCGCCACTACCCACCCTTCCTTTTCCTCGCTGATTCGAACCGCTACCGCCTTCGACGCCAGGCATCGCTGCTTGAACTGCCGGTGCGCAGGGAGCGGAACCTCCGCCCACAAAGCATCCCCCGGCTGAGGCACCAGCGCCGGATGGCCGTTCGGCACTACCCGGATCAGTGCTCCCGATCGGCTCACGTTTATCGTCAAACCATCGATAAAGTGCTGAGCGCCAATCGGTTGGACGCGACACTTCAGCTGGATCTCGAATCTCAGATCGCGCCTTCGTTCCATTGTGGTACTTTAGTACTTGACTGTACCACCCCCGCTCCTTCATACAAGCTGAAATTGGATAACATGGTACTGTTAACGAACGATATGGGTCCAGAACGCGGTTCCCCAGCCCTTGATTGACTGGCATCACCTAGGTACAATACCTTAGAACAAGTGTACGGTTGAATGTTCGCCCGATCAAGTGAGATTGGTGGGCGCCGCGGAACTGACCAGCGTGTAAGGTGGAAAGATTTGATTTCCCTCACTGTATACACAAGCGAACCTTTGAACTCCATCGCATTGGAGGTTCTGTTCCGGCAGTCGAAGGACATTTCCTTGCTGCCCATCGTCTGCGATGTGTCGAATCTGCTCTCGCAGGTTGGCTCCCTCAAGCCGGACGTGGTCCTGCTGGCTGTAGACACCAGCGTGGATTGGGGATTGCTCAACCAACTGCGGCGCGAAAGTCCCGACGCGAGGGTGGTGCTATGGCTGCACGAGATCACCCCCGAGCTGGCATATCAAGCCATCGAATGCGGAGTGCGTGGAATTCTTCGGAAGAGCCTGCCTCCCGAAATGATTGTGAAGTGCGTCCGCAAGGTGCATGAGGGCGAGCTGTGGTTCGAGAAGGCCTTGACCCAGACGTTCCTCAGCGGGCGTACCGTGAAGATTTCCAAGCGCGAGAGCGAATTGATCACGCTGGTGTCGCAAGGCTTGAAGAACAAAGAAATCGCGACGGTGCTGGGCGTCACGGAAGGCACCGTGAAAGTTTACCTTTCCCGTTTGTTCGGGAAGATTGGAGCCAGAGATCGCTTTGAGCTGGCACTCATTGGACTGCGCAACGCACCCAGCGGGATGGAGTTCGCGAGCGCCCCAGCCCGTACGCTGACGGGTCTTCCCACAGTTCCCCAACAGTCGATTGCCGCCGACGCGGCGCCCAAGAAGGCGCAATCGCAATCCACCCGGCTATTCTTCGCGCGCGCCGCGCATTAAGCTGTTGCTAGAGTGCGTGTCCGGCTCAAATGGAACGATGGGCAGCGAGAGCGCGATCTTCTGTTCCAAGGCGTTCCTGAGAAAGCCCTGTGGGCTCCCTTTTCATTTTCGGTGTGCATGCAGACATTGTTGGTGGGGCTAGCGATATCCTACCTGCACTTCATCGCGCTGTTGCCGCCCGATTCTCTCTTAGAAATTCGGAGGGACCGTGTGCTCGATCTCAGCAGCGACCCGCTGGAGGAGTATCGCTCGATAGTCGCGCCGAATCTCGCGGCGGATCATCCAGCCACCAGCCACCAGCGGCGTGCGCCGTCAGCTCGCAACGCTCAGGCGAGTACCGAACCATCGCCCGAGACCGCTCCCTCGCTGCCTGCGCGCGAGTTTCGGATGCCGCCGGTGCGCACCCGTCGCGCCATCCAGCAGACGCTGGTCCAAATGGATTTGCCGCCCACCATGGATTTACATCAGCAACTCCGGGTTCCTACCATCGTGCTGCTGGCGTCGACACCGCGCAGGTTGGCTCCACGGCCCTTCATCGCGCCTCCGCAGCGCAAGAACACCATGGAAGTGCCCAGCCGCGTGGTTACTGAGATGCGTCCTCCGATTCTGGATATACGGGCGGGATACGCCAAGACTCCCGACGTTTTGAAGGACATGACGCCTCGGCTCGCGGCGCCGGTGGGCGCGGTTGCGCCGGTAGCCGGCAGTCGCGAACCAGTGGAAGCCAAGCCGGCCGCCGCCACCGTGACAGGAACTGCAGTTGACCCGCCGAACATCATTTCGTTACCGGACCGGCCCATTCCGGCCGCATCGGCGATCGTATTGCCGCCTTTGAATCAGATTTCTGGACGAGACACGGCTGCGGGCGCGGGAGGGGATGGCGCTGGCGCAGGCGGTACCGCGCCCTCGCACAGCGGATCAGGCGTGAGTACGGCCAGTAACGCATCCGGCAATTCGCCCGCGTCCCGAGCGCCGGCTGCTGGCTTGGGCACGGATCATGCCGGCAACTCCGCAAGCGTCGTTGCATCGGGCGCGGGAACAAAGCCGGCCGGCGGAGTATCTGTCAGTGGCGGCGGAAACGTCGCGCCATCCAAAGCCGCGGCCGGTCCCGCGCGATTGATCCGGCCCCAGAACGGGACGTACGAAGTAGCTATCGTGCAATCATCCGGCGTGGTGCCGGGATCGAGCGGGCTGTTGAAAGGCAAGCCGGTCTACAGCGTGTACATTCCAGTGGGGACGGGCAAGGAGTGGATCCTTCAATACTGCCTGCCGGTGGATGACGCGCAGCCCGCCGCGCGCTCGCAGGTGGTGCAGTTGGGCAACATCACACCGATCGCGGCGCCTTATGCGTTCTCCATCATCGGCCCCACGATTCAGTTCCGGGCAGGCGCGCGCTACGCCTTCATTCATGGATTTGTGAACGCGTCCGGCCGGTTCGAACACCTGACGGAAGCGAGCGATCAGGAGATCGAAAACATCGCGGCGGTGCTGGAAAGCCTGGGGCAATGGGAGTTCCGGCCGGCGACGAAAGATGGCGTGCCGGCCATGGTGGAGATTCTGCTATGCATCCCGAACGCGGCATGAGAGCTATAATGACGGGAAGCAAGACCATGCCGGTACGCCGCCGTTCAGGAAACTCCATCATCGAGTTGACGTTCATGATGCCGTGGCTGCTGTTTTTGTTTGTGGGGGTGTTTGATACAGGGTTTTATTGTTATGCGTTGATCGCGACGCAGAATGCGGCGAGAGCGGCGGCAGTGCATAATTCGATCAGTAAAACAGCAGCGACCGATCCAGATTCGTCTGGATGTCAAATCGTCATATCTGAGCTGAGCACGGCGGCCTATGGTCGTACCCTGACCGGTTGCAACACCCAAACGTTGCAGGTTGAGTCAGACTACTGCCCCGGCCCCCAGGGATCAAGCCCATCAAGCTCTTCGAGCACACAGAAGTACCCCTGTCCGCCATCCATCGGCAATACCGACGCAGTGCAGGTGGTCGTGACGTACCAGAGCGCTCTGCTGATCCCAATTCCCGGATTACTGCAAGGCCAGCTCACAATTAACAGAACTGCGCTTATGCAGGTGAATCCATCTGCGGATTTCTAACATGAGGAAGCGGGGAAGAGGAAAGGGCAACGCAACTATCGAATTTACTTTAGTTGGGATCCCACTGGTTTTTGTGTTGATTTCCACTATCGAAATGGCGCGAGGCATGTGGATTTACCACACGCTCGCATACGCGGTGAAAGAAGGAACTCGTTACGCTGTCACGCGAGGCCAGAATAATCCAACGCAGACCATGTACCAAGATGTCTGTCACGTAATCGCTCAGGCTGGCACAGGTCTGCTGCCGGAAGATCTCATGCTGAGCTTTACATCTGCTAGCGGCACAAGTCCGCTGTACACCGCGAAAAGCTGCCCGAGTACAACGCCGTGGCCCCCAGGCAATAATGCCGGGGTGATTGATAATCAACCAGGACAGACTATTTCGATAACGGGCTACTATCCTTTCGTGTCGGCCCTTTCGATGTTCTGGCCAGGAGCAGGGTCAGGTATGACGTTCCAGGGCCTCGCGTGCAAAGGCGCCGGAGCCCTCTGCCTTCCGGCGGCTTCGCAAGACGTGATGCAGTTCTAATGAAACACACGTGTAGCTTGAAACGTGCCACGCGAGGACAAGCTCTGCTACTCGTGACGCTATCTCTGTTCACGATGTGTGGCTTGCTGGGGCTCGCCGTGGACTTAGGATGGTCATACTTTATCAAGAAGTCAGCGCAAAATGCGGCGGACTCGGCGGCGTTGGCGGACGCCTACCAGGCGCTTAGTGCGATTGGCGAAACCGGACCCTTCTCTGTTTACACGGACACTCCGACGGTTGGCCTCGCATATGCACAACAGAATTTGTTCTCCCCAGGCGGCAACGGCGGGCGCCAAAACGTCAGTA
>Ga0208691_1000618_pt1 | contig 13024 bp, 16 predicted proteins | sample June2015DPH_20_1_FD_184719 | JGI IMG/M metagenome (GOLD analysis project Ga0208691, IMG submission 184719) | Peatland microbial communities from SPRUCE experiment site at the Marcell Experimental Forest, Minnesota, USA - June2015DPH_20_10... | ecosystem: Environmental > Terrestrial > Soil >... | reverse complement strand
ACTGGGATTCGAGCGGATCCGCCAGCGTGGCAGTCACGTCGTTCTAAAACGAACACGGGCAGAGGAAGTAACGGGCTGCGTAGTTCCCATGCATCTTGAGCTGGCGCCAGGAACCCTGCGAGGCATATTGAAGCTGGCGAGGGTTTCGGTAGAAGAGTTTACGGACCAGCTGTGAAGTAGCTTTAGGACGACAGGTCTGGTAGCAAGACAGGAGAAAGAACCGCGACATGGATTTCGAAATCAACGGCGACACCTATTTTGTGGACCTGGCTGAGAACGCGGGCTGGGAGGTTTTCGTTTCTACGCCGACTGGGGCGCGGTCGATCCCTGTCTACGACGACGCGCCCGACGACGAGGATTTCACGATCGTCGTGCAGGACGAAAGAAAAAGACGAATTGTGAATTAAGTATTACCCTGCAAGGTCGGTCTCTAACTGCCCCAACATGGCAAACACCCCTAAAAAAGATTATTACGAAATCCTCGGCGTGAAGAAATCCGCTTCCGCCGATGAAATTCGCAAGGCGTTTCGCAAGCTGGCGCGCAAATATCATCCTGACGTCAATCCCGGGGACAAGGCTGCTGAGGAAAAATTCAAGGCGCTCTCCGAGGCCAACGACGTTCTCAGTGATCCGAAGAAGCGAAAAATCTACGACCAGGTTGGGTATTATTCGGACAACATCGATCCCGCGGCGGCTGAGGCTTATGCTCGCGGCGGCGCGACAGGGGCTGGAGGATTCGGAGGATTTCCGGGCGGTGGCGCTGATCAGACAGGCGGCCAGGGCGTTCCCTTCGACTTCAGTGGATTCGATTTCTCCGACATCGTGGATCAGGCTGGTCGTGGCCGGAGGTCTGGTTCATCCAGCGGCAGCGGAGGCGGCGGGTTTCGCGACATCTTTTCTGGAATCTTCGGGGGCGGGCGAGGCGCGGCGGCAGAAGTTGGTCCCGAGCCGGGCAGCGATCTTGAGTATCAGGTGAATGTGCCGTTCTGGACGGCAATTCGCGGCGGGGTGATGCGGTTGAATGTCACGCGTCAGGACGTTTGCGCGACTTGTCATGGGCAGGGCTACATAGAAGCTCCGGGAAAGTGCTCCGAGTGCAATGGAACCGGTCAAGTTACTCAGACTGGTGGGCGCATGAAGTTCAATGTGCAATGCCCGAACTGCCAGGGAACGGGGAAGAATATTTCAACCTGTCCAACCTGCCACGGCGAAGGCACAATTAGCCGCACGGAACCGCTGGAGGTTCGCATTAAGGCCGGCACGCGCGACGGGCAGCGAATTCGGCTGGCGGGCAAGGGGAATGCCGGAGTTCACGGCGGAGCGGCCGGCGATCTGTATGTGATTATCCGCATCGATTCGCATCCCATTTTTCGGCGTGACGGCGACGACATATATCTGAGCGTGCCGGTTAGCGCCACGGAAGCGGCGCTCGGCTCTAAGATCGAGGTCCCGACTATCGATGGCCGGGCATTGCTGAAGATTCCGCCAGGCACACAGTCGGGACAGAAGCTGAGGCTGCGCGAAAAGGGTGTGCCGTCAGCTACTCACGAAGGGACTCGCGGAGATGAGATCGTGGAGATTACCGTTACTGTGCCCATGCCTCGGGATGAGCGGACCAAAGAACTGCTGCGGGAACTGGCCAAGCTGAATCCGGAAGATCCGCGGGCGGAGTTGTGGGCTAAGGTTTAAGGTAACCGGTAGTGTCGATGGCCGGGAAATTTTATCGATATTTGAAAAACGTGCTTGCTGTCGCTGGCCTCTTCTCCATCCTCGCGGTTGGAGCCTACTTCGCCAGCGACTCATTCTTCAGTGGATGGGGAGAAAAAACCTTCCTTAAGACGGCCACCTCACCCGATTCCTCCGCCAAAGCCACGCTTTACCAAGTCGACTTTGGAGCCGCAGCCTCGACGAGAGTCTCTGTAGCACTTTCGAATCCTCGAGCCGACGGATCCAAGAAGGGCAACGTAGTCCTCACGCTGGTGAACCTTCAAAAAGACGCAAATCAGATTAGCCTCGTGTGGGAAGCCAACCGTCTGCCAGTTATTACGTATCCCGCCGGAGGCCAAGTTGAGTATGCCGTGTCGAAAATCCAGGGGATTACGATCGAGGTGGCGGCTGATTAATTTCGCCAACAACGATTTCATTTTGGAACTCCCCCAAAATCTTTAACACAGGGAACACAGAGGTCACAGGGTAAACCGCTGTTTATGTGTTATGCAGATTTCATGGCTTCTCCTGCTTCTGTCCAATCTCTTCGCGTCAACCAGGTCTCCGGGGCAGTCGTTTCTTCCCCCATACACGTTCATTCTGTGCTGGGGCCGGGATTGCTAGAGAGTGCCTATCAGGGATGTCTCGCCCATGAACTCCGGAAGCGCGGATTCAAAGTTGCTAGCCAAGTCGGGCTGCCTGTGATTTTCGACGGAGAAAAGATCGAGCTTGGATATCGGATCGATAAGGTTGTCGAAAATTTGGTTATCGTCGAGGTGAAGAGTGTTGAACTGGTACATCCGGTCCACCAGGCGCAGCTTCTCTCGTATTTGCGGCTGAGCGGGATCGGCGTCGGCCTTCTCATCAATTTCTATGTGACTCACTTGCGCGACGGCATTAAGCGGATGGTCGACGGCAAAGATTGGGAAAAATAGGACTGGGGTTACCCTGTGTTCCTCCGTGCCCTCCGTGTTCTGGGTTTTGAAGCCACCGCCTACCGGACCATATGCGCGGGGATCGTGGAGGCGCCGGGTCGTCTCTTCGACCACCGAAGCGCCGCCATCCTCACATCGACTTATTTTCGGCCATCTTCTGTGCTTTCGCGCGGACGAAGGCGTAGTTCAATTGCGGCAGCGAATTGAATCCGGCGGCTTTGGCCAGAAATTCTTGCGCCTTTGCGGTGTCGCCTTTGCTTTCGTACGCCACACTCAGGCGCAACAGATTACGCGGATCTTGCAGGCTTGCTTGTTGCAACTCCGCAATCGCAGTGTCGTTATCCTTCTCCGCCAACGCAATCCTACCGGCTAGTTCGTGCACCTGCCGGACTTGCAAAGTGTTTTTGCCTGCTTCCACTCCCTGCCGAAATTCGACGGCATGCACCTTCGCGGCTGCGTAATCTTGCTTTGCCAGCGCAACACTCGCCAGGTTGAAGTGGTGTTGGAGAGCCGCGTTGTCCTTTATGTCTTGCGAGAGGCCTGATGCTTGGATAATCTGGAGCGACCGGTCGAACTGGCGCTGGGCTCCTTCATAATCCGCCTTCTCCAGCAGGATGTTCGCCTTCGCCTGGAGATCAGCCGCCATCGACGCCGCGTCATTCTTCTTCTGCGCAACGGCGAATTCTTTGTCCATAGCCTGCAGCGCCTGGTCGAACTTTCCGCTGTCGGAAGCCACAACCGCCATTCCGAAGTATGCTGTGCGCAACTCGCCATCGTTGCGTGCGTTGTCCGCCATCTTCTGCAGTTCAGCTTGCGCTTCGTCGGCCCGGCCCAGGTACATTTCATCGGCAGAAATGCCGAAATGCGAAGCCGCAAAATGCGGATCGACCGTGAGCGCTTTGCGATACTGTGCGATCGAGTCCTCGAATCTCCCCATTTTCAGCAGCAGCTCGGCGTAGGAGTCGTAGGGGTTGGGGTCGTTGGGAATCAGCTCGATATATTTTTTGAACGCCATCTCGGCGTCGCCGAAGTCGGATTTTTGCCGATACGCGTAGCCGAGGATGTTATAGGTTGGCGAGAAACTCGGCGCCAGTGCTGCAGTCTTCTTGTAATGATCGATTGCCGAGTCGAGTTCCTGCTGGCCAAAATAGAAGTTCCCCAGAGTGAGGTGCGCGCGCTCGTCGTTCGGATAGTCGGTGACAAGCTTCTCGAGATACTCCTTTTGCTTCACTGCATCGCCGTTGGCTCCGGCTTCGTTCGCCAGGATGAGCAGCCTCTCGCCCTCCGAAACTTTATCGACCAGACTGATCGCTCTCTTCTGATGATCGAAGAAGTCCTTGGTCGTGGCCGAACTGTTGGCGCGGGCCAGTTCGGCTGAGGCGAACTCAGGATCGATCTTGATGGCTTTGTCGAAGTGCTGAAGAGATTCCTGCGCCAACAGCCGGTCCGACAGGTCGCGACCGAGCAGGAATTCTTTCTTTGCGTCTTCCGATCTGGTGGTAATCGGAATTTTTTCGCTGTCCGTGGTTGTTGAAGACGGGTTACTTTTCTTGGCATTGCTCGACCGCGACCACGCTGCAGCGCCTAGCGCACCGACCACCAACACGACACACACCAACCTGTGCAAACGCATGGAAGAACCTCCATCTAGTCTGGATTGGACGTTTAATCGCAAATGACGACCTCGTTGCGACTAGGACGATAGACTTCGGTTTTTGCGATTGGGTAGCAGGTCCGGAAGTTAGTAAGTTCGGGGGGGGATTACAGAACACAGAACATTTGACTTAGACCGGGGTCGAGGTGGGCGCAGTTCGAAACCATGACTAGGCGCTCTTTGCCGCGCTTCCATTCAGTCCTAACTCAGTTGCGATCGGCTTCATCGCCTCAATACAAAAAGCGATGTGCTCGTCCAGATCCACCCCGAGCGCAGCGGCGCCGTTCACAATGTCTTCGCGGTTCACTTTGCGGGCGAAGGCTTTGTCCTTCATTCTTTTTCGAACTGATCTCGTGTCTACCTCGGCGAGCGTCTTTCCCGGCTTGATCAGCGCGACGGCGGTAATGAATCCTGCAAGTTCGTCGCAGGCAAAGAGAGCTTTTTCCATTGGCGAGTCGCGCGTCACTCCCGTGTATTCGGCGTGAGACAAGATCGCGCGGCGAATCATCTCCGGCCATCCTCGCTCCTTCAGAATTTCGTTGCCTTTGTAGGGATGGTCTTCGAGGCTGGGATATTTTTCGTAATCGAAGTCGTGGATTAGGCCGACTATGCCCCAGAGGTCTTCGGCGGTCAATCCCTCAGGGGCTAAAGCCCCTACATCTGGTTTGGCACCGCTCGGCACACCTGAAGGCGAGCCCTGATACGAGGCTTCGCCGGCACGCGAAGCGTCGTCCCTCGATGACGCGTCGCTTTGCTGTGTTGGACGGACGAAGGCGTTCCTCCCTCCCTGGTCTGTGTTGAACTTGTTGGCGCATGCTCGCATGCATGCTTCCACTGCTAAGGCGTGCTTGCGCAAGCTTTCTGATTGAGTGAACTCGGTTAGCAACTCCCAGGCTGTTTCCCGGGTGATCCTTGGCGGCATTTACTTAAGATACCCTCCAACCGCTTAGGGTTCTGCGGGACCTGTGGAAATCCGCGTTTTCGCGCTAAGGCGAAACACCTAACGCCAGCGGACTACAACCTTCCGGAGGTTTCCAAACCTCCGCTATCTGCGGAAACCTCGCGTCCCACGGCAGGATTGAGGGCATGAAATCCGGCCTACTCTTCGCTTGTCTTCTACTACTCGTGTCCCGATGTTTTGCCAACATCGATATCACCACAATCGAAGTTCCCGGCGGCACCGTGGACACTTCTTATTCGGCAACCATTAATGCCAATGGCAGCTGTACTCCTTACACGTGGAAAGTCGCTTCGGGAAAGTTGCCCGCCGGGATCACCAAGAAACCCACATCAAGCACGACTTCCCTCGATCTCACCGGAACGCCAACCACAGCGGATACATATAGGTTCACGATCTCCGTTACCGGGTGCAACGGCCAAGTTACCCAGGCATCCTACGAAGTCAATATTCAAGCTGGGAGCAAGCATGTGGTCGACGTAACTTGGGACGCCTCCAAGTCGAAGGACGTTGCCGGCTACAACGTTTACCGCGGTCCTAACGGAGTGACGTGGACGAAAATCAATTCGGGGCTGATTGCTGCCACGGACTATGACGATTCCACGGTGGCCAATGGCACCACCTACTACTACTCGGCCACGACGGTTAACATCTACGGAGAGGAAAGCAAGAAAACTGCATCGGTCAAGGTTTCTGTTCCTGAGTAGCCGATGTGAGAAGATCGTCAAACGTTGCGCTACTTCTTGGATAGCTGTGTCGTGAGGGATACAGTTAGTTAACATTACGCGCCCTCGCGGTGGGTCAGGGTCTTCGCCTTATTTTTCGCTGGTTTGCTCGTCTGCGCTTCGTGGCTCGCCGCTGGAATTCATGGCTTCCAGCATTTTGCCCTTGACTTCCACAGCCTGCGTGCCGCAGATTGAAGCGCACAGCAGGATTCTTCCCCCAGTGTAAATGCTGCTGTTAGTTGTAAGGAGAGCCCGCTCTGGCACTCCCACAACCCGATGGCTACGACTCTTGCCCCGGTAGACTCTAGGGAGGTCGTCCGTTGCGATCGCTGCCTGTTAGTTCAATTCCGTACGGTCAATAACAATTGCCGTCGCTGCCACTCGTCCATGGACGAGGAACCCGAGCCCGAACCTGTGGTGCTTACGCCGCCCGTCATGATGCCGATGCCCGGCATGGGCCGCGGACACCTGAACCTGGCCACGTCGATCCGTTCGCTGCGCCTGCGCAGCGGCCTCAGCCAGCGCCAGCTTGCCGGGCGCATGTCTGTGCCACGGACCTACGTCTCCAAAATTGAAAACGAAAAGGCGACGCCGACGCTGTCATCGCTGGAGCGGCTGGCGCGCGCTTTGGAGGTAACTGTGCCGGAACTGCTCAGCGGCGGAGAAAAGAACCGCCAGGACGAAATTAGCGAACTGATGAAAGATCAGTTCATCGCGGAAATTCTGCCGTTCGTTTCGCAGTTGAATGGAATGCAGATGTCGAGCATCCTGACGCAGGTAAGAGATTTGACGCTGCGGCCGAGAAGGACGGCGTAAGAAAGAATGTGGGGACAGCCGCCCTCGGCTGTCCGCCGGGCGATGCCCGGCTGCTTTCAGTTCACCAAGAGTTTATCCGGGCAACCAGCCAACTCAATGCCGGGACCGATTTTGGTTCCGGCTTTTTTCTCGCACCAAAATCCAATTATTCGTGATCCTTCGGCGCTGCAATACCCAGAAAAACCAGAACGGCGCGATTCAGTCGCACCATATCTTCGTCGGCGAGACGGCCCACGTGGGCACCGACCCTCGCTTTCGGAACAGTCGTAATCTTGTCCACCATCAACCGACAAGAAGCGCGCAATCCATTGCTTTTGGTTGGCTCGACCGGAAGGCGAAACAACGGAGCATCGGTTGGGTCAGTTGTAAATGCGCAGATGGTCACCGAATCCGTCCTATTGAAGCGATCGTCTTGAACGATTACAGCCGGACGCGGCTTTCCGGCGTAATCCTTGCCACCGGCAATGGTCCAAATCTCGCCTCGCTTCATTTCGAGGAATCTGATGAACCAGTCAGATCAAAACCAGTCAGGTCAGAAATCTCATCGATGAAATGCTGGTCGTGACTCGCGTGAGGGCTCCTGGCTACAGCAAGGGACTGACGACGGGCCTCCCTTGCGAAAGCGGGCGACCTCATGTCCGGAACCCAAATCTGGATAGGCCGGAGACCCTGCTGGCGCAGCCGTTTGCGATGCGCTTGAACCTTATCCCGCGACGGCTTGGAGTGAGTTCGTGCCGGCATTTTTTGATCCTCGGTTACATGTAACCTATCATGGACAGACTCCGAGCGCAAACTGAAGAGGTGGTTCACGGTGAGTAAGGCTCCGTCTCGGTGGGAGCAGGTGCGACACATGAATCCTGACTACATTGACCAACATCTATCCGGCATGAACCTGGAAGAAGTTGGAAATGTCGTTCTACCTGCATCCGTTTTCGCCGAATCGTTGAATCAGTCCGAAAGCGTTACAGATAGTCCGCTGCGGGGAACGCCGCCTTTGGCAGGCCCCCTCGGCGACGCTACGCTGCTCGACGCCTATTCCCGAGCTGTAACCAGCACGGTCGAGCTTATCAGCCCGTCGGTGGTAAACATCGAAGTCCACCAGGCAGGGCGCACGCCCTCCGGCGAAGAGCGCGAGCGGCGCGGTGGAGGATCGGGCTTCGTTTTCACTCCCGACGGCTTGATCCTCACCAACAGCCACGTCGTGCACGACGCGCGCCGCATCGAAGTCACCCTTGCTGACGGTCGCCGCATGCCGGCGACGGCGCTCGGCGACGATCCCGCGAGCGACCTCGCCGTTATCCAGATAGAAAAGCCGCGCGTAGACGAGGCCAGCCTCATCGCAGCCGCACTCGGCGATTCGCAGCACCTTCGCGTGGGGCAACTCGTGGTCGCCATCGGCAACCCGTATGGATTTCAGTCCAGCGTGACCGCTGGCGTGGTAAGTGCGCTGGGACGTTCGCTGCGGTCGTATTCCGGCCGACTAATCGACGATGTCATTCAGACCGACGCTGCGCTCAACCCCGGCAACTCCGGCGGGCCGCTGGTCGATTCCGCGGGACGCGTGATCGGCGTGAACACCGCGACCATTCTGCCTGCGCAGGGAATCTGTTTCGCCATCGGCATCAACACGGCAAAGTTTGTAGCCAGCCGCCTGCTGCGCGACGGACGCATCCGCCGCAGCTACATCGGCGTTTCGGGGCAGACTGTGCCTATTCATCGTCGCGTGGTGCGCTTCTACGATCTGGCGAAGGAATCGGGCGCGCTGGTGCTGTCGGTGGAAGAGGATAGTCCGGCGAAGCGGGCCGGCCTGCGCGATGGAGATGTGATCATTGCGCTCGATGGCAAGCCCGTGGCGGGCGTGGACGATTTACAGCGGGTGTTGACGGATGTGCCTGTGGGCATTGGCAGCACATTGGTCGCGCTGCGGCATACCGACAAGCTGGAGATGAGAATTGTGCCGGAAGAAGCGAAGTAAACGACCCACCGTTGTCATCCCGAGCGCGCTTCTTGCGCGAAGGACCTATGTGTGGTGTGTCAACAGGTTGTTCCGGTCGAGGCCGGAACGGCTGATGGGTGGAGCGTGATTCAGGCTAGCATGCGGACGATGCCAGTTGTACTGATGGAGCCAGCGCGGCAGCTCGAGAGCGCGCTGCTGGGAGTTTTCGTAGGCGCGGCTGTAGGCCCATTCCCGGAGAGCGGTCTGGATGAAGCGTTCGGCCTTGCCGTTGGTGCGAGGAGTGTAAGGACGAGTGAAGCGCTGGCGAATGCCGAGTTGCTGGCAGAGACGGCGAAAGTGGCCAGAGCGGTAGCAGGGACCGTTATCGGTGAGGACGTGGGTAATGGAGATGCCGAAGCGGGCATAGTAGTCGACTGCGGCCTGCAGGAAGGCCGCCGCAGATGGGGCTTTCTGATTGGGCAGGATCTGGGAGAAAGCGATGCGGGAGTGGTCGTCGATGGCGACATGCACGTACTCCCAGCCGGCGCGATGAATGCGGCCGCGGCGGTTGCCGGTGATGCGACAACCGACGGCGTGGAAACGTCCGATCTTCTTGATATCGAGGTGGAGCAGATCGCCAGGAGCAGCATGTTCATAGCGCAGGATAGGTGCAGCCGGCTCCAGATCTCGAATGCGGCTGAGGTGAAGTCGGCGCAGGATGCGGCTGACGGTGGCACGACTTCGCCCGATGGTGAGCGAGATGCGGAATCCGGTCCAGCGTTGGCGGCGCAACCGTTCGACTAGGTCGACCTGCTGGGAAGGGCAGCGCAGCGGCGAGCGCAGAGGACGGGAAGACCGATCCTGCAGACCAGGCCGCCCCTGTTGCTGAAAACGGCGGACCCACTTGGCTGCGGTTTTGGCGGTGACTTTGAACTCGGCTGCAGCCGAGTTCAAAGTCACCGCCCGAGAAAGAACTTTATTGGCCAACTCCTCTCGCAAAATGGGAGTGAGTCGGGCATTCTTGTGAATGTCCATTCGATGTCTCCGAAGTGCTGGATTGCTTCGACACAATCAGCTTCTCCGGTTTTCATCGAATGGACAACCTGTTGAAATGTCACACCTATGCACTTTGCTGCCCGCAAGGGGCACGTTCGCGCTGCTTAGCGCGACGCTTTTGCAACATCTATTGTCAAAACATCGAAAGTACGTCCGCCCTGCAAAAGAGTAATTTGGCCCCAAGCTGAACCGATCCACCGACCGCCAAAGGTGCCGGAGGCTCGGAATCTTCGTTTCAACGCGGGAGGGTCGCTATGAACCTGGGAATCGCAACGCTCACATCGAATCGTTCAAGGGGACTTTTTTTCCTGATGGCTCTCGGGGCTTGTCTCGGGTTGGTCGCCGTGGCCGCCAATGGAGAAACATGCGCCACGAATCTTGAGAACCGGCAATTGGACTACTGGCTCGGCACCTGGACAGTCGCGGCCCCCGGTTCCGGCCCGAATGCCACCAGCAAGGTGACGCTTTCGCTCGATCAGTGTTTGGTGGTGGAAAACTGGGACGGCGGCAGAGGCCACTCCGGCCAGAACACATTCGCGTACAGCCCGGAGGATAAGAATTGGTTCGGGATGTTTGCTGACAATGAGGGACGCGTTCACATTTTTACCAGCGGCAAGATTTCTTCCGGTTCCGCCGAGTTCCAGGGCACCAGCCGCGGTGCAAATGGGGAAGCTGTTTTGAATCGAGTAAAGATCGTGCGCCAATCGCCGAGCAAAGTCGAACAAACCTGGGAGAAGTCGACGGACAACGGAAAGAATTGGAATGTGGTCTTTCGTGGAGAATACTCCCGGTCGGCCAGCTGACGAAGAGTGTGGCGCGGGCGCCCTCGCCCGCGAAAGGCCTGAGTAAAGGTAGGATCATCGCCCCAAAACGCAAGGGTCTTTTCCAGTGGGGAGGGCTAGTTTGCGCGACGGCGATGTGATCATTGCGTCATTGCCTCCCGCCTCCCGCCCGTGTTAGCCTCAACTTTCGGAAGGGGCAATCGCCTTGCAGGCAAAGGTTCCCGCCGGGCTGGATCGCAAGGAAAGCGAAATTTACCGCAAGCTCGATCTGGCGCGGCTCCCTCGACACATCGCGATCATCATGGACGGCAACGGGCGCTGGGCGAAACGGCGCCACATGCCGCGCGTGGCCGGACATCGTGCCGGAGTCGCTGCTGTGCGCTCCACTGTGGAGACTGCGGCGCGCATCGGTATTCACGCGCTTACGCTCTATGCGTTCTCCGAAGAGAACTGGAAGAAGCGGCCGAAGAGCGAAGTCGACTTCCTGATGCGCCTGCTCAGCCGCTACCTGAAAGGCGAACTGCCCACGCTGAACAAGAACAACATCCGCCTGGAATACATCGGACGCCAGTGGGAGCTACCTGAAGACGTGCAGGAACGCATGGAGTGGGCGCGGGAGAACACCGCGCGCAACACTGGTACCGTGCTGACGCTTGCGCTCAATTACAGCGCGCGCAGCGAACTGGTGGATGCATTCCGCTCCATGGTGAACGCCGCCTCGTTGAATGGCGGCCTGGAACATTTGCGCATTGATGAAGACACGGTCGGCGAACATCTTTATACGCGCGATTTGCCTGATCCTGATTTGGTGGTGCGGACCTCGGGCGAGATGCGTCTCAGCAACTTTCTGCTGTGGCAGTTGGCTTACGCGGAGATTTACGTCACTCCTACTTTGTGGCCGGATTTTCGCGGCCTGCACCTTCTCGAAGGCATCGCCGAATATCAAAAACGCGAGCGCCGTTATGGCGGACTGAATCACAGCGATCTGAATCATGGCGATTCGCGTCCGCACAGCGACGCGGAAAAACTTCTGAAATAATTCTGATGCTGAAGCGCATCGCGACCGCAGTCGTCCTGATTCCGATTGTGCTGCTGCTGGTGCTGCGCGCTCCAGTGCCGGTGGTTGCGGTCGTCGCGGCGGCGGTGGCGCTGATCACGGTACAGGAATTCCTCAAGCTAACCGAGTCGTATGGCGTACAGGCGCTGCGCTGGCCGACTTACGTTTTTGTAGGACTCTTTTTTCTGTTGCTGACGGTAACTGCGAGCGGTGAAACGCCGCAGCTTTCAGCGGTTCAGTTCACGCTCGCCGCCGCCTTCGCGTGCGCCATCTCTCCATTTCTGTTTCTGAGCATTGCGATGCGCCGGCAGCAGATGAGCGGCGGATATCCGGCGGCGGCGGCATCTGCATTTGCGTTTGCTTATATTGCTCTGCCCATGGGAATGCTCGTGCAGCTGCGACAGCAGTGGGCGGGAGCGTTCTGGGTTCTTTATCTTCTTCTGATCGTCTGGGCTGGAGATATTTTCGCGTACTTCGTGGGGCGCTCGCTGGGGCGACACTTGATGGCCCCGCGCATCAGCCCGAAGAAAACGTGGGAAGGCGCGACTGCATCTTTGGCCGCGAGCTTGCTGGTTGGAATCCTGCTTTTTAATCACGCCCTGCAGATCAGTTCGTTCTTCTTGCGCTTGGGGCTAATCCAGCGCCGTGACGGTTTGTTCGGATTGGAGAAGCCGGAGATATGGCCAGTCATTCTATTAACCGTCGCTCTGAACATCGCCGCGCAACTGGGAGACTTGGTGGAATCGTTGATCAAGCGTGGCGCTGGCGTGAAAGACTCGGGCACGATTCTTCCTGGGCATGGCGGCATGCTGGATCGCATCGATGCGTTGCTGTTTGCCGCGCCGGTGCTGTGGATATATGCGGCTTGGCGGGTCATGCAATAATTAGCTCGTTGTAAGTATGGTAGTTCCGCCTCAACAACCTGCTCTGAAACCTCTGCATTCAGGTGCCTCGCTAAACCCGTCCAAGCTCGCCAAAATAGATCGGCTTTCAACCGAGGAACTCACGCACTCTTTGGTGCCGGGACTGGAGCATTGTCTGAAAACCAGGCCGGACGGCACTATACTGGATGGGCATCATCGCATTCATATCCTGCGCCAGCGAGGAATTGATGTTGACCGCCTTCCTCGCGACGTCATTGTGAAGGAGTAACGCTCGCAGATGTGGACTGAGTTGCACTGGATCAATGGCCCGTGGCCGGGACGGCTGGCGGTCGCAGCGCGTCCCCGAGGCGGGGACTGGCTTGCCGATGAGATTGCAGGCTGGAAACGCCAAGGCGTCGGTGCGGTACTTTCGTTGCTTACCTCGCAGGAGGAGAAGGATCTCGATCTCGCCGAAGAAGGCCGCATTGCGAAATCGCAGGGCATGCTCTTCGAGTCGTTTCCGATCCCGGACCTG
>Ga0208691_1000617_pt1 | contig 13025 bp, 11 predicted proteins | sample June2015DPH_20_1_FD_184719 | JGI IMG/M metagenome (GOLD analysis project Ga0208691, IMG submission 184719) | Peatland microbial communities from SPRUCE experiment site at the Marcell Experimental Forest, Minnesota, USA - June2015DPH_20_10... | ecosystem: Environmental > Terrestrial > Soil >... | reverse complement strand
CTCGTCGAAGAGCTAGCCCAACGCCAAATTCCGGTCGAAATCTGCCTCACCAGCAATCTGCGCACCGGCCTGTGTCCCGGCCTCAGCGAGCATCCAGCAAAAAGCTACTTCGACCACGGCGTCATGATCACACTCAACAGCGATGACCCCGGAATGTTTGGCACGACACTGGCTCGCGAATACCAGATCGCGCAGCAAACTTTCGGGTTCACCGACGAGCATCTGCGCGAATTGGCCCGCAACTCCTTCGAAGCCTCATTCCTGCCCGCAGAGAAGAAACTGGAGTTCCTGAATCTCTTCGACGCCGCCGCGGCAAGATAATTCCGAGCTACCGACCACGCAATGCCCCTCCACATCGGCATCGTCGCTTGCAGCACCGAAGGAGCCGCGCTCTGCTACCGCACCATCTCGCTCGAAGGCGCGGCTCTGCTTGGCCAACACGACCATCCCGAAGTGTCGCTGCACTCACATTCGCTGGCGAGGTACATGCGCTGCATCTCCGCTAATGATTGGGTGGGGGTCGCTGAACTCATGCTGTCGTCTGCGGAAAAGCTGGCGCGAGCGGGTGCGGACTTTCTCATCTGTCCCGACAATACGATCCACCAGGCTTTCGATCTGATCGAGCATCGTTCGCCACGGCCATGGCTGCACATCGCACGAGAAGTTGCGAAAGAGACGCAGCGCTGCCATTTCAAGCGCCTCGCGATTCTGGGCACGCGCTGCCTGATGGAAGGTCCCGTGTATCCGGAAGCGCTCGGGGCGGCTGGCATTGAGCACCGCATTCCCCGGCTCGAGCAGCGAGAGCGCATCAACTCAATCATCTTCGACGAACTAGTGAATGGACAGATGCTTCCCCGATCCCTGGCCTATTTTGTCGAAGTGATCCGCGCGATGCAAGACGAAGGCTGCGACGCGGTTATTCTCGGTTGTACGGAGATCCCGCTGCTGGTTTCGCCGGAATCCTCCCCGTTGCCAACACTGGATTCAACGCGCCTGCTGGCGAAAGCGGCTGTGCATAAGGCGGTCGAGGGCTAGTGGTGGTGTGCGTCGATTGGAAAGATTCTTATTTCTTCTCGGCCATCTTGCGGGATATTTCGGCCATAAGCCGGGGACGAAGGTCGGCCAGCACGCTATCCACGATACTGGCAACGTCGGTTGGATTTTCAGCGCTGGGCGGCGTAACCTCCAGCGCCCGCTGTTCGGCGCCTGCAGCCACCGCCATGGCAGCAGCCTCGGCGTGCACCCCGGCCGGCATCGCCGACTCCGGCGGTTGAGCTTGCGGCGAAACAGGTTGCGGCTCGTTGCCATCGCGAATCTGTCGCCAACTCGCCCACGCTGCCGCAGTGCTCTTTACGTGCTCCCCTTCGTCGCTTTGCGATTCCACTTGGGCTTCATGATGTTCCTCGACTTGTCCAGCCGCGGAGACGAAGGAAGTGAAGCCGTGGGTCGAAGCTGCGTCCTCGGCTATTGCGGGCTGGGCTTCCGGCGCGGACGGCAATTCTTGCACTACGGCCGTGCCTTGTTCGTGCATGGGTTCGATAACCGCAGGGCCAGACTCGACCGTAGCCTCCGAGACTGGTTCGGTGAAATGCGACGCAACTGCTTCAACGTGCGACTCCACAGCTTCAGCTTGGGCGTGAGGGCTTGAAGATTCAGGCTCAGGCTGCGGCACGAACTCTGCGGGCTCTGAAACCGCCACCGGCTCCGCAGCCACTACCAAATGCGTCGCCACTTCTTCAGGCAGAACTGCCATAACAGATTCAGATCGAACCTCACCTTGAACTTCAATCGGACGTTCGATCTCGTGTTCAATCTGATGTTCAGCTGGATGAGCCTCGATCACGGCTGGCTCAGCCGGCTTCTCCGGCTCGGGCTGTGAATCTTGATTCGAAATAGTTGTAGCGACTGCTTGTTCTACCGCAATCTCGGCGGGCGCTGAGGAACCTTCGACGGCGAAGACTTGTTCAACGTTTGTTCCAGCCGAAGCGCTCTGCTCAGCCAGAAATGCGGTATAAGCCCGTTGCATCTCCTGTTCAAGCGAAACATTGGCTTCGTCCGCGTCCAGTGCAACCGCGACTGCCGTCCATCGCGGTCCGCCGACGCTGCTCGCCGCAACTTCGGCGCTGGCCGCAGCCATCGTCATCGGGATGTCCTCAACCTCGCCCGGCCTGGCACCTTCCGTCGAGCCGAGCGCATTGGCGACAGCCACGTCCACAGGGACCTCTGCTGTCGCGGAACCCTCGGGAATACTCTGCGGAGCCGTAACATTCTCACTTGCCCGCCGCTCCTCATCGAGCGTGGCTTGCAGCGTCTGTATCTGTGCAGCAGCGGCGGCAATAGCGGCGACCTCTTCCGGGGTTACGTCCTGAGGCGTCCCCAGCGGGGCTACCGCTTCCACGTCCAGGCTCGGTTCAACCGCCATTTCGTGAAGCCGCTTCTCTTCCTTTTTTGCTTCCTTTTTCTCTTCGACCCGCTCGGCGGCACTTGCCACCACGGTCCTCAGGTCCCGGTTCATGGGGTTATAAATCGAAGCTTCGTCGGCGACCTTCTCTTCGGTTTCCTTTTTTTCGTGCGGGAATCCAATGCGGCTCTTCCAGCCATCCTCATCGTCGCCGCTGACCGGCTGAATTCGGCTGCGGCTGGATTCTTCTGCTGAAGCCATTGCGCGCGCGAAGCGTCCCGGCTTGGAAGGCTCGGAGCGAGGCACAACTTTATCTTCCAGCTTCGATAAAGCGCTGAGCAGTTCGCTGGCCTCGAACGGCTTCACGATGAAAGCTTCCGCGCGCACTCGCTGCGCTTCTTCCGGCTTGAAAGGTTCCAGCTTGCCGACCGTGAGCAGCACCGGAATCCGCGCTGAATCGGGCGACTCCTTCAATCGTTGGCACACTTCCAGGCCACTGTAGCCGGGCATGTAAACGTCAAGAATGACGAGGTCAGGCTTGATCTCGGCGATTTTTTTCAGCGCGGCGGAGCCGTTGTTGACAGTAACCACTTCGTAACCCGCATCCGCGAGGATTTTGCGCCCCATATTCTGGGCGGTCACGCTGTCATCGGCGAGCAGGATTTTGCGAGCCAAAGGAAATTTGTCCTCTTCTGAGGGGAGCTATGGCGAAGGTAACCTGAGAACGAACCTAAGTCAATGATCAGACGGCATGTTACCTGGTTACTACCGTTCAGCATCTAGTGCGTAAACATGGTGGAGGACTCGGCAATAGACGCGCCGGGGGAATCTGTACGCCTCTAACTTTTGGCTCCGAGCGACGTCGAATTAAGAGGTATAGTCATCGCCAGCGCACCGGAGGGCTCAAATGCCTGTGACCGCCGCTCGTCCCCGCACGGCGAGCTTGATAGCTCTCTGCTTCCTCTCATCCAGTTTTGTCGCTCAAGCCCCGCGAACCGATCCCGATCTCACCGTTCACGAATGGGGAACATTCACTTCTGTCGCTGGCCAGGACGGTCAGGCGGTTAAGTGGTCGACGCTGAATGGATCAGTCGATCTTCCCGCCTTCGTGGAACATATAAATAGCGCACAGTTTAAGGCCGGCCTACGGGGCAGAGTGCGGATGGAAACGCCGGTGCTTTACTTCTACTCGCCGAAGGAAACCGAAGTATCGGTGAAAGTTGCATTCTCCAAAGGATTAATCACGGAATGGTATCCGCACGCCAATCGGGTCGAGCCTGATCCCCAGAACTTTATTGATGCCAACGGTCTTGATCACCGTCGCGTCAGGGGAACGATCATGTGGGACTCGTTGAAGGTGTCGCCGAATGCCATCCCCAGTTTCCCGCAGGATTCTAAGTCGCCCGATGATCGGAAAAACCAATACTATGCTGCACGCGAGACCTCAGCAGCGCCGCTGATAGTAAGGACCAGAGCTGGAGATCAGCAGGAAAAATTCCTCTTCTATCGCGGCGTCTCCGCAGTTTCCGTGCCCATCTCGGCGACCGTGACAGCTGGCGGGGAAGTCCGGCTCGCCCATCTCGGCGACGATGCGATTCCAAGCGTGATCCTCTTCGAGCGCCGCGGCGACAAAATGGGCTACCGCCTCGGTGGAGGCCTCGCAGGTGAACTGGCATTAGAGGCTCCTGAGCTGACGGCAACAATAGAGGCGCTGAACCGCGATCTCGAAGATGTCTTAACCGCCCAGGGACTTTATCCCGACGAAGCCCGAGCCATGATCGCGACCTGGCGCCGCTCGTGGTTCGAAGAAGGCAGCCGCCTATTCTATATCGTGCCGCAAAGTTTCTTGAACGCGAAACTGCCTTTGACCATCAATCCTGAACCCGGGCAAACGGTGCGCGTTTTCGTGGGCAGGCTGGAGTTGGTGACTCCGGCCACCGAGCAGGCAGTACGGAAAGTTCTTGCCGACCACGACATAATGGGATTGCAAAAATACACCCGCTTTCTGGAGCCGATTCTCTCACGGATGAAGGCTGACGATCCGGCGGGTGCCAGGCAGATAGACGCGGATCTGGATCTGACCTACCGTTCGCCGCAGGCAGAAAAGTGAACTATGTTTTCACAGCGGCAGGATTTTCTTCAATCCCTTTTTCTTCTTCTTTTTGCTGCTGGAAATATCCTTGTCGCTGGCCAGCGCGGAATTTGAATCCGCACTTGCAACGCTCGAACTGGCGGTCTGTCCTTGCTTAATTTCATTGATCTGAACCGGCGGAGGCAAGGGCTGATCGCCGGGAGCTTGCGCATCGGCGGTCGGGACCAATTCGTTGGCGTCCGGCTTGCCCGCTGGCTTCACAACACTCGCTTCAGTAGGCTTCAGTTCGTTCGGGTCAGGCGCAGCCGCGGTGCCCGCGTTGGCAAAAGGATTGGAGCTTCCAGCCGCAGCTGCTGTGTCTGAGCGAGGAGCAGGTTCGTTCGCCCCGGGAGCACCACCGTTGACGGTTTCCACCTGAAGGCCATGCTCTCCAGTTGGTATTCCCATAGCCTCGCGGGTAGTTCGCAAGGCTTCCTGATTGGCCGCAATGGGCGTGGGATCGACTAAAGTCGGCTCACCGAGTTTTGTGGCCTGGTCTACATCCGGGCCTTTTTTGACCACGCTCATCAACTTTGCCAGCGTAGTATTCTCGCGCCGGCTTTCATCCTCGGCGCGATTTTGCGCTACCGCCGCCTTGGTCGGGCGCGGGATGGGCTGATGCAAGGCCGCAAGGCGCTTCTTGGCGTCATCGGCGCGCTCCATGATCGGATAGCGCGTGAGGATCTCCGAATAAGCCTGGGCAGCCTCCTTGGTCAACTCCTGATTCATGTTGGCCTTCACCTGTTCGCCGACACAACCCGGCTGAGGGCTGGTTTTCACGCAAGTGGGCCGGGTGCGGAGCTGCGCCATCTGCCCTTCGTAGTTTTGCCCAAGAATGAACAGCGCCTCATCGGCCTGGCTGTAGAGCGGATATTTCTCCACCAGCGTCTTCAGTCGCGCGATCGATGCCGGATAAGATAGCCGCAGGTAATAAAACTTGCCGATTTCGAATTCACGTTCCGCCAGCACTTCCTGCACTTCCAGCAGACGCTCTTTGCCTTCTTTCACCAGCTTCGGATTATCCGGATACTGCATGATCAAATTGCGATACTCTTCCTCCGCGCGCTTCGCGTGCGTGTAGTCGCGGTCGGCCTTCTCCATCTGCTGATATTGGATGTTGGCGATTTTCAGCTGCGCCTCGGCCGCCTCGGGCATGTTTGGGAAGAAGGTCTCAAAGTCGCGATATTCCTGCTCCGCCTGCGCCAGCGAGGCGGTCCCACCCTCGGCGTACCACGAATCGCCGACCGCCAGTTTGGCGCGAGCGATGTACTCCGAGTCCGGATAAGTGTTGATCAATGTCTGCAGCGTCATGCGCGCTACGTCGAACCGATTGTGCTTCATCGCGTCCATGGCCTTGTCGAACAGCACTTTGTCAGGCTGCTTCGACCCAATGTTCGCCAACGGATTGGTGGACTTCTTATTGGAGCACGCCACTGTAAGCGCGAGGAGCACAGCTAGAATGGCAATCGATGAAGCTCGACGTGACATAAGACCTCAGAAAGAAAGAAGATCAGAATTCGCTATTGTAGCGCTTAAGCACGATTCACGTTCGGCTTGCGGCACGCTGAAACGGTGCCCCGACATGATGCACAATCGGCATTACCGGCTAGACCTTCACCAGCACTGCCTCGTTCGCCGCCTTCAGCAACGCTTCGGCATTCTTCTTTGGATCGCCGTGACCGAAGACCGCGTTGCCCGCCACCAGAATTTCCGCGCCCGCCCGCACCACGTCGGCCACGGTGTCGAGCGCCACCCCGCCATCTACTTCGATGCGGTAGGTCAGCCGGCGTTGGCTGCGAATCTCCGCTAAACGGCGAATTTTATGCAGCGCGCCGGGAATAAATTTCTGCGCGCCAAAACCGGGATTGACCGACATAACCAGAACATAATCCACAATATCAAGCACCTCGGTCAGCGTATCGACCGGCGTGGCCGGATTAATCACGACGCCGGCCAGGCAATCGTGGCTTTTGATCAAATGCAGCGTGCGATTCAAGTGCCGGGTCGCCTCCTGATGCACCGATATCCAATCCGCCCCGGCCTCGGCAAAGGCAGGAATGAACTCATCCGGATTCTCGATCATCAAATGGCAATCGAGCGGCAACTTGGCCACCGCATGCAGCGACTTTACGACCGGCGGGCCAATCGTGAGATTCGGCACGAAGTGCCCATCCATAATGTCAACATGGATCACCGCAGCTCCGCCCTCGCACGCAGACCGCACCTGATCGCCCAGACGGGCAAAGTCAGCCGAAAGAATCGAGGGTGCCAGTTCGATCAAGATGAGGCTCGCAGTGCAGTTTTACGGTAAAACGATCTTCAGGAGATATTACCACGCAAGGAACTACCTTTAGTCGCCCAACTCGTGAGCCAGAGGTGCCGTTCGAGGGCGAAGGAAAATCGGGGTGCCCACTTTTCGCTTTTCTTTTGCGAGAAGTGGGATTGTGCGAGCTAGTTCTTGTGCTCAGCCACTCCGAAATAAGTAGGCCAGATAGAGACTGTGTAGGATCCGTCCGGTCCGGTCACCTCAATTGCTTGTCCAGAGTAGTGGATGACATAACTTGAGCCGTTGGGAAGTTCAAGCCGGTCCGGCCTGCCTTCAGCATCGTAATGGATCAGCAATTGGTGGCCGTCTTCGTTCGCCCCTACGATTCGATGAGCGTCATCATAGTCGTAGTGAACATGGTGGCCGTCCGCATCCACGTCCGAAAGATATTCATCGCGATCATAGCGATACTGGGCCTTGCGCCCGTCGCTATCGTCAATCTCGCTGATTTTGTCGCCCTCGTAGAGCGGTGTTAAAGTGTGGTCATAAGCGGCGGCAGACGGCAAGTTCGGGTTCGTTTTCTGAAACACCCGTTCAATATGGCCGTCGGTCGTCTCGCGTTTTACCTGCACGCCGTCCCCAGCGTAATCGGTGTGCCCCATGTAATAACATTGCACGCGGGTTTTCGGACCGCAACCCAAATACTTCCACACCTCCCCGTCCCTCGTGTCGATTCTCCAACCGCCATTCGTGTCCCAGCTCAAGAGAGCGCCTGAAAAGATGCCTGCGTTCTGCCCGGCGCGATACTTGGCCAGCGCCGAAAATCCGGCGCCCGGCGTAATCCGCTCATATAGCGTGCCGTTAATGCTGATAGTCTGAATGCTGTTCGGGTCGGCCGACCACACCGTGTCGTCGATGTTGTGCCATGAGTTTTTGCCGAATGCCCGAACTTTATCGTCGTAGTGATACGCAAAATTCATTCGCTGCAACACCAGAGGAACCGGACCGCCCCGGTATAGATCGATTCGGGTCAACTGGAATCTTCCCCGAGCCAAATCAACCTGGTACTGGCTGGTTTCATTTTCGTCGATATGCTGCCAGCAAGGCAGAATCGGCTTGCGCAGCGGCATCCCCGCAACATTTGCGGAGTACAAAGTCAGGCAAGGGCTTCCATCTGCGTCTGCGGGCGCAAGCCGTGTCCGCACATCCGACGCAAGAAATACGCTTCCCATGCGATCGATATCCGCAATCGACGATTCAAGGGCATCCACGCTTTGCGCATCCGGTATTTCCTTGAAACCCAGGTGGGTTAAGCCAACCTGCTTCATGACTACCTTGCGCAGCCTTTCCATACGGATTCCGTCGCTCGGAGCAAATCCGTAGAACGAGGGATTGAGACGCGCCACAGGAACCACCGAATATCTTTCGCGGTCCCGATAGCTGAACGTATAGGCCCAACCGAAGCTGCGAATGTATGCGTCGTCTTCGGAAATGCCTATGATCCTGGCGTCAGGATCTCCCGCAACTTCCGGATAGCGTGCCGTCATTGCCTGCGTGAGCATCTCCGCCACCCACTGTTTGCGATCGTTGTCGTAAGCCTCCAGAGGCGGAGTCATCGCGGGCAGTGTTTTTATCGCAATCCCGAATTCCTGCTCGAAGAATCCGGCTAGGGCCGCAACGTCAGCCGTGGCGGAGTCTCCGAGTGGCACAAAGAAAACGCTGCCCGGTTGTTGCAAGTCCTCGCGCTTCGCCGCCGGTTCGGGCCGGGAAAGATCGATCAGGTGCCCTTCGCGGTCGTTGTAAACCACCAACTCCGAAAGCGTCCACTTGCCGTTGACATCCTCCAGATCGACCCTGACGTGTCCGTGACCATCCTTGCCGCTCAGAAACGCATAAATCCAGGCTTGGTTGCTCACGGCCCAGCCAACCGCAAACGGCGCGTGAATATCGCCACCGAACTCCGTACGCACCCGCTCATCCCCGCGAATCCGCTCCAGCGCCTCTTTCCCCGCGGTGGAGTTCACCAACCGCAACTCCAGAACGATCGCAAGAGCAACCAGAATAAGCAGAACAAAGACCCCGTAACGTAAAAAGGATCCGGAGCCTTGCTGCTGATCAATCGGCGGAGGCGGGAGCGGCGCGACGGTCTGCGACATCGGAATTCCTCACGGCATAGATACCCGTTCTCCAGCAAAAAAGCTATGACCTGAAAGCCCCATCACTAGTGCGGAGTAGTCGATGACGGCCCATCGGCGCCGCAGGGGCCCGTGTTACCCTCGACGATTGTGTCCACCGCGCCCCAATTCGCAACCGCTGCCTACGGCATGGCTGCCGTCTTCGCCTGGGGCACAAGCGACTTTCTCGGCGGCTATTTCGCCCGCAAGGTGAACGTTTTTCTCTTCACGGCGGTGTTCAACCTTGGCGGACTGGTTCTGATGGGCGCATTGGCGGGAGCCAGCCACGCGCCCGTGCCAACGAGAAACAGCGTTCTGTGGGCGCTGGCCGGAGGCATCACCGGCGGCCTCGGCGTAGCCATCTTTTTTCGCGCGCTCTCCACGGGAAGAATGGGCCTGACTGCTCCGGTGGCTGCCGTTCTCGGTGCAGCCATACCCGCCTTGGTTTCCATTTTTGTCGAAGGCCCGCCCGGCATCGTCCCCATCACCGGTTTCACGCTCGCGGCTGTCGGGCTCTGGCTCGTCACACGCGTGGAAGCCGGTGGCTCGCCTCAAGGCATCGGGCTGGCTGTCCTCGCTGGCCTCGGATTTGCCGGATTCTATCTCTGCATCCGCCAGGCAGGTTCCGGCTCAGTCCTGTGGTTCGCAACCCTAACGCGAACCGGCGGATTGCTCATCACCGGCTTCATCGTGTTGCTGCTGGGCAATTTTCGCGAGATCACTCTGCGCGGTTCAGCCGCGGCCGCACTTACCGGCTGCATCGATTCCCTCGGCACCGTGCTCTTCGTACTTGCCAGCCAATCCGGACGCCTCGACGAAGCGGTTGTCATTTCGTCGCTTTATCCCGCAGTCACTGTGCTGCTCGCCTGCATAGTTCTGAAAGAGCGACTAACGCGATGGCGATTAATTGGCCTGTTAGCGGCCCTGGCGGCTGTGCCGATGATCGCCGCGCAATAACTCATTCCATATTCTGGAATGTGGAATAATTTGGTTGGAACAAAGCGCGGGTTAATTCGCTGAAAGTGGAACGATGGCTCTGGTTGACGTCCGAAATCTAAGCAAAATCTATGCGCACCGCGCGTCTGCGCTAGCTGGAAAGCCGAGCGCAGGTGAAGTGCGCGCGGTCGATGACGTCTCCCTCGACATCCACGCCGGCGAGACCCTAGGCCTAGTGGGCGAGTCCGGTTCAGGCAAGAGCACGCTAGGACGGCTAATCTTGCGCCTGATCGAGCCGACATCCGGCAGCATCCGCTTCGAAGGTAAAGATCTCCTCGCCGCCGACCGCACCGAGATGCGCCGCCTCCGCCGCGACATGCAGATCATCTTCCAGGACCCCTTCGCCTCCCTCGATCCACGCTTCAGAGTGGAGGAAATCCTTGCCGAGCCGATGATCATTCATGCTGGTGGTACTGCGCGTGTGGGTGCCCCACTTCTCCCATCTTTTGGGAGAAGTGGGATTCACGACCGCGTGAGCGAGTTACTTCGCGCCGTCGGCCTCGACGAATCCATCCGTCGCCGCTTTCCGCACGAATTCAGCGGAGGCCAGCGCCAGCGCATCGGCATCGCAAGGGCCCTGGCGCTTCGTCCAAAATTCATCGTGGCCGACGAACCGGTCTCCGCCCTCGACGTGAGCGTAGGCGCGCAGATCGTTAACCTGCTGGCGCAGTTGCAGCGCGACTTTGGATTGACGTATTTATTTATCTCGCATTCCATGCCGGTGGTGCGCTATCTTTCGACGCGCATCGCGGTCATGTATCGCGGGAAGATTGTAGAGATAGGAGCCGCTGAGCAACTTACGGAACGGCCCCAGCATCCCTACACACGAAGTTTGCTGGAAGCCACGCCAGAGATTGCAGCGTTCTAAAATGATGACTGACCGTGTCTATGACCGCTGATTTATGACAACTAACGACCTGCCTCTTTACAGTGCCTTGTCGATGCCAAGCGTCGCCGCGCGCCGCAGGCCCGCCCGCGATGTGATTGAACTCGTCATCGGCTACGGCGCGATAGTAGGTGTGATCTGGACGCCCGAACACCTGCAGCGAATGCTCTCTCCGTTTGTACTTCTGCTCACTTTAGGCATAGTGCTGGCACGCCGGCCAAGCCGCGACCAGCTGGGCTTAGGCTGGCACGGCCTCGTGCGGTCGGCGTGGATTCTGCCCGCAGCAGTAGCGCTCGGAATCGTCAGCACATTCGTCGCGGCGAGAATGGGCACGCTGCATCCGCTCTATAAGGGCGACTTGACCCACATCGGCGGCTACGTCCTTTGGACGATCTACCAGCAGTTTCTTCTGCAGGACTACTTCATGGACCGCCTGCTCCGCCTGGGCGCAAGTGAAGCCACGGCTGTGACGATAGCCGGCACGCTGTTCGCGGCAGCTCACCTGCCAAGTCCCTGGCTAACGGCAGCCACTCTGCTGTGGGGCATAGTTTCCTGCGCTCTCTTCCGCCGCTATCGAAATATCTGGGCGCTAGGCCTAGCGCAGGGACTGCTCGGGATCTGCTTCGCCATCTGCATTCCGGACGCATTGCATCATCACCTGCGCGTGGGCCTGGGATATTTGCGGTATCGGTCGGTGCAGCCGGTGCAGTAAGGTTGCACGGGAGGCTGGCCCACTATCGACAATTCGCAGCTTAGTACTTTCCACTCGGTTCCCAGTGAGGGGCATCGCCCACAACGTCCACTTGGTGAAACGAGTGAAAAGTGACGATGGGCTGTGCCGGGTGCGTACCAGAGAACCCATATCTGAACGTTGTTTGGTACTTTCCGCACGCGTAGGAGTCGTTAAACCTCCATGTCTTTACGTTCTCGATTGCTGCGTTCTTCAGCATCGGAGGGCCGGAGATTACCTCCACGTTCGTCGGTTCTCCAGCATTTCCAGCAAGTACGAAGGTCAGCTTCACGACTCCTGCTATCCGGGCTTGACGCGCCAATGGTGGATACGTCGGCATGTTTACGGCGAGCAGTGCGGGTTCGCTCTGCGCTGCCATAGCAATGCGAAAAACAAAGAGACAGGAGATCATGGCAATGCGAGTCATAGAAACGCCTCGATTCGGAATTGTAGCTCGCGTCTCGCGCGTCTGGAGATTTCGGCATCAACGGACGAAATCAAGCGACGGCGCTCGAATCCCAACAAACGCAAATTCCTGCACGTTGACTAGCTATCTACCCCGAAGGATAATCGCTCCCCATGCGGGAGATCGCTGCTTGCCTACAAAATCTATGCATGCCAACAAACTGAAAACGAAACCCCGACAGAATGGCCAATCGCAAGGCGCGACTTCTGGCGTGTCGGAAAACTTCGAATCACGTCTGTCAGCCTATGCCATGGCGGCTGGAGCTGCCGGGGTCGGGTTGCTTGCTGCCGCCCCGTCGGCAAACGCGAAGGTGGTGTACACACCGGTGCACATCGTCTTTGACGGAGGCACGGTGCCGATCGACCTGAACCATGACGGCATCAATGATTTTGTCCTGAGCATCTACAACTTCATTTCAAACGGCAGGCGTCTGCAGGTGCGCGGAGTGGCCCCACAGAACGGCGTCCTATGCTCCGGATCGTCGGGTTACCCACCGCTCGCTTTGAAGGCAGGCTACCGCATTGGAACGGGCGAGCGCTACGGCAGTTTTGACCGGCGCGGAGCACCGGCGGTTAACGTCGTAGATACGAAGTTCGGAACCTACGTCGGCGGTCCGTTCGCCAACGCCGGCAACCGTTTTCTCGGATTGAAATTTAACCTGAACGGCGAAACCCACTATGGTTGGGCGCTGCTCAGGGCCGGGGCGGGCGTGGTCGGGAATCGATCCACCATCAAAGCCACTTTGCTGGGTTACGCGTATGACACGGTGGCGGGTCAGGCCATCGGCGCCGGACAAGGCGCGGCCGCGGACGAGAAGTCTGACGAGAAGTCCGAAGCCCCGGAAGCCCGCACACTTGGCATGCTGGCGCTTGGATGGCCGGCATGGCGGCGAAAAGAAGAAGATGGGACGGAGCAAGCGAACCCATCTTAGGACTGCAATTCTTAGAACCACAATCCCCACAACCAATCCACGCT
>Ga0208691_1000611_pt1 | contig 13052 bp, 14 predicted proteins | sample June2015DPH_20_1_FD_184719 | JGI IMG/M metagenome (GOLD analysis project Ga0208691, IMG submission 184719) | Peatland microbial communities from SPRUCE experiment site at the Marcell Experimental Forest, Minnesota, USA - June2015DPH_20_10... | ecosystem: Environmental > Terrestrial > Soil >... | reverse complement strand
TGGTTCCTCATGACCCCGGTCCTCAACCAGGTGGATCAGCAGGCCGTCGAGCCCTATCGCGCCGGCCAGATGACCGGATGGGAGGCGATCGACCGCGGCGCGCAGCCTGTCAAGTTGTTTCTGCTCCGCTATGCGCGCGAAAAGGACCTGGCCCTGTTTACCGCCGCAGGCCAAATTCCGCGGCCCAACACGCCCGCCAACCTGCCCATGCGCGTGGTGGTTCCGGCCTACATTCTGTCTGAATTGAAAGCCGGCTTCTCCATCGGCGCAGTTCTGTTTTTGCCCTTTCTGCTCATTGACATGGTGACCGCGTCGATCACCACTTCCATCGGCATGTTCCAGTTACCCCCGGTAGTGATTTCGACGCCATTGAAAATTCTGTTGTTTGTGATGGTGGATGGCTGGAACCTGCTGGCCAATTCGCTGCTGAAGAGTTTCTAAGAAGTCGATCCAAGGGAACCGATTTGAAGGAGGCACAATGACGCCCGACCTGGTTGCCGAACTGCTTCGCCAGCTGATGAAGGAAGCGATGATTCTGGCCGCGCCGGTGTTGATTGCCGCGGCGGTGCTCAGCTTCCTGCTCAGCCTGGTGCAAACCCTGACCAGCCTGCAGGAGCAGTCGCTGACATCCGTGCCGCGCCTGGCTGCCGTGGCCATGATCCTGCTGGTCGGCATGCCCTGGTTTCTGGAGCGGATGGCAGCCTATACGCGCTTGTTGCTGGTTGATTTGCATCGCTACCTGGGATGAAACAGTCCGCGCTGAGAGCTGAAAGATGGAGGCTGAGAGCTAGAAACAATGGCTGATTGGACGGCATTTCTGAGCGCCATGACGCTGGTCCTGGTCCGGGTCAGCGGGATGATCCTTTTTGCTCCATTCTTCTCCTCGACCGCGCTCCCAGTACGCACCAAAGCGGTGTTTGTGGGAGCGGTCGCCTACCTTCTGGCGCCGCTGGTGGCCACGCTTCCAAACGCACAGGTTTCCATCACCTTTTCCGCCCTGCTGGGCGAGTTGGCCGTGGGGCTGGTCTACGGACTCACGCTGACGCTGCTCAACGAGATGATGCTCTTTGCCGGCCAGATCGCCGGCGTGCAGTTCAGTTTTTCGATGGTCAACCTGCTGGACCCGACCTCGCAGATCCAGACGCCGCTCCTGGGCGACCTCTTTCAGCTGATGGGAACGCTGGTGGTGATCACTGCCGGGCTCGACCGCATCCTGCTGGCATCCATGGTGCGCAGCTTCCGCGTCGCTCCGCTGGGCAGCTTTGCCCTGGCGCCGCAGTCGGCATTGGCCATTGTCCGCGCTGCGGGAGGCGTCTTTCTCGCTGCCATCGAATTAGCCGCGCCGATTTTGGCCGCCACCATGCTGGTCGAGGTGGCAGTGGCGCTGCTGGGCAAGCTGAGCCCTCAGTTGCCGGTGATGAACCTGACCGTGCCGCTCAAGACCCTCACCGGGTTTGCCTTGCTCACCGGATCGCTGGCCCTGTGGCCGCGCTTTATCGAGGCACGCTTCGGCGGCCTGCTCGACATGGCCGAACGCCTGATCGCCATCCCCGGCACCGCAATCGTACCCGGCACGGGAGGTTAGCCCATGCCCGGCGAGCGCACCGAACAGGCAACCCAGCATCGCCGCGAGCAGGCGCGCAAGGAAGGCGACCTGCTGCACAGCCGCGAGCTCTCCGCCGCCGCTGGAACCCTGGCCGGCGTGCTGACATTGGGTGCGCTCGCCAGCCGCATGCTTGTCGACTGGAAGGCGGCCTTCGTCGCATTTCTGAATCTTGGAAGCCCTGCGCGCTGGGAGCCTGCCGAGATGCAGCCGACGCTTTACGCGCTCCGCCGCCTGACCGTTGGCTTGCTCGGTCCTCCGGCAATCGTCATGGCCTTGGTGGCCGCCGGCGCATTGGGCGCGGGCATTCTGCAAACGGGTGGCGTGAATTTCTATGCCGGCGCCATCAGCTTCAAGCCGGACCGCATCAACCCCCTTACGAACGTCAAGAACCTGTTTTCGCTGCGTTCCGCGGCGCGCACGGGCAAGTCGCTCCTTCCGGCCAGCATGCTGGCGGTCTTTGCCCTGCAGCGCATCGGCCGCCAGCTGACCCTGCCGCCATTTTCGACTGCCCGCCTGGAGTTGCTGGGCTCCGACATCTACGGCCTGCTGCTGGCTGCAGCCTGGCTGCTCTTCGGCTGGTCGGCCGTCGACTACCTGGTCGAATGGCAGAGCCGCGAGTCGCGCCTGAAGATGAGCCGCGACGACATGCGCGAGGAGCTGAAGCAGACCGAGGGTAATCCCCAGATTCGCGGCCGCATTCGCAACCTGCAGCGCCAGATGCGCCGCCGCAAGGTCAAGAACGACGTCGCTCATGCCGCCGTCGTGCTCACCAATCCCACCCATTACGCCGTTGCCCTGGGCTTCGATTTCGCCACCATGGAAGCTCCAAAAGTGATGGCCAAGGGCCGCAACCTGCTGGCCGAAGAGATCAAGGCCGAAGCCCGCTGGGCCGGCGTTCCCATCATCGAGAATCCGCCCCTGGCGCGCTCGCTCTATCGCTCTGTTGAAGTCGGTCAGCCGATTCCAGTCGACCTCTACGCCGCTGTCGCAGCCATTCTGGCGTGGCTCTATCGCCAGCGAGTCGAAACGGAGCTGCGCGAGCGCCGTGCCCGCGAAGCGGCCGCCCGGGCTAAGGCGCAAGTTTCAAACCCGGCTGGGTCCGCGAACCCGAGCAAGCGGCCAAACCCCGGCTCACCGCCATTCACAGGAGGGAATCCATGAGCACCAACGCACTGGCCATCGGCCCGATCCACGGCCAGTCGATCTGGCAGCGGCTGCGGGAAGTCCTGCTGCCTCTGGCCGCCATCAGCGTGATCTTCGTCATGCTGGTGCCGCTGCCAGCTGCCGGGCTCGATTTTCTGCTGGCCATCTCCATGGCCGCCTCGTTCATCGTCTTTCTGTCAGCGGTTCAGATTCGCCGCGCTGTCGAGTTGAGCGTCTTTCCCACGCTGCTGTTGCTGTTGACGCTCTTCCGGCTGGCATTGAACATCGCCTCCAGCCGCCGCATTCTTCTGCACGGCACCGAGGGCACCGCCGCTGCGGGGAAAGTGATCGAGGCCTTCGGCCAGTTCGTGGTGGGGGGCAATTATGTAGTCGGTTTCGTGCTCTTCCTGGCCCTCATCGCAATTCAGTTCTTAGTTGTTTCTCATGGCGCGGTCCGCACCGCGGAGGTTACCGCCCGATTCACCCTGGACGCGCTGCCTGGCAAGCAGATGGCGATTGACGCGGACATGAATGCCGGTCTGATCGACGAAGCCGAGGCGCGCCGCCGCCGCCAGGGCATTGCCCGCGAGGCAGAGTTTTACGGCGCCATGGACGGCGCGGCCCGCTTCAACCAGCGTGATTCGCTGGCCACGATTCTGATTACCGCGATCAACATCATTGCCGGACTGCTGATCGGCACCCTGCAGCAGGGCATTGAACTGGGCGAGGCGGCGCGAACCTATACGGTCCTCACAGTTGGCGACGGGCTGGTCACTCTGATTCCCTCGCTCCTGGTTTCGATTGCCGGCGGAATTACCCTTACCCGCGCCAATTCTGCGGGCATGCTGGGCGGCGAAATCAAACAGCAGCTGCTGGGCCGCCCGTCCACCCTCTTCATGGCCAGCCTGGTTTCCGCGGCCATGTGCCTGATCCCCGGCCTGCCCAAGTTCGCGTTTCTTACCGTGGCAGCCGCTCTCTACTGGGGCGGGCGCCGCGTTGCAGCTCATCCTGCAGCTCCCACACCGGTTGAATCGGTGGCCGTCGAAAAGAAGAAGGCTGAGCAGGCTCAGGGCTCCGATCTGGCCAACCTTTTGCGCCTGGAAGAGCTGACTCTGGAGATTGGCTTCCAGCTGATTCCGCTGGTCGACGAGAAGCAGGGCGGCCAGCTTTTGAGCCGGGTCCGGTCGCTGCGCCGCCATCTCTCCTCTGAGCTCGGCTTCCTGGTGCCGCCTGTGCATATCTCGGACAATCTGCGCCTCCGCCCACGCGAGTACCTGTTCTCGCTGCGCGGTCTCGAAATTGGCCGCTGGCAGACCGAGGGCGCTATGCTGCTGGCTGTCTCCGGCGATCCCGGCCGCAGGCCGCTGCCGGGGAAAGAGGCCCGCGAACCGGCCTTCGGCGTTCCGGCCATCTGGATCGCCCCGGCCCTTGAAGATCAGGCTATCGCCGCCGGCTACTCGGTGGTCGACTCGGTCACCGTGATCACGACCCACCTGGGTGAGCTTGTGCGCCAGCATGCCTATGAACTGCTGGGCCGCGCGGAGACCAAGCGGCTCTTGGACGGTCTGAACGAGACTCATCCAAAGCTGCTTGAAGAGTTGATGCCTAAATTGTTGTCATTGGGCGAGATCGGGCGTGTACTTGAACAGCTTTTGCGCGAGCGCGTATCGATCCGCGACCTCGGCGCCATCCTTGAAGCGCTCCTTGAAACCGCGCCTGTGAACAAGAACATCGTGGCTCTGGTCGAAGCCGCCCGGCAGGCCCTGGTCCGCCGTCTGGTCCGCCCGTTGCTCGACGGCGAAGGCCAGCTGCCGGTGCTGCTGCTCGATTCGGCACTCGAAGAAGAGATTCTCGCCACCCTGTCGCCGGAGACCAGCCAGCGTCTCCTGTCCGCATCCGGTACACCCTCGACACCGCTGGTTCGTCGCCTGGCCGATTCTTTGAGACAACTTATCGGCGTCAGCTCTGCTGCGGCCCTCCCCGTGCTCCTTTGCCCTAGTCCAGCCCGCTACCACGTCAAGCGCTGGCTTGAGCCGGTTTGGCCTCGTCTGGCCGTGGTCGCCGCAGGGGAGATTCCTCCCGAAATTCGCCTGCGCCCGGTGGGAACCGTGCGCTGAGTGTCCAGAGGTTCTAAACATGTCGGCAGGGGGATTTGAAATGGGAATTGAACGGGCGGAGGCGGTTGGAGGTAAGCGGGGAGTGCGTCGGAGCGGCGGCTATCCGCCGGGAACCGTGGCAGCCCAGATTCTGTCGGACGAACAGGAACGGGTGCTGCTCGAGCATTTGCCCATCGTGCGCTTTCTCGCTCGCCGCATTCACGAGCGGTTGCCGCAGCATGTGGACATTGAAGACCTGGTTTCGGCCGGCGTGGTCGGACTGATGGACGCCTTTTCCAAGTTCGATCCCGGCAAGAAGGTGCAGTTCCGAAGCTACGCGCAGTTCCGCATTCGCGGAGCAATTCTTGACAGTCTGCGCACTCTTGACTGGAGCCCGCGCGAGCTGCGCCGCAAGGGCCGTGCGGTCGAGGAGGCGATCCGGGTGCTTACGGCGCGGTTGGGCCGCCCGCCGGGCGAGGCCGAGGTAGCCGACGAAATGGCGATTGGCCTCGACGACTACCAGCAGCTGCTGGGCGATCTGAAGGGCCTGGAGATCGGCACTCTGCATCTGGAGCGCAATGAGGACTCGGGCGAGGAGCAGCTGGCCTATGTGCCCGGCAACCCGGAAGAGGATCCGCTCTTCCGCTGCCTGCGCGGCGAGCTCGAAGAGCGGCTCAACGAAGCTATCGCCAACCTGCCCGACCGCGAGCGTCTGGTAATGACCCTTTACTACTACGAGGAGATGACCATGCGCGAGATCGGCCTGGCGCTGGGCGTGGTTGAGTCGCGCGTCTCGCAGGTGCATGCCTCGGCCGTGGTGCATCTGCGCGCTGCGCTCAAGGATCTTGCTGCGCGCAGCGTCTTTGACCGAAGCCAGGCGCGCAAGCCTCCGGCGCGTTTTTGAGAAATGCCCGGGCCATTAAAGCCTGGAAGCCGGCGCGGCAAAAACGGGTGAGTCTGAGGGATTGAGGGAGATTGAGATTGGCTGAAAAGATGCTCAAGCAGGACGAGATTGACGCTCTCTTTGAGGCGGCAAGAACCTCAATTCCGGAAGCCTCGCGTCCCGAGGTGCGGGCCCGCGTGGTGCCTTACAACTTCTCCTCGGCCGGCCAGATTTCCAACGACCAGCTGCGCGCCATCAGCATGTTGAACGACCTGTTTGCCCGCAATCTGACCCATAATCTCGCCGCCTGGCTGCGCACCCGCTTTCAGGTCAACCTGGTCTCCGCTGAGCAGATTCAGTTCAATGAGTTTGTTCTCAGAATTCCGGAGATCAGCTACGTTGCTTCGGTGCGGCTGGAACCTCTGGGTGCGCTTTCGGTTCTCCAACTCGACCTAGCCCTGGCTCCTCCGGTGATCGATCTGCTCCTCGGCGGCGATGGCAAGGATGGCCCTCTGCGCGAGCTGACCGATATTGAAGAGTCGATTCTTGGCAGCGTGGTCGAGATCATCTGCCGCGAGCTGACAGTGGCGTGGCAGCCGGTTGGCCTCAGCTTCAACTTCGAGCGCCGCCAGATGCAGACCCAGGTGGCGCGCATCATGTCCGTAACCGAAAAGACCCTCTGCCTGAGCTTCGAAATCCGCATGCCCCACAGCGCCGGTCTGCTCAACCTGGCATTCCCGGCCGTGGTGGCCAACACGATTCTGCGGCGTTTGACCTCGGACTGGAGCCGCCGCCGCCGCCACGGGCGCGAGAACCGTGAGCGGATGGAATCGGCTGCCCGCCGCATCCGTTTTGGCGGCTCGCTCCAGCTTCCCACGGTGCGCCTTGCCGCCAGTGAGATCGAGAATCTTGAGCCCGGCAGCATCCTGCGCCTCGATATTCCCGCAAACACAGTCCCCGAGTGGCGGGTCGGCGGCCAGCCGCTCTCCCAGGCCCAGGCCATTCGTCAGGGTCCGCACCGCGCGGCACGCATCGAGCGCGCCTTCACCGAGGCAGAGGCATGAAGACCTACCTGGAGTGTTGGATCGGCGTTGCGGAGGCACTGTTTTCGCAAGCCCTGGCCGGAGAGCCGAAGCTGGTCGAGTCCCTGCCCAAGCCGCTCGCTAATGGCGCTTTTGGCTTTGCGGCCACGGTTTCCGGTGAAGTTGAAGGCCGTTTTGCCGTGCTGCTCGACGCTGCCATCCTCGAGTCGCCGCTGGTAGGCGAAGGCGTTGACCAGCGGGCGGGTTGGAGCGAGCTATTGCGCGAAGTGGCCGATGCCGCTGGCGGAGAATTGCTCGCCAAGACCGGAAAAAAGTGCCGCGTCGAGAAGTTCGAAGAAACATCGGCGGAGAGCAAGGTCTCGCTGGCCTTCCAGCTAAATGGTTCCGAACGCTCCTGGACAATTCTAGTCCTTGACGAGGTGCGCGCTCCCAAGCCCGCCAGGGCCGAGCCTTCCAGGGCAGAAGCTTCCAAGCCGGCAGCCGCCACGCCGCCGGTGCCTGGCGCTTCCGTTCCAGTGAACCCTGTCCCGCCCGCTGCTTCCACACCTCCCATGAACTCCAGCCCGGCCTTGAGTCCGGGGTTGGAGCTTTTGCTCGATGTCGAGCTTGAAGCAACTCTGCGCTTCGGCTGCCGCGAGATGCCCCTCGGTGAGATCCTCGACCTCGGCCCCGGCGATGTGGTGCAGCTCGACCGCCATGTGACCGATCCCGTCGATCTGATCGTTGGCGACAAGATTGTTGCCCGAGGCGAAGTTGTCCTGGTCAACGGCAACTTCGGCCTCCGCGTCACCGATGTGGCCGCGCCCAGAAAGCGTCTGGAGAGCATCCGATGCCTGTTCTGAGATCCAAGCCTTCCCAACAGCCTGTACCCGGTTCGGGCCGTGAGAACCGGCAGGAAGCGCCCGGTTCCCTCGATCGTCTCGTGCCGAATTCCATGCAGCCGAACCCGCGCAGAAGCCTGTTGGCCACCTGCGCCAATCCCGGTTGCGGCTCGGGCTGGCTTCATCTTCTTCGCAGCCGCTCGACGCCGGTCTTTGAAGGCGGATGGAACTGCTCGGCGGCCTGTACGCTCGCCCGCCTTCAGGCCGCGGTTTGGCGGGAGATGGAAGGCGCCGCGTCGGTCGAGCCTGGTTACCGTCATCGCATTCCGCTGGGGTTGCTGATGCTTGAGAAGGGCTGGATCAACTCCAGCCAGCTTCGCCAGGCGCTCGAAGCGCAGAAAGGTGCGGGCGCCGGCCGTCTGGGCCACTGGCTGGTACGGCAACAAGGGGTGAGCGAGCAGCTTGTCACCCGTGCCCTGGGGTTGCAGTGGAGCTGCCCGGTGCTGCCGGTGCAGTATCACGAGGCGGAAGCCCTCACCCCGCTGGTTCCACGCCTCTTTGTGGATGCCTTCGGCGCACTGCCGCTGCGCCTGGCCGCAGGCAAGCTACTCTATCTGGGCTTTGAAGAACGTCTTGACCCGGTGCTGGCGCTGGCCATCGAGCGCATGGCGGGGTTGCGCGTCGAGAGCGGCCTGGTAGCCGGCTCGGCGTTTCGCTCGGCGCACACGCGGCTGCTCGGCGCAAAATTTCCTTCGGTCGAGCTGATCGAGGCCAGTTCGGAGCCGGCGCTGGTCCATGCACTTGCCCGGGCCATCGAACGGGTTCGGCCGGCAGAGTCGCGGCTGGTCCGAACTCACGATTGCCTCTGGCTGCGCATGTGGGTGCGCCCTCAGCAAGGTCCGTTGCCGGAGATTGGTTCGGTCGAGGACCTGATCTGTTCCGTGAATGCACATTGAGGAATCACATTAAGCCCTGCACATCAGGCAACGCACATTGAGGTCGAAAATCATCGTTCTCCGCGCCCTCATGGATTTTTGAGTCGAGCCGATAAGCACAACAACAGAGGAGCCCGGGCATGAGTGGAATTCGAGCCTTGATCGTTGACGATTCCTCGGTAATGCGGAAGATCGTAGAGCGTTCGTTGCGCCAGGCGGGTCTGGACCTGGTTTCGGTCCATGAGGCCGGCAGTGGGAGCGAAGGACTGGAAATGTTGAAGGGCAAACAGGTGGACCTTATTCTCTCCGACATCAACATGCCCTCCATGGATGGCCTGGAGTTCCTGCGTCAGCTTCGCGCGCAGAATCTGGCTCCCGGCGTCCCGGTTGTGATGATTACCACCGAATCGAGCGAAGAGCATGTAAAGCAGGCCATTCTGTCGGGAGCGCAGGGCTATATTCGCAAACCGTTCACGGCCGAACAGGTGAAGGAGCGGGTGCTGCCGTTGCTCAATGCGGCATAGCTCTAACGCGTAACCTTAGTACGTAGCCAGGAGGCATTCCCATGCTGTTGAACGGGGTGCGGGCGGCCGCAATTGCTCGATCGAGCGCGAGCGGCATCAACGGAATGGAGCGGACGATGAGCGTCTCATTGCGTGAATCCGTGCAGCTGGTTTCCGATCCCGGAAACCTGGATGCGAGTGTGGAAGAGGTGTTTCACATGATGCTGGGGGTCAACTGCCAGCGCTTTCCGGGACCCGTAAAGATCGAACCCGAGTCGGTGACCGCAGTGGTTGGTTTTGGCGGATTGCTGAGCGGCGCATGCGTCTTCCGCACCGGCGGATCGTCTGCCCTGAAGATTGCCGAGCGCATGACCGGCATGGAGTTTGAGGACATCGACGACACCGTCAAGGACGGCATCGGCGAGATCTGCAACATGCTGGCAGGGGCCTGGAAGGGCAAAGTGCCGAATCTGGCCGCCAACTGCGGTCTGTCGGTTCCTGCAGTGATCACCGGCCGGGATTACAATCTGCACGTTCAGGCGCCCGAGTTCCAGCTCCACCACACCTACCAGTTTGAAGGCGCCGGCTTCGAAGTCACCATTATCTGCGACGGTATCCAGTAATCCGGGGCAGGCAGAAGGGCAGGGCAGCGGGACACGTTGCAGCTTTAGGCAGGGCCTTGGTCTGAGCCTTGCGCCCAGCCGTTCCCGCTGAAGGGGTTCCCATCCGACAAAATACCTAATTTGTTCTAATCCTCCGCCCTACCTTTCGGTCCTCCATCTGCATCCTCCATCTCAACAGGAGGAGCGCAGATGGACAGCGGATACTATGCAGCGATGACCGGGCTGATTGCCCGCACCCAGGCGCTGGATATTGCAGCCACTAACCTTGCCAATGCGCAGACCCCTGGCTACCGCGCCGAGCAGGAGTTTTTCCGCTCCGCGCTGGTGGGCCCCGATGCCGCGGATTCGCAGCTGGGGCGCACTGTCAACAACTTCGGCCTGCTGGGTGGCGACCATCTCAACATGGGCCAGGGCGCGCTCGATCCCACCGGCAATCCACTTGATCTGGCAATCGAGGGCGAAGGCTTCTTTCAGATTCAAACTCCCAATGGTCTGCGCTACACACGCGATGGTGGTTTTCATCGCGCTCCGAACGGACAGCTGGTGACGGCTGCGGGCGATCCCGTGCTGTCAACCGCCGGCCAGCCGATTCCCGTGCCACCTGGCCAGATCACCATTGGCGTCGATGGCGTGGTTTCCGTAGCGGGCGGCGTGGTGGCCAGGGTGGGCGTTTTCACATTTCCGAAAGGCACCGAGCTCACCGCCGAGGGCACCAATCGCTATGTCGCGCCGGAAGAGGTGCAGCCAACGGCCTCGAAGAACGCTTCTGTGCACCAGGGAGCGCTTGAGTCCGCCAATCAGGGCATGATTCCGGGAACGCTGAACCTGATCATCATCCAGCGCGAGGCAGAGATGATGCAGAAGGCGCTCACCATCTTCCACACCGACTTCAACAAGTTCGCCACCGAGGACCTGCCCCGCGTGTGAAAGGCAGTTGTCAGTAATCAGTAATCAGTTGTCAGTCGTCAGCTCCGAGTATCGAGGATCCCAAATCCAGATTGGAAGCAATAAAACAACATTTCCGATCACGCTCACGGGCCACTGATCACTGAAAACTGACCACTGGCGAATAGAAGGAGCCACCATGATTCGAGCCTTGTACACAGCAGCCAGCGGCATGAGCGCGCAGCAGTTGAATCTCGACACCATCGCCAACAACCTGGCCAACTCCTCAACCACCGGCTTTCGCCAGCTGCGCCTCGAGTTTCAGGACATGGTTTACCAGAACCTGGTGACGCCAGGCGCTGCGCAGAGCCAGTCCACAGTTTCCGCAGGATTGCAGATTGGCCTCGGCACCAAGTCGGCGGCTACTGAGGTCATCATGACCCAGGGCTCGCTCAACCAGACCTCGAACCCGCTCGACGTGGCAATTGAAGGAACCGGCTTTTTCCAGGTACAGCGCCCCGATGGCACCATCGCCTACACCCGCGCCGGCCAGTTTCAGCTCAACAACCAGGGAACCCTGGTGACTACCGATGGCGATCCGGTGATTCCCACCATCACCATCCCTTCCAACGCGACTGCAGTCACCATCACACAGTACGGCGTGGTGAATGCGACTCTTGCGGGCCAGCAAAATCCCTCACAGTTGGGCCAGTTGCAGCTGGCCACATTTCCCAATCCTGGCGGCCTTGAAAGCATGGGCTCGAACCTGCTCCAAACCACGCTCAGCTCCGGCGATCCGGTTCTCGGCAATCCCGGCGGAACGGAGGGATTGGGCACTTTGCAACAGGGGTATCTCGAGAACTCAAATGTCGACGTGGTCACCATGTTTGTGCAGATGGTGTTGGCGCAGCGCGCCTATGAATCGAACTCCAAGGTCATCAAAGCTGCCGACGACATGTATTCGCAGGTCAACAACATGACCCGCTAAATCTCAAGTAGTTCCCGAGGTATTGAAGTTCGCTGTTTCATTGAGAGAAATACGGCTGAAACAGCCACACGGAGACTGGGTCGGATGCAAGCCGGATGGAAAGCTGGGATGATGATCGCGTTGCTGGCGCCGGGGATTGCGTTCACAATCAGCGCTCAGGTTGCCGGTCCAGGCGCGCGCAGCGCGATCCTCTCCTCGGGGGATGCCTCGGGCTCTGCGAACAACCCTTCAACGATATTCCGCGAGATCGACGATCCGCTACTGGGCACCCGCTGGCTGCTCATGCACGATCCCAATCATCCCGGCGGCCCGGGCAGGTTGGTCATGGTTTCTCAGCCTCGGCCGACGCCGAATCCCCGTCAATTGGGCGGCCCGGTCTCCGAAGCAATCGCCAGCGCGCTTCAGCCCGTGATACACGCTGGCGATCGGGTGATTGTCGAAGAGAGCTCTCCGATCGTGGAAGCCCGCCTGGAAGCAGTCGCACTGGGTCCGGCTAGAGCGGGCTCCATTTTGGCGGCCCGTCTTAGAATTGGCGGCCTCGTGGTTCGCGCGGTAGCCCTTGGACCAGGCCGCGTCGCGCTGCAACCGGAGAACGGGGTGCGGCCATGAATGGCAAGTGCCTGCGCCCGATTCTCCTCTGCCTATGGATGGCGCTTCCACTCCCGCTGTTGTCTGGTCAGACGCAAAAGCATAAATCACTTTTGCCGGCGGCCAAGCCGACTCCGCCCGAGGCAGCCCTTCATGCGTACATCGAGCGCGTGCGCGCCCAGCAGGCCGCCGAGGTCCTGACGCCCGGCTCGATCTGGAGTCCGGAGGGCCGTCTCGTCCGCCTGGGCACCGATGCCAAGGCGGTTCGGCTCCATGACGTGGTTTCGATCGTGGTGACCGAGAGCCTGGCAGCCTCGACGGACGGCCAGGTCAAAAACTCCCGTGCGTCGAATGCAAACTCCGGCCTGACTTCGCTCTTCGGAGCGCTCAAGTCTTCCAACGCCCTGCAGAACCTCATCGGCATGACGGCTTCTTCCGGCCTGACCGCACAAGGTCAGAGCACCACCAACTCCAGCCTCGCCACAACGTTTGGCGGCGAAGTAGTGGATGTGCTGCCGAACGGGATGCTGGTAGTGCAGGCCACGCGCCAGTTGACGTTTTCGCAGCAGACGCAGCTGATCAAGCTGCGCGGGCTGGTGCGGCCGGAAGATGTGAGCGCGCAGAATCAGGTGCTCTCTACGGCCATGACCGACCTCGAACTTGAAGTGACGGGCAAGGGAATCGTGAATGACTCCACCTACCGGCAGAACCCGCTGGTGCGCTTTCTGGAGAGGCTGCTGGTGTTCTAGAAGCAGGGAACAGGGATTAGGGAACAAGGATCAGGGAACGAGGATCAGGGAACAAGGATTAGAAAAAAGGGAACTGGGTTGCTGATGCGGAGTAAGGGCCTCATGCCGAGTACGAGAGTTGAGCCAGTTGCAAGCCAGCGGCGAGTCTACGCATGGGCTCTGGTGCTCCTCGGTTCGTTCCTCTCATTC
>Ga0208691_1000610_pt1 | contig 13061 bp, 9 predicted proteins | sample June2015DPH_20_1_FD_184719 | JGI IMG/M metagenome (GOLD analysis project Ga0208691, IMG submission 184719) | Peatland microbial communities from SPRUCE experiment site at the Marcell Experimental Forest, Minnesota, USA - June2015DPH_20_10... | ecosystem: Environmental > Terrestrial > Soil >... | reverse complement strand
CGTCCGCACCAGCCGTAGCCGGCGACGACGACACGCATGCCAGCGATCAGCATGTTAGTGGCGCGGATGATGCCGTCGAGGGTGGATTGGCCTGTGCCGTAGCGATTGTCGAACAGGTGCTTGGTTAGCGCGTCGTTGACGGCAATGACGGGATACTTCAGCGTGCCGTCCTTGGCCATGGCGCGCAGGCGGATTACGCCGGTAGTGGTTTCTTCAGTGCCACCAATTACGTCTTTCACGAGGTCGGGATGCTTAGTGAGAAGCTGGGTGACCAGGTCGGCACCGTCGTCCATGGTGATCTGCGGCCTGTGCTCGATTGCCGCGGCGATGTGCGCGTAGTAGGTCGCGTTGTCTTCACCTTTGATGGCGTAGGTGGGAATGCCGTAGTCCTTTACCAGCGACGCGGCGACTTCGTCCTGCGTAGATAGCGGATTTGAGCCGCAGAGGACCAAGTCGGCGCCGCCGTCACGGAGCGTGATGGCGAGGTTCGCGGTTTCGCTGGTGACGTGCAGGCAGGCGGACATGCGGATGCCTTTTAGGGGTTGGTCCTTGATGAATTGTTTGCGGATTAACTGCAGGACGGGCATTTGTTGATTGGCCCACTCGATTTTGCGTTTGCCCTTTTCCGCCAGGGTGAGGTCTTTTACGTCGCCGGCTAGCTTGGTCGTTGCTGTTTCCACTGGAGACTCCCTTTTAGTTTTGAGTTCGTCATGTACGGCCAAATCTTCTTTACCGCAGAGGCGCAGAGGGCGCACAGAAAGGCTAAGTCAAAGGCGGGCGCAGCAAGCAGCGCCCCTACCGAACCAGCTCGCGCACTGTCACGCGGGCACGGCATGTCATGCCCCTACAAATTCGACTGCTAAGACCCGGCGAGACGCCCTTCAATCCTGCCGATGGCAGACTCTCAGGACAGGCCGGCGCTACAAATTCAAAAGCAACGGCGGCACGACTAGAGGTGCGTACGACCTTTCGATTCGGCACTGCCGAATCGAAGGGTGAATCGCGCTGTGGCGCGATTCAACTGCGCGAGACGGCTACGGCGCCGCGCGAGCCGGCTTCTTTGCGGATGGCTTCAGCTTTGTCGGTGCGTTCCCAGGTGAAGCCGGGGCCGGTGCGGCCGAAGTGGCCATAGGACGCTGTGGGCCGGAAAATCGGGCGGCGCAGGTTGAGCGTCTCGATGATGCCTTTGGGCGTTAGCTTAAAGAACCCGCGGATCAGTTCAGTCATCTGCGAATTCGGAATCGTGCCGGTGCCAAATGTATCGGCCATAACGGAAACGGGTTCAGCGACACCGATGGCGTAGGCCAGTTGGACTTCCACTTTGGTGGCTAGGCCGGCGGCGACTAGATTTTTCGCCACGTACCGGGCCATATAGCAGGCCGAGCGGTCCACTTTCGTGGCGTCCTTGCCGCTGAGAGCGCCGCCGCCGTGGCGGCTGTAGCCACCGTAGGTGTCTACGATGATTTTGCGGCCCGTTAGTCCTGCATCGCCCATGGGACCGCCGGTCACGAAGCGGCCGGTCGGGTTGATGTGGTACTTGGTGTTCTTGTCCACCATGGCGTGGGGAAGAACAGGATCGATCACGTACTTGCGCACGGCGTGTTGCAGATCTTTGAGTGAAACTTTGTCGCTGTGCTGCGTCGAGATTACAACGGTGTCCACGCGCGCGGGGCGGCCATCAATGTATTCAATCGTGACCTGGGACTTTCCGTCAGGGCGGAGGAAATCGACTACGTTCTGCTTGCGAACTTCGGCGAGTTTGTGCGTGAGGCTATGCGCGAGCTGGATCGGCATGGGCATCAGCTCGGGAGTCTCGTCGCAGGCGAAGCCGAACATCAAGCCCTGGTCTCCGGCGCCCCCCGTGTCTACGCCCATGGCGATGTCGGGTGATTGCTTGTGGATGGTGCAGATGACGCCGCAGGTTTCTGCATCGAAGCCGAATTTTGCGCGGGTGTAGCCGACGTCGCGGATGACTTCGCGGGCGAGATCGGAGAAATCGACGTAAGTGGTGGTGGTGATTTCGCCGGCGACGACGACCAGGCCGGTGGTGACCAGGGTTTCGCAGGCCACGCGGCCCATGGGATCGTCCGTCAGGACAGCGTCGAGAACGGCGTCGGAAATCTGGTCGGCGATTTTGTCGGGATGACCCTCGGTTACGGATTCCGAGGTGAAGAGAAACTTTTCATCGTGGTGAGCCAAAACAGTATCCTCCAGCGGAATTGATGCGATTCGGGGGCCCCGGTGCGCATGCGATCGTATAGCCCAAAAAGTCAGGCTAGCATGCGGGTTTGGGGGTGTCAAACTTTTGCATCGAAAGGCCTTAAATCGAAGTTGAGCGGTTGCAAATTGCGGTGGAAGTGCTAATGCGATCTTAGAGGCGGCAGAACCAGAACGGATTACGCCATGTCGCGGCGGTAGAGGAGGTAGGCGCGGATGAAGGGGTCGAGGTCGCCGTCGAGGACTTTTTGCACGTCGCCGCGTTCGACTTTGGTGCGGTGGTCTTTGATCAGTTGGTAGGGCTGCATGGTGTAGGAGCGGATCTGGCTGCCGAAACTGATTTCGGGTTTGGAGGCGTCAAGTTTGTTGAGCGCGTCGCGGCGTTTTTCTAGCTCAAGTTCGTAGAGCTGCGAGCGCAGCACTTTCATGGCGATTTCGCGGTTCTTGTGCTGGCTGCGTTCGTTCTGGCACTGCACGACGATGCCGGACGGCAGGTGCGTGATGCGCACGGCGGATTCGACTTTGTTGACGTTCTGGCCGCCGTGGCCGCCGGCGCGGAAGGTGTCAATGCGCAGGTCGTCGGGTTTTACGTTGATCTCGATGCGATCGTCAATCTCCGGAATGACGAAGGCGGAGGCGAAGGAAGTGTGACGGCGCGCAGCTTGATCGAACGGCGAGATGCGGACGAGGCGATGGACTCCGCTTTCGCCTGACAACATGCCGTAGGCGTTTTCGCCTTCGATCTGCACCGTGGCGGATTTGATGCCGGCTTCTTCGCCGGGAGTGGAATCCAGGATCGTGGCGCGAAAGCCTTTTTGCTCGGCCCAACGCAGATACATGCGGAGCAGCATTTCGGCCCAGTCTTGCGATTCAGTGCCGCCGGCGCCAGGCTTTACGGTGACGATGGCGTTCAGGCGATCGTTCTCACCGGCAAGGAGGGTTTTCGTTTCCAGGTCGGAGACGTAGGCGTCGGCGGAGGCGAGCTCTTTCGCGACGTCTTCGAGAAGTGAGGCGCGCTGCGCGTCGTCTTTTTCTTCGTGGGCTAGGCCTAGGTAGGTTTCGATGTCGCTTTTCTTGGAGTCGAGAGCTACTTCGGCGTTCACGCGGTCTTCGACGGCTTTGCGCTGTTGTAGCGTGGCTTGCGCTTTTTCCTGGTCCTGCCAGAAATTCGGGTCGCTGGTTTTGGCTTCGAATTCGGCTAGTTGTTTTCGGGCAGACTCTGCGTCAAAGAAAGCTCCGCACGAGCTGGATGCGTTTATTCAGCTCGGCGAAGCGTTGCTGGAGGTCTTCGATGTGTTCGGCCATGTGGATGTCTATATGTTAATTGATTTTTCATCGGGTGTCATTGCGAGCCGGAGATAGATGCTCTGCCGGGTGTCGACATTGTAGGGGCGGGTCTGAGACGGGCCCCCACGGATTCAACAACTCATGGCGTCACGGCGTCGTGCGATTTACGAACGAGATTCCGAGCAGCACGATGGCGACTGCTACGCAGAGCCAGCTGAACCAGTCGCCGAATCTCGCGTACGGGGTTAGGTCGCTGCGGAAATCGTAGGGGGCGTCTAGTTGGCTGCGGACGTCCAGGGCTAGCTGGGCTGCTGTTCGGCCGTAGGGATCGATGGATTCGGTGTAACCGTTGTTGGTGTCGCGCAGGAGCCAGCGGCGATTTTCTACCGCGCGGACGCGGGCCATGGCCATATGTTGCTCGGGGGCAGAAGAGCGGCCGAACCAGCCGTCATTGGAAATAGTGACTAGCAATTGCGCGCCGTTGGCGGTGAACAGCCGGACTTCGCTGGGGAAAATCGCTTCGTAACAAATGAAGGTGCCGAATTTTCCTCCGGGGATTTGCGCGACACCGTATGTTGAGCCTGGCGTAAAATCAGAGATGTCCGCGGTGAGTTTTTTTGCGAAGCTCAGCCAGCCGCGCAGCGGGACGTATTCGCCGAATGGCAGCAGGTGAATTTTGTCGTAGCTGAAGATGCGCTGACCCTGCGGGTTCAGCAGGTCTGCGCTGTTCGTTGCCAACCACTTCCCCTCCGCGTCTCGCCTCCAATCTACTACGCCGACCAGAAAATAATTTCCGGAATCTTGCGCGATGCGTTGCGCGCGCTGGGCGAAGGGCTGCTCCGAAAACGAGAAGGGCGCGGGGACTTCGGGCCAGATGATAATGCCCGGGATTTGATGGGCGGCATCGACGCTGATGTGTTCGAGCTGGTCCAGCTCACCGGCGTGTGCTTGCAGCCAATCAGGCGGATAACTTTCCGACTGCGGGAAATTGGTTTGCACCAGGTGCGCGATGTAGTGGGGAGTCGCGGTGGGAATCAGGTGCGGACCGATCAGGGCGACGAGAATCAGCAAAATCGTCACGATCGCGACGGTGGTCCAGGCGCGCCGCGTCTTGACCAGCACGGCATAGGCTGCCAGCGATCCGAACGCGGCGATCAAAAAGCAGAGGCCGTAGATTCCGGTGACAGACGTGATTTGCAACAGGGCCATGCTGCGGGCAGCGGGATAGCCGGATAGATCCCACGACGAGCCGATGATGGGAATATTGGTGCGGAAATATTCCAGGACAGTCCACAGAAAGGGTGCGAGCGCGCAGGCCAGCAGTTTGCTTTTGCGCGACGCCAGCGCGACGCCGGTGGAAAACACCATGCAAATCAAACCGCCGATGAAACCGATGAGGCCAACGAACGCGGCGGAAATCCACGGATCAATATTGCCGTACTGGCGCATGACGGTATCCACCCACGGAAGACACACCGGGTAGAACACTTGTCCGTGCAGGAAACCATAGAGCGGCGCTTCTTTCAGCGGCGCGCCGACCGACGCCAGCACGAGCATCCCCATAGCGATCCAGGCCAACAGATACAAATTGTAATTGGGGAACGAAAGGCCGAGGGCGAGACCGCTGCCGATGGCGAGCAATACTCGCGCGTAACGGGGCAAATTCATCTAGTGTTTAATTATAGGCTTGAAACCCAATTGTTCGAGGGCGCGCTTGGCGTTTTCTGCTGAGGGCATGTCGGGGTAGGGACCAACTTGCACGTGATAGAAACTATCCGCAGGCGAAATGGCCACGAAGGATGGAAATTTTTTCTGCTGAATGGCGTCGGCCATTTCGAGGGCGTCGCGCTGCAGTTTTACTGCCGCTACCTGCAGTACGATGGAATTCTTGCCCATGGCGGGCGGCTGGAAGCGTGCGGGCTGCTTGGGCGTGGCTGCGACGGTCTTCGTGGCCGCAGGCGGTGGTGCATTGCTTGATTTCGTGGCTACCGCGGGAACGGATGCGGGAGTCTTGTTCGCAGACGTCGCTGCCGCGGATGCTGTGGGTGCGGGCGCCGGTTCGAGATGATCGCTTGCGGACTTCTTATTGTCGTAGAAATCCCAACCGCCGTTGTCCGGCGGAGCAGGCGCGGGGGCATTTTTCGCGGCGGGCGCGGCTTTTGATTTCGGCGAAACTGACGCGGACGGCGCGTTGCCGTTAAATCCGTCAGCCGCGTGCACTGCGCCGCCATATTGCGTGCGGCCCATTACGTAACCCAGAGTGAAGAAAACTCCGCAGAGCAGGACCACGCCGAGAAACAGTCCTACCAGGTGCCGGCTTTCGAGAACCCGGTCGCCGCCTCCGCGTCTTGCGTTGCTTGCCATTTCCTTTACTTTTTCTCCAGCGACTTCATCCACTGCGAAATCACGTCCACAGGCAGCGGAAAGATCACGGTCGTATTTTTCTCCACGCCAATTTCCACCAGCGTCTGCAAATAACGCAGTTGGATGGCCGTCGGTTCCTTTTGCAGCACTGCCGCGGCTTCGGATAATTTCGCCGAGGCTTGAAATTCGCCTTCGGCGGCAATTACCTTGGCGCGGCGCTCGCGCTCGGCTTCCGCCTGCCGCGCGATGGCGCGCTGCATATTCTCCGGAATATCTACTTGCTTGACCTCAACCTTCGTTACCTTGATACCCCAAGGCTCCGTATCCTGGTCAAGGATTTGTTGCAGCTTTGCGTTAACCTTTTCGCGCTCCGAGAGAATGGAGTCCAGTTCGAACTGGCCGATCAGGCTGCGCAGCGTGGTCTGGGCCAGCTGCGAAGTAGCATATAGATAATTCTGCACTTGGGACAGGGCGAGATTCGCATCCACTACGCGGAAGTAACATACGGCGTTGACCTTCACCGAGACGTTGTCGCGGGTGATTACGTCTTGCGGAGGGACGTCGAGAGTTTCGATGCGGAGGCTGATGCGGGTGAGCTTGTCGATCGGGAAAAAGACCAGTTGCAGGCCGGCGCCTTTGGCTTCGGGCAACATGCGGCCCAGGCGGAGGACTACGCCGCGTTCCCATTCTTTGATGACATAGACGGAGTTCGAGAGCCAGATCAGGAAGATGACTACGGCTACGCCGAAGAGAATTGTTACGAAATCCATTGTGTCTCCTTCGCTTCAATGAACGACGACAGGACTCGCCGCACGGAAAGGCGGGCACGGCATGCCGTGCCCCTACGGCGTCTAGGTGCTGTGAACGCCCGGGCAAGCTGGGGCGCGGCGAGCAGCGCCCCTACCTTCGCACGATTTGTTTTTGCAAGCACGGACATGTAAACCTTCACGACGAGACGCTTACGAGTGCGATTCGACTGGCTCGACTTCGAGCGTTAGGCCTTTTACTTTTTTTACACGGACGCGGGCGCCGACGGGGATGCGTTCTCCGGCGCGGACTGCGGCGCGCCATAGTTCGCCGTGGACGAAGACGCTGCCCAGGGCTTCGCCCGTGCCTACTGGTTCGCGCACTTCGCCTACTTCGCCGACCAGCTCTTCCCTGCCGGTGGAAACTTTCCAGGTGCGCGAGCGCAGGACCAGGCGCATCAGGATGATTACGATGATTCCGAACGGAATCACTACTGCCAGCGCGGTCCAGAGGCTGACGCCCATGCCCGTCAGCGGCGACTTGATCAGGAACAGGGCGCCGAGAACCATTGATATCACGCCTCCTACGCCTAGCACGCCATGCGTGGGAAATTTGGCTTCGAGAATGAATAGCACGAAAGCGCAGGCTATGAGCAGCAGGCCTGCGAGATTGATGGGCAGCATGTGCATCGCGTACAGCGCGAGCAACAGAGCGATCGCGCCAAATACGCCTGGGGCAAACGCGCCGGGGTGGGTGAACTCGACGTAAAGGCCGAGGACGCCGATGATCAGCAGGATGAAAAATACGTCGGGCTGGACGATACGCGAGAGAAATTTTTCGCGGCCTGTCATTCCGCGCGCGACGAATACTGGGTGCGGGATCGCGAGCGCGAGCTTGGTGCCATCGAAGCGCGTGATGGTGCGGCCGTTGAGCTGCGCGAGCAGGTCTTCTTTCGAGGCAGTGACTATTTCTATCAGCTTGCCGTCGAGCGCTTCTTTGTCGCTGAAGGCTTTGGCGTCGGTGACGGCGGTTGAGGCCAGCTCCGGATTGCGATCGCGCTTGCTCGTGTAGCTGCGCAGGTAGGCGGTGGCGTCGTTCACGATTTTCTTGCGCAAGGTGTCGTCAATCTGGACGGGCGAGCCGCCGATTTCGATTAGCGGTGACGCGGCGCCGGTTTCTGTGCCCGGGGACATAGCGGCGACATCGGCGGAAAGCAGGATGAAGAAGCCGGCGGAAGCGGCGCGCGAGCCAGTCGGATATACGTAAGTGACGACCGGCACCGGCGAGCGCAGGATGGATTGAATTATTTCGCGCATGGAACTGTCGAGGCCGCCTGGGGTGTTGATCGTGATCAGGATCAGGCCGGCGTGTTCTGTGTTGGCTTGTTCGATTTCGCGGACGAGGTAGTCGGCGAGGATGGGTTCGATTTCGCCGTCAATGTGAAGTTCGACGATTGTGGAATTCGCGGACGATGTAGTTGGGGCTGGTGGTGCGGCTTGCGCGCGAAGTGATGTGGACGGGGAGAAAATGAGCGATAGTGCGGCGAGTGCGGTGGAAAGAAGCAACGACCGACGAACTGCGCGGGGGACCATTTCGCGAGTCATTATAGCAATAGAAACCGCTAGCGCCGTAAAGTTCCGGTGCGGATTCGCGGAGCACCGCTGCTAGGCTCACGCTTGGGATTGGTGACGGAAAGTGGGCGAGGCAAGCCTCGCCTAGGTCGTTTTATCGCCCCGCTCTGCGCGTCGGCAAAAGCGGCGGCAAGCCACCGCACTCCATATTGGGCTAGGCTTGCTTTTGAGTGGAGATGGCGGCGGCCGTTGTGCGGGCGACGACGAAAGCAAAAACATTGGTCGGCGAAGGACTAGCGGGCGCTATGGTTGTGGCGGACGAAGAGATGGCCGCCGCGGAGCCATCTCGCTAGGGGGCGCCAGACGTATTCGACCAGGAATTTTTTGGCGTAGGGCCAGATGGCGCCGCCGAATAGCGCGAGCATTACGTAGCGCACGATGGTGGCGGTGCTTTGGCCGTTGGCGGTGACGGGCGTTCGTGCGATCCATGGGAGCAGGTACAATCCCAGCGATTTCAGCGAGCGCAGGACGGTGGTGAAATCGCCGTTCACGTGCCTTTCGTAGGCCCACAGTGTGAAGCTTCCCACAACCCAGGTGACGAGAATCCCCAGAAACGCAAAAAATAGGACGGGTTCTTTCATCAGCCATGGACCGATTTTTTTGCGCTGCCAACAGAAGAGCGCAAACAGGAAGATTACGATGCCGACGGTCCACAGGATCGCGCGACGCCAGAAGCTCCAGCGATCCTTGTAGAAGGAGGCGCGCGCCACAGGCAGGAAATACTCCGGAGTCAAGTAGGCGGGAGTAGGCGCGTCCACCAAGTCGAGGCGAGCGAGCGCGAGTTCGTCTTTCGGAATGTAGTGGCGCACGCTGTCCATATCCGCGGCAAGGAAGTTGACGAGGCTCTGGGCGACATCGCTGTTGGCGTTGTCGTCGCTGGCCACCAGGAAGGCCTCGACTCCTACGGTGGCGATGCCCTGGCCGCCCGGATTGCCCGGGCCATATTCGTCCTTGCGGATCATGGTTTCGACGTAGCTGGAATCGCGGCTGAGTTGCGTGACCATGCCGAGGCTCAGAGGAAGGAAGGAAATTTCGGAATTCAGATTGGTGGCGCTGGCGGGAGGTGCGAAGGCGGCTTGAATGGCGTTGGTGGGCGCGGAGCCGGTGAAAATTACGGCGTCCAGATCCATGCTTTGCAGTTTGGAAAGCGCGGCCTGCACGGTCGCCATGTGTCTTTCGGCGGCTTCGGCGTGGATTAAATTTACGTCGCACAGGCTGAGGTTCGCGGAGGCGAGCACGCGTTCGGCGGTGAGGTAACCTCCCGCGCCTTCCTTGCCTGACCAGATGGAACGTCCGCGAAGGTCCGCGACGCTGGAGACATAGGAGTGCGGGCGAACCAGCACGTGAACGGTTTCGGTAAACAACGGGACGATCAAGAGAATGCGATACGGGCCAAAGGGAGGCGGAAACGGATCGTACCCGAGCGAGCAGGGCGGCTGTTTCACGGTGTGCAGGGGATGCGCGAACCAGGCAGAGTGCGCGACGTCGCTCTGCACGAGGGCGAACGCGGCCTTACCTGCGGTAAGCTGCTTCACGTTCTCAATCGAACCATCGGTGGGGCAAGAGATGAGCTGGTCTTGCGGGGCGCGGTCTTTGTTGAAGGCGTTGGCTAGAGCCTGGCCGACTTCGTAGTAATTCAATCCGGGCTCTCCGGAGAGCAAGATGTGATCAGGTTTCGCGCTGGCGCATTTATCGTCGTCGGCGGCACGCGCGGCGCGAGGCGCGAACGCCAGGCAGGCGAGCAGGAACAGGAATGAAAGTTTGATGCGGCGTGACATGGCGCCTCCCAGGGACTCCCAGGCGAGCAAAAGATGGATTGGAGTCCGTGACGAAGTTCCAGTGGATTACTTTGGAGGTACTTTAACGTCTTAGGTAACGAAGGTCAAGGAAGTGCGCGAGCTAAGCGGCGAGTGACTTCGCGGATTAATTTTGCGGCTCGTGGATATGCATGCTGACGATTTGCGCGCCGTCGAGGCGATAAATGTGCTGGACGGTGCGTTCCATGATTACTTTGCCGTCGAGGTCGCGCACCGTTTGGTGAACGTGCACGACGACTTTGCCGTCAGCGAGAGATTCAAAACGCTGCGGCTTGACGATGGGGTCAATCATGTCCCACTGTCGCGTCCAGTAATCACGCACGGCTTGGTGGCCGCGCACGCGGCCCCCTTCCATGCCGTTCGGCCAATCTACGTCGGGATGCAGGAGCAGCATGATGAAATCGAGGTCGCGCTCGTTGAAGGCGTCATAGACCGACTGCAGTAGATCTTCGTATGCGACAGCTGGAGCTTCCCCTGGCATTTTCTGATTCCCCCCCGGCATATACCGTATCAGTTCTGTATTTGCTTCTTGGGCGAACCCGCGTAGGACGGCGGCACGTTCAGAACTTCCTGCAGAGCGGGATCTTTGATGACTTTTGCGAACGCGGGATCGGTCTTGGCGGAAAGGAATCCGGTGTAGCCGTCGTCGCGCGCGAGCTTCAGGTAATGGGCGGCGCGTTCGGCGTCGCCGGCCAGAGCATAAGTCTTGGCGACGAAGAAATAAAACAGGCCGGGATCGGTGGCAGTGCGCTGCAGCACGACGGTACCGCCCAATCCGCGGCGGTCGAAGACGGTGGGGTCGAGCGCCAAAGCCTTCTGGAACGAATCCATGGCCTGCGGATACTGCTTATCCTCGAAATAGGCATAGCCCAGGTTGCTATACACCGTGGGCAGATCGGAGTGCAGCTCAAGCGCTTTAGAGTAGAGACTGATGGCCTTGCCGTAATGCTTTTTCTCGTACTCAACGGTGCCGCAGTTGTTGGCAGCGCTGGCGAATTTCTTGTCCGCGTGCATCGCGCGTTTGTAGAACTTTTCCGAACGGTCCAGGTCCCCCAATTGCTGGTAGCCGACTCCGACCTTGTTCAGAAGCGCCGCGTTCTTCGGTTCGTTCACCAGAATCGCGATGTAGGCGCCGACAGCTTGCCCATATTCCTTGCGCGCCATCAGGATGTCCGCGCGCATTTCGGCGGCATCGCGTGGGGACATGGAAGAAAGAGGCTTCGCGCCGGTGGACGAGTCGGCAGAATTGGCAGACGTCGAACTGGAAGTCGTCTCGCTAACTTTGGTTGGAGTTTGTTGCGCGAACGCGGGACAAGCTGCGACCAAAACCAGCGCGACTGCAAAGAGAGTCACTCGGCTCATAGCCCGACTCCTTTTTCCGCGCCCCTGAACCTACGGCTGTGGTTTCTGGCTGTCCGCAGGCTTCTTGCTTGACCCAAAGATACCAAAAATCTTGTCCAGAAGCCCCTTTTTCTTTTCGGCGTCGGCATTGGCTGGAGGGGGTGCTTGGGGGTCGCCGGGAGCGGTGGGTTTCGCGCCGGGTTTGGGTGGCTGACCGGGCTGATTGGCGGCAGCCGAAGGCGGGGGCGGTGGATTGCTACCTTTGCCAAACAAATGCGAGAGCCAGTTGGAAGGCGACGACGACGCCTGTTGGCCGCATACCTCGGTGGGCTCGCTGCCTGCGATGAAATATTCCTGCACGGACTCCGGGCAGCTGGAATTGGCCAGTTCGCCGGTTTTCGGATCAATCATCTCGGCTATTACGCCCGGTGGTGGATCGAAATCCTCGGTCATTTTGTATTGCGGCAAGGCCGTCGCGCGTTTCATGAATTCCGCCCACAACGGGGCGGCGGAAGCGCTGCCGGAAAGGCCGAGGTCGCGATTGTCGTCGAACCCGATCCACACTACGCAGAGCAAGTTTGACGTGAAGCCGGCGAACCAGCCATCGCGCGAGGTGCCGGTCTTCCCCGCCGCCGTCGGCGTGAAACCCATGGAGCGAACTGTGACGCCAGTGCCGCGGTTGATGACTTCTTCCATGATGCTGGTGGTGAGGAACGCCACGCGCGGGTCGAGGACGGCGCGCACGCGCGGGCCAGCCGTTTCCTCCACCGTGCCGTCGGCAGCGAGAACGCTGCGCAGGAAGAGCGGCTCGGCGCGAAAACCGTTGGTAGCGAAAGGTGTGTAAGCGGCGGCTACGTCAATCGGCGTCATTTCATACGCCCCGAGCGCGACTGCAGGCGTCGGCTGAATATTTGTGCCCAGGCCCATCTGGCGCGTGAGGTTCACCACTCGCTGATAGCCGATCAGCTCGGCGACCTTGACGGTCGCTACGTTGAGTGAATGGATCAGCGCGTCGCGCACGGTGACCGTGCCGTAAAATTCCTCGCCGTAATTATCCGGCGTGTATTCCTTGCCATCGAATTCGAACGTGGTGGGCACGTCATCTACTGTGGTCACGGGCGTGACCATTGGCGTAAAGCCCTCGGCCGCGTTGTCAAAGGCGGCCGCGTAGACGAACGGCTTGAATACCGAGCCCGGTTGGCGGTGCGCCAGCGCGTGATTGAGTTGGCTTTCACCGTAGTTCCGTCCACCGACGAGCGCGCGGATTTCTCCGGTGTGCGCGTCCATCGCAACTAGCGCCACCTGCACGTGCGCGGGATCTCCCTTCTTGGCCCAGGCGGCGTAACGCTTAGTAAGCAGCTTGTCTACGCCCTGCACGCCGGTCTGGATCGCTTCGGCGGCTGCGTGCTGCAACTGGGGATCAAGAGTGGTGTAGATTCGATAGCTCTGCGTTTCCAGGTCGGTTTCAGAGAACTTTTCGAGCAGGTGGTCCTTCACCATGTCCACAAAGTAGGGCGCGGAGCCGCTGTTTATGCCGCCATTGACGAATTTCAGTTTCAATTTCTTGGCGGCGTCGGCTTGCTCTTGCGTGATGTAACTGTCTTCGACCATCTGCGGAAGCACGCGGTCGCGCGATTCCTCGGCGCGATCCATGTGG
>Ga0208691_1000605_pt1 | contig 13174 bp, 8 predicted proteins | sample June2015DPH_20_1_FD_184719 | JGI IMG/M metagenome (GOLD analysis project Ga0208691, IMG submission 184719) | Peatland microbial communities from SPRUCE experiment site at the Marcell Experimental Forest, Minnesota, USA - June2015DPH_20_10... | ecosystem: Environmental > Terrestrial > Soil >... | reverse complement strand
GTTTGCGGTCGATCAGGCGCGCAACCACCAAGGCCGTGGCTGGACTCTGGGGCTGAATCAAACCGACTTCCGTCAGTTTCCCGAGATGGCGCACGAGATCCACAAATGGCATGGATGGGAGCAAAGCTTCCCATACTCGCGCGGAGGTCTTCCATTCGGATGGAACCAGCTCATGGTTCAAGCGATTTTCCTCAATGAGGAGGATGATCTCGTTTTCGTTGGACGACTTCTTGGCCTGCTCGAAAGCGCGGATCTGGCGCAGGTCGCCGGAAAGAATCTCCGGGCTTGCCAAGTGGCCAAGCTCGCCATCCACGGCCCATTGGAACAGAGCGTTGTGGGCAGGCGTAGCGGCTTTCGGATGCGCTAGCCGCAGTAGGTCTCGATGCGACCATCCATTGCCGTGTGGGTGCGTGAGCATCTGGTAGGCCAGCTCTGACGCTGGTTTGCTCAGGTACCAGTCGGCTACCGCGGATCGCAGAGCGCGGCCCCATCCGCGCAGGTTCTCGACAAACGCGGCGAAGATGCACAGGTCCGATCCTGTGCGCGCAACTTGCGGCAGTGCGCTGAGTGCGGCTCGGACGGTTTCGGCGTCCGCAAAATTCGGGCTTGCGGCCAGGGCCAGCTCGAACAGCGCTGGGGCATTTTTCGGAGCGCGTCCGGCGGTGGAGATTTCAACCAGGGTTCGCACCACGCGGAGGCCATCCGTCTTCAGACACGCCACCACTGCGGTTGCATTCTCCAGGGTGAGAGCGCGCGGCCGAACGTAGTACGTTCCATCTTCGCTTCCGAGCATGAGGAAACGCGTCAGGCGCATCCAGATATCCACGGACTGGCGCGGCCCGTGAGCAATCGGCGTGGTGTGTTGTTGTAAGTCGAGCATAAGTTTCCCCGTATAAAATATTGGTGCGGATAAATTAGTGGCCGCTTCCGACCCGCACATTGGTTTCTGGTCGATGATTCCGAATTATCCGAGATGGCTCGGAACCACACTGTCGTCCTCGTTCAGCCGCTGCCATTCCTTGGCGCTCATGAAGCCGATCTTCTGGCGCTTGGAATCCACTTGCAGCACCCAGGCGATCTCCTTCATGGCCCACAACGGGGCGTGCGAGCGATCGCTATAACGATTGCATTCCGTGACGCGTATCCCGATGGGCTTTTCCACCAACGAGCAATACACGTATTCCTCGCTGTCGGCCGGGCCTCGCAGAACTACGCCGTTCGAGCAAGAGTCGCACAGGCGCGGGGCATCCACTGATCGGGTACCTTGAAATACTTTGAAGTTTTTCATATACCTTTCCTGATTGAGAGTTGAAGTGAGAATCAAGCAATGCGACTGGTGCTCGAGTGTCGCACCGCGAAAAAACTGCTAGCTGGAATGGGAACTAAAGGACTGGGAAGCTTACCGGAGGCCAGCCAGTTCGCGTCGCGACGTCGTCGCGCAGTCGCATTCGATCAGCGTTAGTGATTGCGTTCAACAGGCTGCCTCCTTTCGATAGAGTTGTGGACTTGGGTTAACATAACATGCGCCGGGAACGCGCTTCAAGTGTTTTTTGATTAAACTTTTTTACCACCCGCGAGAGGTGGTCCGCCGAAGCCCCGCCTGGCGCACTATTCGGTGGACTCTACACCTGGCGATGTGTGCAGAGTTGGGATGGCTCCGGACGACTTGAATTTGTAGTAGAGATGATGCAAAACGAAAAGCGAACAGCCGATGGCGACCGCAGCAACGGCATTGGTGACCAAAACGGCGAACGCGGTGGCGAGGAAAGCGGCGGCGTCCAGGCGGCGCATTTTGGGCAAACGGCGCCAGGTGCTCCACTCGAGCAGGCAGATTCCCATCCAGGCGGTGACCCCGGCCAGGGCTGGAATGGGGATCTGTGCTACGAATTTGGATCCCATCTCTAGGAAAGCGATTAAGAATACGGCGTGCAGAATGTTGGATACGCGCGTGGTGGCGCCGCAGCGAACGCTGGCCAGGCTGCGCGCCGGAATTCCAACGCTCATGGGAGCTCCAAACAGGCCGCCGCAAATATTGGCGAGTCCGTACGCACTTAGCTCCCGATCGGCATCTGTTTTGCGCGCGTGCCGATGCCAGCCTCGGAAGTGCTCTACCACGCGCGATGTAATCAGAATATTCACGGCGCTGACAAATGCCAAGCCGAGCGCGGAGGGAAGCAGAGTGGTGAAGTCCGAGCGCTGCCAGGAGAATCCGGCGAAAGCGGGCAGGGCCAGCGGTAGAGCCCCCACCTGCTTTTCGTGCAATCCGAAGAGATTCGCCGCTAACACCGCGACCCCGACACCGATGAGTGGGGCAGGCAGACGCGCGGACCACCGGGCGGAGAGCATGGCAGCGCCGATTACCAGCACGCCGAGGACGAGTGGAGCAGCTTGGACACCACTCACGCGGCCCAGCACTCGAAACAACTGCGTCAGCGGTGCGCCGGCCGATCGGGTCCATGGCGAACCGACTCCAAGGATGGTATCGAGCTGCGAGATCACCATCAGGCCGCCGATGCCGCAGGAAAATCCGGTGACCACAGCTTGGGGAACTTTTTGGATGTAGCGGCCGAGCCGCAGGGCTGAGAATAGCAGCAGGAACAGGGCGGCCGCAATACAGATTTTTGCGGCGCCCGCGATACCCTGCTCGCGGACAGCGAGGGCGATGAAGGGGACCGTGGCGCTGGCGGTCCCCCCGATCAATACCGGATTACGGCCGAGCAGCGCGGTGACCGGCGCCGTGAGGATGCTGGTGAATATCCCGAGGACCGGCGGCAGGCCCATCAGCGAGGCCATTGCGAGACCGTAGGGAATCGCAATCAGGGCTGCGATGATTCCACCGAAACAGTCGCCCAGAAATACACGCGCAGTATACGGGTGTCGTACTGGATTCATGTACTGCCGTTGGCGTTCACACGAATGTGAACGCGGCACGCACGAGTGCGTGCGCTACAGGCTATGCCATTACCTTCAAGAATGCGGTCTTGAACTTGGCCATGTCTTCGCGCGAACCCACCGTGACTCGAACATAGGTGGGCCAGGACGGCCAGACGCGTCCGATGTAGACGTTCTCCTTGGCCATGAGATCGATCACCTCGCGGCCGGGACGCTTCACGTCCACCATGAATTTGTTGCTCACCGACGGTACATAGTGGAAATGGTTCTTGTCGAGGAACGCGAGCGTGTCTTCGCGGATATCCTTGATGATCTTGCGGCGCTCCGCCACAAGCGTCTTCACTTTGAGGCTGGTGGTTGCACCGACCATGGCCGTCACGGGCAACGCGCCCGCGCTATAGGGCATGATCTTGTCGAGCAGATCGGGACGGCCTATCGCGGCGCCCGCGCGCAACCCCGCCATGCCGTAGAGCTTCGAGAAGGTGCGCAGAACGATGATCTCTTTGTCTTTCGCGACCATGTCCACCATGGAGGTAGCGCCATCGGCGATGTGGATGTAAGCTTCATCCACCATGAGGATGCTGCCGGCCGGCTTATTGGCGAGCAGCCATTCCATGTCCTCACGCGAAGTCAGGGATCCTGTGGGATTGTTCGGGTTGCAGAGATAGATCAGGCCCGCGTTCGGATCGGCCGCGGCCATAGCCTTCACATCGTGCGCGTAGTCCTTGGTGAGGGGGACGTTGAAGGCTTTCGCGCCGATGAACTTCGCCGCGCGGCCTCCGGCCTCGTAGCCGGGATCGCCTGCGACGTAACTTTTTTGCGGCGAGCAGAACGCCAGCACGGATTGGTGCAGGGGCGCGCTCGATCCGGCGAAGGGACGCACATAGTCCGGCTTCACGCCTTCTACCTCAGCCAGCGTTTTCGCAAGTTCATCGGTGAGCTGGTACATGTACCGGCCGCCCTTCTGAATTACGTTGCGCATGGCTTCGGCAGCCTCAGGGCACGGGCCCATGGGGTTCTCGTTAGCGTTGATCAATACAGCATCGGGTGGAATGGTGCCTTTGACCTTGGACAACTGGGCCAGGGCTGGCTCGTTATAGAACGGCAAAGTGGCTCCGGCAGTGAGCATGGTCGCAATGCGGCCGAAGTTCCTGCGGGAAAAACCGCGCTTCAGGAAATCTTTCGATTCCTCAGGGCTGAGATTGAGTGTCAAGTGCCCTCCTTCCGATCTTATTAGCATACCTCGGAACGGAGTGGTTTTGGCGGCGTACGTATAATGGCCCCATGCACCGGTTATTGTTTGTCACGATTTTTGTATTTGCGGCGTTCGCGCAGACGCCTACCATCGATCAATCGCTCAGCATGCAGTCGGTGGGGAATGCCCGCATCTCGCCGGACGGGCAATATGTCGCTTATACGGTCACGCAGGCGAACTGGGAGGAGAACGAATTCGTGCAGCAGATCTGGATCGCCGTGGTCCAAAGCGGCGAACGGTATCAGTTGACCAGCGGCAAGAAATCGAGCCAGAATCCGAAATGGTCGCCGGATTCGTCGCGTATCGCTTTTCTATCGGAGCGTGATGGCAAGCGCCAGATTTACGTAATTCGCCCGCATGGCGGCGAAGCGCAGCAGCTTACCAGCGAAGAGAACGGCGTGGAGTCCATGGAGTGGGCGCCCGACGGATCAGCGATTGCCTTCAGCTCCACCGGCGCAGACTCGAAGACCAAGAAGGATCGGAAAGAAAAGTACGGCGAGTTCGATGTCATCGGCGGCGATTATGTGATGGTGCGATTGTGGCTGGTGAAGACGCCGGCCGAAATCCCCGCCGATCAAAAGCAGCGGCCGCAGGCGGAGGCGCTCACCGAAGGCGACAAGTTCAGCGTGGGCGACTTCGCGTGGTCGCCCGATTCCAAGCACATCGCCTTCAGTGCCACGCGCGATCCCGACATCAGTTCATCCGGCACATCGCAGATCTACACCGTCGACGCGGGGGACAAGTTGGTGAAGAAACTGCTGGATTCGAACGGTCCCAATACGCGGCCGCGCTGGTCGCCGGATGGAACGCAGATAGCTTATGTCACTGCGAACGGCGATCCGTTCTACTACTTCATGAACACGCACATCGCGGTTATTCCAGCGGCGGGCGGCGAGCCGCGTATCGTCACCGCGAAATTCGACGAAGATCCGAACTTGATCGATTGGGGGCCGGATGGAATCTATTTCGCAGCGTTTCTAAAATGCAACGCGCATGTTTTCCGCGTGAATCCGGAAACCGCGGCGATTGACCGGATCAGTTCGCCCGATTCGTTCTTCGTTCCCGACGCATCGTTCACTCCGGATCATCGGATGTTTGCCTCTCTGGGTTCGGCGCCGAATCATTTTTCGGAAGTTTTCGTTTCCGCGACCAAGGATTTTGCACCGCGGTATCTCACGAATATGGGCGATCAATGGAAAGATTTCAGGCTGACTACGCGGGAGGTGATCGAGTGGAAATCCGCCGATGGCACGCCGATCCAGGGCGTCCTGATGAAGCCCGCCGATTACGATCCGTCGCAGAAATATCCGTTGCTGGTGGTGATCCACGGTGGGCCAACGGGTTTCGATACGCCGGAGGCTGCGCCCGATCGTTACTATCCGATGGAGCGCTTTGCCGCCAAGGGCGCGCTGATCTTGAGGCCGAATTACCGGGGTTCGGCTGGGTACGGCGAGAAGTTCCGGTCGCTGAACGTGCGCAATCTGGGCCTCGGCGACTATCAGGATGTGATTACGGGCGTGGATTTTCTGATTGCGAAAGGGCTAGTGGATAAAGACCGCGTAGGCGCGATGGGATGGAGCGAGGGCGGCTATATTTCGGCTTTCATCACCACCTACAGCGACCGGTTTCGCGCCGTTTCGGTGGGTGCGGGCATTTCCGACTGGATGACTTACTACGTCAACACTGACATTCATCCGTTCACGCGGCAGTATCTGAAAGCCACGCCGTGGGACGATCCGGCCATCTATCAGAAGACGTCGCCCATATTCTATGTGAACAAGGCCAAGACGCCGACTCTGATCCAGCATGGCGATCAGGATAAGCGCGTGCCGCCTCCGAACGCTTTCGAGTTGTACCAAGCGCTGAAGGATCGCGGGGTTCCGGTGAAGCTGATTCTGTACAAGGGATTCGGGCATCCCATCAACAAGCCGAAACAGCAGCGGGCGGTGATGGAGCACAACTACGAATGGTTCGCGAAATATATTTGGGGCGAAGAGGCGCAGTCGGCTGCGGCGACGAAGTAAACTTGAAGGCTTATGACAACCCATTTGCAGAAGGCAGGCGGCAGAAAGCAGAAGGCAGGCGGCAGGAGGCAGGCGGCAGGGCCTGGGCCGCGGGTGCCGCTTGGCGTCTGCTGCATTCTGCTTTCTGCCCTCTGCTTTCTCTCGCCGTCCTTCGGACAAAACACTCCTATCGTATTAGAGGCTGCGCGCATGTTCGATGGACATCGCATGTCGACGCCGGGACTGGTAGTGGTCAGCGGCACTACCATCCTGGGCGTTGGCGCTCAAGCTCCGATGCCTAGTGGTGCAAAGGTGATCGATTTCGGCGACGCCACGCTTTCGCCGGGTCTGATGGATGCGCACACCCATCTTGCGTATCCGAGCGTTGGGGATTTCCGGCAGTTCATTCTGGACGGCCTGCAGAAGACCATTGCGGAAAGAACGCTCATCGCCACGGTGAATCTCAAGAAAACTCTGATGGCCGGCATCACTACGGCGCGCGACGTGGGTTCCACCGATTTCATGGATGTTGGACTACGCAATGCAGTGCAGGCCGGCATTATTCCCGGACCGCGCATGCTGGTGGCAGTGCACGCCATCGGGGCAACGGGCGGGCATTGCGATTTCCAGGACGGGTTTCGGGAGGGTGTTTTCGGACGTGAATCCGCTCCTGAAGACGGAGTGATCAATGGCCCGGAAGAAGCGCGCAAAGCCGTGCGGCTGAACGCCAAATACGGCGCGGATGTCATCAAAACATGCGCCACCGGCGGAGTGCTTTCGCTGACCGATGCGGTGGACACGCCGCAGCTTACCCAAGAAGAGCTCAACGCGATTGTGGACGAGGCGCATGCGCTACGCAGGAAAACGGCCGCGCACGCGCACGGAGCCGAGGGCGCCAAGCGCGCCATTCGCGCGGGCATCGATTCCATCGAACACGGCACCTTTATGGATGACGAAGCGCTGGACATGATGAAAACGCGCGGCACGGTGTTCATCCCAACCTTGATGGCCACCCAAGGTGGGCGCGAGATGCTGGCCAAGGGCGGATACCCGGCCGCGGTGGAGGCAAAGATGCGCGCGGCCATCGAGGCCATTAATCAGACCATGAAGAGAGCCATTGCAAAAGGAGTGAAGATCGGGATGGGCACAGACGCCGCCGTGTATCCGCACGGCCGTAATCCGGAGGAGTTTCACATGCTGGTAGATCTCGGGATGCCGCCCATTGATGCACTGCGGGCGGGGACGTCGGTCGACGCGGAGTTGCTGGGAATCCAGGATCGCGTGGGAACGCTGGAGCCGGGAAAGCTCGCAGATGTGGTGGTGATTCCTGGCGACCCAATCCAGAACATCCGGCAGGTCGAGAAGATCACGTTCGTGATGAAAGAGGGAGTGATTTATCGGAATGACGCGAATCGCTAGGCGGTTCGGTCCCCGCGCTTACGCTTGGGGCTGCCTGTTATTAGCTCCTGCGTTGGCGCAGGACGCGCCGCATCGTTTGGCCGCGCGGGCGCAGGGCGATACTCCACTGATGACGGACTTGCGCGAGCTGTGCGACGGCATCGGCGGACGGCCCACAGGCTCCGCGGCATGCGATCGCGCGATTGAATGGGCTGCCAAGAAATTCCGCGATATCGGGATCCAGAACGTTAGCGTGGAGCCGTTCACCGCACAGAGCATGTGGCTCCCGGTCTCGGCCGAAGCCAGCGCGGTTTCACCCGCGGCCTTCAACATCCGCATCGCGGCTGCGCCCATGAGCCCGTCGACAAAGGGCGTCATCGAAGCCCGCATTATTGACGCCGGGGAGGGGACATTGGCCGACTTCGCCCGGCTGGGCGGCACAATGCGAGGCGCCATTTTGCTGATTCATTCTTCCGAGATGAAGACGTTCGACGATCTTTTCGCCGAGTATATGCGGAACGCCGTGCTGACAGACGCGGCGCGGAAACATCAGCCGGTAGCGCTGCTGCTGGAATCCACGCGGCCGCGCGGGCTGCTGTATCGGCATCCTATTTCGCTTGATCTCACCTACGCTCCCGTGCCCACGGCGATCATCTCTCGCGAACACGCCGAGCGGTTGGCGCGGCTGGCGGAAAAGGATGAGGTGCGCGTGCGGCTAACCATCTTGAACAGGATCGCGCCGAGTTATGAATCGAAGAATGTCATTGCCGAGATTCGCGGGCGCGAAAAGCCGGATGAGATTGTGCTGGTGGGCGCGCACCTGGATTCGTGGGATTTGGGAACGGGCGCGGAAGACAACGGGGTGAATGCCGCGCTGGTGATTGACCTGGCGCGCGCGTTTCACGATTTGGGCATCCAGCCCCGGCGGACCGTTCGGTTCGCGCTATTCACCGGCGAAGAGCAGGGCATGCTGGGGTCAGAAGCCTACGTGGCGCGGCATAAGAACGAGCTAGACAAATTTGTTGCGGTGACCATCTTCGACACTGGGTCCGGTCACCTGAGCGGCTTTTATCTGAATGGGCGGGACGAGCTTCGGAAGCCGGTCAACGACGCGCTGGCGTCCGTGGACGGGCTGCGCGCTACCGGCCACGTGATAGACGTGCTGGACGGCACCGACAATTTCGATTTCATGATTTCGGGCGTTCCCAATCTGGTGGGCATCCAGGACCCGATTCCTTATCTCCCGGATTACCACGCGGAATCGGATACCGTGGATCGCGTGAATCAGAGGGAGGAAAAAGTCACGGAGGCGGTCGCGGCGGTGCTGATGTGGAGCCTGGCGGAGAATCCGGAGCGTCCGGCGAAGCGGTTGACGCGCGCGGAAGTGGAGAAGCTGGTGGTCGACTCCAAGCTGGATGAGCAGATGAAAGCGCTGGGGCAGTGGGAGGATTTCAAGGCAGGCAAGCGCGGGTGGTTTTAGTGGCTCGGTCTAGCATCCCTCCCGGTAACCATTTCTAGCGCAGATACATACTTCCAAGCGGTTGATATTAAATAAGTTATAGCAACTTTCGCGCGAGGAATCCATCTACGCCGACTCAGCAGATCGGCGAAGAGCTATTCGACCTCGGATTCAAGGGTCTCCTCAGTTTTTCGGCTAAGCAGCCGAGCTCCAAAATCCTTGCGGTCTTCACGCCGCGGCTGGCGCATCCATGTTGGATTCGATACAGCTATGACGATGACCATGCTCAGCGAGTTTTCCATCCGAACCAACAGGTGGGACCCTTGAGGAATTTCCGCTGCCGATACAACGGCCGCCAGCGCGAAACAAGAAAGCTAAGTCGTTTTAGCTTGAATAGTAACTTACTCCAACCCCGCCTTACTCAACAACCTTCTCAGCGACCCAGCGCCGCCCGCGCCCTTTTGCGTGCCGGCGATATTTCCATCCCGGTCAATTACTACATAAAGAGGAAAGGAGCGGGACGGGTAGAGCGCCGCAAGGTTGGTGTCCTCGGTCAGGATCACTTTGCAGGCGCGCGGCATCTGCTCCAGGTATTTCTTAACTACTTTTTTCGGTTCCATGAAGTCCACTGCCAGAACTACCAGGCCGCGATCGGCAAACTCCCGCGTCAGTTCATCCACCACGGATTGCTCGCCCCGGCAAAACTTGCACCAGGTTGCCCAGAACTGCAGCAGCACTACTTTGCCTTTCACCGAATCGTTCGAAAAATTCTCGCCGTCCAGCGATTTGGCATGAAATCGAGGAGCCGGCTCAGCTCCCAACGTCACCGTCATCAACACGAATACAGCCAGTACACGTTTGAATGTTTTAGCGCCACGCATGTTGATTGATAGTAACAGTTGGAAAGCCGCACGGTAACGATACGAAAAGCTGCGTAAAGAACCTTAAAGTTCTGCGACTAACTAGTTGAAGCGCGTGTTTGTTTATTTATCGGAGGACTTGAAAATACAGTCCAACAGGAGCAACACAGTTAATATGAAGACCTTATCCAGAATGATCGCGGTTGCGGCAGTGCTAAGCGCAACTCTTTTGGCCCAACGGCCGTTCGGTGTGATGACCGGTTCCACGCCTCCCGATCCCGCCACAATCGTGGCGCAGAAAGTGGACCGGCTCACCAAACTTCTAACACTCAACACCACGCAGGCTACTGAGGCCACCACCATCTTTACGAATGCGCTCACCGCTGTCACACCCATCGAGACCACCGTGCGTACCGACCGCCAATCGTTGCAGACCGCTGTGAAGGCGAACGATACTGCAACCATCGAGTCGATATCTGCGACCATCGGATCGCTGACCGGCCAGATCCTTACCATCCAAAACAAAGCCGATGCAGCATTCTACGTCATTCTCAGCCCGACTCAGCAAAACACCTTAAGTCAAAGCCGAGGTTTTGGGCGTGGTTTTGGACGTTAGTTGCGCGTTAGCGAGTTCCGATGTGCCTGCTGGCCCACCAAAGGTCTTGAAGACGGTGTAGCGTACGCACTCCTGCGTGCCGCGTTCACACTCGTGTGAACGCTTGGGTTGGGTCGAAAAACGTGTTCGCAAGAGTGCGAACACGGCACGCAAGAGTGCGTGCGCCACGGGCGTCCTCAACGGAGTCGGAGGCTTTTCCGAAGAAACGCAACCGGGCGGGCATGAGTAGCGTCATACTAGTGTCAGGAAGTTCTTGCCCGCCATCCCGCGCTGTGGACAAGGCTCTTGGAAACCCGGCACCCCCCGATTATCCGTGAAGAGGACGAATCATGAATTGGAAATCCCTCTGCTACCGTTTTGGAACCCGCTCAGCGATCGCGCTGTGCTCGCTCTACATCTTCACCGGTTTCCTCAACGCGCAGCAGAGCCGTATTACGAAAGCAATCGATAATCAGCAGCGCGTTGTTCTGACTGGCCACCTCCATCCCAAGGCGCGCCCTGAGGACGATCAAGGACGCGTTGCTCCGTCGCTCCCAATGTCATATGTAACACTCGAGCTGGCACAATCGGCCAGCCAGCATGCCGATCTGCAGCAGTTGCTCCGCGATCAGCAAACGCCCGGTTCCGCGAACTATCATGTCTGGCTGACCCCGGAGCAATATGCGGATCGCTTTGGCGTAAGCACGGACGATTTAAACAAAATTACATCCTGGTTACAAGCGCAGGGGCTCAGCATTGCAGCGGTAGCACGGGGACGAAACTGGATTGCCGTCAATGGAGAAGCGGCTAGAGTCGAAAGCGCTTTTCAAACTGAGATCCACCAATACGTCTCGAACGGCGAGAAACACTTTGCGAACTCTCTGGAACCCTCCGTGCCCGAGGCGCTCGGCGGAATCGTCGGGGCCATTCGCGGGCTAAACGACTTCCGCATGAGGGCCAAAAGCAAATTGCGCAATCCGGCCACGCAGTCCACCATGACGCCGCACTTTACCGCTAGCGACGGAGAAAATTTCATAACGCCCAACGATCTGGCGACCATCTATGACATCTCCCCGCTCTACGCCGCCGGAATCGACGGAAAAGGACAATCGCTCGTAATCGCCGGGCAAACTCAAATCAACCTTTCGGACATTGAAACGTTCCGCTCGAGTTACGGCTTGCCTGCCAACGATCCTCAGACCATGCTGGTACCCGGCGCCCAGGATCCGGGAATCAGCAACAACGATTTGTCCGAGGCGGATCTGGATTTGGAATGGTCCGGCGCCGTGGCGAGAAACGCCACCATCCTGTTTGTCTATTCGTCCGATGTCATGGACTCGGTACAGTACGCAATCGATCAGAAGTTAGCGCCTGTGATCAGCCAGAGCTACGGGTCGTGCGAACTGGAGACCCCGAGTTCCGACCTGTTTACGTTCCAACAATGGGCCCAGCAGGCCAACGCGCAGGGCATGACCTGGTTCTCCGCTTCAGGCGACACCGGCGGTGCGGATTGCGATGACACGCAGAATCCCGGCTTGTCCGTAGATACGCCTGGCTCCATCCCGGAAGTGACCAGCGTGGGCGGCACGGAGTTCGCGGAGAACGGCGGCCAGTATTGGGCGGCCACCAACTCCTCCAGCGGCGCGTCCGCATTGTCCTATATTCCCGAAACATCCTGGAACGATAGCGTCGAAGATGGAACTCCCTCCGCCAGCGGAGGAGGCGCCAGCATTTACTTCACGAAACCGAGTTGGCAAACTGGTCCGGGCGTGCCTGCGGATAACGCCCGGGACGTTCCCGACGTCTCTCTTTCCGCCTCGGCCGATCACGATGGATATTTTGTTTACACCGCCGGCAGCCTGCAGGTTTATGGCGGGACTTCCGTCCCTGCTCCCACGTTCGCTGGAATTATCACCTTGTTGAATCAGTATCTGGTATCCGCCGGCACGCAGTCGTCACCCGGCGTGGGAAATATAAATCCCAAGCTTTATTCGCTGGCCCAATCCGTGCCCAGTGCATTTCACGACATCACCACCGGCAACAATATTGTTACTGTGCCCTGCGGCGGGCGCTTCTCAACCTGCAACAGCACACCAGTGGGCTATAGCGCGGGAGTAGGTTTTGACGAAGTAACGGGACTCGGCTCGGTGGATGTCGACAGATTGCTCACGGCCTGGAACGGAGGCAAGGTCCTGGCACCTCCTTCTGCCGCCAGCATCACTCTCATGAGCAATTTGCGCACGGTGTCAGTTACCGATTCCGCATTTCTAATTGCAACCGTAGTGGGCGAGGATGGTGCAACGCCTACCGGCACGGTGCAGTTCTCAGTGGGCGGCCTCTCGCTGGGTTCGGCCACATTGGTCGGATCGGGTGGAACTGCTACGGCCACATTGACCGTCAATGGCAATCAATTGCCCGCCGGCTCGGGAACCATCACCGCGGTCTATAAAGAGGGTTCCGCCTCGAGCGTTACCGCCTCCGTCACGGTCAGCGTGAGTGGAACGTCCACTTCGAATGGAACGCCGGTTGTACTCGGCGTTGTGAATGGCGCCTCCTATCAGTCCGTCTATTCACCGGGGATGATACTGTCGGTTTTCGGGTCCGAACTCTCCGCGTCCATCGCCAGCGCCAGCAGCGTGCCTCTGCCAGTTTCTACCGCCGGAATCGCCGCCACCGTAAACAACGTCGCCGCGCCCTTATACTACGTCTCGC
>Ga0208691_1000604_pt1 | contig 13177 bp, 6 predicted proteins | sample June2015DPH_20_1_FD_184719 | JGI IMG/M metagenome (GOLD analysis project Ga0208691, IMG submission 184719) | Peatland microbial communities from SPRUCE experiment site at the Marcell Experimental Forest, Minnesota, USA - June2015DPH_20_10... | ecosystem: Environmental > Terrestrial > Soil >... | reverse complement strand
TTTTATAGCGATACAGCTTCTCGTAGGCGCCGATCGCTTGGTCCCACTTGGTTGCCATGGCGTAGTAACGGCCCTCGATGGATTGTTGATCTTCAAACGAGAGGCCCTTGGAAAGCGTCACAGCTTCTTTGGCTTCGTCCGTTGCCTCCTTGTCGTAACCCAGTTCGGATTCCGCCTCAGCCAGCGCCGCGTGGACCAGTGGAAAAGCTGGTTCGATATCCACGGCGCGCTTCAGGTAACTGCGCGCCTGCTGCGGCTCGTAGTTGCGCAGCTTCTCCAATCCGGGATAGTAAAATTCGCGGATGCTCGGCGGAGCCTGCGCCATTTCGAGTTGTCGCGTTCTTTCGGGAGAAAGTTCACCCAACCCCAGCTTTTCCCGAAGGCGCGCCGCGCTACGAGCCACCAGCCTGTCGAGCTCGGCTTCGGTGCCGTCCTCGGTGATGGTGGAAATGGTTTCGCCTTCTCCTGCGTCCTGCAACTCCACAATGAGATGAATCTTGCCTCCGGCCGATTTTCCCAGATCTTTGTAGGACCCCACGACAACGAAATCCGCGCCAAAGCTTTTGAGTTGCCCCAAGGCGCGCTTGCTCAAGCCTTCAAAGCGCGGCACGCCCAGGTTTTTCCACATTTCGGCGCACTCCTGGCCGGATATCGTCCGAAGTCTTTCGGTGCCGCCAAGCTGCGCACGCATGTTGTCGGTGAGATCGCCATCCACCCAAGCTACGTCGGCATTTCCGGTGGAATTTCTGAATCCCATCACGGCGACATATTGTTTTCGCTTGATCGGCGAGTACTTTTGATACAGCACGAATCCGGCGGCGGCGAGGGCGGCCAATACCACAGCGGCTATCGCGAGACGGGTGATCCTTCCGCGTCGCGCGCGGTCGCGTTCCGCGCGGAACTTCGCCGGCAGCGCGGAATTTCCCAGTTCGCCGGTGTAGAGATTGTAGAAATGGATCTTCTTGCCATGCTTGACTTCGTGCTCGCCGAGGTCGTCCAGATGCGGTGCCCAACGCTTGAGATGTTCCAGCAGCCCAGCGGTGCCTTTCGATACCAGAATGTGCCCGGCATCGCCGGCATCCATGATGCGTTGCGCTTCGTTGATACCCCCTCCCTGGACATTGAGATTGGCGTTTATGTCCAGATGCTGGTAGACCAAGCCGGCATTCAGGCCCATGCGAACTTTGAGATTGGGATGGCTGCGAAGCTGCTCCGCTATTTCCAGAGCGCATTCCACTGAAGCGATGGGGTCGCCGAAAAATGCGAGCGCCATTCCGTCGCCGGTGGGGAGAGAAATCAGCCGCTTCTCGCGGTCGGCCTGGCGGAACGAGGGCGTGGCGCTGACTATTTGTTGCAGCCGCTTCAGGCTCTCCCGTTGCTCCTCCATGTGGAGATTGGTGAAGGCTACGACGTCCAGGAATAGAACATGGGCGATTTCCGGACGGTCGGAAGGTTGGGGTATTGATTCGGAAGAACGCTCGCTCGGCTCTGTCGCCATGGCCTGAGTTAGCCCTAACGGCCGCAGTGTCGCACGTTGCAAGTATACATCGAAGGGCTTACTTGACGGCGACTGTTACCGGAGCGCTCTCGAAACCCGCGACGCTGACTACCAACGGCACGGCGTCGCCCGGTGTTATGCCTTTCGGAACGTACGCGTTCACCTGGTATTCTCCCGCGAGGCCCCCCACCAAGCCGCTGAAGAAAACCTGAGCCGGCTTGCCGCCAATGGTGACCGTCACCGGATTAGTTGTGATTGCCGGCGGCGAGGACGGCGCCGCGCTTCCCGCCGCTACCGGTGGATTCACGGGCCCGAGTCCAACGCAGTAGATCACGATGGCATCGCCGGCGCTGATGGGATGCGTCGCATCTACCGGGACACCGACGCCGCTGCCTGGCTTGAAATCGTCCACGATGCCGAAGCCGCTTTCAGTAGCGAATACGGCCGGCTGTGTTTCAGCTATCGTAACTGGCGCCGGGACAGAGAGCGTGGGACCGTTGGTAACAATCAATTGCTGGGTGCTGTTAGGCGGTACGTCGTACGGGATAACCGCATTCACTTGGCCATCGGCGCTGTAAAGCAACGGTAGCGGCCGGGCTCCGAGGACCACTTGCGTTGCCCCTAGCTCGGTGGCCAGCGGCAGTGATAGGGCCCGATTCGTTCCGGCGGATAGATGAACACCGTAGATGGATATGAAGCTGCCCGGCGCGAGCGGCTGATTCGCGGCGGATTTTGCGGGGCTACCCACACCGGCAACGGAAGGCGCCGTTGGATTCGCTTGCAACGATCCTCCCACGGTCTGAGTGCCCTGAAGTTGCGGGGTAATCTCCTGCGCGTTCACAGTGATCACCACCTGAGTATTCACATTGATCGGCTGCCAGGTGGCGCTCCAGTGTCCATTGTTCAGAGACGTGAGGGCCAACGAGGGATCGCTGTCGGAGAAAGAGGCAGTGACGTTTCCCTCGGTCATGTAATTGCCGCAATCGTCGACGACGATCACGTCCAAGGGTGTCGGCCAGGCTGCCACCGTGGCGAAGTTGGCGCCGAGTTGCGTGAATACGGGCAGCAACTTCGTGGGCGCGCAACCGGCGGCGTGGGCGACATTTCCATCGGTTGCGTTAGATCCTATCGCAGGGGTCACCACCACCAGCACGGTGATGTGGCGAGACGATTGGTCTTCGGCGAAATTCAGCACAATCTCGCCGAAGTAGACGTTCGCCGGCACACCGGCGAGAGTGGGCTGTACGGTGATTTGGACTGGATTTGTGGCGTTCACTGTGCCGCTCGACGGTTGTATAGTGAACAAGTTGCTGCCCTGTCCAAAGAACAACGCGGAGCTGAAAGTGAGGGCGGAAGGGGAAGGATTGGTGAGTGCAACGGTCTGGGGCGCCGGATTTGCGCCGCCTTCTTGAGCCACGAAAACCAATCCACTGGGGAAGACAAATGCTCCTAGATCCGTTCCCGCAGGAGCGATGTTCAAAACTACCGATGCCATTTGAGGTGAGTTGGATGCGCCATCCGCCGATATTTCTATCTGGCCGTAGTAATCGCCTGGCGCCAATCCCGCGGACTGGATGCTCACGGTCAACACAGCGGGTGAGGAAGAAGTAATAGTTCCCGAAGCCGGCGAAACGGATAGCCAGGGTCCGCCTGAAATGGTGGATGCAGAAGCCAAGAGTTTCACCGATTCAGATCCGCCGTCCAGAATAACGAGGGCCTGCCCGGGCGGGTTAGCGCCTCCGGCGACAGTCTGGAAACGCAATCCGGTTTGCGAAAGCAGCAGAGTGACTTGTCCGCCGCTCACGACAACAGTCACGGGGACGTCGAATTGTGCTTGCGCGAGCGTGATGGATACGGTTCCCAGGTACGTGCCGGCGCTCAAATTGTTGGGGTCCACTGTGACGGTAACGGAACTGGTGGAGGCAGCCGCGACGCTCGCCGCCGACGATGCTGACAGCCAAGTTCCGCCGGATCCCGTCGTGGCACCGACTGTATAATTCTGTGGCGAGGTTCCGCTATTCGAGATCACAACGTTTTGGGTAGCCACTTTCGTGGAACCTTGCGTGAAGGAATAAGTCAGGGATGCTGGATTGACAGCCACTGGTGGACCGGAATTCCCCGCGACGTTGATGGTCAGCGAATCGGAAAATGGCCCGTAGGCTCCGGTCAGGGCGCCTGCGGCAGCGGCGTGCGCGGTCAACGCGCTAGAACTGGAAGCTGAACTGAGCGAGACACTGAATATAAAAGTACCAGCCTCGGTGGGCATCCCGGTTATGGTGCTGGAAGTCAGGCTTAAACCGGGCGGCAGCGTCCCCCCGGAAATAGAGAACGCGAAGGATCCAACGCCCCCCGGAGCTCGAGCAAGGAGTTGACCGAAGAGCTGAGTGACATCAAATGAAAAAGGCGCGCCTACTATGGCATCCAGGCTAGGAGAAGTGAGACTCGGTAGGGAACTACCGCTTACCGTCGTGCTCTGCGTCTCGGCCGTCGGCGTTGTGCTGTCAGTGACTGTGACCGTGGCGGTGAACGGTCCGGCGGCAGTGGGTTTCCCGCTAATCAAGCCGCTGCCGGGATCGATGGAAACTCCGTTGGGCAACCCGCTTGCGCTCCAGTGGTACGGCGTAGTCCCGCCGGCGGCGGTGCACGGCTGGCTGTATGGCTGATTCTGTACCAGCGTGCCTGCGGCCCCGCAGGTTACGGTCAGCGGCGATGGCGCGACGGTACCGCTTATCGTGGCACTCACAGCGTTGCCAACGTTGTCCGTAACGGTGATCGTGGCGGAAAACGGGCCGGGAACGGTCGGTGTCCCGCTTATAACGCCGTTCACAGAATTGATCGATACTCCGTTCGGTAGGCCTCCGGCGCTCCACTGATAAGGCTTGGTGCCACCCGAGGCCAAGCACTCCAGGCTGTAGGGCTGCCCTTCCACCGGGCTCCCCGCCGATCCGCAGCTCAAGGCCAGCGGCGTCGGCATCACGTTACCGTTCAGTGTAGTGCTCTGGGTCTGCGGCGTCGGCGTGCCGCTGTCAGTGAGGGTCACCGTGGCGGAGAACAATCCCAGAACGGTCGGAATCCCGCTAATCAGGCCGCTGGTAGGATTGATGGCTAGCCCACTGGGCAGGCCAGCAGCACTCCAACCATACGGTGGCTTGCCGCCCGAGCCCGTGCATTGCAGATTGTAGGTCCGCCCTTCGACCGGAGTCCCCACCGGTCCGCAGCTGATAATCAGCGATGGCGGCAGCACGGTACCGCTCAGCGTGGTGCTGGTCGTCCGCGTTCCCGGTGTGCTGCTGTCAACGATTGTCACAGTAGCCGAGAACGGCCCAATCGCGGTCGGCTGACCGTTCACCAAGCCGGTAGTGGGATTGATGTTCACACCGTTGGGCAGGCCGGCGGCAGTGTATTGGTAGGGTGAGTTGCCGCCCGTGGCCGTGCACTGCACACTGTAGGTCTGCCCTAGCACAGGCGCGGCTGTCCCACAGCTTACGTTTAAAGGCGGCGCTGGTGGATCCACATTGACCAACACCGGTGCAACCATCGTCTGCGGTGACGGTTCGGCGCTGTCGATTACCTGGATGGTACCGGCATAGGAGCCAACGGCTATGGGTGTACCGACAATTGATGTCGAACCTACGAAACCACCATCGGTGCCCTGGAGGCCCATACCGGGCGGTAAATTCCCGGAATTGACGGCGGCGAAGTAGGGCGGCGTCCCACCGCTCGCCGGGCAGGTCACAGAGAAAGCCACGTTCACCGTCTGTGTTGCTACAGCAGCACAGCTAAAAACGAGCGGAGTGGCGATGAAGCCCGTAAATTCATCGCTGAATGTAAAAAAAAAGTCGCTCACCATTATGGTGAAATCGTAATTGGCTGAAACGGTGGGTGTACCACTCACCGTGATGCTGTTGCCGGTGATGGAGCTCACTGCGATTCCCTGAGGCAAGCCGGACGCCGAGAAAGTGTTCGGCCCAATGCCGCCGGATGCTGTGCAAGTCATGGAGAAGAAGGTCTGTGTAACGCTGGGCCCCAATACTGGTTGACACGACAAACTCAACTGCGCGTGCAAACCGGACGCCGATAGCAAAACAAGAAGAGCAAGAAAACAAACGCGCAAATGCGGCCGGACTACACTCCGAAGTCTACCAATGAGGCTAACCACCATTAGACGTTCCTCGATCCCAAGGTTGTTTTCCGCCTTATATCACTGTTGCTTGCGGCGCAAGCTGCGCCGCACGCTGGTTGCTGACGAGGCACTTTCCGACAGCGATTCGAACGTCATGGTTATGGACAATCATACACCTTGTCGCGCCGGCTGCGAAGGCTAGCTACTTGACGGCGACGGTCACCGGTGCGCTCTCGAACCCAGCTACCGAAAGCACCAGCGGAACGGCGTCGCCCGCTGTGATGCCTTTGGGAACGTAAGCGTTCACTTGGTATTCGCCGGCGAGCCCACCCACCAACCCGCTGAAGAAAACCTGGGCAGTCTTGCCGCCGATAGTAACTGTCACTGCATTCGTGGTGGTAGCGGGAGGGTTGGATGGCGCCGCGCTTCCCGCTGTTACCGGCGGATTCACTGGCCCGAGTCCGGCGCAGTAGATCACGATGGCATCGCCCGCGCTCATCGGATGATTTGCATCCACGGGGATCTGGGCAGTCGTGCCCGGCTTGACGTCGAAGACCACGCCAGAGCCATCGCCGTTCGCAAATACAGCCGGCTGAGCGGGAGCAATCACAACTGGCTGGGGAACCGAGAGCGCGGGCCCGTTAGTCACGATCAGTTGCTGTGTGCTGTTGGGCGTTACGTCATAGGGGACCACTGCGTTCACCTGGCCGTCGCCAGCGTACTGCAGAGGCAGAGGGCGTCCTCCCAGCACCACTTGAGTGCCGCCCAGTTGCGTGGCTAGCGGCAGCGATGGCGCGAGATTCTGTCCGGCACCCAGATGCACGCCATAGATAGAGGTGAAAGCACCGGGCGCAAGCGGCTGATTCGGCGCCGACTTCGCCGCGCTCACCACACCGCCGGCATTGATGGAAGGCGTGATGGGATTAGCTTGCAGTGCGCCGCCGATGCTCTGGGTGCCTTGGAGGGGCGGCGCATTTTCCTGTGCGTCCACGGTGATCACAACTTGCGCGGCCGAACTGCGCGGCTGCCAGGTAGCGCTCCAAGTTCCATTGTTCAAAGACGTGAGCGGGAGCGACGGATCGCCGTCGGAGAAAGAAGCCGTGACGTTTCCGGCGGTCAGGAAGTTGCCGCAATCGTCGACGACGATCGCTTGCACTGGGGTCGGCCAGGCTGCCACGGTCGAGAAGTTGGCGCCCAGTTGCGTGAACACGGGTAGTAACTTGGTGGGAGTACAGCTGGATGCCGCGGATACGGCGTGCTCGGTGCGGTTCGCGGCTCCTGCCGGCAATACGATCACCAGCACCGCGATATGGTGCGACGATTGATCCTCGACGAAATTCAGGACGATCTCGCCCAAATAGATATTCGGCGGCGCGCTCGAAGTTGTGGGCTGCACAGTAATTTGGACTGGGTTCGCGGCGTTCACTGTGCCACTCGACGGTTGTACCGTGAACAAGTTGCTGCCCTGTCCAAAGAACGACGCGGAACTAAAAGTTAGCGTGGAAGTCGAAGGGTTGGTGACCGCAATGGTCTGGGGCGCTGGATTTGTACCGCCTGCCTGCGCTACAAAAACCAAGCCGGTTGGATAGACAAAAGCGCCCAGGTCCGTTCCCGCCTGGGCGACGTTCAGAACTACCGACGCGATTTGCGGTGAGTTGGATGCGCCATCCGCGGAGATTTGTATCTGGCCGTAATAATTTCCCGCCGCCAGTCCCGCGGCCTGGATAGTCACTGTCGCGGCGGCCGGTGTGGCCGGTGTGACGGTACCCGAAGCCGGCGAAACGGACAGCCATGGTCCGCCCGAAGTGGTGGACGCAGAAGCCGAGAAATTCAACGATCCAGATCCGCTGTTGAGAGCGATGAGCGTCTGGCCGGGCGGATTAGCCCCTCCGGCGATGGTTTGGAAGCGAAAACCGGTTTGGGAAAGCTGCAACGTGGCCTGACCGCCGCTCACGGTGAGAGTTACGGCGACTTCCGATTGAATATTCGCCGGGGAAACTGCGACAGATACGGTTCCTAAGTACGTACCCGATGCCAATCCGGTTGGGTCCACGCTGACGCTCACGGAGCTCGATGCGAAGGGCGCAACCGATCCGGATCCAGGCGATACCGATAACCAGTTACCGGAACTAGCGGTAGCGCTGGCGGTAAAGGTCTCGGCCGCGTCGCCGCTATTCGCGATTACAACGGATTGGGTCGTAGCCGTAGTTGAGCCTTGAGATAACGAAAAATTGAGAGATGAGGGATTAACTGCGACGGCAGGTCCCGAGTTTCCTGTCACGTCAATTGACAGCGTGAAGGGATAGGTGCCACCCTCACTGAAGCCCATATAGCTGAGATTTAGAGTGAAGTTGATAGTAAACGTGTAAGGTCCGGCGGTGGTCGGGGTGCCACTCAATAACCCGCTGTCGCTCAGCGTCAAACCGGGCGGCAAACCTCCGCCAGCCACGGCAAAGCTGTAGGTCAACGAAATGCCCGTTTCCGCAGGGATTTGGCTGAGGCCTTGCCCGAAATCGATGGAATAGGGAACTCCCACCATCCCGCCCGGAAGCGGGTAAGTCTGGGCTCCGAGCACGCCCACTGACAAGCAGGCGAGAATGCAAACTAGCGCAAATTTCCGCATGGCCTGTTGTTGGACAATCATACCGCGGATCGAGCGGTCCGTGTTAGCTAATAATTAGGCAGTGCTGCGTAGGGCCAGTTGTTCAGTGGACCGCGGCGGGGCCGTATCTCCGAACTTTACCGACACCAGTTTGGATACTCCCGGTTCCTGCATGGTCACGCCGTAAAGCGATTGCGCGGCTTCCATTGTTCGCTTGGCGTGGGTGATCACGATGAACTGGGTCTGGCCGGACATTTCGCGGATTAACCGCGTGAGCCGTTCGATATTCGGCTCGTCCAGCGGCGCATCCACTTCGTCGAGGATGCAGAAGGGGCTGGGCTGGTAATGGAAAATGGCCATCAACAGGGCCATTGCCGTAAGCGATTTCTCGCCGCCCGAGAGCAACAGCACGTTCTGCAGCCGCTTGCCGGGAGGCGACGCGACAATATCGATGCCGGATTCGGCGATATTGGTTTCGTCCGTGAGCCGCATTTCCCCGGTTCCGCCGCCGAATAACGTACGGAATAATTCGCGGAAATGCCCGTTGATGGCTTCGAAGGCATCGCTGAAGCGCTTCCGCGATTCCACGTCGATCTCTTTGATGGCCGTTTCAGTGTCGCGGATGGAATCGAGCAGATCCTGCCGCTGGGCGTTCAGGAAGTCGTAGCGTTGCTGCGCTTCCTGGAATTCTTCGAGCGCCTGTGGATTTACTGGCCCCAGCGCCTCAATGCGCGCCTTCACTTCCTGGTACTTCCGCTCGGCTTCTTCCAATCCGGCTTCGTCCAGAACAGCTTCTTCCAGCGCGGCCAATTCTTCGAGCGCCGCATTCAACTCCTTGCGGCTGGTTTCATCGAGATACTTAAGCTCGGCCTGCTTCCGCACCAACTCCAGCTCGATTTGCGAACGCTGCTCTTGCGCGGATTGCACATCGATTCGTAACTGCTTGAGGCTTTCTTCAAGCGTCGCCAGATTGGCTCGTAAAGTTGTTTCCTGCTCGGCCAACCGCAGCACGGATTCTTCGGCCAGGCGGATCTCTTCCACCAGTTCGCCGGCTCGCCGGTCGAGTTCGATGTTGTCGGAAAGCAGACGGGCACGCTCAATGCCGAGGCGCTCCATTTCGACGGCGATCTCCTGCCGGCGCGTGGTGATCTCCGAGATTTGCGCTTGGTAGCGTGCCTGGGTAGCCAGCTCCGCCCGGCGCCGCTCTTCGAAACCCGCGAGCTCAGCGCGCAAGGCACCGTGTTCTTCCACCAGCCCGTGCGCTTCCGACTGCAGCTCTTCGAGATCTGCTCGGGATTGCTCCAGCACCTGCTCTTCAACACTGCGGGCAGCTTCCTTTTCCTCCAGAACCCGCTGGTCCTGCTCCTGCTGCGCGCGAGCGCGGCCTTCTTCCTGCCGTAAACGATCAAGCTCTAGCCGGGCTACCGACAAACGGGACGACGAGCGCGCGAATTCTTCCGCCAGCTTGCGATGCTCATGATCCAGAGCCAACGCTTGCTTTTCCTGATTTTGCTGCTGGCTCCGCAGGGTTTCTAAATCCTCGGAGTAGGCGGCGATTTCGCGATCCAGGCGATCCAACAAAGCCGCGGTCTCTTCCACGGCGCGATGTTTCACTTGCACCTCGCCGGTCAGCTCGCGCAGTTCGCGCTTGAGCGCTAGCGGTCCACTCCCGGTTTTCTTGCCGCCGCTTACCGCATGGCCTTGGTAGCTCACACCATCGGGCAGCAGGAAAAACGCTTCCGGATATTCCATGGCCAACTTCTGCGCGGCGGACCGATCGGTAGCGAGATAGCAACGCGCTAAGCGGGGAAGCAGGTGCGCCGGAGCGCTGCTGAATCCATTGGTGAAACGAAGATGGTCGCTCAAACGGCCAGCCACGCCCTCGGAATTTGCGAGTTCGCTGCCCGCCGCCCAGCGAGCCTCCGGCTCCGGATGAACCAGGAACGTGGCGCGCCCGTCGAGATCCGTACGCATGATATCGATGCCACGCTCGGCTTCGTTCCAGTTCTGGACGACTACATACTCCAGCTCTTCGTGAAGGAAATCTTCAGTCGCTTTTTCGTAGGCTGGTTCCACTTCAATGAAATCCGCCAGTACGCCCGCGGGGCGGAAATTGTCGGCTTCGCCATGCTCGATGGCTGTGAAGAGACGCTTCACGCTTTCCGTCGTATAAGCCCGGTGCGAAAGGATTTCTTCGAGCGAATCCTTGCGCGCTTTCAGGCGCGAGGCTTCGGTGCGCAGGTGATCGAGATTCTGCCTGGCCTCTGCTGCATGAGCCTTCCGAACACCCAGTTCTTCTTCGACAGCACGCTTGCGGTCGGCTGTGGATTCCAGCTCCATCTGCCGCGCGGCCATCTGCCGGGACAGGTCCGCCTTTACAGATTCCAGCCGTTGCAAGTCTTGAGTTGCGGTTTCTTCTTCACGGTGGCACCGCGCGGAGTCGCGCTCGATGCCCGAGAGATATTCGGCAATCTTCGCGAGCTGGTTTTTCAGCGCTGAGGCTTCGCCCAGAAGGCGCAGCACAGACTGCCGCCCGGTCTCGAGGGTTCTGGCGCGATTCTGTAAATCCTGCTGGATTCGTTCCCGCTCGGCCGACTTCACGGCCAGCCGCTCGCGCGCTGATTCTGTTTGCGATTCGAGCGATGCCAACGCCTCGAGGTGAGTTTCGAGCTCTTGCTGGAACTGCGCTTGCCTTCTTTCCAACTCCTGCGCTTCCGATTCGCCCTGTGAGAGCCGATGCTCGATGGCGCCTATCTGTTGGGCTTGAGAATCCAGCTTGCCGCGCGTGCGCTCCTGCTCGAGCTGCAAACCGGCGAGCTGTTGACGCGCCTGAGTTAGAGCTGCGTCGTTGCGGTAGCAGGTTTCCTGAAACTCAACATGTTCTTTCTCACGCTCGGCGACCTGATTGGAAAGATTCTGGAATTCGGTATTGGCGAGATTCAGGTCGAGGGCGGTTTTGGCAGCTTCGCGCTCCAGCATGCGGTAGCGGCCGGTGAGCGATTTGCGAAGTTGCGCCACCATCTCGCTCTTCAGCTCTTCGTAGCGGCGCGCTTTGGATGCCTGGCGCTTGAGCGAGTTTACTTGCCGGCCAACTTCCTCCAAAATGTCGAACACGCGCGCCAGATTTTGCTTGGCGCCCTCCAGCTTGGCTTCCGCCAGCCGCTTTTTGGTTTTGAATTTGCTGACGCCGGCTGCCTCTTCGATGATCGCGCGCCGGTCCTGCGGCCGGTTGCTCAAGATTTGGCCGATGCGACCCTGTTCAATGATGGCGTAGCTTTCCGGACCTAAGCCGGTACCTATAAATAGATCCTGTATGTCGCGCAAACGGGCGGACTTGCCGTCGATCAGGTATTCGCTTTCGCCAGAGCGGAACAGCCGGCGCGTGATGGTGACTTCGCTCGGTTTGTGATCTGCATTACCATTGCCGTTTCCATGGCCGTTATGTTGCGCCAGGTGGTGACCGTGCTCGCCGGTTGGATCCACCAGCGTCATGGTTACGGCTGCCATGCTGAGGGGTTTTCGATCGCGCGTGCCGGCGAAGATGACATCTTCCATCCTGGCGCCGCGCAGACTCTTGGCCGATTGCTCGCCCAGGACCCAGCTTATGGCGTCGCTCAGATTGGATTTTCCACAGCCATTGGGGCCAACGATGGCTGCGATACCCGAACCGGGAAATTTCATCTCGGTCCTATCAAAGAAGGACTTGAAGCCCTGGATCTCAACTCGCTTCAGTTTCAGCAAAGTACAGCCCCTTCCTTATTATCATCTCTCGGGGGGACCATACTATATTACCCGCGAGGCCGGGCAAAGTAAAGCGGGTGGACGACGATATTTAGTGGGTCATGTTCAAGGGCTACTATATATCGGATCTCAGGTGTCAAGCCAGAAAGAGCCATCGTTGATAGCAATGCTATCATTTATGTATGGCAAAGCATTACTATACGTCGTTTGGATGACTCGCTGAAGGCTCGGCTTCGAGTTCGTGCCGCTCATCACGGGAGATCCATGGAGGAGGAAGCGCGGCAGATTCTGAAAGCTGAGCTGCAAGAGGAGCCAAAGCGCGAAGAGAATCTCGCCGAGTCCATCCGTCGGATCATGGCGCCGACAGGTGGCGTGGATCTGGTGCTTCCCCGGCGTGAGCGAGGTCGAAAGCCGCCGGACTTTACATAATGATTGTCCTGGATACGAATGCGCTCTCGGAAGCTTTGAAACCGTTACCCTCGAAAGTTGTTCTCGATTGGCTCGCTGCTCAGGACCCTCAAGAAGTTTTCATTACTGCGATTACGCAGGCGGAGGTGCTCTAGGGCGTCGAATCGCTGCCGGCTGGCAAGCGCAAGGTGCACCTCTCGGCTTCGGTGGAGAGAGTGTTTGTGGAGCGCTTTCCGGGCCGAATCCTACCATTCGACGAGCAGGCTGCCAGACTATATGCAAAGATCGTCCAACAGCGCGATACGGCTGGGCGTCCCACTTCACCGCTCGACGCGATGATAGCGGCTATCGCCCTCTCGCGGAATGCGGCAGTAGCTACGCGCAACACGCGCGACTTCGACGGTTGCGGAGTTCGGGTGATCAATCCTTGGGTCGAATGACGGGGCCGTTAGCGGCTGACGAAGCGGTTGCCGGCGATCACGAAACGCAACGGCCAATCGGCGCAATGCGTGATGCCGATTCTGGGTGTCGTTAACACTTCGATGGCAGGCTCGGCGCGTGGGCGGCGTACTTGGAGGGGGCCCTCAGTCAGATCGGTTCCGTTCAGTTTTCTCGTGATTCCCATCGCGAGCGTCAGTTTGCCGGGGCCATTCGCAAGATCCTCGATGCCTTTCGCGGCCGGGCGGCGGCGGCGCATAGTCGCGATTCCAGCGATCGGCTCCAGCGCGCGAATCAAGACGCAGCCAGCTTGACCCACTGGTTCGCAGACGAAGTTCAGACACTCGTACATTCCATAAATGAAATA
>Ga0208691_1000602_pt1 | contig 13187 bp, 20 predicted proteins | sample June2015DPH_20_1_FD_184719 | JGI IMG/M metagenome (GOLD analysis project Ga0208691, IMG submission 184719) | Peatland microbial communities from SPRUCE experiment site at the Marcell Experimental Forest, Minnesota, USA - June2015DPH_20_10... | ecosystem: Environmental > Terrestrial > Soil >... | reverse complement strand
GTGCGTACAGAAATCGTCGAGGAACTTTCCCGGAAATTCGCGGATTTCCGGCGCGCGAACACTGAGGGCGGGCTCACGGTGGAGGAATTTGATTCATTCGCGCCAACGCGGCGGACTTTGCGGCAGTTCGTCACGGCTTGCCACGATTTGGATGCGGTGGTGCGCGATATTTTGATTCCCAATCCGGACGCGTGATCACGAATCAGACGTGTCCCTCTTCACCGTTCTTGCGGTGGTCGATCACAAGAGCCATGTTGGGGAAAAACTGGGCAAGCGTGTGGAAGCGGCGATCCGCAAGCTGAATTGCCGACCCAGCCTGATCGTGGAGTCTGGCGAACCAGCGTACGCACACTATCGGCAGGTTCGCGCAATCAAATTGAGGCCCGCCCAGGAGAACCGTCCGAGGGAAGAGCGAGAAATTCCGGCAGAATGGGCAGCCTGAAGAGAGAATTGTCGGATGAAAACGAACACCCGCCATCACCACTACCGAGGTTTGGAAAAGCTTCGAAGGCATGCAGACGACCGAGCAAGCGGAGGCCGCTTTCTTCACGCGACTGGATACGAATCAGAACGACCGTCCACCCGGACCGCGGCAGAGAAAGGGGATTCCGAGTTCACTGAGTGCCGGTTTTCCTTTCCCCCTCTCGAATTCCCCTGCGCTGAGTTTTGGATGCCAGTTGCAGCGTGTGCGTCGGCGGCTATCGCATTGGGAAGGGAAGTCCGGCGTATTCCAGAGATATTCACAGGTGAAGTTACAGACGAAACGTGAAGCCCTCGCGCAGCTAAACCGCCGAGGCATCGAAATTACGCCTGGCGTGGCGCATTTAACCGACGTTCGCATGGGTTTTGGTACAGCTTTGGTACGGTGCTAACCGAAAGACAAAGGAATGAATTTCGATGCGCGCAGAAATGCCTTAGAATGAAGGTAACTCCTACTGTGGGCGTGTAGCTCAGCTGGGAGAGCACCTGCTTTGCAAGCAGGGGGTCACCGGTTCGATCCCGGTCACGTCCACCGATATTTCATTGACAATATTCGGATCTAGACCTTTTGGCGTACCTAAATTCGTACACAAACCTTAGCCTGGCATTCAGGATCTTTTCGGACGATGAACGGACTTCCTTTTTGCATTGAAAGCTTTTTCGACCTTGGCCAGCGCAGCGCGGGAAACCGAATCGACACCGCCAGGCTCTGCGCGACGGGATTCGTCATTGAGGGTTCGCCGGTTTGCGAAGCGAGCGCTCAATCAGCATATTCGTTCGAACTGGTTGATGCGCTCGCGTGCGTACGCCAATCGGAGTACCGGAGATTCATCGAGAGCAGAATCCACAGTAGAGTGCAAACGAACGGTCTATTCATTTCTTGCATTCCCTGGTTGATACTGATGTGACGCTCGCGGTTGCGAATCCTGATGTTGCGGTCCTGATGCGATCGAGCGCGTGAACTTGCGAAAAAGCCGCCACAGCATTCTAACGATCTACAACGAGCTGGCCTTTCATGCCGCGATGCCCAAGTCCACAGACATGGCAGCACTTAAATGAGTAGGTACCGGGAGTTTGCGCCAGGAATTCAATCACGGTCGTTTCGCCCTTCTTGAGCTGCCAGCACTCTTGAGGTGAAGCAAATACCAAGCCGTCGGAACCATTCGAATTGGAGCCGTCGGGAACAGTAGAAATCGAAAAACCATGGTCATGGTCAGCTGCGGTGATCTTGAGCAGAATTTTCGATCCGCTCTTCACATGAATCGGATCGAGTGAATACTCATATTTCTTGGCGGTGACTTCTATGACTTGAACACCGTCAATGGACGTCAACACCGGCCTGGGATGTGCGAAGAATAGCGCGGGCCACAACACGATCGCGGCGAACGCGAGCAACAGAGTACGCGACACAAGCTCATTCATGGAGCCTCCTGATTGCACGAAAACGGGCGGGCATTGATCCCAAGCGCCAGCCCGTATCGTTGGGGCGCCGGGGACGAATTGTGGCCGGAAATCCGGGGAGCTACTTTCCACTCATGGAAATTGTTGGAGTGGCTTGCGCAAGTTCTTGTTTCCCTTGTCGCGGATACAAGAGCTCGTGGCCTCGTGTTTCGCCGGCAAAGAACCAAGCCACGATCGCCTGCGGCTGGGCCGCTCCGCGATCGGCGAGGGTTATCGCAGCGTCGGCGCTGCGTCCATTGCGCAATCGGGGGATCGAATAAAGAGTCGCTACGAGGGTCCGATCTTCACGAAAGATCTGAACCAGGTGACGACTGTCGTTGTCTGCCAGTTGGAACCGATAGGTCCCCGCTGGCAGGACTCGCCCGGGAATCTGAACCGGCTGGCTGAACGTGAACCGGGTCGCCTGATTCCAATCATCTGCATGAACTACTGGGAGCATGAAGGCGATTGCAAGCATCGACGCAATAATGGGAAGCATCTTTTGGAGTTTCATTTTTTAATTCCTCGGCAATGTAGACCGCCATCCGTTTCGTTTTATTCCTGATAATTCCTCCTTTTCTTGTTTTTTCTGTGCGGCGGGCGATGCGCGGCAGACTACCTGGAATGAGGTACGGAGAGATGCGGTTGCACCTGTAACGAATTTGTTCTTGATGAGCTCGAAGAATGAGGTAGGGAGGCAGAAGACTCCGCAAGGTGCGTTCGAGCCGTCTAGCGGACCTTGGCGGCGAACCGCGGCTCGGAGACGCTTTCAATTTCACCGTGAAATGTCTTCAGCCGTTCGATCAGTCTGGGCATCTCCGTGCCAAGTAATTCCGACAAGCGGAGGTGGAAGCAAAAAGAGTCGCGGAATCTGTATTCGAGAACGATGCCTGCCCCGTTAGCACTTGTCATTTTGCGTCTGCTCCAGCGAATGCCGCATCGGATTCAGCGATATGCTCGCGCACGGCCTCCACGGTTAAATGCGAAATCGGAATGGCGAGGGTAGTTCTTGTCCGTGGCGAATTGAACAGGACCAGAGATTCCATCTTGTCTGGAATTTCTTTCAAAACGCCCACGTAGCTTCCGCCACCGGCCGCAACAATGGACGTGAACGCCGATTCGCCCAAGTCCGGGGTGGGACCGGCACCAATCGCCTGGTCCAGTGGCTGTATGGAGTCGTTCATACTCTTAAGAACTACGTCGGTCCCATGTTTATTCCACGAACTTTGCTTTCGGTTGGTTCGTGCAAAAGGAACAGAGATGCGTTCTTGACCGTTTTGTCCGCAGCCGGTTCGACAGGAAGAACGGACGAGGGCTACACCGCAGCAACGATTCAGAGTGTCTCGCCTGAGCGCTCACGAAAGGCCATGCGCACCAGGCTACTTTCCCGCAATTTAATGCCATGGAAGAGCAGCAGAACCAAACCACGGACCGCATCTTTCAATAGCGAGCGGTGCTGGCTGAAGCGAATCAGTCCTCGCCAGCCGAGCTTTCTGAGAAGAGCAAGCCGCAATCGTGCAAGGCTGAACAGCATGCGGGATAAGGATGCCGGAATGTCCCGGTCTCGGTGGTATTCGTAGAATTGACTATTCATGGACGCGCAGGACTGTACTTTTATGAAGTTCTGGAGCTCGCGGTTCTTCGGATCGGCACCAGCCTCGCGGATGAGGGCTTGGAAGCTTTTAATATCATCTTGCAACGACCGGAGTGTGAGGAAACGGTTGATCACTTTCACTCCCAGCGGATCCCAGAAATAGTCATTCATAAGCAATGGAAGCGCGAGGTGGAAAATTTCGGTCACCGCGAGATGGACGCGGAGATGGCATTGGTAGGCATCCTGCATGCATTCGTACAATTGCGTCGTATCTCGGGTTACTGCGCGTTGAAGCATGGTAATAGCGGTATCGAGATCTTTCGTGAACTCGGCTGTGTCGAAGCCGTGCAAGTCTCTTTCGATGATCGCCGCAACCTGGCGGATCTGCACCGACGATAAGGCCATCCCGACACTGTAGAGAGGATCAACCGTATCGCCCGCATCACCGATGATGTACCAGCGATCGGGTGAATAGCGTTGGCGGCATTCCCACATGTAGGAGCTGTAGAAGTTGGTATCGGCGACGGTGCCGCTACGCACGAGTTCGACAATCGCCTTATGCTCACGTCCAACGCACTGCAGGAACTGCTCCATCGTGCGGACCTCGCCATAGGGATAGGAGTCCGTGCGGTAGGTGATACCGACGCTGATTAGAGGCAGGTTATCCGGCGAGCGCATGGGGATGCACCAGATCCAATTTCCTTTTCCAAAGAAATGATGAGTCGCGAAGTAAGAAACGAAGGCGCGGTTCTGCTTCTTGACAGCGCGAATACGGTCCAGAATTCCGGGATCGAAATTCGTCAACCGGAACCAGAATACGTTCTTCTGCTCATTCACCGGCTCGTGAAGTTGCAACAGCTTGGCGAGCACGCGGTTACGCCCGGTCGCGTCAATGAGCCAGCGGGCACGAACATCGTATCTCTGCTGCGCGGAATCTTGCACGGTCACCGTGTGCAAGCCGTCGCCCGCGTTAAGATTGACTTCGGCTACAGTGCCGTCGATCAAGCGTACGCCGCTTGCCAGGTTGCGCTCGCGCACCTCGCGATCTAACGTAAAACGGTTTACTTGGAAAGAGAGCAGCGGCGGCACTGTGGGAGCTTCGTCTACGACGTAAGTACGATCAGCAGGATGGTCGATGTCGGGCTTGAAATAATAGGTGAGGCCATACTTGGGATACTGCTTTTCAACGAGGTAATCGCCAAGTCCCAGTTCCATGAGGAAATCAATGGTGATTTCGACGAAGGACTCCCCGACGATTGGACGGTTCTTGTGCGGGCCCTCAACTACGACCACGTTTAAATTCGGAAAGCGCATCCGCAGGTAGGCGGCGGCTAGCTGGCCGGTGGCTCCGCCTCCCATAACCAAGACGTCGCTCGTCACCGGGCCTTCCTTGATGTTGCTGAGAGTCAGAGCCTGGACTCCATTTAAAATCACAAAGAACGGCCGTTCGCCGGCTGTCCTCGGGAAAAACTGCGCGGGCCTGATCAGACCGTTTCAGGCACCGTGAAATTCACCGTCATGGAACCTTGAGTTAGCGCGCCGCGGCCTGAACGGATCGGAACTGGGCCTTCCGGCACGCATTGTCACCTCCTCCTAGACTCTCTCCCGCGTCGTTTTATTCCCGATAACCCAACTTTGTATTGAGCTCCTCGTTTCAAAGGCGATGTGTAGCGAATTACATAAGCTAGAACAAGGTTGTGCGGGAATAACACGAGGGGCGCGGCGGTCTGCATGGAAGGAACAAGTCTTAACGGTGCTGAAATCGCACACAAAGACAAAATTAAAGATGTGAATTGCGAGCATCAACCAGCCGCAATACTACAAAAAAGGAGCTTTATGAAGAACGTCGTTGTCGTAAGGAATTTTGTCACCATCCTGCTCTTGCTTGCATTCCTGGTCGCGCTGCCTGCCGCACGAGCAGATCAGTCGAATCAGGCCACCAAAATCACTTTTAGCCAGCCCGTACAGATTCCCGGCCGCGTGCTGCCTGCGGGAACCTACTGGTTCGAGCTGCCCGAAGACATCACCCAACATGACATGGTGCGGATATACAGCGCCGATCGAACAGTGCTGTACGCGACGCTTTTCGCGGCTAACTCCGAGCGCGCGATAGCAACTGACCACACTGTGTTTGGTTTCGCGGAGCGTGGGTCCGCGCAGCCTCAGGCGATCGTGACTTGGTTCTATCCGGGTGAGACGACGGGCCATGAATTCCTGTACCCGAGGCAGGTGGAAAAGGAACTTGCCAGCGTCAAGCTGGTGCACGTCGCCGCAGGAAAATAACGCGGCTGCGATGTAGGGCATCAACTGGTCGGCGGCGAAATTCAAGCGCCGCCGGCCGAGTTGGCGCAGGGGTGTCGTAACCGGGGGGTGGATTCTAACGGATTATGCGTATTTGACAAGCAGCCTGCGGGACGAGTCCGCAAAGATCTGAAGGAGAATACGGTGAACGCACCAAGGCAAGCCCCACTACGAGAGTTGACTCTGTCGCGGATATCGAGCGTGACAGAACACTGCGACATCGTCACGTTTGAACGAATTTATCGGTTGCACAGCCGAAAGGTCCGCAAACTACACGTTCGAATAGTGGGAGCTCCAGCCACCGCTGAAGATCCGACACAGATTCGTCAGCATTCCTACGACGTGCTCGACCTGCAAGTCGAAGCCTCGCTGAGCTGCCTTGCGACCTAGGAGTGGGCCCGATGAGTAAAATACGAGTACTACTGGCAGACGATTATCGCCCTCTCCTGGAAAGCGTGTTGATGCTGCTGGGGCCTGAGTTCGAGATTGTCGGCGAAGCGCAAAATGGCCAAGCTCTCGTGGAGGCTGCCCTCAAGCTAAAACCTGACGTGATCGTTACAGATATCAGCATGCCGATTCTCAACGGCATCAAGGCTGCCAAGCGATTGCGTGACGCAGGAGGTATGTCGAAGATCGTCTACATGACTGCTCGCTCGGATCCCAACTTTATTTCCTCCTGCATGGCCACCGGGGCGCTTGGTTACGTCGTGAAAGGCCGCCTTGCCAGCGATCTGGAGCCTGCCATCCGGGAGGCCGTTGCGGGGCGGATCTTCGTTTCACGGGCTCTGGACAGTGAGAGTTAGAAGACGCGCGACAAGGGGAAGTGCCGTCACTTGTCACAGCCACGCCATGCGCAAATCTCGACGATTCAGACGCGTTCAGCTCGGTAGCCTTGTCATCGAGACATTTTGACGAGGGCTTATGAAGTGTAGTCCCATCAGTTGTCGAGAAAATTGACTCCTTCATCCAGCCCCGTCCGGATGCTACGAGTGCTTTCCTGACCCGGGTCTTCTCAACTCATGGATCTCGAACCGGCCGAGACAAGCATCGTAAGTCTCTCGAACTGCGAACTCCCAATCGGTTCTAGTCCGAAAGTCTTTTGGCCAATATCCACACTCCGAATCTTGCTGCGGCCCTTCTAGAGATTCGCTTACGTTCGCAAGAATGACGGTTTGCCCTTCAAGCAATGTGTTCCGTTCCGAAGGCCCAACCAAAAAGGGCGCTCTGCGCCGACCCCTTGGTCAGTGCTGCCTCTGCGCACACAGCCGCCACTGGTGTTCCGGCCCCGCTCGCAGGCGCGGCGGCACGCCCTAGCTTTTCGCTGCTGATTGCGAGGCTGGCGCGTTGAGCATTGTCGGCAAACACTTGGGCGTCTAATTCGAAGTTCGAACATACCACTCGGGCCGAGTTTGCTCGTTCGGTCGGCGTCTGCTTAAGGTTGTCGCGGCGGGGATGATTCCTCTGAAATCGCAGCAGATCGTGAACAGATATTTTCAATGCGAACGTGGCGCGGCGTACCAGATGTAATAGGTCCCGATCCCTGAGAGCAAGACCACCCACCAGAGGGCTAGCTCGATGCGCATCCATAGCTTCCAGCGTTGAAACCGCCAAGCATGGGGAAGGATCTTGGTCCCGGCGGCCAATAGGATGTACAGACCGAGGACCTCGGCCAAAGCACCCAGAACACCGTGGACCATGGCAACGGCGTAGTATCGTTTCTCGATATGCCTGGAGAGTTGCGGCAAGACTCGCACGTGAAGAGACGGCCACATCACCAGAGCAATCATCGGGAGGTTGACGATCAGCACGACCGCTTGGCAAACGCCATGCGCGGAGTAACGTTTCGTGCGAGCCAAGAAGGCGCCAGCCAACAGTGCGATGCCCATTGCGATTTGGACGAGGAGGTTCAGGTCCGCGTTAAAACTCGCCCAGGTGCCGAAGAACCCTTTCACGGAAGCCTTGCCCTTTGCGCATCGCGCGTGCCGCACACGTCAAGATCCAAGAACGCAAAGGGTCTCGGCTTCCTTTCGTTGAAGCCGAGACCCTTGGTCACCACACAAGTGATGGAATCTATTCCGCGCTTCCGTAAAACTGGGCTTCGTTGTCCGCTTGTTCCTTGGTCTTCAAGATCCACAGGCCATCACCATTGGTGACGTAGATAAGGCCATGCGCCTTATCCTTTAGATAAGCGGTCACACCGGAAAGGCTGCGTATTTCCTTAGGTCCGGCCGATACCGCCGATTCTGCGTCAGACGTCCCGAAGAGCGTGAGGGTGTCGGCAACGACTTTCAGTTCGGTGACTGGCGCTCCAGCAGCTCCTGCGACTGTGTCCATGGTACGCGGCTGGCTTGGCTTACTGACGTCCAGTATGGCAACGTGTGATGAGGAGTCGAGCCCGAGCAAAAGATACTCTTTACCGTTTTTCTTAATCAACAGCATTCGAGTTGCGGGGCCACCGGAAAGCTCGATATGGGCAACCACGTTGGCGGGATTGCCTGCGGTGTTTTTTGAGTTTGGTTTGGCGTGAACTGATGGCGCCGCAGCGATTCCAGTTGCAACAATCGCAATCGCCGCGCGACGAAAGCCTTGCGACCACTTGCTTTTTACACTTTTCCCCATTGTACTTTTCTCCTCGAACTTCGCAGCCTGTGCCCGATTTTCGAATGGCTTGCTTCGTTCATCTCTATAGACCGCTGACCCGACTTTGTTATTCCCACGATTCGTTCCGTCAGCCACCCGGGAGCTGTGTTGCAAGAAAGCCGAGTATCGGTCCGCGGGCAAGTGCCCTTCAGCGACCAAAGATCTGGCAGGCGAAAATGAGTGCTTCATTGAGGATGATGGCGGCACTGCGCCCCATCTCCACAAAGGAAATTGATCGAATCCGGGATGCCCAAGCGATGGGATCATCAGCCTGTGGCATAGCTTGGTCATGTACTGTGTGTCGCTCCGCTCTCATAAGTCATCCTCAAAAAATTCATGCGTCCCTTCGCTCTTGGCGGCACCCGATTGTGTGCGGGGCCGGAGGCAAGCGGCTGGCTCGATCGCCAGCCAGGAAACGCGCCTTTCCACATCAGGGATTCTTTTCCTTGGTGCTCGCGCGGAGGCGGTGCGCGTCTGTCAGCTCTCGCTCTGCATGGAGCCAATCGTCAAGGTCATACCCATTTAGCCCACCGTGATCGAGGTGAATCTGATAGGCGCGGTGTCGAATCTCATGGACCGTCGGTGGGCGTCCCGTGAATGCATCGGCACACTCCGAATGGTTAGCCGCCCCGTTCGCGACAGGTTGAGCATCGTGTTTGTCTCTTGCGAGCATAGTCATAGGTCACCTCTTGATACGAAATCCGCTGGCTAACCTCCTAACAGGTGGTAATCGGGGTCAGCGATCGAGGTTCTTGAGGATATGAATCATTGAGCCCGAAATGCTAAGTAAAGTCAGGATTGCCATCACTACAAACAATGCATTCGCGATCATTTCGCGCCTCCGATTTTTAGATCCTGCCGAGAACGTCCCGGTCCTGCGTTCATTTCTAAGCTCCACGAATGCTTGAATGACATGATTCCATTTAAGTCGGCCAACCTCGCCCGTCGAAAACGGTGGTTTACTGAATCTCGCAGGTCCATTCGAGCACGGTCGACGAACCGGGCGCCCCGTTCCGCATCGCCATCAGAGCCGATACTCAACCCTTGCCAGCGCGGCCGGGATGACCTGCCCGGGCCATGCACAGAACTGCGCACACTTGGAGGCGACGCCCGAGGCGGACCCGACCTCTCGCGCCCGCGTTTCCATCGCCTCCTTCGAAAACTTCAGCCCCGCTTCACTGCCGTCCCAGTCTATCGTTAGCACATCGCCCGGGCTTACCTGCTCGGTCGCTAGCAAGCTCGCCAGCGGATCCACCAGATACCGCTCAATCGCGCGCTTTAAGTGACGCGCGCCGTATTTCAGATCCGTCCCTTCGCGCAGCAGAAATTCCCGGGCGGCTGGCATCGCGCGGAACAGGATTCGGCGCTTCGTCTCAAACACGCGCCGCTGCACCATTTCGAGCTCGATCTCCAGTATCCGTTCCAGTTGTGCCGCGCGCAGCGGATGGAACGCAATCATCTTGTCAATCCGGTTCATGAACTCCGGCGCGAATTTCCGCTTCGCCGCTTCCGTCGCCGTACGCTCCACCTTCTCGTCCACCCGTGGCGCGGAATCGTCTGGCACGGTTGGTGCAAATCCCATCCCGCCGGTCATCAGCTCCGTGATCTCGCCGCCGCCCAGGTTCGAAGTCATGAAGATCATCGTCTGCGACAAATCCACCCGCCGGTTGTCGCCCAGCGTCAGCGTAGCCTTGTCCAAAATCCCCAGTAGCAATTGCCACAGAGCATCCGAAGCCTTCTCGATTTCGTCAAAGAGCAGAAAGCTGATCTTCAGCTTCTCCGTGTGATATTGCGCGAGCGCTTCCTGCGTGATCAGCGGATGCGTTTCGCGATGCCCCAAATATCCCGGAGGCGAACCAATCAATTTCGCAATCTCGTGCGAGTGCTGGAACTCCGCGCAGTCCACCTTAATCACCGCGCGCGGATCTCCAAACAGCACTTCCGCCGTTGCCTCAACGACCCGCGTTTTGCCTGCGCCTGTCGGCCCCAAGAACAGCAAATTCCCCACCGGCCGTCCCGGCGAATTCAACCCGGCACGAAACACCTGGTACAAGTCCACCACCGCCTGCACCGCTTCGTCCTGTCCCACGATCTTTCGTCGCAGCCCTGCCTCGAAGTCCCGCGACTCCAAGCTGCGCTGAGTCGGATCGAGCTGTAATGCATCGGTTTCCATGTTCGTACTCCCTTACCGTTGCCAAGACTTTCCACCGAACCGGACTCAAGACTGCCTGTCGAGACCGCTCGCTTTGCTGTCTCAACTGTCCGTCACTTTTAATTCTGAGATGTGCCCTCGTCACTTCTGGAAACACCAACCAGGCTTCCAATTTAGTTCTTTTTCCAATCGGACCTCGCAGCCACCCTGTTCGAAACTTACAGCGTCCATAAACATCTTCATTAAGCGTATGCCTCGCCCGTTTTCAGAGTTAACGTTATCGACCGCGGTTGGGTCCGGTATCTTTGCCGGGTCAAATCCATTTCCCTCGTCCCGGATTACAATCGATAACCTTTTGCCACGACGAATGCGGCACGAAACGTGAACTTTTTTGCGAATGTCCCGTTTATTTCCGTGAAGGACTGCATTGGCCAGCGCTTCGCGGAGCGCAACTTCGATGTCGCCATCATCACCGGAAATGCAATGACTTGCCCTAATCAGAGGCATGAGTCGGTCTACAAGAGGTGAAATTGCCTCGATTTCACTTCGCATCGTCAGGCTCACGTAAATTGTCGGGCCAGCGTGGCGCGGCTCGGCAATTTCCTGCTCAAATCCGTGCTGAAAAATCGTTCCTCCGGCTGTGCCGCAACTGACATTCGCTCTCATGCCTAGACCCTCAAATACCTTTCATCTCTTAAGACCGGCGGTTTCCTCAGATTATTCCCGCTGTTGACCACGTCTGCCATGCGGGCGGAGATTTTCTACAGACGCCACATTCCGTCCGCTCAAGGTCGTTCCCGTTCTTGGCCCCACCGGGTTCGGTGGCTGCCACGACCGCCGCAACATCGATTAGAAGATCTTGAAGGGCTGATTCAGTCCACGAATCGGCATTTTCCTTATCGACTTTCATCACGTCTCCAATCCATTCGTGAACTTTTCACGAATGCTTCGCAATCCGATCGAATTCATCAGGCAGGAACGGCCGGGGGATTATTTCAGTGCAACAGAACTTGGCCTGTTGCGTCACGAGGTGAATTCCGAAACTTACTTGTATCCGTAGAATTCCTCGGCGCGGATGTCTTCCTCAGCGACCCCTGCGCAGATGAGCATCTGGCGCACGCCAGTAACCATCCCGGGAGGACCCGCAATGTAGTAGAACGGAACGCTTAGATCCGGGAGCCATTTGGACAACAGTTGGATGGATATTCGGCCCGTTTCTCCGCGCCAAGCCGTTCTCGATTTTCGGGGTTGTGTCACCGTGCAGATGAATTTGTAGCGCCTGTTGCGCTGCTCCATTTCCTGCATTTCTTCGAGGAAAGCTCCTTCCTCGGGAACGCGAACGGAATAGAAAAGGAAAATTTTGCGAGGGGACAGTGATTCGGCCGCGTTCCAGATGAAGCTCCGGAACGGAGTGATGCCGATCCCGCCCGCCAACAGAACTGCAGGGCGCGTCGTATTCCGCGGGAGAGTCATCGAGCCGAACGGGCCCTGGAGAAGAAGCTCGGTGCCGAGTGGCAACGAATTGAGCGAGCGCTTGAACGCCGTGGTGCGCAAGCGCATGGCCACCATCAGATTTCGTTCATGCGGCGCGCTGGCGATGGAAAGAGCGCGAGTGTTGCCTTCCAGGTCCGTCTCGTCCGGGCTCAGCAGAGTAAAATTGAAGAACTGTCCCGCCTCGAATTCCAACCCCTCGGGTTTCTCGAAATAGAAGGCAGTCGTCCCGGCGCACAGTGTCTTTTGAGCCTTCAATTTCGCTTTGTAGGGGGGCATAGGTTGTCCATTCCTCCTTGTTCAGAGTGCCCACAAGGTCCAATTGACCCACAGTCGGCTGGTCGAGGACATCAGAGACGTCTACGATTAGATGACCCAAGCCGAAGGACTTTTATTCCCGAAGCCGCAGCTTGTTTTCATCGGGATCATCAGCGGAGCAGAAGGCTTTCCGATTCTCAGTTGAGAAACTTAGCGATTGGCCAGGACACACAGCCTGGCGAAATACCATGCGATCGCTGAGGCTAATTCATTTTCGAAAAGCTAGCTTTTGAATTCTGAAATAGATATCGAAGAGGATGGCTTTTGCAGGTTTTCCAAGTCCTTCCTGTTGCATGGCTCGGAATGACCTCGCGGCGAATGAATGAACCCCGCGGTCCAAATGGGGATCATTCATTCCTGCCGCTAGGCGACAAAGCGAACAGTTGATCAGACCTCCGGGTAAGTCGAACCCACGCTTCGATTACACTTCGCGTGTAGCAGCGTCGGCTGCTTCTGCCAGTTGGTTCACTACTTTCAAGAACTCCTTGGACTGGCCAACAAACAGCCCGTCCGCAGTGAACGATGCAATCGTCGCTACGGCGCCTCCAAATTTGTCGTCGCTCGGTCGAATCACGGCGCAGTGAGGCAGGTCTGCACTGATGAATTCGCATGGAACGGGGAAGATCAGGCTGGGCTGAACGCGGCTGGGCGGTTGCAATGGTGGGTTCTGAAAGAAATCGGGAAACGACAGACCCGACGTCTTGTCCGTAAACGGCGCCACTGGGGCTTGCACAGCGTTGCCTGCAAAGTCCACCCATTCAACCGCCCAGC
>Ga0208691_1000593_pt1 | contig 13252 bp, 10 predicted proteins | sample June2015DPH_20_1_FD_184719 | JGI IMG/M metagenome (GOLD analysis project Ga0208691, IMG submission 184719) | Peatland microbial communities from SPRUCE experiment site at the Marcell Experimental Forest, Minnesota, USA - June2015DPH_20_10... | ecosystem: Environmental > Terrestrial > Soil >... | reverse complement strand
CCGTCCGCACGGGTTGCTTAACCGCGCCAGCCGAAAACGATGCCAGCGCCGCTTCCATCGTCTCAATCAGTCCCGCCATCGAAAGCGCAGCACGGACGTCCGCTTCATTCAACCAGATCGGCATATGAAATTCAGTGTGACACAGGCAACCCACAACTCCGCATAGTCCGCGTGATTCTCACCCGTTTCTCACCGGAGCACCTGGCCACTCCTTGGCGGGAGCGGCATCTCGACGAATTCATAACTTCCCGGCGTTGCGCTGTCGACTTTGGCCGCGATCACCGCTCGATGGGCGCGGACTATCGGCCAAATGTTCGATCCGAGAACCACGAACGCGCAAGTTTCCGGCCCGTCAGATTTTGCTGATACAAGATGTTTTGATCGGACGTAACCATCACGTCGAAATCCTCCACCTCGGCTGCTTTGAGAAGATCCCCGTTTTCCAACTGCGGAGGCCAGTTCATTTCCACCACTGTGCGGACTTCATGCCCCACCAGGAATCGTCGGACGCCCACCGGGACGTTGTTGTCAAACAGGATGCGCAACGCGATGACTCTGCGCATAAGCCAGAATCGCCTGCGCACGATCCGGCGGTATCTCGAACTGCTCCGAGATTTCGGTCACGCTTAGCCCATGGTCGAAGTTATCGATAATCGCGCTGACGGGCATACGCGTGCCTCTGAGCACAGGTGCGCCGCTTTGTATGCGTGGGTTGAATTCGGCCAAGGGGCATTGTGACCAGTCGATTTTTTCTTCCGGTGCCATTTGGGCCTCCCATCGATACCAGCTTACTACTGCCGCAATACGTCCAGCACGGACTTCGGAATATCCAGATTCCCATTCCGCCCGGTGCCCAGCGCAATATCCGGTTTCGCATCGCCGTGAAAATCGGACCCGCCTGTCACCGCCAGCCCGTACTTCTTTGCGATCTCAGCATAGCGCCGGACATCGTCAGGCGAATGGTCGGAGTGATACACCTCGATGCCGCCCAATCCAGCGTCCCTCAAGTCCCGGATCAAAGCTTCCTCGGCGCTGGCATCGCGGATGCCCAGCCGAATCGGATGCGCCAGCACCGCCAAACCGCCCGCCGCGGCCACTTGTGCAGCGGCCTCGCTAATCTCCGGACCGTGGCGCTCCACAAAAGCCGGACCCGTTTCGCCGAAGTACCTGCGGAATGCATCGTCATAATCGGCCGCGTATCCTTTTTGGATGAGCACGCGCGCGAAATGCGGCCGGCCAGTTAGTGTCCGCCCGAATCGTTCCACCTCGCTCAACTCGATCGCGACTCCCATGGATTGCAGCTTGGCCACTAGCTTAAGATTCCGTTCGCGACGCGAGGCCAGCAGTTCACCCACCCAGCCGCGGAATTCCGCAGTGGGCGCGGAGCGCAGAAAATATGCCAGCACGTGGACCGTGCGCCGTTTATCACGGTTCATCCGGACGCTCAGCTCAATGCCGCACACCAGATCCAGTCCGTAAGCCCGCGCCGGTTCCAGCGCTTGATCGTAGCCCAAGAATGTATCGTGATCCGATATCGCGAGCGCCTGCAGGCCTATCGCGAGCGCGCGGTCTACCAGCTCCAGCGGCGTGCAGCTGCCATCGGATTCGTTGGTGTGCGTATGCAGATCGATCACAGCTTGAGCCTTTGCAGCCGCAGCGCATTCGCGATCACCGAGACTGAGCTGAAGGTCATGGCAGCGCTGGCTATGGCCGGGCTCAACAGCAGGCCGAAAAATGGATACAGAATCCCGGCCGCTACCGGCACGCCAATAATGTTATAGAAAAATGCGAAGAACAGGTTCTGCCGGATATTGCGCATGGTGGCCTGGCTCAACGCGCGGGCGCGGACGATGCTGCCGAGATCGCCTTTCACCAGCGTGATCGCCGCAGTCTCCATGGCGATGTCCGTTCCCGTGCCCATAGCAATCCCGGCCTGCGCGCGAGCCAGCGCGGGCGCGTCGTTGATGCCGTCGCCCGCCATTGCCACCAGACGGCCCTGAGCCTGAAGTTCAGCAACTACCTCGGCCTTCCCATCCGGCAGCACCTCCGCGCGCACCTCATCGATCCCTAACTTTCGAGCCACCACCCCGGCCGTCACTGCGTTATCGCCGGTCAGCATCACAATCCGGATGCCATCATGATGCAGGCGCTCGATCGCTTCCCGCGCGGACGGTTTGATGGTGTCGGTGATTCCCAACATGCCGGCCGGTTGGCCGTCGATGGATACAAATACCACCGTCTGACCATCCCTCTGCAGTTCAGCGGCGCGCTTCAGCCAATCCGGCGAAGCATTCTTTCCAACTTCAACACGATGGCCGTCCACCACGCCCGAAACTCCCTGCCCCGGGAGATTTTGGAAATCGCCCGCTTCGGATAGCCTTAATCCTCGCTCCATCGCTCCCGCGACAATCGCGGCCGCTAGCGGATGCTCGCTGGCCCGCTCCACGCTTGCAGCCAGCCGCAACATTTCCGGATCGCCGGCCGTAACCAGCCTCGGTTTCCCTTCCGTGAGCGTTCCCGTTTTATCGATGACCAAGGTGTCGATTTTCTGAAGCACTTCGAGCGCCTCCGCATTGCGCACCAATACGCCGGCCTGTGCCGCTCGCCCGGTGGCAACCATGATCGACATCGGAGTCGCCAAACCAAGCGCGCAGGGGCAGGCGATGATCAGCACCGCGACAGCGTTCACCAGCGCATACGCCATGCGAGGCTCCGGCCCCCACCACGCCCACGCGATGAAAGTGACAACCGCAGCCACGACCACGGCCGGCACAAACCAGGCAGCCACAGCGTCGGCCAGGCGTTGAATCGGCGCCCGGGAGCGCTGGGCGTCGCTCACCATTTTCACGATGCGAGCCAGCAATGTTTCCGCGCCCACCCGTTCAGCAATCATCACGAACGCGCCCGTTCCGTTTACGGTGCCGCCAATCACTCGGCTGCCAGCCGTTTTTTCAACCGGGATGGGCTCGCCGCTGATCATAGATTCGTCTATCGAACTTGAACCCGTTTCAACGACGCCATCCACGGGAATCCGCTCGCCAGGGCGCACCCGCAGCCGGTCTCGAACATTCACATGCTCGATCGGCACATCCGCCTCGGTACCATCCATCTGGATTCTCCGCGCTGTTTTCGGAGCGAGACCCAGCAGGGATTTGATAGCGCTGCTGGTCTGGCTGCGCGCCCGCAGTTCCAACACCTGTCCCAAAAGTACCAACGCAATGATCACCGCAGCCGGCTCGAAATAAACGGCCACGATGCCATGTTCACGGAAGGATGCCGGAAAAATCCCCGGTGCCAAGATTGCAACCATTGTTGCGACCACGCTATACAGATACGCTGTTCCGGAGCCTAGCGCGATCAGCGTGAACATGTTCAAACTGCGCGTTCGAATGGACGCCCAACCGCGTTCGAAGATCGGCCATCCGCCCCCCAAAACTACCGGAGTGGCCAGCGCCAACTCCAGCCAGCCCGAGTGCGCACCCAGATACATCATCGCCACCAGCGCCGCGGCCAGCGGAACACTGAACCAGAATCTTCGGAGCATGGCCTTGTATTCCGGATTGACTTCGTCGAGCGTCGCGGCGGTGAACGTGGAAGGCTCCAGCGCCATACCGCATTTCGGGCACGACCCCGGCCCAATCTGGCGGACTTCGGGATGCATCGGGCACGTGTATTCGATCGCGGCAGCCGCCCGGGGCATCGGCTCAGGCTGGGCCCCAGGATGCAAATATTTTTCCGGATCGCCCTCGAACTTCACCCGGCACCCGGCCGAGCAGAAATAATAGCTTTGGCCCTGGTAGATTGACTTCCCGGCCGCATGCTCGGGATCCACGCGCATGCCGCACACCGGATCGAGCGCCGCAGCGCGATTTTGAACAATTGGAAACATGATCAGCTAATACCAGAGTACCTGTAGAGCGTCCATCCCTCCCTGTCGGAACCTGGTATTCTGTCGCACAATAGAAAAAGGAGTGGCCAGCAACGACCTCACCTCCGGACTCGACCCCGACTCTCTGTGGTACAAGGACGCGATCATCTATGAACTCCACGTACGCGCGTTCTATGACAGCAAGGACGACGGCATGGGCGATTTCCGCGGGCTCACGCGAAAGCTCGATTACCTGCAGGATCTCGGCGTCAACACCATCTGGCTGCTGCCCTTCTTTCCTTCCCCCTGGCGTGACGACGGCTACGATATATCAAGCTATACCGATGTTCACCCCTCCTACGGCACGCTCCGCGACTTTCAGACCTTTTTGAAACAAGCGCACCGCCGGGGCATTCGCGTGATCACCGAAGTGGTGCTGAATCACACCTCCGATCAGCATCCCTGGTTCCAGCGCGCGCGCCGTTCCCCGCCCGGCAGCCGCTGGCGCGATTTCTACGTGTGGAGCGACTCGCCGGACAAATACCCCGACGCGCGCATTATCTTCAAAGATTTCGAAACCTCCAACTGGACCTGGGACCCGGTCGCCAAGGCGTACTTCTGGCATCGCTTCTATTCGCACCAGCCCGATCTCAACTACGACAGCCCCTATGTACGCGAGGCGGTGCTCGAAGTGATCGATTTCTGGTTCGACCTGGGCGTCGACGGATTCCGGCTGGATGCCGTTCCCTATCTATTCGAGCGAGCCGGCACCAACTGCGAGAACCTTCCCGAGACGCACGAGTATCTCAAGCAACTGCGCGCCCACATCGATTCGAAATATAAAGACCGGGTGCTGCTGGCGGAAGCCAATCAATGGCCTGAAGACGCCATCGCCTACTTCGGAGCGGACGACGAATGCCACATGGCGTTCCACTTTCCGCTGATGCCACGCATGTTCATGTCCATCCGCATGGAGGACCGCTTTCCGGTTCTCGAAATTCTGCAGGAGACGCCTCCAATCCCCCCCGCCAGCCAGTGGGCCTTGTTTCTGAGAAACCACGATGAGTTGACCCTCGAAATGGTCACCGACGAAGAGCGCGACTACATGTATCGTGTCTACGCGCAGGAACGGCGGATGCGCATCAATCTCGGGATTCGCCGCCGTTTAGCCCCGCTGCTCGAAAACGATCGCCGCAAAATCGAGCTAATGAACGCGCTGCTCTTCTCGCTGCCCGGCACGCCGGTGATTTACTACGGCGACGAAATCGGCATGGGCGACAACATTTATTTGGGCGACCGCAATGGCGTCCGCACTCCTATGCAGTGGAGCGCGGACCGCAACGCCGGGTTTTCACGCGCCAACCCCCAGAAGCTTTATCTACCTATTACTATCGATCCTCAATACCACTACGAATCGGTCAACGTAGAAGCGCAGCAGGATAATCCACATTCGCTGCTGTGGTGGATGAAGCATGTGATCCAGCAGCGCAAGCAATTCAAGGCGTTCGGCCGGGGAACGCTGGAGTTTCTGCGTCCTTCCAACCGCAAAGTGCTGGCCTACTATCGCCGCTATCAAAACGAAACGATTTTGGTGGTCGCCAACCTTTCGCGCTTTCCTCAGCACGTTGAGTTGGATCTCACCCAGAGCAAGGGAATGACCCCGGTGGAGATTTTCGGGCGCACCGAATTTCCACCCATTGGCGATCAGCCTTACCTGCTCACGCTCGGCGCTCTCAGTTTTTATTGGCTGTCGCTCGAATCCAGGCAAGTCCGCCAGGAATCCGTGCCCAGCGAAGCCGGCCAACCCAGCCTTCCGCTTGTGTCAGTGAATTCGTTTGACGAAGTGTTCCAGGGGAGAAGTTTGGCGGTGCTGCTCCGCATGCTGCCGGATTTCCTGAAGACGCGCCGCTGGTTCCTGGGAAAGAATCGGGCCATCCGTTCCATTGATGTCCTGGATACGCTGACAATTACCGACACCGCATCCCAAATTCTGCTGGCGCGGATCGAGTACACAGAGGGCGATCCGGAGATTTACCTCTTGCCTGGTTCTGTCGCGGCCGGAGACGCAGCCGAACAAGTGAAGGCGAAGCTATCCGACGTCTCGGTGATGCGCTTGCGAGATCCCAGCGGCCAGGAGGGCGTTCTCTACAGCGCCGTCTGGAACCCCGCGTTCGGTGACGCGCTGCTGGGGGCCGTCGCCAGAAGACGGCGATTCCGTGGGCGCGCCGGCGAGTTGATCGGGTCCCACAATCGCGCATTTCGCAAAGCCTGGGGTGAGCGCCATCCGGATCTCGCACCCACGGTCCTCAGTGCGGAACAAACCAACACGTCGATCGTTTTCGGCGACCGCTTCATCCTCAAGATTTATCGCCGCATCGAACCTGGCATTCACCCCGAGATCGAGATGGGCGCGTTCCTGACGGAACGAAACTTCCCGTACGCTGCGCCGCTTACCGGCACCATCGAGTATCGCGGCCAACTCGACGGAACGATGAGCGTCGCCGTGCTGCATGGCTTCGTCCAGAACCAGGGCAATGCCTGGAGATACACGCTGGATGCGTTGAGCCAGTTCTTCGAAGGCGCGCTCACCCGTCACGAATCGGAACACATTCCGCCCGGCGAGAGCCGGCATCCGTTGGATTTATCGCGCGCGGATTTCCCGCAGCGCGTTCACGAGTTAATTGGCACCTACGCGGATTCGGCGCAGTTGCTGGGCCGCCGGACCGGCGAGTTGCATCAGGCGCTCAGCTCCGACCCGACTGATCCGTTGTTCGCACCCGAGCAGTTCACCGATCACGCCCGGCAAGCCTTCTATCACGGCATGCTCGGTCTCACCACGCAGACTCTTCAACTTCTGCGGCAGCAATTGGCGAGCTTGCCTGCCGCTGCTCAGGGCGAAGCGCAAAAGCTCGTCGAAAAAGAGGAACAGATCCGGCGCTTCTTCCGCCCTGTTCCCGAGCGAAGAGTTCCCGCCACGCGCATCCGTTTGCATGACGACCTGCGACTGGAACAGATTCTCCACACCGGCAAGGATTTTGTCTTCGTCGGTTTTGGCGGCCGCGCGGATCGGCCTTTGAGCGAGCGCCGGATCAAACGGCCACCGCTGCGGGATGTTGCGAGCCTGCTGGTCTCGTTCGAGTATGCGGCTCACGCCGTTCTGTTCGATCAAGTCCCCGGCGTCACGCGCCGCCCCGAAACCACGCCCGCGCTCGAATTTTGGGCCGGCTACTGGCGCGATTGGGTGAGCGCGATGTTCTTGAAAAGCTACTTAGAGAACGCGGACCCGAGCGCGTTACACCTCCAGAACGACGCCGATGTCCGCCTGCTGTTGGATGTTTACCTGATGGAGGAGGCTCTGGAAGAGGTGGCCCGCGAACTTATGGAACGTCCGGAGTGGGTAGGAATTCCGCTGCGCCTGATCCTGCGCCTGCTCGACGGGGTTACCGAACCGCGACCGTAAGGGAGCCCGTGCTGGACCGCACCATTTTGTGCACATTGATATGAGAACCCGCAGCAAAACTGTCCGGCAAAGTATCAGTTTACCGGCGAACGTTGCCACTCAGGTTCGAAACTTGGCGAAGGCGCGTAGACTGAGCGCGAACAAGGTACTCGTTGACCTGATCGCGGGCGGGATGGAAGCCGAGAAACACAAGCAACAGGAATTCTTTAATCTGGCTGAGCGTTTCCGTAGCGCCACGGACCCCGACGAGGTCAAGCGCCTGGGCGATCAATTGGGGCGAATGGTATTTGGCGACTGATAGCGGGCGCTCAATTTCGCCGACCTCAATCTGCTTCGCCTTTGGGCGGAATCGAACCCGGCAGCACCCGACAATGCACTGCACTCTGAGCCCGAGTTTTCAGAACTTATTCAACTCCGCAATCAACCCCTGCAGCCCCTTCTTGCGATAAATCTGAATCAGCCGTTGCTCCTCATCGGACGGCGCCATCACGCGCTGTAATTGCGGCGTACCCAGATCCGCACGGCTGGGGATCCAGAGCGTGCCGTCGGCGAATTCAACGCTCGACACAAAACCGGTCATCCCCTCAATCACTAGCGGCGCTCCACCGCGCGTGGGAAACTTCAGCGTGGCGTTTTCCAGAATCTGGCTCTTCTGCCCCGGCGCCAGATTCAACTCCGCCGGTACCGATCCCGCCAGGAACTGACGCCCGCCGTGATCCTCCAGAATCCAGCCGATTTCCAGATACCGTATAGGACGATCGGAGCGGTTCTTTACCTCCAGGCGCGGCGCCCGCGCTTCGTTGCCCGCGATGCGAGCCATGCCGCCCATCGGATCTACGGGTGAATCGGGTAGCCGCAAAAATGCAAACTGCACCTGCTTTTCCGGCTCAAAATTAGTCGCGCGGCCGCCACGCACCATTTGAACGTCCAGAGTGGGACGGTCGGCCGAATGCGTCATGCTATCCAGGATCTCGCGCCGCAACCGCTCCGGACCACCCTCGGCCACCAGCGATTTGAAATATTTCCGGTCGCGCCGCGCCTCGAATTCACTCAGCGTCAGCGTGCGCCGTGAACCTAATTTGTCCGCGCCGTAAAAGCTCAGATCGTCGAACAACACGCCATCCAGGCCGATTTGGACCGGCACGCCACTCGACGAAGCCTGCAGCGGCCGCAGCAGCCGCAAATCCACGTGCGCTGGGAAAGTCTCGAACGGGCCGACGTCCAAACAGGTAAACGTCACCGAACCTTTGCCGCCCGGCGTCACTTCCTGCGCCGTCACCAAAAACGTGATGCCGCGAATCCTGCGTTGCGAAGAGTTACGCAGCGTGAGCGCGGCGTGCAAATCCAGCAGCATCGCGCCGCCGCGCGCCGTCTCGCTGGATTCGCCATAATCGGACGCAATCACGGCAACCGGAGAATCCTTGGGCAGGTCAATCCTCGGAAGCACTCCCGCGAAGGACGCGGTGCATAACAAAACCGGTAGAAGATTACTGCTCCGCATCATACACCTTGTTGGTCGTAACCTGACCTGTGTCCGCGTCGACGTAACGGACGCCCACCGAACCACGCATACTCACCGAAACCGTAACAGCGTCCGAGTGTGGATGCATCAGCGATAGCGTACGGCCGTTCTGGCTCAGGTCGAGCGACGAAGAAGAAGCTTCCAACATCACGTCTTCCGTCGCCGCCGCGGGATGCTGCACTAGCTTTCCGAGCCGCTCCGTCCGGACGCGACCGAGCGCGGAAAGCAGATGATCCATCTGCGGCCGCGGGAGATTGATCCAGAACGCCGCCCCGAACACCACTGTCGCGCAGATCACCACCATGGCAGCGTTCCATCCCAGCCGAGGCCGGCCGGACAACGCAGGTTTGTCGAAGCGAGCAATCGCCTCGCCCGCCGCCAGGCCCACGCGGACATTGGCCGACATCTCTTCAGCCAGTTGGTTCCAATTCAGATTTTCCGGCAGCTCCGCGGTCACTTCCCGGATCTGCTCTCGCGCAGCCCGCAGTGCCTGCACTTCGCTTGCGCAGCTCGCGCATCCGGCTACATGCCGGCCAGTGCGCCACCGGTCCCAGGGTCCCAGATCTCCGCCGGACCACAATGCCAATTGGACTTGATTGGGATGTTTCATCTTAGACCTTCTTCCCAAGCGTCTTGCGTCCCCGGTCCATATACCGGCGAAATTTGATGCGGGCATTCGCGATGTGCGACCGCACCGTGGCTTTCGAACAGTTCATCTGTTCGGCCACTTCATCGGCCGGCAGGCCTTCCACATCGCGCAGCAGCAAGGCCGTTCGTTCCCGCTCGGTCAAGCAAGTGAGCCCCTGCTCCAAATACGCCCGATGCTCGGTGCGCAGCACAGCCTGTTCAGGACTCTCCGAAGGCTCGCTCAGCGGGTCAATCAGGCTGTCAATCTCGCAAAAGTTGACCTTACCGTTGCGCCGCAGAAAATCGATGGCGGTATTGCTGGCGATTCGGGATAACCAATGCGCGGCTTTTTCGATGTCCTTCAGTTGGTCCTGGCGCTGCAGCGCTTTGATGAAGGCTTCCTGGGTAAGATCCTGCGCGTCCGCAACGTTCCCGACAATCCGGTAAATCAGCAGGAAAATTCGCCGTAAGTTCTCAGAAACAAAGCGGTTTTGCAGCTCTTGCGTGGACTGAAAACTGGCGTCGAGTTGGGACGGAACACCCCGTTCGCTCATCACTGTCTCAAGACTGTAAAGTGCCGACGCCATCCCTACAACAAACTGACGTTAAAACCCGCAAAGCGTGCAAACCTTTCATCGACTGCTCTTTCTCAATTGTATATGGCTTTCGGGTCAGAATCCGCGTTCATCGGCGTTCATCCGCGGCCTAAATCTTCGAACGCATCCGGCCTGAGATCCTCGAGCGACTGCACGACAATATCGGCAGCCAGCAATCCCTTGCGGCTCACACCAATACAGCGCATCCCCGCCCGGCGGGCCGCTTCCACGCCCGGAACAGCGTCTTCAACCACAATGCAGCGCGATGGCGGCATCCCCAATCGCTCCGCGCCCTTCTGAAATACCTGCGGATCGGGCTTCCCAGCGGTAACATCCTCGGCCGAGACCAGGGCCTCAAAAAAGCCGGCCATGCCGATCACTTCCAGCACCACCTCGATATTCGCCCGCGGCGCCGAAGAAGCGATAGCCTGCAGCCAACCGTGCTCATGCAGCCGCCCGACCCACTCCCGCGCCCCCGGCAGCGGCTCCATGCGACCCTCCCGCACCAGCTTCCGATACAACTCCTCCTTGGCGTCGCCCACGCGCTGGATTCTCTCAGCCGATGCGCCGACCCCCAGCCATTGGGGAAGGATGGAATCGTTGCGCTGTCCAAATGTCTTGATGAATTGATCGTGCGTGATGGCGATTCCTTCGGACGCCATGGTGTCCCGCCACGAAAGCCAATGGTATTCCTCGGAATCCACAAGCGTACCATCCATGTCCCAAAGTACGGCGCCGACCATGCCGTCATTCTCGCATGTGCGTGGGTATCGATCACTTTATCGTGATGTTCACGGCGATCGAAGTCGGATAAAAAAATAATTCGAGGCTGGCTTGGCCGCTCCCAGCGAGTGATTTAGGCAACAGAATGTTGATCTGATCGAGGCCTGGAAATTGCGACTGAGGCCCCGCGTAAGTCACAGTAAGGGACGTTGGATAGATTTGCGCCCCTGCGCCGATGGCAGAATCAAAGCCGGTTCCAAATAGAACCAGATAGACTTCACCGCTCGAAACGTCGATGGGAACTTCCTGGACAATCCCGCCTTGCTCGGTGAAGATTGCCTCGATGGTTTGCACATTATCCGCACTAACTTGCACGGCGTAACCCACCGGGATTCCGCTCGGTTCCAAGATAAATAACGTGGGTGCTACCGGAGCAATCTGAATTTCAGTGCTCACCGATTGCCCATCCGCAGTCTTTATGGTGACGATGCCCGCGCCCGCCTCGAGTCCGGCTGGCAACACGAAGTTCACTTGTCCTGGAGACGCATAATAGATTTCAGCCTGGCCTACCGCACCTGTCTGATCCTGCACGCTCACCGATGCCCCTCCCAACGCGCTGGGCAGTGATGGCGGTGTCGCGGAAGCGGTAGACAAGGCCAGCTGCTTGCCGAACGCGGAAGCGATCGAGTGGGGCGCGAATGGCCCCTGGGAGAAGTCCGCGGCGGAGACCACATTCAAGAGCGCAGTAGGCTGGGACAGATTGAAGAAGATCACCACTCCGCGGTCTAGCGCGTCATCCAGCGGGAAGAAACTGGCTGCCAGGTCCAACTTGCCATCGCCATTGAAGTCGGCTGCGATCAGCGAGCCAAATAAATCTCCCGGCAGTTCGGTGGTCTGCAACCGGAATGTTGCATCCCCATTGCCAATGAAAACATTCGCATCGTTCAGGAATAAATCGGGAATTCCGTCGCCATTGAAATCTCCCACCACAACCGAGAGGATGCCCGGTAAGAAAACCGGCTCGGTTGGATAGACCACAAGTGGGGCAAAAGTCCCGTCACCATGTCCGAGCAGAACAGCGACACCTTCATCAGCGACACCCACCACTAAGTCTAGGTTGCCGTCTCCGTTGAGATCGGCTGCAGCCAAAATCCCCGGAATTTGAGCGACACCGGACGCATCCACCGGGAAAGATATGTTAGTCCCCGGCGAGAATGTCCCGCCGCCCTTACCAAGCAACAAGTTGATGCCGGTCAAATTCGCGACGGCAATGTCGGTAAATCCGTCTTGATTGAAATCTCCAATCGCAAGCGCAGATGCCTCTGCCCCGGCGGGATAGGTTTTGGCCGAAGCGAACGTCCCGTCGCCTTGGCCCAGAAAAACCACCACCTGATCCGTTTGGGAGGATGCGCTGGTGTTGATCGCCGCGAGATCCACTCGGCCGTCTTTATTGAAATCGCCAGTGACCAGTGACCAAATGGAGCCAGGCGCGGCACTCGATACCGGAGCCTGGAAAGTCCCGTCGCCCTTGCCGAGGAAGACCATAACGCTTCCCGAAGACCCGGCGCCCGCAACCGTCACGGCAAGATCGACGACTCGATCCCCATTAAAGTCCGCTGCAACCACGGAAGTCGGATAGGCTTGTGGGTCCGCGCCAGTGAAATCGTAAGTGAAAGTTGGCGTTATCACACCGCTCGAGCTGCCCAGAAATACCGACAAGTATTGAAACTCACTTACGAACGCGAGATCGGCAACGCCGTCCTTGTTGAAATCGCCGGACGTCATGGCAATGTTCTGAGTGGTGCTGGGAGGGAAAGTGAAGGGAGCAGACCTCTGGGCGGCCGGGGTCGGCGAAGACGCTATCGGCGCGCCGGTAAGACCGCCGGTTCCATCGCCAAAAAAGACAGAAAGATAATATTCATTGGTGTTCGGCAATCCCTGGCTGAGGACCAGCGGGTTACCGATACCAATCACAATGTCTATCTTTCCGTCTCCATCGAAGTCAGTCAGGATGACAGACTCCTGATCCGCGTTTAGGAAATCCTTCCGCGTGGGGAAGCCTCCCTTCCCGTCCCCGAGAAGAATGGTGATGCCGTTGGTGACGATATCGGGGATTCCGTCACCGTTCACGTCCCCAATCGCTATCGCGCCAGGTGTGCCGGGGTCATCGAACACGCCAAATGAGGAAGCGTTAGCGGCAAACGCCACCTGCGGCAAAAACGTTCCGTCGCCTTTGCCCAGCATCACGATTACCTCATTCACAGCATAGGAGCTCTCGGTAAGGGTACTCGTCAAGAAGACCAGATCGTTCTTTCCGTCTCCATTGAGATCCGCGATCGCGATCGCAGCCGGACCAACGTTGCCCGGAGTGGGAATGCTGGAGGTCACAAACGTTCCGTCTCCCTTGCCCAGCGCGAGGACAATGCTTCCGGCGGAAAGGCCCGCTTCGCCGCCGC
>Ga0208691_1000590_pt1 | contig 13269 bp, 7 predicted proteins | sample June2015DPH_20_1_FD_184719 | JGI IMG/M metagenome (GOLD analysis project Ga0208691, IMG submission 184719) | Peatland microbial communities from SPRUCE experiment site at the Marcell Experimental Forest, Minnesota, USA - June2015DPH_20_10... | ecosystem: Environmental > Terrestrial > Soil >... | reverse complement strand
CGTGCGGTACATCTTGATGAATACATCCTGCGTGAGGTCTTCGGCGTCGTTGGCGGAGCCGGCGAAGCGATAGCAGATGTTATAGATACGGCGGTTGTAGTTCTGAACGATTTCCTCCCAGGCAGCCGCGTCGCCGGCTACGCAGCGGCGGACCAGCATCGCGGTTACCTGGATGTCTTCCAAAAAAACTCCCCGGGAAATGCTGTCAGCTCTCAGCTTTCAGCCATCGGCTGAATCTTCGTTCATTCCAAACTGCGCCAGAGCGCGGTGAGGGATCTGCTGTTCGATGGAGCGCAGCCCGGCCCCTCACTAGACAGTACGCGGTTGTGCTCCCGCAAGTTCGCGGGCGTACGAGTGCGGTAGCGAGTTACTTGAAACAGGGCATTGTAACAGTGACGTTATCCGCAAACAGGGCAGGGGAGTGTCGGGATTCTTGTGGGGCTAGCGAAGCGCTACTCCACCCCAAACCCATGGTTTTTCCTCAGCCTGTGAAACTGGGAAAGCTATTACGGTGCCTGTTCGAAAAGGCCTAGGGTTAGTTGATTTTTATCGGTTTCGATGGCTACCACTTTGGTTGTGTCGACGAGGTAGTAGGTGAAGGAAGATTGGGTTGTGGGCGCGGCGGCGTCCATGCCGGTTATGGTGCCGGTGAAAACTCCCGTGGGTCGGGCGGTGAATGCGCCGGAGAGGTTGAGGCCAGGGGTGGGGCCGGTGTTGAAGATCCAGTTGAGATCGACCGTGCCCGCTCCGGTGAGTGAACCGACGCCATCGGCGGTGACGGCGCCTACGGCGTCGAGTTCGTCTTCTACTGAGGTTGTTGGCGAGGCTTCGCCGGTCGCTGCCAAAGAGTATTTTCCATTAAAACTTGCGGCGGTAAAACCGCCAGAGGGTTCGGTTTGCTCATAGGCAGGACCGGCGAGAGTGTCGGTACTGTCCATGGAAATGGCGAGCGCGTTGCCATCGCCGGTCAAATACAGTTGGAAGTTGAATTTGATGGGGCCACTCGTGACCCCTGTCATGGTCACGCGACCGGTCGTCGTATCGATGGTATAGGTGCCTGACGAGATGACGAGTGGGTTCTGGATTCCGACTCCGGTGAGGTCGTTGTAATTGAAGGAACCGCTCACAGACAAGTCGGAGTTGGCGGTGAGTACGCTGGCGAACTGCAAGCCTCCGGCGTGATCGGAGCCATTCAAACTGAGCACGTAGCTGTCGCCCGAGATGGAGATGGGGGTGGTCTGAAGCAGGGCCAGACCTAGATTTGTGCCCTTTAGGCTATCGACCTGGCGGTCTTCGATTAAGACAATGTGGCCGGCATCGATGATGTAGCCGTTCAGCACCAGCCCAGGACGGCCATCGACGGATATCAGCGGAGCGAAAGTCGAGTTTAGGCTGAACTGCACATAGCCGAAGCCATCCGGAGTGCCGACGCTGCTGGCGGAAAACGCCTGGTTCTGCAAAGTGGTACCGCTTTGCGATTGATTGGCGTCGAAGACGCTGGTCATATTCATGCCGGAAATTCCGCCGTCGGCTCCGTCGATGGTGATCACTCCGCCTAAAGACAGCGGTGCGCTCTCAGAGGGGGCGCTGGAGATAAAGAATGCGTAGCCGCACGGTGTGGCTGGAGCGCTCGGACAGAGCGGACTCAAACTGGTTTGCAGGTCTAACTCTCCGCTGGAAGTTGCCCAGTTATCGAATTCGGTGAGCAGGGCTTTCGATGGCGAAACTAGGCTCGCGTGGAAGGTCTCCTGGCCATTGCCACCGAGTGCAGAACCGCCGCCGGGTCCGATGTAGGGGTTTTGGGTGTTGAGGATGATGAGCATATTTCCATTCGAGGTTGAGGCCAGAGCACCGTAGGTGATCGGTTCGCGCTGCGAAATAGCGTTGGAGTCGCCGCTGGCGTCGGAGAAAGTTTGTTCGCCGCCGGTAATTAGGCCATTGCCGTCGACCGTGAAGACGCCCGCCACCGTATAAAAGCTGTTGGCAGCGTCAGTTCCCGAGAGGGAGAACACGTAGTTGCCTGCGGCCAGCGGCGCCGATGAGGCACTCGCGTTGACCAGGGTAATAGTTGCGGGGGTTGGAGAAGTTGGGGTCGATGCTGTGACCGTGTAGAGGCCCGCCGTTGTGTTCGCGGTAAAAGCTGGCGCCGCGGCCAAGCCACCGGAGTTGGTGGTGACGGTTGCGGTGGCTGCGGGAGGGTTCGTAGCAAACTGGCCGCTTGCACCGGATGACGGAGCTGTAAATGTGACCGGCACGTTACCTAAGCCCACGCCTGCCGAGGTGACTTGTACTTGCAAAGTACTCGCGAAAGCGGTCCCGACCACGGCTCCCTGGCCTGATCCTTGCGTCACGGTCAGGGTTGAGGCGGGGGTGTTGACGAGGCTGTAACTGACGCTGGCCGTTACGCCTGACACGGCGGCAGTGACGTTATAGGGACCGCCGGCAGTGGAGTTCGCGGTAAAGGTTGAGGACATGGCTATGCCGCTGGAATCGGTGGCGTCGGTTTCGGTGGCGGTTCCGTTCTTGAAGGTGCCGCTGGGGCCGGATGCGGGAGCGGTGAAGGTGACGCTCGCACCGCTTACCGGGTTGTTCTTGCTGTCTTCCACAGTGGCGGCAAATGGGGTGGTGAAGGCGGTGCTTACGGTAGCGCTTTGTCCTGATCCGCCGGTTTGTGCGACTTGGGCTGGCGGGCCGGAGCTGCCGCCGCCGCTGGAGCTGCCGCCGCACGCGACCGTGGCGATAATCGCGAGGAGAAGGGTGACCAGCAAAATGGATTGTCGCGACGCCACTGACGATAGCTTCGTGAGACGGATGCCACGCATAAATTGATTCGTTTTGAACCGAGTCCTGATGTTAGGCCGGTGGAAACAAACCTCCCGGCTCCAGGGTGGGGGTGCCCTTGTCGAAGCAGTATACCTCGCCGCGCAAGAGGGGGCATCGAAATTTCACAGGGCCCCTAGCCTAGTCCGCCTCCCGAGGGACATCGAAATTCTTTAAACACAGGGGACGCAGAGGAACACGGGGTCGAGCTCTCGGCTCTTGCGTTGCGGCGGATTCGGCGCTAGGATTCGCCTGCTGTTGGAATGGAGATGCCAGTCTCTTCTACGGCGGAGGTGACCTATGAAGCGCTATGTATGGTCGCTGGGAGCGGTTGCTGTTTTCTTCTTCTCACTCACTGCGGTGCAGGCTGCGGCACAGGCGGGCGGTCTGATTATTCCTGCGGGCACGCCTGAGGATCGCGATCTGCAGGCGATTTCTGCGGAGAGCGATGCGGCGAAGAAGCTCACGATGTATCAGGATTTTGTGCAGAAGTATTCGTCGAATGCGGCGGCGGTGGCTTACGGGAATTGGCAGATTTCGCAGGCTTACCAGACTTCCGGCGATTTGAATAAAGGGCTCGAGTATGGCGACAAGGCGCTGGCGGCTGCGCCGCAGAACATCGATATTTTGGTTTCGCAAGCCAGCCTCGCGCAGCAGGCCAAGGACAATGCGAAGTTGATGAACTACTCGGTGAGGGGCGGCGCAGCTTGTAAGGCTATCGGGGAAGAAGCCAAGCCCGAAGGCATGAGCGATGCGGACTTTCAGAAGCAGGCGCAGGAAGAAAAGGATGCAGTGAAGAACTCGTGCACGTTTCTTGAATCGGCGGGATTCAACGTAATCGTCGACGAGAATGATGCTAAGAAACGCATGGCTTATATCGAGGAGTATTCGACGGCGTTTCCGGAGTCGAAGTTTGCGGACCAGGTTTCGAGCTATGCCATGTATACGCTGGGGCCGGGACAGTTGAACGACCAGTCGCGGCTGTTTTCGTATGGGGAGAAAACTTTGGCAGCGAATCCGAATTCGCTACCGGCTCTGTTGCTGCTGGCCGGTTCTTATGTCGATGACCCGAAGCCAGGCAGCGTGGGCAAGGCGATTACCTATGCGCAGAAGGCGATTGTGGTGGCTAAGGCGGACGATCCGGCCGCAGATAAGCCGCGCAAAACGTCAGGAGGAGTGGCGCATTCGATTTTGGGTTATGCGTATCTCAAGCAGGATAAGACTGGGGTGGCGGTTCCGGAGTTGAAGACAGCGGTGGGTTTGCTGAAGGGCACGGACGAGCAGCAGTATGCGATTGCACTTTATCGCCTGGGATTTGCCTACGCCAAACTGAACAAGGTTAGCGAGGCGAGGGAAGTGTTGACGGAGGCGGTGAAGATTAATGGGCCGGTGCAGCCGATGTCACAGGATTTGCTGGCTAAAGTGAATGCGGCGCGGGCGAAAGGGAAGTGAGCGCTACAAACGGGGCGTCTGACCGAGATGCGGCAAAGAGTCTCTCGGTGCAAGCAAAGTGCATGGGTCCTTCCCTTCGCTCAGGATGACAGGCGTTGTTGTGTTGCGAAATGTTTGTCTTGAGTGCTAGGGATTCACTAACTCGTCGGAAAGCAGGCGGGCCTTCATAGCCAGATTGTGGCCACGGTCCAAGTCCCCGTCGGCCACGGCGGCCTTGGATTGATCCATGAATTGCTTGATCTGATTCACCATATCTTGCTGATTGGCGGTTAGCTGACGGCTAGTTATCTTCTTCAGGTTTTCCTCTGTCGCAAGCCTTAGTTGCTCGGTGTTGAGGCGCTCATTCGACGCTTTGGCCGGAGGAGTGTCGCCTTTGAGTTGGACAGTTGGTTCATCCGAGCCTCCGTTTTTGACTACTACTTTTGGGGGTGGGCACGGCTTCGTGGAGGATGACATGGAACAATCTGGATTTTTCCGGGGATGGATGCGGCGTTTGGGAGCCGGTTGCGTTGCGTTCGGTTGCTTCGATGCCACCGAGGATTTGGAATTTTGCGCAGGTGGGGTTTGCGTCTGGGGCGCGGGGGCGGCTTGGTCGTGAGTTGTGCTGCCCGGGGAGCCCAGAGCTAGAAAAGAGATCACGAGGATTGCGGCCAGAGTCATAGATCAATCCTGCGCAGGAGCCATTCTACGCTTTCTTCGTCAAAGAAATTGAATTGTGGATTGGGATTCTACCGCGGTTTGATGAAGGCGTCTTCGAAATGTTCGGGTTCGGAATCCAGGCTGGTGGAGGAGATGGGGATGCGGAAGCGGAAGGTTGTGCCTTCGCCTTCGCGGGATTCGAATTCTATCGAGCCGTAGTGCCATTGGAGGATCTGGTAGGTCCGGGCCAGTCCGATTCCGCTGCCTTCTTTCTTGGTGGTGAAGTAAAGCTCAAAAACCTTGTCATGCATCTGTTGCGCAATGCCAACGCCCCGGTCAGAGATCTCGGCAATCACCAAATTGCGGTCACGGTGTGCCGAGATGGTGAGCGGGCCTCCCTGGGGCATGGCCTGCACTCCGTTAAGCACCACGTTGAGCAGCGCCTGCTTCATCAAGTCAAGATCCGCCTTGATGGGCAGCGGCTCTCTGGACATTTCGCGCCTGATGTTGACACCGTGTTGCTCCGCGTCAGGAGCGGCGAGCAGCGCAACGTCCTCGAGCAAACGTCGGAGGTCCACCTCCACCAGGTGCAACTCGCGGGCGCGCATGAAGTCGACAAGGGTTTGCACCACTCGATCGAGCCTCTGGATCTCGCTGCCGATGATGTCCATGTGCCGGCGGGTGTCGGGATCCAATTGCGCCAGCTTGTTCTGCAAGAGCTCAAAGTGGAGCACGATGGCGTTGATGGGATTCTTGACTTCATGAGCCACGCCGCCCGTAACCCGTCCACTGGCCGAGAGCCGCCGGGACATCTCGATTTCGTCTCCAATGCGCCGCACCGATTCGGCATCGCGCATGATCAGCAGCGCTCCGATCTGCGTGCCCTTTTCCTGAACAAAATCCATAGACACTTGGACGCGCCTGCCACCGGCTGCGCTGAACTCGCGTTGCAGGAGCGGACGCTTCCGCTCGAAAGCGTCGAGCACCATCGCCCCCAGGGAAGAATCGCGAGAAAAAATCTCCCCCGCAGTTCGACCCAACATTTCTCCGCGCGGCTTGCCGAGAAATCGTTCTACCGGAGCACTCACTAACACCACGCGAGAGTCGCGCGTGAAGAGCACCAAGCCATCTTGCAGCTTGGACATGAGTTGATCCACATTGTCTTTCAGCGCGGAAAAGATTTCCTTGGTGTCTCGCATCTGCCGGCCCAGATTGGCGATCTTCAGCGTGACCAGCCCGAATTCATCATGTTCCGACTCGTTCCCCGAAAGCTCCTCGGTCGCCCCCAGGCTTACGCTATCGAGGTTGCGGTTGATCTCTTTCAGGGGCCCGAGAGCCACGTTTGAGATCATCGCCGCGAGCAACAGTGAGGCAAAGATCGCTGCAATCGAAAAATAAAGGGCGCGCATCAGGCGGGGCTCGAGTTCGTCCTTCACTAAGGCCGTAGAAACGCCGATGCGGATCGTGCCAAAGGGTTCTCCGTTCAGTTGCAGCGGGTAACTTACGTCGTAGACTGCGGTAGGTTGGTACACCAGACGAAGTTGTTCGCGGAAGCGAGCAGTCGTGACGCTGCGAAAATCTGGCCTCTGCGGAATTTGCTTACCGGCCAGCTGTGCATTCGAATGGAGCAATGCTTTACCGTTCGCATCGACCACCGAAATGTCATAGATGTTGGGCCAAAGCGCAACCTCCGATTCGAGATTGTTCTGCAGATTCGTATCCATCGGCAGATATTCGGCCAGCGCGCGCCGCACGGCCGCCGGATCATCGGTGTCGATGCGCGTGCTGCTCAGATCCGGCAGGTCATTCTCGGCGAAATAGGCCAGTTGCTGAGTCAGCCGGTAAACGCTGTCGTAAGTGTTGTTGACGCTCTGGCGAAGAAACGCCGAGACGTAAAGATACGAGGAGATAGCCGCGATCACGGTGACCATGAGGGTGATGGCGAGCACGATAATGACTTTGCGTCGCATGATTTAAACAAAGTGTCTAGTGGCCAGTGATCATTCGAAGCAGCGGCGTTTGAAGCGGGGCTGAAACGCTCAAAGATGAATTCTAGGGCCCTTCACTAACCACTGGCCAGTGACCACTGATCACTGGCCACTTCGCTCAGCTTCCTCTTTACCCGAATCCCCATCTGCTGTGCTGCTGCCGTATTCCTTAAGCTTATTATGAAGGGTTTTCAAGCTAATGCCGAGAATTTCCGCAGCCTTCGTCTTGTTGTTGCTGGTGGACTCCAGCGTTTTGAGGATCAACATCTTCTCCGCCTCACCCACTGTGGTGCCCACGCCCAGGCGGATCGCATCCGGATCATGGGCGCTGGTGCGCAGGATGGCATGGCCGAACCCGGGAGGCAGGTGCTTGGTCTCAATCATGCCACTGTCGCAGACGATTACGGCCCGCTCGATTGTGTTGCGCAACTCACGGACATTGCCCGGCCAGGTGTAGTTGTTGAACAAATTGAGCACCGCTTCGCTGACGGCGGCAACTTTGCGGTCGTGCTTCGTGCTCATTTCCGAAACCAGAAGCTGCACCAAATCAGCAATATCCTCCTTGTGTTCACGCAACGGAGGCATATGAATGTTGAATACATTCAGCCGGTAATAGAGATCACTGCGCAATTCTCCCGAGGCAACGGCGTCGTCCGGAACCTTGTTCGTGGCCGCGAGTACGCGAACATCCAGCGACGTTTCCACCTTACTCCCCAGACGCCGTAACTTATGGTCCTCGAGCACGCGCAGCAACTTAGCCTGTGTGCCGACGGGCATTTCCCCGATTTCGTCGAGCAATATCGTGCCCCCTTCGGCCAGTTCGAAGGATCCCGTGCGGCGCTCCAAGGCTCCCGTGAAAGCCCCCTTCTCGTGACCGAAGATTTCACTTTCGATCAGCGTTTCCGGAATGGCCGCGCAATTGATGGCGACAAAAGGCCGCTCCCGGCGTGGACTGAGTTGGTGGATGGTGCGAGCCACCAGTTCTTTGCCGGTGCCGCTTGCACCTGTGATTAATACCGACGCAGTGCTGGGAGCGACCAGTTCGATCAGGCGGAAGATCTCCTGCATTTTGCGCGACGTCCCCCGTAGTTCGCCCAGGGATCCCGAATCGCGCAACTTCCGGCGCGCACTTTCAAGTTCGGCGCGCGTGCCAAGCAAAGCAGATGCATTCTGCAGCATGGCGCGCAGTCGGTGTGTGTCGATCGGCTTGGTGATGTAGTCGTAGGCCCCCAAGCGCATGGCTTGAACCGCGCTGTCGATTGTGCCCTGCGCGGTCACCAGGATTACGGCCATGGCCTGAGTTTGCTCTGCCAGCCGTTCCAGAAGTTCAAGGCCACCCATGCGTGGCATCTTGAGGTCCGTAATTACGATCGAGGGAGTCCATTGCGTCGCTTTCTGCAGGCCCTCCTGCCCATCGCCAGCGGTTTCTGTGCGGTAGCCCCAAGACGTAACTAACTCGGCCAAGCCCGTGCGCTCGTTCTCTTCGTCCTCAACAATTAGTATTCTTTCGTGGTTCATCCCTTGGTTCTTGCCCACTTCTCCGGTAGGTAACCTCTGACAGTCGCAGCCACCGAGACTACAACCATACTCGGCTAGCTTCCTGTGGAGCAAGGTCCGGAAAATCCGCGACCCGCCGGCTCTTCGACCGGCCCACGCCCGAATTGCTTCGATTCCATATCAATTTGAGACGAAGGCTGAGTGAGAGAGAATCGTAAAGTCCACCAAAGGACTGGTAATTTGTTGAAATCACCCTTTCGCTTTGAGATTGCCGTGGGTTAGAATTGCGGGTTCCGAAAATAGAGGTCCAATTTCTTGAGCTACTGATTCCTGCAATGTTTTTCTTGACGCGGCCTTCGGACCCTATGTGCAGGTGAACCGCGTATCGATATATGGAGGAAAGTAATGTCACTTTGTTCTAAGTTCAGCAAAGGCCGTGTGGTGATCGGCCTGTTTATTGTCCTCGCCGTATCACTGATCTCGAGCTCCGCGTTCGCGCAGAGTGACTCGAATCCAAAGTGGGACTTATTTGTGGGATATCAATGGCTGCATCCAGGCGGCACGGTACCCACGCCTTTCGGTGATTACAACAACCCGACGGGATTCAATGTTCCCGACATGTCTGCCGGATTCGGGAGCGCACTCACTTACAACTTCGACCCACATTGGGGTTTTGAGGCAGACCTCGGTCATAACTGGGGAAGCTCCAATTACGAGACGACCGGATCGATCGGCCCTCGTTTCATCTGGCGCACCGACGGGGCAAATTACTTCCTGCACACTCTGATAAGTTTAAATCGGGTGTCCGTAAGCGGCCTTAACGCACAGAACGGAATCGGAGCTATCCTGGGCGGCGGCATGGATTTGCCGATCAAGAAGTGGCTCGCGTTTCGTCTGTTCGAAGCCGACTACGTCTGGGGGCATCACAACTACAACGAGTTTGCCGCCTCGGATTTTCCCAGCCTGGGGCGTCCTTCGTTTGAAGGTGTCCGCTTGCGCACCGGTCTCGTTTTCAGTTGGGGTGGCGCGCCTGCGGTAACGCCGGCAGCGAGTTGCTCCGTGCAGCCGACAGAAGTCATGGTGGGTGAGCCCATCACAGCAACTGTCACTGCTAGCAACTTTAACCCCAAGCACACGGTCACGTATGCCTGGACCGGTAACGGAGGTCAGGTCACCGGCAAGGACACAACCGCGCAGATCGATACCGCTAACGCGGCTCCCGGCAGTTACACGGTCACGGCTCACGTGACGGATGCGAAGGCAAAGACCAACAATGAGGCGAGCTGCTCGGCGAACTACACCATCAAGCCGTTGCCGCCGAAAAATCCGCCGACCATGAGTTGCTCGGCTAGTCCGTCGAGCGTGCAGGCCGGCGCAAGCGTGACGGTAACCTGTAGTTGCACCAGTCCAGATGGCGTTCCTGTAACCGTATCGGGCTGGACAGCCAGCAGCGGAACGGTCTCTGGCAGTGGCAACACGGCGACCCTCTCCACCGGCGGAGCAGCGCCGGGAACCATCACGGTCAGTGCTACGTGCACCGACTCGCGCGGGTTGACCGGTCAGGCTTCGACGCAAGCGACGGTGGAAAATCCGCCGCCGCCGCCGCCGAAGGCTGCCAAGCTGAGCCAGTGTGACTTCCCCAACGAGAAGAAGCCCTGGCGCGTCGACAACACCTGCAAGGCCATCTTGGACGACGTAGCCAAGAACCTGCAGCAGAACCCCGATAGCAAGCTGGTGATTGTGGGCAACGCTGAGCCAACTGAGAAGCGCAAGAATCTGGCGGGCGAACGCGCCGTCGATTCCAAGTTCTATCTGACGGAGGGCGAAGCCCAGCAACACATTGATCCAAGCCGTATCGAAGTGCGCACCGGCAGCGGTGGCACCAAGACCGCCGAGTACTGGATTGTGCCCTCGGGCGCGACCTTCGACTCGACCGGCACTCAACCCGTGGATGAATCCAAGGTTAAGGCAGTTCCGGATCATCCCAAGCCGGCGGCCAAGAAGGCTGCCAAGAAAGCGCAGTAGCCTCGGAAACGGAGTGAAAGGGCCGGTCCGCGAAAGCGACCGGCCTTTTTTCGCGTGGACTTCAGTAACTTGCCGGGGGGTGGTTCAGCCTGTCAGGCTAGCTGTCGCGTCTAAACTCTTTCGAATGTGGGGCTGAGAAAATCGTTATGAAATCTGCATGGCTTAAGTCGCTGACAGTGTTGATGTTGGCTTCCATATGTGCGTTTGCTGCGGGGACCCGTCAGTGGACCGTTCTGGGTCCTGACGGTGGCGATGTCCGCAGTCTGGCCTATGATCCGCAGAATCCGAACCGGATCTTCCTGGGCACCAGCACGGGCGTGATCTTCGTCTCCGACGATAGCGGCCACAACTGGTCGAGATTTGCCAAACTTGGCAGCGGCGATGATTATGTGCTCGATCACATCGCCTTCGATCCGCAGAACTCCAGAAGTATTTTCGTTTCCGCCTGGAGCGTGCAGGATCAGAATGCCGGCGACGTTTTCCGCACCCACAATGGCGGCAAGGATTGGGAAGTTCTGCCGGCCATGCATGGCAAATCCGTACGCGCCATGGCAGTTTCAGCTTCCGACAGCAAGGTTGTGGTCGCCGGTGCGCTCGATGGCGTCTACCGCAGCACCGATGGTGGCAATGCCTGGCAGCGGATTTCCCCCAACGACGGTATCGTCAAGAACATCGAATCCATCGCCGTCGATCCCAAAGATCCCAATGTCGTCTACGCCGGAACCTGGCACCTGGCGTGGAAGACCAGCGACGGTGGCGCCAACTGGCAGCACATCAACAAAGGGATGGTCGATGACTCTGACGTTTTCTCGATCATCGTCAGCTCTGCCAATCCTTCCGAAGTCTTCGCCAGCGCCTGCTCCGGCATTTACAAAAGCGTCAGCGGTGGCGATCAGTTCGAGAAGATCAAGGGCATTCCCTTCACGGCGCGGCGAACCCGCGTGCTGAAGCAGGATCCCAGCAATCCGGCGATCGTTTATGCCGGCACGACTGAGGGTTTGTGGAAGAGTGTTGACGAGGGCAAGAACTGGAAGCGGGTGAGCAATCCCGAAGTGGTGGTTAATGATGTCCTCATCGATCCGCGCAATTCGCAGCATGTATTGCTGGCGACGGATCGCAGCGGCGTGCTCGCCAGCGACGACTCCGCAGCAACATTTACTCCGTCCAACCATGGATATTCTCATCGTTATGTGAGCGCCATTCTGGCGGACAGCAAAGAACCCAACACGCTCTACATCGGCTTGGTAAACGACCGCGAGTTCGGCGGCGTGTTTTTCTCTCACGATGGCGGACAAAACTGGCTGCAGAAGAGCTCAGGCCTGGACGGCCGTGATGTATTCACGTTGAAGCAAGCCAGCAGCGGAACGCTGGTCGCCGGAACCAACCGTGGCGTATTTGAACTCGTGCCCGGCAGTTCGACCTGGCATCCCATTAACGATGTTGTAATCGCAAAGACAGTTTCGCGTACGGTCACGCTGAAGAGCGGCAAGAAAAAGACCGTGAGTTCCACGACGAGCACTCACTCCGTGTTGGAAGACCGCGTCAACGATACTGATCTCGGATCAACCCGCTGGTTCGCGGCAACTTCTTCCGGACTCTTCACCAGCAAAGATCACGGCAAAGTATGGGTGGGCGGCCCGGTCGCCGGCGAGAAAGACTTCGTTTCGGTGCAGGCTCAGGGCGATCTGGTGGTGTCGGCAACCCGCTCCGCAGTCCTGGTTTCCCAGGATTCAGGAGCGGCCTGGCAGTCCGCGCGGCTGGCTTCGTATCCCATTAACGTTCGCAGCGTGACCGTGGTGCCGGATGGTCAGATCTTCGTCGCCACCCGCGAAGGCGCCTTCCACAGCCCAGATTTCGGCAAGAGCTGGAACCATGTTATGGCAGGTTTGCCTGATAAGGACATTACGTCGGTGGCCTACGACGGCAGCCGCAGACGGCTGCTCGCGACTAGTGGCCAGACCGGCGTCGTGTTCGAGAGCACTGACGGCGGCAGCACCTGGCAGCGTGGGCCGGATTCCGGCTATCCCCTACGCCGCATCAGCGTGGTGCACGGGCGCTACGTGGCGGCAACTCCCTTTGATGGCGTAATTGCGCAACCGGAAAATGAATCCCAGAGCGCCAACGCCGGCGGCGGTTCCAACTAACTCGCAGTTTTAGGACGATGGCCTTCGCGGAGAGCCCCACGCTCTCCGCGATTTTTTTTGCATGATGGAAGGCAACTTCTACATAATGCCGACCTGACAATATTTGTATCTGTCTGATTCTTATAATCCTGATCTGGTATTTCACTTGCCACTACCCCCCGACAGAGGATCGAGTAATCATACTTAGCATGGAGAGCCATCGAAGGCGCGGTCGCTCCAAGTCCAAGTACGCTTGGTTCATTCTGTGCCTTGGGGTAGGCATCAACCAAGGATGCGCTCGTCCTGATGCTCCCAATCAGACGCAGATCACCTCTCCACCCGCCGAGCAGAAACTCCCGTTCCACCAAAATCCTGATCACGCGACGGACGACAGTGCGCACCCGGCAGTACCGGCGGATCGCAAGGCGGGAAGCGGTACTCCCTTTCGAGCGGCATCGCATTCGAATACGCGCAATCTGCCGGCCGGGACGCTCATCACAGTCCGCTTGGAGAGTTCACTGCCCATCTCGCGAGTCCGTGCGGGCGACGCATTTTCAGCATCAGTAGCTGGCCCCGTAACCATTGATGGAGATACGATCGTCGAACGCGGTACGCCGGTTAACGGATGTGTAGAGTCCGCCCAACTGTCTGTCGATCGGCCCGGTTTCAATCCCGATCCCGGATTTGTTCGGCTGATTTTGAAGACAATCACTGTCGACGGCACC
>Ga0208691_1000583_pt1 | contig 13333 bp, 9 predicted proteins | sample June2015DPH_20_1_FD_184719 | JGI IMG/M metagenome (GOLD analysis project Ga0208691, IMG submission 184719) | Peatland microbial communities from SPRUCE experiment site at the Marcell Experimental Forest, Minnesota, USA - June2015DPH_20_10... | ecosystem: Environmental > Terrestrial > Soil >... | reverse complement strand
CTGCGGGCCATTGCCGTATTCCGTCGCCGTTGGGGATTTTAATCATGACGGCATCCCCGACTTAGCGGTCGCCGCCGGCTGCTGTCCAAATGGCGGAGTCTCGATTCTTCTGGGGAACGGGGACGGGACGTTTAAATCTGCGGTAAACTATGCCGCCGGAACCGGCCCAACTTCGCTCGTCGCCACCGATTTTAACCATGACGGCAACCTCGACCTTGCCGTGGCGAGCTCGTTGAGCGACTACGTCAGCATCCTCATCGGCAACGGCGACGGCACCTTCCGCCCAGGGCCCCAAAGCCCTGCCCTCATTCATCCTGCGACCCACATTGCGAGCGGCGATTTCAATGGCGATGGCAAGCCGGATCTGGTGACGATCGGAACCAACATAATCAGCGTGATGTTGGGCAACGGCGACGGCACCTTTCAGGACGCTGTGCTCACCGAGCCAAACTTCTATGTCGAAAGCTTTGGCATCGGAGACTTCAATCGTGATGGCAAGCTTGACGTCGTTACGGCCGGTAATTTCACGGTGAATGTTTTTCTGGGCAACGACGACGGCACCTTCGAATATGGCGCAAGCTATCCCAGCGCAGAGTCCCCCGAGTCGATTGCAGTGGCGGACTTCAACGGCGACCACAAGCTCGACCTGGCGATCGCCCCCAGTGAGGGGGGCTGCTTCAGCGTACTGCTAGGCAATGGTGATGGAACGTTCGAAGAGCCGGTGAATTATCCCATCGCCTTCGGGGATTGGATTGCCGCAGCCGACTTTAGCGGTGATGGCAAGCTGGACCTCGTGGATGTGAATGATATCAACGTTGGCCGCAAGGCTGCCGGCGGCGCCACCGTGTTCCTGGGCAACGGTGACGGCACCTTTCAGGAGCCCGGCACATTCTATGAGGCCGTCTCCGCAACCAGTTACGTCACTACCGGAGACTTCAACGGCGACGGAAAGCCTGACATCGCGATGACCGACTTTGGCTACAACGATGTGGTGGTGCTGCTCAACACCGGGACGGTCTCGTTCTCGCCCACCACTCCGCTAAGTTTCGGAAAGCAAGCCGTCGGCGCGAAGTCTGCCGCCCAGGTTGTCACCCTAACCAACACCGGTAAAACAGAATTGAAGATTTCATCGATGAAAACCGCCGGTCAGTTCGGCATGACCTCCAACTGCGGCAAGGCCATCACAGCCGGCGCGAACTGCACCATCAGCATCACCTTCTCGCCGAAGTCGCAGGGTGCGAAGTCCGGCACCGTCACCATCAACGACAGCGCGTCATCGAAACCAATGGCGATCGAACTGTCCGGTACCGGCACATAAAAAACGCCCCGCTCTGCGAAGGTCATTCGATCAAGCAAAAACGGCAGGGCCGACCTCCCTGCCGTTCGATATACGATCTCCCGCACTACTTCTTGTTCACCGCTTTCTTCAACTCGGCCCCGGGGGTAAACTTCGCCACTTTGCGCGCGGCGATTTTGATAGTGGCGCCGGTCTGCGGATTGCGCCCGTTCCGCGCCTTTCTCTGCGAAATCGAGAAAGTTCCGAAACCTATCAAAGCCACTCGATCTCCCTTTTTCAACGCGCCCGTAATGCTGCTGACGGCTGTGTCAATGGCAGTTGTTGCCTGCGCCTTGCTGATTTCGCATGCGCCCGCGATCTTATCGACCAGATCGGCCTTGTTCATAGTTTGTTTCTCCTCGCAGGTTTCTTTCGTTTGCATACCCAGCACAAATTCCGGGAGGATATAAGCTCTTGTCTGAGTTGGGAAACCTGACGCAACGTATTTTCCTCTCTCTGCGGCGAATGTCAACTGTGAAAATCCGCGCCGGAAGCCTGTTTCGCAACACCCGGTCCCGGATTGGGGCCAAGGGAGCGGTTTTCGAGCGTGGGCAGGCGGCTTTTCCTCATCCCTCCACAAGCGGTATTGCACCTCCACAGGTTGTACACAGGAGTGAGGCCGTTGCCACTTGCAGGACGAAGGGCATTGGGTGCAAAGTCAGTTGATGGAATTTTCCACGGGCGGAGCTGTCCGGTTGAAAGCGACCAATTCGGTCGAGGAGGTTTGCCCTCTGTGCGAGGGCACGGGCTGGAAAGCGCTTCCGGGGAAGCCTGGTGCGGTCAAGGACCGGCGCGTTACACGTTGCGATTGCCAACTGAGAGCGCGCGGACAGACTCTTCTGGCCGCAGCTCGTATTCCCAAGCGATATGAGCATTGCGAACTCGCCAGCTATACCACCGACTTCCCCGGGGCGAATACTACCTTGGCTCTCGCGCACCTCAGTGCCACAAAATTCGCCCATGAATACGACCCGCGGGATGGTACCGGGCTTTTGATCATTGGCAAAATCGGCACAGGCAAGACCCACCTCGCTGTCGGGATCACAAAAGAACTGATCCTGCACAAAGGCGTCGCGTGCATGTTTTATGACTATCGCGAACTGTTGAAAGAGATCCAGAATTCGTACAACAGCACAGTTCAGACAACCGAACTCGATGTTCTCCGTCCCATCTTCGAAACCGAAGTCTTGGTTCTTGACGAACTCGGCGCGGTGAAGCCCACCGAGTGGGTTTGGGACACCGTCAGCCTAATTCTGAACACTCGCTACAACGACAACCGGACAACCATTATTACGACGAATTTCGAAGATCAGCCCGCCGCAGGTGCGAATGGCGCGGGGTCCGCGGTACGGGCGGCTACGCGATCTGAGACGCTGGGCGATCGCATCGGAGAGCGCATGCGCTCCCGGCTTCACGAGATGTGCCGCGTTATCAAGATGGAAGGTGAAGACTTCCGCCAGAAGTTCCGCAGCGCCAGCTTCCGCTAAGTATTCACCCTGGTCCAACGGAGTAACGGGCCTGCTGCGGCACGGTCTTCAATCAGGAAGGAGCACCAATGCGCTGGTACCACTACATATCTTACTTCTTCGGGGGCGTATTTCTCGCGAACGCCTTGCCCCACCTCGGTAACGGGATTTCAGGACATGCCTTCCAGAGCCCCTTTGCATCGCCACCTGGGGTGGGCTTGTCCTCCTCGGTAGTCAATGTGGTATGGGGCCTCTTCAACCTTGCCGTCGGATACCTCCTGATTTGTCGTGTCGGCAGCTTCGATCTGCGCAAGACCGCGCACGTGCTGGTGCTCGGGGCGGGCATCCTGATCATGTCGCTGAATCTTGCCCACTATTTCGGAAGGCTCCACGGAGGGCTGTGATCCAGCCTTTGCGACTAAATCATTCACGGCCAGCAGAGCGCGTTGATTCAGTTTCCCTGTCCCCCGCATCGGAATACTTGCTTACAATGGCTGAGTGCTGACCGAACGGCTAGAATTCGCGCCTGAACGCGATTCAGAAGTCTTTTCCGCAGTCCCGGCTGGGTCAGCAGTATTTCTGCTGCGAGGCGAAGATGCGCAAGCCGAGCCTTACGTCACTAAGACCGCGAATCTCCGCCGCCGCCTGCAACGCCTGCTGGGCGCGCCTGAAGAACGCAGCAGAAAACTCAACTTGCGCGACCGCGTTCGCTCGATTGAATACTCAGCAACCGGGTCGGATTTCGAATCCGGATTTCTTCTCTACAAGCTCTTGCGCTCCGAGTTTCCCAAGACCTATTCGAATCGGCTCCGGTTCCGCTTCGCGCCGCTAATCAAACTGCATCTCGAAAATGAATATCCCCGGGCGTCTGTGACCACACGCTTGGGACGGCTCAATGGTCGCAATCTGTATTATGGTCCGTTCCCCTCTCGTCTCGCGGCCGAAAAGTTCATGAACGACTCGCTGGATTTCTTCAAGATGCGCCGCTGCGTGGATGATCTGCATCCCGATCCCAAATTTCCCGGCTGCATTTATTCGGAAATGAAGATGTGCCTTGCGCCGTGCTTCAAGGGCTGCAGCGACGAAGAATATTCCGCGGAAGTGGCGCGCGTACACGCCTATTTCGATTCCGGGGGAGAATCTCTAGCGCGCGAATGGTCGGCCCAGCGCGACGCGGCATCAGGAAATCTTCAATTTGAAGAGGCCGCCGCGATTCACGTGCGCCTGGAGAAGCTAAAGCCGGTGCTGGGCGAACTTCCCGAGATTGTGCGGCGCATCGATCGCCTTTCAGCGTTGATGATCCAACCCTCCCATTTGGCAGACTCGGTTTCATTCCTTCGCATCGCAAATGGAGCGATCAACGGCCCGCTGGCCTTTTGCATCCAAAGTGGCGAGCATACAAAGTCGCAATCGATGGAATCGCGCGTGCTTTCCGTTCTCGAATCTTTGCCTGCGATGAAAACTCCGGCCGCATCCGAGACCATGGAGCACCTTGCTCTCCTTAAGCGCTGGTACTATCGCGGCCACCGCGTGGGAGAGATTTTTCTCGCCGACGAAAAAGGCGTGCTGCCCATGCGCCGCATTGTGCGTGGCATCGGGCGCGTTCTTCGCGGCGAAAAACCGGAGAACGACTTACTCGAGCAGAGTAAAGTTCGAAAGGGAATCATCGAATTCCAGGCCGAAAAAGGAAGCCAGCAATGACGACCAGCAAAATGAAAGTCAAAATCGCCAAAGCCAAAATTAAAATTAAAGATCCGCACGGCCAACAACTTCGCGAGCATTTGATTTTCCTACTTGACGGCGGCGGCGCTCACGCCAAATTTGACGAGGTTGTGAAAGGCATGCCCGAGAAGTTGCGTGGCGTGAAACCCGAAGGACTGCCACACTCCGCCTGGATGCTGCTGGAGCACTTGCGGCTGGCGCAGTGGGACATTCTCGAATTCAGCCGCAATGCGAAGTACAAACCCATGAACTGGCCAGGCGATTATTGGCCGAAGAGCGAAGTGCCACCGAGCGGAGAGGCTTGGGACAAGAGCATTCAACAATTTCGCAAAGATCTGAAGGCCATGCAGGATTTGGTTTCAAATCCGAAAACCGATCTCTACTCTCAAATTGCGTGGGGAGATGGCCAGACCATTCTGCGCGAAGCCCTGCTCTTGGCCGACCACAACGGCTACCATCTGGGGCAATTTGTCGATCTGCGAAGACTATTGGGCGCGTGGAATAGCTGACGCCGATTCTATTTGCCAGAAGTCCTTCTAAAAAGTGAGCCGGCCCTTTCGAGCCGGCTCCATTGCTCCAAACTTAACAGCTCTTCAAGGCGCAACCGTTATAGTGACGGGTATCTCGTTAGTGAGCGAGCCCGAAGTCCCGATCAACTCAATCGTAGTTGTCCCGGTAGGCGCGCGCCTGGTGGCAGTCCACGTAATGGTCACCTTCGTGCTTCCATTTGCTGGAGGCGTCACGGGGTTGGCCGAGGCCGTCGCCGAAACGTCAGTGGGGAATTCGTTCACGCTCAACGTTACAGCAGAATGGAATCCATTCACGCTGGTAACGGTGAGCGTAGTGGATACGCTGCCATTGTCATCGATCGTGAAAGAAGACGGCGACAGGGATAAGGTGAAGTTCGGCGTTCCTGAAGAAGCATTCACCGTCAAGCTGATCGTCGTGCTGTGGCTGGTCGAGCCCGAAGTTCCGGTGATCGTCACCGTAGCCGTGCCAACTGTGGCACTCGCGGATGCAGTCAGCGTGAGAGTTGATGTCGCGCTGCCATTCGCTGGCGGGGTGACTGGGTTGGTGGAGAACGTTGCGGTCACGCCCGAAGGCAGGCCGGACGCGCTCAGAGTGGTGGCGGAATTAAAGCCGCCCGTGCTGGTCACGGTAATCGTACTTGTTCCGCTGCTGCCCTGAGTTACGGTTACTGACGTAGGCGAGGCACTGACGCTGAAGGCCGGTGTCGCCGACGAATTGACGGTCAGCGAAACCGTTGTGGTAGCGGTCAGGCTACCAGAGGTTCCGGTGATCGTCACCGTGGACGTTCCCGTGGTAGCCGTCGCGCTCGCCGTCAGCGTCAGCACACTGGTCCCGGTTGTGGGGTTGGTGCCGAAAGTCGCAGTTACGCCGCTCGGCAGGCCGGACGCGGCAAGCGTCACGCTGCCGCTAAATCCGTTGACATCGGTCACCGTAATGGTGCTGGTGCCGCTGCTGCCTTGCGTAATCGTCAGGCTGCTCGGCGAATCCGAAAGCGTGAAGCTCGGCGTCGCAGACCCAGCCAACAGGTTGATGATCCCCGTCGTATTCGGGCTTCCCCAGCCGGTGCACAGATCGTAGCCGGTTATGCCCGAATAGGTGCCGCAACTGCCGCTCGTAATGTCGTGGAAATAGGTGCCATAGCTTGAGGTCAGGGCCGCCGGGTAAATGATCGGATTGATAAACCCGATCGTATCGCCGTTTGTCGCCGCCTGTTGATTAGCCAGAGCCAGGTAGCCGGCCCACATGGGCGCCGCAAAGCTGGTTCCGCCAAACTCATTGGCTGTACAAGTGGTTTGGTCGGCGCAGACGTAAAAGCTAAAATTCGCGTTGGCCGACACGTCTGGGCCATTCCGCAACGTCGTGGATCCCTTGTTGGTAGAGGTGATTACGCCCGAGAGCTTCTGCCAGGAGGGGATCGGGATTGAATCCGGAGAGATGCCGCCGCCGCTGTCTGCCCAGGCAGTTTCCGATTTCCAGGGGCCAGCCGCGCTGGAGGTGGTCAGGTCCGTGCCTCCGACCGAGACGATATTCGCATCGTCCGCAGGCCACGCCTCGTTCGACGCAGACCAAGCCGAACTGTCGCCAGACGCGGCAAAGAAGTTCTGGCCTTGCGACGCCATCTGCTCAAAGTACGGATCCAGCGTGCTGGGGTCCGCCGGTGTCCAGCCCCAAGAGCAACTGATCTGCTTGGAGATTGGAGCGTCCGTATTGGAAACCATCGCGCTGATGCAGGCAGTGTCGCTGATACTCGACGCGCTTCCGCAAACGTACATGTAGAGCATTGTGGAGCCCGGAGCCATCCCCATCGCCTGCGTCATGTCGAGGGTCTGCTCGGTGTCATCGCATCCGCTGCTCTCGGTGCAACTTGTGCTATACCCGCCGGTTGAGATGAGAGTAGGAGTGTAAGGTTTGGTTTGCCCTACGTTGCTGTAATACGTGTTCAAATCGGCCAAATCGGTGCCCAGGAATTCGAACAGGCCGATCGTCTGGCCGGAACCGGTGAGCGCCGTGCCGCCGTAGTAGGCCGCCCGCATGTCGCTGCCTAAGAAAGAAGCCGACGGGCCGGAGCCGGTAGTTGCATTCGATACAACTTTGTCCGGATCGATCCCATGCGCCTTGGCGTAGTCGCTCTTCTTCACATAAAGCGGATGTGGCCTGGAATCGTTATCCAAACCGCTGATGTGCCAAAGCTGGAAGGGAAGGTCCACGGTGGGCTCGCGATCCACCGCGAAGAATGTGCGGTCTTCGGTGAGGTCCTTATAGGTCCCCAGGGTCACATGGAAGGCCTTCTCGATGTTTGCCACCGTGCCGGTGAGCCTGAGATCCCTGCCTTCAAGGTCTCCGCTGATGATCTGAAAGCCGCTCGCTTTCGCGAAAGCCACCACGGCGTCCCAATCTTCCTGGCTGGGACCGAACCGCACGGTAAACTCCTGCGGCGTAAGGAATTGGTGGTAGGAGGGGCTGGTGGGATCCTGGAGTTCCAGCAGGAAATTTTGCAAGCCGGCGCGGTCGCGCAGTGGCAGAACAATGTCGAAGCGCAGGGTCTGGTTTGCCGGGAGCTGCCCGACGAGTTGCGCCCGCCCATTGGCAACCTCGTCGCGCACATGGCGCGTCAATAATTGCTGGGACTGGGCTTGTCCTGGGATTGTGAACAACAAGAGCATTGTCGCGTAGAAAAGCGCAAGCAATGCCGATAAGGGGAAGGCATTTTTCTTCATTTTATTGTCCTCGTTGATTGGCTCTTAAGAACGATCGGCGGTGAAGCCGATCCACAGATGCGCGGCATCTTATTCCACAATCGGCCAGAATATTCAGAATTCCTTAAGTTGTTACGAAAAACGGAACGCCATGATTGGAATAGTGTTTAGGCCGTAAGCGCAGGGACGATATTGCAGCCTGAGTGACGATGTTTTCGGAATACAACCTTCACCCCCTCGCGCCAGCGTTCGTCAATCCCCACAAATTCCCATTCGATCTCCGGCGAAATGTAGCGGAGCAGCGTATCGGTGGCCGGATGAACGTGCAGCGCCGGGGCCACTAGAAACAGTAGCGGCTTCTCAGCAGACAATTCGCGGCCTTCGAAATATCCGAAGCGGGCAAATTCGCCGCGCGCATGATGCCATTCCACCCGCGACCAGTAATCGAGCCCCTGCAGTGGCAGATGGATGTCTTCGTCGGCTTTCAGTTCCACGACAGCCAACCGCCCAGCATGCGTCACCGCGAGCACATCGATCATGGCCCGATCCGAGGCCGAGAATGCCGGCAGCTGCGAACACTGGCAGGAGGCATCAAGCCGCTCATCCACCATGCTCACATCCCGCACCACCAGCGACTCCAGCCATCGTTCGGGACGCAGTCGCCACAAAGGATGATGGCGCGGCCCGTAAGGATGACGCACATCGCGCAGGCAGTGCAGGAGATCGATAAATGCAGACTCGTTTCTCTCCTCCAATATTCTCTCCTCCGAGCCGATGCCGAACACGATTTCCTCGGTGCTGCGAAACGATCCCGGGACCACTCCCAGACGTACTTTGGCAAATTCCAAACCGCGCCATCGGAAAGCCACTTCTGCAGCCGAGAGGACTACGACCTCGCAATTTGGCAGAATCTCCTGAATTCTCCCAATCGCATCTTTGAACCGGTCGCGAGCCGCGGCTTCGTCCGCAGCGTGCACCAGCCGCGTGAAAACATTGCCGCGATCGGAGCAATCGATCTCCGTCAGCGCGTCGTGACGTTCGTCCAGTTCAAACAGGTGCCACTTGGCGGCATCGGGGTTCAGGTTCACCATGCGCTCGCGTACCAGGGCGGAAGTTCCATGCGGCACGAATAGCTTGAGGCCCTCGACCAGCACATTTGCGGCCTGCGTTTGCCGGCAAACATCGAGCCACAGAATGCCGAACGTCAGCGCCGCGTCGATCGACGATTGCGTTTCCTGCTCGTTGACCCCGAGGAAAGCGAAGGCCGTTCGTCCTCTTCTGATAAGGCCGCGTGTATAAACCGGCCCGAAGGATTTTTCCAGATCGACTCCACTGGTAAGCCGCACAACTTTGAAGTCGGGAAAGTGTCGTTCGAGAGTTCGGCGAAGTTTCGTCTCATAGGCCGTGCGCGCGAGCCGTCGCGCCGAAGGCGAGCGGCGATCGCGTTCGCGGCAGATCTCTAACTTGGAAGGTCTCGCCTGACCCAAACGCTGCACCGCCAGCCGGAGCGTTCCATTCTTGACCTCTGCCTCCAGCACGCGCCTCACAGCGTTTCGTTCGGTTGACCAAAGATGCAGCAGGCAGCGGTTGTACTCGCCCGAAATCGAGTACTTGGACTGAGCCAGGTCAAACATAACCGAGCCGTTTTCAAGCACCACCGCCGCGGAGGCCTCGCTCAAGAAATCCTGCACGGTGCGGCTCAAGACTTGCGGCGTAACAGTCTGCATCGGCATCTCCGAATTGGCATTTTCCAATCGAGAACCGGCTCCAGTCTGTGACATGTAACCATCGTCACGGCGCAGCCTGTGCCCTCAGGCGACCTTCCGAACCCCCTGTGGGATAATGAAGACACCCGCTCAACTGAGTCTGCTCGTAGTGTGGCGGCATCTAACTTCTTGTGAGCAAAAGCTTGGACAATCAAATTCTTACGGATAGGCAGCGGTTCTTCTTCGATCACTATGGCGTAACCGAAAACGATCTCGAACGCTACCTGGCAGCCGCGCTTTCCGCCGGCGGCGACTATGCCGATCTTTACTTCGAATACCTGTCGTCCACAGCGCTGATGGTCGATGAGTCGATGGTAAAGTCCGCCTCGCAAGGCATCTCTGCAGGTTGCGGCATCCGAGTAGTTTCCGGCGAGCGCACCGGATATGCCTACACCGACGATCTCTCCGCCAGCCGAATCTTGCACGCCGCACGCACCGCGGCTTTGATTGCTAGCGCTCCCGCAAAAACGCCTGTGGCGGGTTTTCAAAAGAAGGCGGCGCGCAGCTTGTATCCCATGACGCTGCCCTCGGTGGATGCCGAAATCACCGCGAAAGTTGAGCTGGTAATGCGCGCCGACAAAGCCGCGCGCTCTTCTGACCCGCGCATACAAGAGGTTCGGGCCAGCTATATGGACGAATTGCGGAATATTCTAGTCGTCGGCTCGGACGGCACCTTTGCGGAAGATTCCCAGCCGCTAGCCCGCATGAACGTCTCCTGCATCGCCAAAACCGAAGGCAATTCGGCACGCGGCGGCTCCGGCGGCGGTGGACGAGTTGCACTCGACTTTTTCTTCGGAGACAAGAATCCCGAGTATTTTGCCAAGGAAGCGGCCCGCCAGGCGATTCTTCAGCTGGATGCCCGCGAAGCCCCGGCGGGCGAAATGGAAGTTGTGTTAGGCCCCGGCTGGCCCGGTGTGTTGCTGCACGAGGCGGTTGGTCACGGTCTGGAAGCCGATTTCAATCGCAAAAAAACCTCCGCCTTCGCCGGGCTGATAGGCAAACGCGTAGCCAGCGAAGGCTGCACCGTCATCGATAACGGAACCATGCCGTGGCGGCGCGGTTCGCTGAATGTGGACGACGAAGGCGAGCCCACGCAGGAAACCGTGCTGATTGAAAAAGGAATTTTGAAGGGATATTTGAGCGATAAGCTGTCGTCACGGCTGATGGGCATCGCCGACACCGGCAACGGACGCCGCGAAAGCTACGAGCACATCCCCATGCCGCGCATGACGAACACTTATATGCTGGCTGGACAGGATAATCCCGAGGATATTATTCGCTCGGTGAAGCGCGGCATCTACGCCGTAAACTTCGGCGGCGGCCAGGTCGACATTACGAACGGCAAGTTCGTCTTCGGAGCATCCGAAGCGTACATGATTGAAGACGGCCAGATCACCGCGCCGATCAAAGGCGCTACTCTGATTGGCAACGGCCCAGATGTTCTGACCAGGGTCTCGATGGTAGGCAATGATTTGAAATTAGATGAAGGCGTTGGCACCTGCGGCAAAGATGGGCAGGCAGTGCCCGTAGGTGTGGGGATTCCGACCATCAAAATCGATCGCCTGACCGTCGGCGGCACCGCGAAGAAAGATCCGGGCGGCTTCATGCAGTAAGTGCCGCGGGTTCTGTTAGCCCCTTGCGTTCTTATCCTGGCGACTGGGGGCCCGTCAGGGAAAAACGCCACGAAATTTCGCCATCTTCATGTCTACTACTGGCATGGCAAGTCCCGGGCGTGCGTAGATTTCAAACTGCGCGTCAGTATATAGGCGCGGCCAACCGGCGGAAGGCATGAGCCGCGAGACTCGCGTATCTCGTGGAACTAACACCGCATCGGTCGGCCAATCTGCAAGGGTAGTTTGCCACCCCGCCGCTGCGTCGTAAAAATCGAACACCCGCTTTACCACTGCATCCGCATACGCAACCTCATACCGGGAATCGACGGAAACTTTCACCGCTGGGTATAGCTTCCATGAAACGTAAGCGCCGATACGAAACGGCACCATGAGGTTGCCGTTAAATTTCTCTTTGCCTAAATACTCAACCGCACCCACCGGGTACAAAGGTTGAGGCACCCTCAGTTCCCAGACTTGCTCTCGATAGGCCTCGGACGCGCAAATGAGAGCCACAAACGCCCAAGCCGAAATCAGGAAAGCCCGACGGCGATGAGCGAAACCACTCCACCATCGGGCAGTTCGTGTGGCTTGAATGTACGATGGCGCGTAGCATAGCCAGGCAATGGCGAACAATGGCAACAGCTTTCGGTGCATCGCCGCAACTGCCGCAGTCGCTACCAACCATGGCACTCCTGTGGCCTTGCGCCAGCCCGTGGACCACACACCCACGATCGCGACCAGAACCGCAGCCACATATGCCGTTACCCACACGGGGCCGAGATGATTCAATCCTAGCCACTCGGGTGAATACGGCCGCGGCATCGACAATGCACGCTTCAGATATAGGAAATAACGCGCGCCGTAGGGATTGAGCAGGATTTCAAATCCCATGGCGCACAGCAGCAAAATGAGATGCCGGTAAGGTTCGCGACGCGACGCACTCTCGACGGCATGGATTGCGATCAACCCAAGGGCCACGACAAATCCCGCATGCAAGTTCACCCATAGAGCAAAGATTGCGAGCGCGGCGATGATCCAGACCCGCGATCCACGACGATCGTACTCGAGAAATAGCAGGCAGATCGCAGTAAACAAAAACGAATAGTCTTGCGCGCGCACCGTAGAGAGGAAACCCAAGCTGACAAGAAATATGGCGAGCGGGGCGCATACGCCAATCGTCCGAAAGTCCGCGCCTCGCATCTCGGAAACGCGAATGCAAGCCAGCAACGTGCCCAGAGCGCAGCAGTACTTCAGTGCAAGAATCGCGTGGCCGCCCAGCCAGTGCGTAGCAAAATAGGAAATGGCCCCTGCGCCCCATTCGTGGTCAATCCAAGGGAGCGTGGGGGTATAGGCATAGGGATCGCTTCGCAGCAGGTGTCCTGCGGCCACGCTCTCGCGAATGAGCGCCATCTGGTGCCATAGGTCAATGTCCACGAAGTTGTAAGCAATCCATTGCACCAACAGCAACGCGCACCCCGTATAAGTGACCCAGCGCTGCAGGGAGTCGTGGGAGTTGCTTGGAATATCGCTATGGCGCACGGTCTGAGTTTACGACGAACTGAACGCGCTCGATAGAATGGGGCACTGACTCACGTGTCCCTATGAAAAGTGAGCCGTTTGCTGGGATAATCAATCGTATGCATTCGACTCAACTTGAAACCCCCAAGCTCGCCACCGACCTCCGCTCCCTCGCTCAGGACATTGTCCGCCGCGCCATGAGCGGCGGCGCAACCGCCGCCGAATGCGTAGTCCGCGAAGGCGACGAATTCTCCACCCTGGTCCGCCTCGGTCAGGTTGAAACGCTAAAGGAATCGGGATCAAGATCGATCGGCGTGCGGGTCTTCAACGGCCAGCGAGCAGCCAGCACCCATTCCAGCGATTTTTCCCGCGACAGCCTCGACCGCATGGTCAAGTCCGCTCTCGAGCTTTCCAAGATCACATCCGAAGATCCATTTGGCGGGATTCCCGAGGCGGCCCAACTCGGCTCGCTCAAAGGCGATCTCGAGCTCTATTACGAAGACGTCTATTCGCTGCCGGGGCCAGATCGCATCGACTACGCGCGCCGCGCCGAAAAAGCTGCACTCGATTTCGATCCCCGCATCAAAAATTCCGAAGGCGGATCGTTCGACGCCGCCACCGGCCACAGGATTCTGGCCAACTCGCACGGCTTCCTCGGCGAATACCGGCGCTCTTACTGCTCGGT
>Ga0208691_1000577_pt1 | contig 13393 bp, 8 predicted proteins | sample June2015DPH_20_1_FD_184719 | JGI IMG/M metagenome (GOLD analysis project Ga0208691, IMG submission 184719) | Peatland microbial communities from SPRUCE experiment site at the Marcell Experimental Forest, Minnesota, USA - June2015DPH_20_10... | ecosystem: Environmental > Terrestrial > Soil >... | reverse complement strand
AGCTGGTTGAAATTTCGGTAATCGGCCGCGTGCCCATGTCCCACTTCATCGCGTTCGGCCCAGCCGCCAGCTCTCCGGCAGCCTGACGCGCACCCTCAATGCCTTGCTCGCTTCCATCCAGGCGGAGCGCCGCGCTTAACGCAGCGGCATCGGCGAACGCCTGTAACTCACTCTTAATGAGGTACATACGCCCCAGGTCGATTCCCAGGCCCGCCACCGCCATGAGGATCACCAGCGCGATCGACGTTGCAATGAGGACGAAACCACGCTTGGAATGACAGTCCGGCACAATCTACTATTCGGCGGTAAACGGAACTTTCGTTAGGGCCGAATACTCCGCACCAGGAACCAAACCAGGCCCACCGTCAACAACACGGTGGCACCAACCGGCACGGCCCGCTTCATCGAGCGAAGGCGCGAGAGTTGCCGCAGCGCCACAGCGAATACGGCGATCAATAACACTTCCGCCGCCGCAACGCCCGCTAAGAACGTAACGGCATGAAATCCACTCTCGGCGAGAAAAATTGAAAAATATGCGCCGTGAAATAGCCCCAACACTCCCACCACCAACCAGCGCAGCCCCGAGTTCGGTAGCAGAATAATTTCGAATGCGAGATAGGCGATGGTGAGCGCCGCCGCAGCCTCAATAAATCGCGGCGATAGCGGTAAAGAAATCCTTGGAGCGATCGCGCATGCCAAGCACTCCGCCGCAAGAAACGCCGCCGTGAGCGTCACGAGTTCCCGCCGGTTACGCGCGGCCAACACCAGGCTCGCCAGGAACAGCAGGGGCGCGAGGCCTCCAACGGCACGCATGAATCCAGCCGCGAGTTGTTGGAGAGCCGTCTCCCACGCGGTAGGCGGCCGGAAGCGCATCTCCGCCGTGGTGAACGACAAATCAAACACGGCCTGATCTGTTTTATCTCCCAAATAAGCCCGCAGCAGATGCACATGATTCGGCACCGTGACAGACGGAAATGTGCACTCCACTTCCAACTCATCCACCGGAGCGGGGAACTCGTAATCAGCCGTGCAAACGTAGGTGCCTTGTTCATCCTTACAACTCTGCGCGGAAGCCTTTCCCCAAGCACCTCTGCTTTTGAAGCGGATATGATCCAGCAGCGTGTGCTCCGGCTCGTGCACGTGCGCCACTTCATACATCGGGATGCGCAATTCGTAATGCGCGCGATTTCCATCCACCTTCAGCTCGCCGGTGCTCATGCTCACCATATGAGCGGCCAGAGTGAGAGGGCATATTAAGAACCAGAACAGCTTCATCGCTGGCTCACGGGCGACACCAACTCCGAGCCCCGCGCGCGCTGATAGCGGACGAACAACACCCGCAGCGTTGCGATCACGGGAACTGAAAAAAACATGCCCGTCACTCCGGCAATCTGCTCGCCCGCCAGCACGCCAAATAACACCAGCACCGGACTCAATTCCACGCCCTTACCCATCAAGTACGGTGATACGGCGTAGTCCTGAAACATCCGGAAAACGATCCAGAAAATTACCAGCGCGAGTAAATGATTGTAGCCGGCCAGACCAGTCACCACCAACGCGATCCCTCCCGCCGCCGCCGGCCCCACTACGGGAAGAAATTCGCCCATCGCCGCGATACACGCTAGCAGCACGGCATAGGGAGCGCCCGTCACGCCGAAGAAAACGCTGTAGCAGATGAAGCTCGAAACTGCCAAGAGCACCAGCGCGCGAATGTACTGGCCCAGTAGCCGGTTGATGTCTTCCAGAATCTCCTCCACTACTAGGCGCCGCCTTTCCGGCGCCAGCCCAGAGACGAATTGCTCGCGCATCCCCCGCCCGTCCTTGAGAAAAAAGAACGCGAGAATCGGAACCAGAACCACGTAGACCAGATATTTCGCTCCGGAGATGAGCTGCCCGCCCAGGCTCCTTACGTACGGCAGGATGTCCTGGCCCCCATTATCGAGCTCGGTCTGTAGAGTCTGGACCATTCTGGCGCGGACCGGTTCCAGCCATCCTGGCAACGGAATGTGGTTGATCCAAGCCCTATTTTTGAGCAGATCTGGCAGGCGTGTCTCGAGGCTGCCGGCTTCCTCCACGATGCGCGATCCAACCGTGACCGCCAGCGCTACAATGACACCGATCAGCGCCAGATAAACGATCACCAGCGCCAACCGCGGCGAAATCAGTTTCGGCGTAAAGCGCTGGACCAGTTCCACCACCGGAGTCAATAGATAGGCAAATAGCAGCGCGATCATGAAGACCACCAGCGTGACGCGGATGGTGTAGGCCGCGGCTACTACCAGCGCGATCAGGAAAATGGTCCACGCCGCCCGCGCCGCCCGTGAATCGATGCCCAGCATGGAATCAGAATAGCAGTGGGGCAGGTCCCCGACCTGCCATGTGAGCTCAGAAGTGCCCGCGCTACATTAGTTGCATGAAGGTTCTCCTGATCGGTGGCAGCGGATTCATCGGCCCCCACGTCGCCCGCCAGCTCTCGGAGCAAGGCCACCAGATCGCCATCTTTCACCGCGGCCACGCCAAGACCGCTCTGCCAAAAACCGCGAAGGAAATCCTCGGCGACCGCGCAGCGCTGGCCGCCTCAGCGTCCGAGTTTCGCAGTTTCGCCCCGGACGCGGTGGTGGATTTCATTTTATCGAGCGAGCGCCAGGCGAGCGACTTGATGAACGCCATGCGTGGCATCACCGGCCGCGTGGTCGCATTAAGCAGCGGCGACGTGTATCGCGCCGCCGGCATCCTGCACGGATTGGAAGCCGGTCCACTCCAGCCTGTTCCGCTCACGGAAGAATCCGAGCTCAGGACCCATAGACGCCCCTATCCTCCGGAAGCGCTGACGATGTTGCGCAATGTGTTCTCCTGGCTCGATGATGATTACGACAAAATACCCGTGGAACAAGTGGTGATGGGCGATTCCGAGATCCGTGGAACGGTGCTTCGCCTGCCCTTAATTTACGGACCCGGCGACCCGCTTCACCGGCTTCACCCTTTCCTCAAACGAATCGACGACGGCCGCCCGGCCATCCTGCTGCAGGAAGAATTAGCTCAATGGCGCGGCCTGCGCGGCTATGTTGAGAACGTCGCCGCCGCAATTACTTTGGCGGTAACTTCTTCCCAAGCGGCCGGGCGCATCTTCAACGTGGCCGAGGTTCACGCCTTTTCTGAGTTCGAATGGGCACAGAACGTCGGCCGAGTGGCAGGCTGGAAGGGAAGAGTGCTGTCCCTGCCGAAAGAACAGACGCCGGCTCATCTTCAAATTCCTTACAACGCCGCTCAACACTGGACAGCCAGCAGCACGCGAATCCGCGAAGAACTGGGATACCGCGAGCCGATCCCGTTCGACGTGTCCCTGGAACGAACCATCGCCTGGGAGCGCGCCAACCCTCCCGCCGCAATCGATCCGAAGCAGTTCGATTACGCCGCCGAAGACGCCGCACTGAGCGCCCGCCTTCATGAACAGATTCCGTAATCCATTCCGAACCGCGACCGGGAGGGAGCGCCACCACGATCTCCCGACGCTCCCTCCCAGTCGCGGCTCAGCGGGAACTCCTCACACCTCCCCGGTGTCTAAACCTCACATGCTCGAAGTCCGCGACCTCACCAAATACTACACCAGCATTCCCGCCGTCGAAGGCGTCAGCTTTGCCATACGGCCGCGCGAAGTGCTGGGCTATCTCGGCCCCAATGGCTCCGGCAAAACCACCACGGTCAACATGCTGATCGGGTTACTCGAGCCCACCCGCGGCCACATTTATTTTAATGGCCGCGATATCCGCGAAAACCTGATTGAATATAAACGTGCCATCGGACACGTTCCCGAAGTCCCTTACATTTATCCGTATCTCACTGGTCGCGAATATCTGCAACTGATCGGTCGCCTTCGATCTCTCGCGCAACGGGCCACCGACAAGAAGATCAACGAGCTGATGCAACTCTTCGGCATGCATCCTCACAGGCACTCGCTGATTTCGTCCTATTCAAAAGGCATGAAACAGCGCATCCTCATCTGCGCGGCCCTGCTGCACAATCCGCAGGTCCTGATTTTTGACGAGCCGCTGTCCGGCCTGGATGTCACTTCCGCTCTGGTCTTCAAGAACCTGGTGAAATCGCTCTCCGCGGCCGGCAAGATCATCCTCTACAGCTCGCACGTGTTGGAAGTGGTGGAAAAGGTTTGCTCGTCCGTGATCATTCTCCACAAAGGCAAAGTGGTGGCGGACGACTCTGTCGAAAGCCTCCGCAACCTGATGCAGCTCCCCTCCCTCGAACAGATCTTCGCGCAACTGGTGGTTCAAGAAGACGCCGAACAAGTAGCGAACGACATAGTAGAGGTGATGCGAGCTTATGCGTGATCTGTTCGGGGTGCTGATCCGGCACTTCTTCGGCCGCTTCTTCGACAACGAGCTGGTGTCAACGCAAGGCGAGGTTCACGCCACCATCAGCAAAGTGATCGGACTGCTAGCGGCACCCGGCTTGATCTGCTTCTGGCTGATGCCGAAGTACACCATGTTGGTGTTCCTGCCTCCCAAAGTTGCCGAAGCGGCATCGCTTTCGGACAAAATGTTCTTCATCACGTTCTCCATGGCCGTCATGGGATTTGTGACCGTGCTGGAATGGGATGCTCTATTTCCCGACCGCCGAGATTTCACCATCCTGATTCCACTGCCCATCAATCTGCCCAGCATCTTTGCCGCGAAGATCGTCTCGTTGTGCGCCTTCGTCGTGATATTCTTCGTGGCCACCAACGCCATCCACACATTTCTTTATCCCTTCGTATCGATGGGCCGCTACGCGACGTTCCTTGGCGTTTTAGGATCAATGACCGTTCATGCCACGGTGATGTTGGCGGCAACATCCAGCACGTTCTTCTTTTTCGTGGCGCTGCAGGGCATTCTGATGAACGTGCTTAGCTTTCGGGCGTTCCGCCGCGTCTCCACCTACGTGCAGCTTCTCGCCGTCCTCGCCCTGCTCATGATGCTGCTGCTTTTTCTGGATACTTCATCCCTGATTCACTCCGCCAGGAACCGTCAACTGCTCTACTTCTTTCCCCCAATGTGGTTTCTGGGGCTTTATGAATCCATGTTGGGCCAGCCCGAACCATTGGCCGGCTGCCGCGACATTGCGCTACGAGCGCTCGAAGTCGTATTGATGGCCTCCGCCTTGTCCTACGCGCTGAGCTACAAGCGCCACGTGAAGCGCTCACTTGAATCCGAGGAAATCCTGGATGTCGCGCCCAGCCGGGTCTCCACACTGCTTTGCGCAATCGCCAACCGTTACATCGTTCCCGACCCGCTCGAACAAGCCTCTTTCTATTTCACCGGCAAGACGATGGTTCGCAGCCGCAAGCACTGGCTGTATCTGGCAGCCTACGTCGGCGTCGGATTCGCGCTCATGCTTCAGGCGCTGGTTGGCGTTTTCTCTCGGACCGGCAATCCCGCTCTTGATGCGCCCAACGCTTCGCTGCTCTCGATCCCCCTCATTGTTTCTTTCTTCGTCTTATCGGGAATGCGCGTGGTCTTCGCAATCCCCGCGGAATTAAAAGCGAATTGGGTGTTCCAACTCTCGGAAGCCGACGGCCGCAAAGAATGCCTATCCGGCGTGCGAAAAGCCATGTTCGTTTTTGGAGTGCTGCCCCTGTTTGCCGCCCTGGCCCCGGTTTACGTTTTTCTGTGGGGCTGGTCAACCGCGCTCTTCCACACATTCTTCGACATCGCTCTTTCCTTGCTTCTGATCGAACTGCTGCTCGTGAAGTTCCACAGAATCCCATTCACCTGCTCCTACCTTCCCGGGAAGTCCAACATCACAGCGCTGTGGTTCGTCTACTGGCTGGGCTTCGCCACCTATGCCTACAGCATGGCGTCGCTGGAAGCCTGGATCTTAGAACGCCCGCTCCGAATCGCCGGCTTCTACGCGCTAGGCTGCGCACTGGTAGCTGTCACGTACTTCTATCGAAATCGCTATTTAGAAGAGGGCTTCACCCTAATCTTCGAAGACCAACCCGAACCAGTAGTCAGAACTCTGAACCTAAGCGCCCCAGGCAGCTGGTAATCCCCCGTCGCGCAAGCCCGTGGGGCAAGCCTCTGGCTTGCCCCACGGGTTATCCTGTAGCTTCGCCGATGACCCGCCGTCAAGCCCTGTCGCTTCCTCTATTCACACTGCGGGGGCTTGCGCAGGAAACCCGTGGCATGGCATCGCGCGGCGTGAAGCCGCAGCCGCGCGGCAAGCCCTCGGGACTCCCCTTCCACGCCCATTTCGTCAACGTCGCTGAAGCCGCCGGCTTGCATGCGCCGGTGATCTACGGCGGCGTGGGTCACGCCGAATACATCATCGAGACCATGGGATGCGGCGCGGCTTTCATCGATTATGACAATGACGGCTGGATGGATCTCGTGCTCCTCACCGGCCGGCGTATCGATTCCACACCTCGTGAAGCAACCCTCCGGTTATACAAAAACAACCGCGACGGAACCTTCGCCGACGTTACCGAAAAATCCGGATTGAGCCGCAGCGTCTGGGCTTACGGTATCACTGTGGGCGATTACGACAACGACGGGTTCGACGACTTATTCATCACCTGCTGGGGCCAGAATATTCTCTTTCACAACAAAGGCGACGGAACTTTCGCCGACGTCACCGAAAATGCCGGCCTGCTCCGTCCCGGCGCTCATTTTGGAACCGGCTGCACTTGGATCGATTACGATCGCGACGGTCATCTGGATCTGTTCGTCGCGCATTATCTGGTCTTCGATCTCGAAAAGGCCGTCAAAGCCGGCAAAGATCCGGCCTGCAATTGGAAGGGCATTCCGGTGAACTGCGGACCCATGGGTCTGCCGCAGGAAAATTACCGCCTCTATCACAATAATGGCGACGGCACCTTTACCGACGTCAGCGCCAAATCCGGAATCTCAATGGTGCCCCGGCCCGGTTACGCGCTCACCGCTGTGGCCGCTGACTTTGAGGGGGATGGCTGGCAGGATATTTACGTCGCTTGCGATACTTCGCCCAGCCTGCTGTTCCGTAACAATCACGACGGCACGTTCACCGAAGAAGGATTGGAGCGCGGCGTGGCCTTGAACGACGACGGCCAGGAGCAGGCCGGCATGGGCCTCGGCATCGGCGACTTCAACACCGACGGATTTCTGGATGTTTTCAAGACGCATTTCTCCGAAGACACTCCGGCTCTCTATCAAAACGACGGCAAGGGATTTTTCAGCGATGTGACCATCCGCGCGGGATTGGGAGTGGAAACCAGGTTCGTGAGTTGGGGCGCGGCCATCCAGGATTTCGACAACGACGGATGGCCCGATCTGTTTTTTGCCACCGGCATGGTCTATCCTGAAATCGAGCGTAAGTTTCCGGAGTACCCTTACAAGACGCCCAGCGTGTTCTTCCGAAATCTGGGGAACGGCAAGTTCGAGGAGTTGCTGGAACAAGCGGGACCGGGAATCGCGGAAGCACATTCCAGCCGCGGCGTGGCGTTTGGGGATTTCGACAACGACGGCGATGTGGACATTCTGATCATCAACCTAAACGAACCACCGTCGCTGTTGCGCAACGATGTTTCGGGAAAAAATCATTGGCTGAAAGTAAAGCTGATTGGCACTACGTCCAATCGCAGCGCCATCGGCGCGACGGTGATCGCGAGCTATGGCGGTAGAAAGCAGGCGCAGGCGGTGTTGGCGCAGTCGTCGTATCTTTCCGTGAACGATCGCCGGTTGCATTACGGTCTCGGGCTCGCAACAACGGCCGACTTGGATATCCGTTGGCCGAGTGGGCGCGCGGAGAAGATTGCAAAAGTGGCTGCCAACCAGTTGGTGGTGGTTAAAGAAGGCTCAGGCGTGATTCGGACCGAACATTTCAATGTTAGACATGTTGAAGGAGATTAGCTGATGGACACCTCCCGGCGTCAATTTCTCTTGAGTTCTCTCGGCGCGGCTGCGGCCTTAAGCGTGGCTCGCGCCGCGGAAGACCAGAGCCGCTTTACCCAATTCGATCCCCACGCGCGGCATCTGGTCTCCGAGATGTCCCTGGATCAAAAGATCGGGCAAATGACGCAGCCCGATCAAATGTATCTCGCGAGTCTCGACGACATCGACAAATATCATCTCGGCTCGCTGTTAAGCGGCGGAGATTCGGATCCGAAGTCCGGAAACGATTTGCTGTCCTGGACGGATCTCTACGATGGCTACCAGTCGCGCGCCTTGCAAACCAAGCAGCGCATCCCGTTGCTGTACGGCGTTGACGCCCTGCATGGCCACAACAATGTGATCGGCGCGGTTATTTTTCCGCACAACATCGGTCTGGGATGCTCGCGCAACGCTGCGCTGGTGGAAAAAGCCGCCCGCATCACCGCCATAGAAGTGCGCGCCACGGGAATCAATTGGACATTTGCGCCATGCGTCACCGTTCCTCAAGATATTCGATGGGGCCGGACGTACGAGGGCTTCAGCGAGTCTCCAGATCTGGTCAAAGTGCTGGGTGCGGCCGCCACGCGAGGCTTGCAAGGCAAGGCGCTGAATGATCCGCTCTCAGTATTGGCTTGCGCGAAACATTATGTAGGCGACGGGGGAACTACTTTCGGAACGGGTCTGCCCAGGGGTGGGCCCCAGCGATTTGGGTTGGACCAGGGCGACACGCGCATGGATGAGGCCGCGCTACGCAAGACCCATTTGCCCGGCTATATCACCGCCATCGCCATGGGTGTCGGAACCATCATGCCGTCTTATAGCACTTGGAATGGAGTGAGGTGCTCCGCGAGTTCGCGGCTGCTGACCGGCATTCTCAAGCAGGAGCTGGGCTTCGAGGGCTTCCTGATCTCCGACTACAACGCGCTCGACGAAATTCCGGGCACCCGCAAACAGCAGGTCGCGCAATCCATCAACGCCGGAATGGATATGGTCATGATTACAGAAAAATACCGCGATCATTACGACACCCTGAAGGAGCTGGTGCAGGAGGGCACGGTTCCGATGTCCAGGATCGATGATGCGGCTGCGCGGATATTGCGCGTAAAGTTCGCGATGGGCCTGATGAATCCCGAACGCTCGTTTTTGGCGGATCGCAGCCTGCACAAGAGCTTTGGCTCGCCCGAGCACCGGCAAGTGGCGCGGCAATGCGTCCGGGAGTCCCTGGTGTTGTTGAAAAACGAAGGGCACGTTCTCCCTGTGAAGAAAACCGGTCGGATACACGTGGCGGGAATGTGCGCCGACGACATCGGAAATCAATGCGGCGGCTGGACCATTACCTGGCAAGGCAAAAGCGGAGATCCGACCAAAGGAACCACCATCCTGGCGGGCATCCGCGGCGCAGCGCGTGGCGCCCAGGTTAGCTTCTCGCGCGATGGAAGCGGTGCGGAAGGCGCCGGCATCGGAATTGCTGTGATCGGCGAAACACCCTACGCGGAAATGCAGGGCGACCGGACGGATCTGCATCTCGCCGCCGAAGATGTAGCCGTAGTGGATCGCATGAAGAGCGCCGGCATTCCGGTTGTTGCAGTCATCGTTTCCGGAAGACCGCTGCTGATTGACAGCATTCTCGAAAAGGCCGATGCCATTGTCGCCGCCTGGTTGCCGGGCTCGGAAGGTGACGGTGTTGCCGACGTGCTCTTCGGCGACTACAAACCCACCGGCAAGCTCTCGTTCACCTGGCCACGCGGAGACTCGACTAGCTTAGAACGCAGCGATCCCGGATACAAGACGCTGTTTCCGTTCGGCCACGGATTAAGCTAGCTCACCTGCCTAACTTAGTAGTAACCCAGGTCATTTGCATGCCTTCCGGGATGCGGAAATCGAGCCCATCCATGAAAAAAGTGCTGACGCCGAGAGCGAGGCCTGCGACGGGCACTGACCCGAGCATCTGTCCAATGAACCTCGCGTGATGCCCCGGGAACTCGACGTCGGTGAATTCGAGACCGACCAGATAGGACGGACGGGGGTCCAATTGGCGCTCCAGCCTGCGGATTCGGCCCAGCAGCAATGCGCCTTTAGGAATGAGGTCAGCGCCTTGGGAACGGACCGGCGCGCCGACAATCGCGCGGATACTGTCGCCCACAGCCGCTGTTTTCGAATCAATCGGCTGAGCCATGCGGACGGAGATTTCGAGCCCGGCGGGGATTTGGAATTCCTCCGCCGGCGATGCTGGCGTCTCGATCGATGGAGGGTTGTTGAACGACAGCTCGGCCACTCCGTTGAATTCGCGGCAATGGCTGAACTCGATTCGGTTGCGCGTCTCCACGCCATTCTGGTTAGTGACCGATGTCTCGACGCTCTGCGGAAGCAACAACTCCCGCCCTCGCACGCGCATGCGGGCATAGTCGAGCGTCTCCCTGATACTCGTGACGGGAAGATCCGGCGGGATATCATGGGCGATAGTTTCCAGGCGCAGCAACTCCAGAGTTTCTGCATCAACCCAAAAGGAACCTGTCTCGGAAACGCGCCCGCCGCGCCCCTGAATTTGCACATCCCAGCGGCTCAGATTGTATGGGATGGTGTAATCCCAGCGGATTGCCGGGCGGCCCAAGACTTCTTCATTCCCGCGCCACCGAATGGTGCTGCCATTGTTGATGAGCACGTTCTTGATGACCGATCGAAAGCCGCCGGTCGACATCAAGCCACCTCCCGCCAGTTCTCCAACGCCGCGGTCTTCGAATTCATGGGCGCCCGGCCATGAATAAAGCTCGCGATCCTTGACCACGGCTACTTCGACGTTCAGAGTATCCACGTGTTGGAAGGGCTGATGCGTGCTCTTGCGCTGCTCTCGCTCGATGGTCTCCATGCAGGTGTAGTTGTCCACTATCCCGAGAGATTTTCCGACTTCTCGTCTGATCTGCGAAAGCTGAAGCACATCTTTCGGCAACTCGGTCTGGCCGTTCAGGAGCGCGGCGAAGATCAGAACGCCGATAGCCTTCACATCCGAATTCTACTCCTGGCGCAGCGCGCTCACCGGGTTGATCCGGATGGCCCGCATCGCGGGAATACAACATGCCACCGCGGCAATTGCCAGGATCATCAGGAATACGGCTGCGTAAGTCACCGGATCAGTAGGCTCAATGCCATAAAGAATTTGTCCCAACAGCCGCGCGACCATTAGCGCCAGCCCCAGCCCCACAGCCGTGCCGGTCGCGATCAGCAGCAGCGCGCGCCGTCCGATCATCCCCAGCACTTGCGCCTGGCTGGCGCCGATGGCCATCCGAATCCCGATCTCACGCGTCCGCCGCGAGACCGCGTACGCCATTACTCCATAAATTCCGGTAGCGGCCAAAATCAACGCCAGAAAACCGAATGCGCCCAGTGCCGATGCCGCCACGCGGGCAGGAAACAGCGGCAGGTCAAGCTGTTCCGTCATGGTTCCGGTGGAATAAAGCGCGACGGTGGGGTCAAGATCGCGCACTGCATTCCGCAGCAGTTGAACCGCCTGCGCGCCGTTCAACCCGGTGCGAGCCACCACCGACGCGTTAGCGCTGTACCAGATTTCGAGTGGTATCCAGTAGGCGGGACTCCGATTTTCAGTCAGCGATATGTATTTGCCATCCTCCGCCACGCCCACAATCTCAATGGGCTTCCCGTCGGGCGCCGTCATGAAGTGTTTCGCGAGCGGCTCGCCTCCATGCAACAATTTTTCGACAAATGCCTGGTTGACCACGGCTACGCGATTGCCCCCTTGCTTGTCCCGGGCATCGAACTCGCGTCCCTTTAGAAGCTTAGTCTCGAGCGTGCGGAAATAATCCGGCGAGACGGTGTAGTAATAAGCAAGTGGCGCGTCCGTGGCCTTTGGTTGTGGCTGGCCTTCAATGAAGATGCTGTTTGACGAACTGGCGAGCGAGAGCGGCAGCGCGTCCACCAGCGCAGCCGATTGAATGCCGGGAACGGCACGCACTTTTTCGAGTAACTGGTGCTCGAACGCCCGCCCGCGCGCCTCATTGTAGCCCTGTATGTTGAGATCGAACGAAACCGTCACCGCGCCTTCCGGGTTGTATCCGATGGGCGCGTGCAGCGCGCGCTGCAGACTGCGCACCACCAGCACCGAGCAGACCAGCAACAGTACCGACAATCCCACTTGGCTAGCCACTACGTAATCGCGCACGTGCCAACGGCGCGACCGTTCGGAAGCAACTTCGTTTTTCAAGGCGGACACCAGGTCAGTCTTGGTGGATTGCAAAGCGGGAAGCAATCCAAACAATAGCGTCGTTGCTACCGACATCAACAGCGCGAACAGAAACACACGGAAATCCACGGTGAAATTGGCAAACAATGGGACATCCATGGCCGGACGCCAGGCCGACAGAGTATCGGTGATCCAAAGCGTCAGCAGCGCACCGCCTGCGCCGCCGGCCAACGCGGCCACCATGTTTTCGGTGAGCAACTGGCGGATCAGCCGGCCACGCCCTGCGCCAATTGCCAATCGAATCGCCGTCTCCTTGCGCCGGTCAGAAGCCCGCGCCAGCAGCATGCTGGCCAGATTCGTGCACGCAACCAGCAAAACCAGGCAGGAAACGCCAAACAGCGCTGCCGCGAATCCCACCACTGCGCCGCGCAGATAGTTGCCGGCCAAGCCCGGAGGCGTCAGCACAATCTTCATACCCGCATCTTCCTTGGGATATTCTTCGGCCAGTTTGCGCGCGACGCTGTTTAGCCCCGCCTGCGCCTGTGGAAGTGTCACGCCAGTTTTGAGACGCCCCACGATGAAGGTGTTCGAGACATCGCGGCGTTCCAGGTAGCCGCTCCCGCCCTCCAGCTCCTTCTGCATCATCATCGGGAAGAAGACCTCAGCCGTATAGAAAAGCTCGGTGCCGAAGAAGCCTTGCGGCGCGACACCCAGCACCGTGAAGTCCATGCTGTTGAATTTCACTTGGCGCCCCACCACCGCGGGATCGCCGCCGAACCGCTTCTGCCAGCAGCCGAAGCTGATCACGGCCACCGGATGTCCGCCCGGAACACGATCGTCCTCGGGAAGCAACAAACGCCCGCGCACCGGCTTTACACCCAACATGTCGAAATAATTGCCGGTGACCAGATAACCCCATAGTCGCTGGCTCGCGCCCGGCAATCCGAGACTCGCCGGGAGAATCCGATAGGCCGCCAATCCCGCGAGCACGGCGTTTCGATCGCGCATGTCGCGGAAGTTGGGAACGCTAAGCGTTGGAAAGGTATTGCCGGCCATCGTCTCGTTGACCGCAACCAGCTCGGAAGAGCGCTCCACCGGCAGCGGTCGCAGTAGTACGGCGTTGATGACGCTGAAAATCGCAGTGTTCGCGCCGATCCCGAGCGCGAGTGTCAGGATGGCGACGATGGAGAAGCCGGGGTTCTGGCGAAGCCGGCGTAAGGCCAAGCGGAGATCAAGCAGCAGACTATCCATGAGATAGCAAACGTAACACGATCCACATTGGTTCACAAAAAATGCGAGG
>Ga0208691_1000576_pt1 | contig 13425 bp, 8 predicted proteins | sample June2015DPH_20_1_FD_184719 | JGI IMG/M metagenome (GOLD analysis project Ga0208691, IMG submission 184719) | Peatland microbial communities from SPRUCE experiment site at the Marcell Experimental Forest, Minnesota, USA - June2015DPH_20_10... | ecosystem: Environmental > Terrestrial > Soil >... | reverse complement strand
AGTCACACCATGAAGTTTGGCGCGGATGTCCGCCGGGCCCAGTTTGACCAGACTCTCTATTACAACGTCAGCGGCGAATATACCTTCAACAGCACAACCGAAAATTCTGTAGGTTACAGTGACAACTATCCCGGCTACTTGCTGGGCCTCGACGACAGTTATACTCAGGGATCGGCGCAGCGAGAAGATATACGCAACACCGGCGTTTACGTCTTTGCGCAGGACAGTTGGAAAATCAAGCCCTCGCTTACCTTGAACTACGGTCTCCGTTGGGAATTGGATACGCCTCTGGCCGATGCACTCCACCATGTTCAAACCTTCCGTCCAGGCCAGAATTCGACCGTCTATCCTTGCGTGTTAACTCCCGCCGAGCAGGCCAGTCTCGGAGCCAGCAACTGCAATGCGGCAGGTGTCCAGCCGACGGGCCTGGTTGTTCCTGGAGACTCCGGCGTCTCGGCGGGACTTACGCAGACTTATTACAAGGCCTTCGCGCCGCGCATCGGACTTGCCTACAGCCTTAATCCCAAGACGACGATCCGAGGTGGTTGGGGCCTCTTTTACAATCCCATGGAACAACTGGTGCTCGAACAGTTCGGCGCAGAACCTCCGTTTGGTGGCAGCACTTTCCTGCCCGCAACATTTCTGAACACCCCTTTCATCTCGCAAACGGGCAGTGTCAGCCCTAACCCGTTTAATGGAATATTGAGCCCGAAGCCAGGTACATCGCAGGACTGGGCCTCGTTTCGCCCCATGTTGTTGTACGGGGACTTTCAGCCTCATATGCGCACCCAATATTCGGCCCAGTACAACTTAAACTTCCAGCAGGAAGTGGCTCGCGATATGGTCTTTCAACTCGGTTATGTCGGATCGCAGGGGCACCGGTTGCTGGCTTCGCATGACATCGATCCCGCGAATCCACAAACGTGTTTGGACATCATCGCACTCGCCAACAACAACGTGAACAGTGTTTCCTCTTACGGTTCCCCGGCAAGCTGCGGCCCGTTCCTCGAAGACAACCAATTCACAGTCACGCTTCCTGCCGGTAATGGAACCCTCTTGCCCAATGGATTCCATTTGCCTACCGGCGGCACGATTCAGGCTGCCGGGCAGACGCTCAACTTTGTTGGCCTCCGTCCGTATTCTTCACCGAACTGCAATCCGGTTACCGGTGGGCCCGGCAACGGCTGCCCCGCTGACGGCGTTCCCGTCTTCACCAACATCTTCGCCGAAGACACCATCGCCGCCTCCGCCTACAACTCGCTTCAAGCCAGCTTGGAAAAGCGCTTCTCTCATGGACTTCAACTGCAGGCTGCTTATACCTGGAGCAAGTCTCTGGACTGGGCGTCCAGCTTTGAAGAAACGGTCGATCCCTTCAATTACAAAGCCAGCCGCGCCTTGTCTCTCTTCAATTCGGCGCAGCGCTTTGTTCTCAACTATTACTGGGTGTTTCCCGTCCCGCGCTACAGTGGATTCAAAGGAAAAGTTCTGGATGATTGGGCCATGTCTGGCATCCTCCAATTCCAGAGTGGTTTTCCCATCCGAATTCAGACTCAAGATGACAACGAACTGATCAGCAGTTTGTTTTTCCTGAGCGCCGATGCACCCCAGCTCACCGGGCCGCTGCACACCCAGAGTGGAAAACAAGTCACGACGCAGGTCGTCAACGGAACTCAACAGACCGGGCATTTCTTCATCAATGCCAGCAGCTTCGCTGATCCTCCTTTGGGCAGCTTTTCCACCACGCCCCGTTCGATCTGCTGCGGTCCCGGGGAAAACCAGTTTGATGTGACCTTCTCGAAGAGAATTACACTTACAGAGGTAAAGTACTTCCAGTTTCGAGCGGACATTTTTAATCTGTTCAACAAAACAGAGTTCGTGAATCCCGATGGAAACTTTAGCGACACCACCTTCGGCCAAGTCCAGCAGGCGCGGGATCCGCGCGAAGTGCAGTTCGCTCTCAAGTTTTACTTTTAGTTTGTCCGTGTAAGATGTGAATAGTCCGTATTCCCGCGCGGCTCGCCGCCCGGCATTCTAATGGCCCGCTCACCCAGGTGACCACGGGCCTGAGCTATCCCGGAGCAATTCGATGTATCCCGATCTGCAGAAGGAGCTCGACACGTTCGAGCGCCGCACGCCTAAATCCGCCGAAGCCCACAAAAAAAATCTCAAACGCATCCCGCTCGGCGTGGCCAGCAACTATCGCCACTACGATCCCTGGCCCATCTTCGTGAAGGAAGCCAGCGGCAGCAAGTTCCGCGACCTAGATGGCAACGAATACATCGATCACAACCTGACCTTCGGCGCGCTCATGGCTGGGCACTGTCATCCCGCGGTCATGAAGGCGGTTGAAAAACGTCTCTCCACCGGAACCATGTTCGGCATGCCGCATGACATGGAGTGGGAACTCGCCGAAGAAATCTGCAAGCGCTTTCCCGTCGAGATGGTCCGCTTCGGCAACAGCGGTACCGAAGCCACCATGCATGCGATTCGCCTGGCCCGCGCCGCCACCGGCCGCGACAAGATCATCAAATTTGAAGGCGCCTATCATGGCCTCCACGATTCCGCTCTGGTGAGCGTCAAGCCTCACGCACCGGAATTCGGCGACATCGACGATCCCACGCCTGTTCCCGGTGGCTTAGGCGTGCCCAAATCCGCAGTCGACAATGTGAAAATCTCCACTTTCAACGACCTCGCCACCGTCGAACGCCGCTTTAAAGAAAATCCCGGCGAAATCGCCGCGATCATTCTCGAACCCATTCTCATGAATGTCGGCCTCTGCATGCCGCAACCCGGCTTCCTGAATGGTCTCCGCGACCTCGCCACCAAATACGGCGCGCTCCTGATCTTCGACGAGGTAAAGACCGGCGCCAAACTTGGTTGGGGCGGTGCCAGCGAATACTTCAACGTTCATCCCGACATGATCTGCCTCGCCAAGTCGATTGGCGGAGGCCTGCCGTTAGCCGCGTTCGGTGCCAGCAAGTCCGTCATGGACCTCATCTCGCAACACAAGGTCTTCCACGGCGGCACCTATAACACCAACCCAGTTTCGATGGCCGCCGGCCTCGCTACATTCCGCGAAGTGCTTACGCGCGAGAACTATGCTCACGTCGACAAACTCGGCAAGAAACTCGCCGACGGATATCGCAAGACCATCGCCAAGGTCGGCCTCCAAGCCTACATCGCGCAAGCTGGCGCGAACGGCGCGCTGATGTTTTATCCGAAAGAAATTCGCAACTACCGCGATTGGACCACGATCGATATCGACCTCTGGCGCCACTACTGGTTCGCCATGGTTAACCGAGGCGTGATGGCGCAGCCCTATTGGTGGGATGAGCAGTGGACCATCTCGGTCCAGCACACCGAGGCCGATATCGATAAGCATCTATCTGCCTTCGATGACATCGCCGCCTCGCTGGCGAAAGCTCAGCAAGAACGCGTAGGCCAGCCAGTGTTGGCCGCGCACTAAAAGCGATCTCGTAATGGTTTTGGGAAGGGCACGACTTCAGTCGTGCCGCCAAGAGCCAATAGAGACGCGGGCGTTAGCCCCTGAGGGAAACGATAGCGCATCACCTGCTGCTCCCGCGGCCTGCACAGTAGCCGCCGAATAGAACTTTGTCCACCACCACCCAACCCGTCGTGCAGACTCACCTGATCCGCGCCCTCGGACGCCGCGATCTCGTCCTGCTCTTCGTCGTCGCCGTGTTCAACCTCAACGTCGTCCCTTCGATCGCAGCGAACGGCGGCGTCACCATCTGGCTCTGGATCATCTCTCTTGTCTTGTTCTTCTGGCCTCAAGGCATCGCCGTCATCGAACTCGCGCACCGCTATCCCGGCGAAGGCGGAGTTTATCTCTGGGCCAAAGAAGTTTTCGGCGACTTTCACGGATTCCTTTCCGGCTGGTGCTATTGGACCAACAACATGCTCTACGTGCCGACTGTCATGTTGTACTTCGTGGGCGTGTCGGTGTATGTGCTTGGACCCAACCATCTCGGTCTCGCGGATAACAAAATCTTCGCCTCCACCACGTCGCTTTTCTTGCTCGCGCTGCTCACCGTTCTGAATATCGTCGGCCTCGGCGTCGGCAAGTGGATCAATAACCTCGGTGCCATCGGTACCTTTATTGCCGCCGCCGTCCTGATCGGCCTTGGCATATTAATGTGGTCGCGCTTCGGCACTACCATCACGGTCACAGATTTCAAGATCCCTTCCAATCCGCGCTTCGTCCTGAATTCTTTCGGCGTAATCTGCTTTGGCCTGGTGGGTCTCGAACTCGCTTCTGTTATGGGCGACGAAATTAAAGATCCGGCTCGCACTCTTCCCGGTGCCGTAGCGTGGGGTGGCGTCCTTTCCGGTGCCCTCTATGTCGGCGCGACTCTTACTCTCCTCATCGCCGTCGGAAAAAATGTGAACGTCCTCCAAGGGATCGTTCAGGCTGTCAGTCAGATGGCAGGTCGCGTGGGCGTGGCGTGGATCACCGTCCCCTTCGCGCTCATGCTTAGCTTCTCCATTGCCGGTATCGGTTCCGCATGGATGGGCGGCTCCGCCCGCATCCCTTTCGTCGCCGGACTCGATTCCTACATGCCCTCGTGGCTCGGCAAAATTCACCCGCGCTATGCCACCCCATACGCCGCGCTGATTGTTCAAGGAATTGTGTCCGCTGTTCTGGTTATTTTGAATTTTGCTGGCGCCGGTGTTCAGGAAACGTTTCAAAAACTGCTTTCCCTTGCGGTCGTGCTGCAGCTCGTCCCGTTTCTTTACATGTTCGGCGCGCTCATTCGATTCGCCATAAGAGAGACCACGCCGCAAGGCCAGTACAGCCGCGCCACCTTGTTTCTAGCCGGCACCAGCGGCTTACTTACAACCGTGCTCGGCATCGCGCTGGTGTTTTTCCCAGCCCAGCAGATCACATCGATCTTCTGGTATGAGGTTTGGATGATAGGTATGACACTGCTTTTTATCGGTCTCGCCGCCTTTTTCTTTTTCGTCTACGGCCGCCACAAAGTGCCGCAGGAAATTGGGAAGGGCACGACTTCAGTCGTGCCGTTAACGGCTGACAAACTCTGATTTTGGGTGGCGCAGCGCTTCAGCGCTGCGATAGATGTCGAGAATGACAGCGGCTTTAGCCGCTGAGGTAAGCAGGAGGTCGAACCAAATGCCGGGCGGAGTCAAAACCGACGTGAAGACGTATCAGATGTACATCAACGGCGAGTGGGTCACCAGCAAGTCTGCAAAGACCTTCCCAGTCTACGACCCTTCCACCGAAGAGGTCATCGCCCAAGTTCCAGATGCCGGCGCCGATGATGTGAACCGCGCCGTTGCTGCCGCGAAAGCCGCATTCGAAGAAGGCCCGTGGGCCACGAGCACAGCCCAAGAACGCGGCCGCGTCCTCTTCCGTCTCTCAGAAAAAATCCGCGCCAATCTTCCCGCTCTCGCCGAACTCGAATGCCGCAACACCGGAAAGCCCATCGTCGAAGCCGAATTCGATATCAATGATGCCGCCACTTGTTTCGAGTACTACGGCGGCCTCGCCACCAAAGTGGTCGGCTACGTGAATCCCGTTCCCGACAACGCGATGTCCCTTTCGCTCAAGGAGCCGGTCGGCATCGCCGGACAAATTATCCCCTGGAATTATCCGCTGCTGATGGCCGCGTGGAAACTCGCTCCGGCGATCGCCGCCGGCTGCACCTGCGTCCTCAAGCCCGCCGAGCAGACACCACTTACTGCACTCGAGTTCGCAAACTATTTTGCCGACTGCGGTCTGTTTCCGGGCGTGGTCAACATCGTCACCGGCTTCGGAGAAACCTGCGGCGCTCCACTCGTCCAGCATCCCGACGTCAACAAGATCGCCTTCACGGGCAGCGCCGCCGTCGGCAAGATCATCGTCAAGCAGGCCGCTGACACGGTAAAGCGGGTGACCCTTGAACTCGGCGGCAAATCGCCGAACATCTTCTTTGCCGACGCTGACTTCGAAGCCGCTATCGACGGCGCGCTCTTCGGCGTCTTCATCAACCAGGGCGAAGTCTGCTCCGCCGGAAGCCGCATCCTGGTGCAGAAGTCGATCTACAAAAACTTCGTCGAAGCCATGACGGAGAAAGCCAAGAAGATTAAGCTCGGTCCGCCGCTCGATCGCGAAACCAAAATGGGGCCGCTAGTCAGCAAAGAACAATACGACCGTGTCAACTCCTACATCGAAATCGGCAAGAAGGAAGCCAAACTCGCCTCCGGCGGCGGGCGCCCCGAAAAAATCGGCAAGGGCTATTACGTTCAGCCGACGATTTTTTCCGACGTCACAAACTCCGCCCGCATCGCCCGTGAAGAAATCTTCGGCCCCGTCGCCGCTGTGATTCCATTCGAAGACGAAAAGGACGCGCTCAAAATCGCGAATGATTCGCCCTACGGCTTGGCCGCCGCCGTCTGGACGCGCGACATTTTCAAGGCGCTGCGCTCCGTGAAAGCCCTGCGCGCCGGAATCGTCTGGGTAAATCACATGCAACCGACTTATGTGGAAGCACCCTGGGGCGGCTACAAACAATCCGGCTTCGGCCGCGAACTCGGCCCCTGGGGTATTGAAGAATATCTCGAAACCAAGCAGGTCTACATCAACCTGAACGAAGCTCCGATTGGCTGGTACTGAAAACAAGTGGCCAGTGGTCGGTGACCAGTGGCCGGTTCGTAAAACTGATTTTCTAGCCACTGATCACTGATCACTGGCCACTGAGAACCTACGATGTCCACAATTCAAATACGTACGCAAATCCCCGGCCCAAAATCCAAGTCGCTCTCCGAGCGCCGCTCTCAAGCTGTGCCCCGCGGTCTCTCTCTCGGCACCCCCATCTATGTCGCCAAGGCCCAAGACGCTTGGCTCGAAGACGTCGACGGCAACCGCTACATCGATTTCGCCGGCGGCATTGGCTGCGCCAACGCCGGTCATCGCCAAGAGGCCGTGGTCGATGCCATCCGCGGCCAGCTCGACAAATTCCTCCACACCTGCGTTCAGGTCACGCCCTACGAAGGCTACATCCGCCTCGCTGAGCGCATGAACCAAGTGACGCCCGGCAAGTTTCCCAAGAAAACTTTGTTCGTCAATAGCGGCGCGGAAGCAGTAGAGAATGCGGTGAAGATCGCGCGCGCCTACACCAAGCGCCCCGCCATCATCGCCTTTGAAGATGCTTTCCATGGCCGCACCATGATGACGCTCGCTCTCACCAGTAAAACGCATCCGTATAAAGCTGGCTTCGCGCCCTTTCCCGGCGAGGTATATCGCGTCCCGTTCGCCTACTGCTACCGCTGCTCGTATAACCTGAAGTATCCATCCTGCGATCTCTACTGCGCGCGCCACCTCGAGGATACGTTCAAACGCGTCGTCGCCAATGAAGAAGTTGCCGCCGTGATTGCCGAACCGGTCCTGGGAGAAGGTGGATTCATCGCCCCGCCGCCGGACTATTTCAAAACCCTGATCGATCTCTGCCACAAGCACGGCATTCTCTTCATCGCCGATGAAGTCCAATCCGGCTTCGGACGTACTGGCGCCATGTTTGCCAGCGAACGTTACGGCATCGAGCCCGACCTGATCGTTACCGCAAAATCGCTGGGTGGTGGCTTGCCGCTCGCTGCCGTCACCGGCCGCGCAGAAATTATGGATGCGCCCGCTCCCGGCGGTCTCGGAGGCACCTTTGCCGGCAACCCGCTTTCCTGCGCCGCTGCGCTCGCCGTGCTCGATTTGTTTGAAAAAGGAAATTTGCTGGCTCGTGCCAACGAACTCGGCGATCGTTTCCAGCGTCGTGCCCGCGAATGGCAGCGCCGCTGGCCCATTGTTGGTGACGTGCGCGGCCTCGGCGGCATGCAAGCCATCGAACTGGTGAAGTCGCAGGAAACCAAAACTCCGGCCTCCGACGAATCCAAGCAGATCACACAATATTGCTACGAGCATGGCCTGATCACCATCACTGCCGGTTCGTACTCCAACGTAATTCGTGTCCTTGTCCCGCTGGTCGCGACCAACGAGCAAATGGACGAAGGCCTTGACGTGCTGGAATCCGCGCTGGCTGCGGTGTCCGATAAGAAAGGCGCCGTGGCGCAATTGGTGTAAAAGGATTTGTCATCCTGAGCGAGGATTCGCCTTCGCGCCGAGCGCGAAGGACAACCGCAGCCGAAGGGCCTGTCCCGAGCGAAGTCGAGGGAATCCCTATGAAAGGGAATCCCTATGAAGCTGTATCATTACTAATTGTCCCAGGGAATTCTCACGCTGTGCATAGCTTCGTGATTTCCCGCGCACCACATTCTTCGCGATAGCAGAGGCATGGTTATGACCGTCGCAGCACCACCTGTCATCAAGCTCACCAACTACATCAATGGCCGCTGGAGCGACTCGCACGCCGCCGAATGGCGCGACGTCATCAATCCCGCCACTGGGGAGATTCTCGCCCAAGTTCCACTCGCCGAAGCGGCCGAAGTTAATCAGGCTGTCGAAGCGGCATCCGCTGCCTTCCCTGAATGGCGCCGCACGCCGCCCGAAGACCGCATCCAGCCGCTGTTCAAGCTGAAGATGCTCCTCGAAGATCACATCGACGACATCGCCCGCATCATCACCCAGGAAAACGGCAAAACCTTAACCGAAGCCAAAGCCGAGATGCGCCGCGCCATCGAGAATGTCGAAGTGGCCTGCGGCATTCCCATGATGATGCAAGGCTACAACCTCGAAGATGTTGCCCGCGGCATCGACGAGATGATGATTCGCCAGCCTCTCGGCGTCACCGCCGCCATCGTCCCGTTCAACTTCCCCGGCATGATCGCGTTCTGGTATCTGCCCTACGCCATTGCTACCGGCAACACTTTCATCCTCAAACCGTCCGAGCGTGTGCCGCTCACCATGCGCTACGTTTACGAACTGCTGGAGAAGACCGGCTTGCCCAAAGGCGTGGTGAGCCTGATCAACGGGGGCAAAGCCGTCGTCGATGCGCTCATCGACCACCCCAAAGTTCGCGCCATCAGCTTCGTTGGCTCGACCCCGGTCGCGCGCTACATCTACGCCCGCTCCGGCGAAAAAGGAAAGCGTTGCCAGTGTCAGGGCGGCGCCAAGAATCACGTCATCATTCTCCCCGATGCCGACATGCCGATGGCCACACAAATCATCAGCGACAGCGCTTTCGGATGCGCCGGCCAGCGTTGCCTCGCCGTCTCTGTTGCCGTCACCATTGGCGAGGCGCAGAAGACCTTCCGTGACTCCATCGCCGATGCCGCTTCCAAACTGAAGGTCGGCAACGGCCTGGACAAAGATGTCCAGATGGGACCGGTGATCACCCCGCAGAGCAAAGAGCGCGTCGAGTCGCTCATCGGCCTCGGCGAAAAGCAGGGCGCGAAAGTTCTGCTCGATGGCCGCAACTCGAAGATCCCGAAATACGAGTCGGGCAACTTCGTGAGTCCCACCATCCTCGACAACGTTCCCGCAACCAGCGATCTCGCCGACACAGAAATTTTCGGCCCCGTCCTCAGCCTGGTGCACGCCGATGACATGGACGATGCCCTCGCCTTCCTCGAGCGTAGCGCCTACGGCAACCAGGCATCGCTCTTCACGTCGAGTGGATCTGCTGCGCGACGCTTCCGTTACGAAGCTCCCGCGGGGAATATCGGCATCAACATCGGCGTAGCCGCGCCCATGGCCTACTTCCCGTTCAGCGGATGGAAAAACAGCTTCTTCGGCGATCTCCACGGCCAGGGCCGCGATGCCATCGAGTTCTATACCGACAAGAAAGTAGTCGTCGAACGCTGGGCCAAAGAGCACAGCCGGAAGTTCTAGGCCGCAGCAGAGAAGAAACAATGAACCTTCTCACCACAGAGTCACAGAGACACAGAGAAATCGAAAACGAGCAAGATCCTCGGACCGCTTCAATCATTGGGGCGGCCATCGAGGTCCTCCGCCAACTCGGACCCGGACTGCTCGAATCTGCCTACGAACAATGTCTGTGCCACGAACTGCACCTTCGCGGATTGCCCTTTAAATGCCAAGTCGATCTCCCCGTCTCGTACAAAGGCTTGCAGCTGGAATGCGGATACAAGATAGATCTGATCGTCAATGATGAAGTTATCGTCGACCTGAAGTCCGTGGAGAGGGTTCTTCCAGTCCACGAGGCTCAGCTCCTCACGTACCTAAAGCTCTCAGGAAAAACGGTTGGTCTGCTTATCAACTTCAACGTGCCATTACTGACGCGCGGAATCATCCGAAGAGTTCTATAAAAGGTTTTCTCCGTGTCTCTGTGACTCTGTGGTGAATGATTTGAAAAGGAAATTATGACTACTACCGTTGCAAGCCCGTCGATGACTGGCAAAGAAATCGTAGATCTTTCCCGCAAGCACACGCTCTACGAATGGTCCGCGCAGTCGAAGGTCGATCCCATTCCCGTTGCCAGCGCCAAAGGCATTTACTTCTACACGCCGGAAGGGAAGCGCTTCATCGACTTCAACAGCCAGCTCATGTCCGTCAACATCGGGCACGGCGACCCGCGCGTCATTCAGGCCATCAGCGAGCAGGCCGCAACGCTCGCGTACGCAAACCCGTTCATGGCCACAGAAGTCCGCGCACGCCTCGGCGCAAAGCTCGCCGAAATCACGCCCGGCGATATCGACACTTTCTTCTTCACCAACGGCGGAGCCGAGGCCAACGAGAACGCCATCAAGATCGCGCGCTTCTTTACCGGACGCCACAAGATCATTGCGCGCTATCGCTCCTATCACGGTGCGACCGCGGGAGCGATGAGTCTTACCGGCGATCCCCGCAGATGGGCCGCGGAGCCTGGCATTCCGGGCGTGGTTCATGTGCTCGATCCTTATCATGGCATCGAGCGCGGATGGGAATCGGCGGAATCTTCGCTCGCCATGATCGAAGAGACGATTCAGCTCGAAGGTCCGCAGACGATTGCGGCGTTCATCCTCGAGCCGGTCACCGGAACCAACGGCATTCTCGTTCCGCCGGATGGTTATCTCGAAGGCGTGCGCAAGCTTTGCGACAAGTACGGAATCCTGATGATCGCCGATGAAGTGATGTCCGGCTTCGGACGAACCGGCGCGTGGTTCGCGGTCGATCACTGGAACGTGGTTCCCGATCTGCTTTGCATGGCGAAGGGATTGACTTCCAGTTATTTGCCGCTGGGAGCGGTTGGCATGCGTCATCACATCGCGCAGCATTTTCAGGACAAAGTATTTTACGGAGGGCTGACCTATAACAGTCATCCCATGGGATGCGCGGCGGCGCTGGCGACCATTCGCGTGTATGAAGAAGATGGGCTGATCGACAACGCGAAAAAAATGGGCGCGATCCTGAAGCAACTGGGAGCGGAGATGCAGGCCAAACATCCGTCGGTGGGCGCGGTGCGCTCGATCGGATTGTTCGGCATCGTCGAACTGATTCGCAATCGCAAGACGCGTCAGCCGATGGCGCCGTTCAATGGCACGTCCGAGGAAATGGCCGCGCTGGGACGCTTCTTCCGCGAGCAAGGGCTTTACACCTTCGTGCGCTGGAACACTTTCTTTACCAATCCTCCGCTGTGCATCAGCGAGCAGCAGATGCGCGAAGCGTTCGCCATCATCGATCGCGGGCTCGAGATCACGGACAAGGCTGTGAGCTAGTTCTCGGTTTCCAGTTTCTAGTTTTCAGTTCTCAGTAGCTGCGGGTGCCCCATCCTGGTCGCGTCTTTTGCGACAGGGTGGGGATTTTGATTTCTTGTCCGCCAATCGAATCTCGGAGCGAAATAAAGTTCGCAGAATGCCCGGCTGTCATGCTGAGCGTAGCGATGACGATCGCGAAGCGCTTGTCATCTCGGAGTCGAAGCATCCCTACCTATGTGACACCCCAGTCCAGTTTCGACTTATATCACCGCACAACTTGTGACATCTGCCCTTTCCTTCCACAGCCCCAACCACCGATCATGAAACCGGAGGCAATGCGGCACTATGACTTATCGTCCATCGCTAAGTGCCGTATTTCCAGTATTTTGCGGGCAAGTTGTTTCGATTCAATATTTTACCCAGATCACCCAGATCGAGTGTCCCCCAAGTTGCTGATAACAGATAATTTATCGGATTCGATCTGTATTTTTTTTCAACCTGGAATCTCACCACCAACAAGGGCTCCGATCGCAGCGCTGAAGCTCCGCTCCACTGAAAGTCAAAATCCCCACCCTCTCGCTGAAATGCGCGAGAAGGGTGGGGCACCCGCCTCGAACTATCCAGCCCGCATCGAACTACTCCACACGAGCGAATGCTGCAACTACCTACTGCTGCTGTTGTTGTTCGTGGTCGATGCGCGGGGTGCGCACGTTCACGGGTCGGGATTGGATGACCAGCGTGGGAGGGAGTTGGATGGGCGGAGGAGCGTCGGAGGGGCTGACGGTGACGGAGACGCTGAGGGCGCTTTGGGCTTCGCCTTTGTGGACGCCGCGGGTGGGAGGGACGTCGGCGTAGTCGCGGCCGAGGGCGACGCGGATGTGACGGTCGGCGCCGATCAGATTGTTGGTGGGGTCGAAGGCGATCCAGCCTAGATTTGGAATGAAGGCTTCGATCCAGGCGTGGGACGCGCCTTCGAGCGAGCGATCCTTTTTCTCTTCGGCTTCGTCGCGGTGAAACATGTATCCGCTGACATAGCGGCAGGGAATGCGCAGAGGACGGACGAGCGCGATCATGATGTGCGCGAAATCCTGACAGACTCCCTGGCGGGAGACGAGGGCGTCGTCGATGGGCGAGTCGACAGTGGTGCTGTTGGGAACGTAGGCGAAGGACTCGTAGATGGACTGGTTGAGCTCGGTGAGAAGCTGGAGCGGAGTGTCGCGGCGCTGGCAGCGGAGATCGCGGGCGAGGATCTCGAGGTGCGGGCTGGACTTGGCGAACTGGCTGGGGAGAAGCATCTCCCAATCATCGTCGTTTATGGCGAGGCTTGGAGCGGGGGCGGCGATGGCGCGATCGAGATCGGCCCAGGAGCCGGCGGCGGCGGAGTTGGGCGGAGCGACGGCTCGGACTTCGACGGAGGAGCGGGCGGTGATTCTGATTTGAGAATGTTTTCCGGCGATATCGAAATGGTGGACGGTGTTGCCCGCGAAATCACGGTACTGCATGATGTTGGCGGCAGGCGAGACTTCGAGTTCGAAGGTAAGGCAGTGCTGCGGGCCGTCGCTGCGCGGCTGCAGGCGGACTTCCATCACGCTCTCGCGCACGGCGGGCTGGTAGGTGAAGGTGGTGATGTGGACGACGGAATAGATCATGGAGGATTTCCCTCAGGGGCTAAAGCCCGAATCATTCTTGCGCTTTACGCGGCGCTAAAGCGCCGCTCTTCCACGGTGCTGCTCGGACCAACGAAGCAGTCGTTGTTTCCTGGTATCGCCAACAATCTGGAGTCTGCTCGGATCACGCTACCAGGGCCGACTCGACCGAATAATC